>OCZT010001392.1_pt1 | contig 25028 bp, 29 predicted proteins | sample 1539031 | NCBI WGS metagenome assembly OCZT01 (sample SAMEA3539308, study PRJEB22396) | soil metagenome | biome: tundra; feature: field; material: soil | place: USA | collected 2010-05 | depth 0.15 m | reverse complement strand
GAACGTAATCCAGATGTAAAAATTCCGCCAGAATTAAAATTATCTACTATAGAAGAAAGAGAAGCCTTACAATTTATAAAAAAGATATTTGTAGAGTATGTTTTAGATAGATGGACCCAAGTAAATAATTTTGGAGTTACCACTGATGCATTAATTTATAGTATCAACAAAACCTTACACAAGGTAGATGTTGGTATGGATTATAAAGATAGTATCAAAATTATAGATGGAGAAGCTGTAACAGTAAATATTCCATATGAATATGTCACTTATAAAGCAGATAAACCAACATTTATTTCATTTACAATATTTAAACAATATAATGGGGAACTCATGGTAAGATCTCAAATTGAAAAGATAGGAACAATTGCAGTAAATATACGTGGTCGCCTTTTTGAAGGAAGTATTAAAATCAAAAATAGACCTCCACAAATCGAAAGATTGATAAGTAAGATAGAAGAGGATCAAATACTTCAGTATATAAGAAGAATTATAATTCCCTGGGCAATTAAAGAATATAATTATGGTAATCCGGAGGATATCAATCAACTTAAATCTTCGGAAGATATTTCACGAAATTTACGTAAGATATCTATAAAATATGATCCAAAAGAAAAAGAAGAAATTATTGAATATAGAGCTCCTCATCCAGTTATTGATGATGACGAATTTGTTTTTCGTATTACAAAAATAAAAGATAGAGAAATTGGCGTTAAGTATTATAATCCTAGTAAAGCATTGTTCTGGTTTCCAAAGAAGTTGTGGTCTAGTTCGAGAAAATTGCCGGATCCACATTCAAAATCACTATCAGAATCAAAACAAGAAGAACTTACTCTTTCCAAAAGAGAAGAAGATCAATTGTATCAAGTTTTACTTCGTAAAATAATACCGGATTCTGTTGAAATTTTCAATTTAACCCAACATATTCATTCTGGTATGAGAGATATAGGTATTAAGGAAGTTATTTCTTCTATTAGAAAGACTGAAAGATCTCAATTGATTGTTAAATATAAAGCAATTATAGAGGATTATTCTTTTCATTATTTTATACGAAAAACTTATAATGAACGTTACAGTAAAGATGGTTCATTAGAAGTTCATTTAAGATTAGGATTTTTTGTTGGTAGAGATGATGAACCACCATCAGGGTTTTCAGAGTATCAACAATTTATATATATTGATGGTAGAATTGAAGATTTTGAACCATTTAGCACATCTGAAATTCCGTATTAATTTATGAAGATGAGCAATCTAAATATAATAGAGACTCTTGCTAATACTTATCTTACAAAGAAAACTGATATGAAGTCATTTGAAATTCTTTTAGAGGATATTGAAAATGGTATAAATAAAATGGATGAACAACGTGCTCTTCAAGCTATAAGAATATATTTGATTCCAAAAGCAGCTGAACTTTATAATTCTAAAGTATATTATAAGAATTCAGAAAGAGTAACTTCTGATATTATTAGAAAAAATCTTAAGAAAAATAGACAAAATGGTAGGGGTATAATTTATCACTCAGAGGTAAGGCCAGGTGTAGTTTTTATATTCGTTACTAGAAGAAGTGATACATATGATAGAAGATCTGGAATTATTATGGTTCATTGTTCAGGACCAATTGGCTGTATGATGGGAATGTATATTGATGATCCTACTAACCTATTGGAAGAAAATGTAGGAGAAAATTTAAGTTTAAATAAAATCGACGAGTCCAGAGCAGTTCAATATATCAAATACAGAATTATTCCTCTCTTTGTTGACCACGTGTATAATAGATTTATAAAGAACTTGGCCAAAAGGCAGCTAAATCGTGAAGATTATCCCGTAATAGGATATCAAACATTTCGTAATAATCTAAAGAAAACAGTTCAAAGTGAGAATAAGGATGAGATTATTTACGAAAGTCATATAACAAAACGTTTTTATATTATTTTTCGTATTTTTAAGGATTTTGTAGATGGAAATATAATGGTTTCTATGGAAAATACTCTTCCATCTAGTGCAAATTTTGGTAATACAGGATTATTTACTGTTAAAGCAGATCCTCCTACAAAATTAAATGAAGTAACATTAGATAAAAGGCCTGGAAGTATAAGTCGAAAAGAAGAAGCTGAAGCTCTTCAATTCATTAAGATAAACATTGTTCCAGGAGCAGTTCACGATCTTAATTCATTAATAGCTTCTGGAGGAATCAATACTAGTAAAGAAGAAATGTCTAGAGGGCTTAAAAAAACAAAGCATGAAACTTATAGTTTAAGTGGTGAACCAAATAGATCTGATATAATTGAATATACTTCACATTCTCCTGGTAGACCAAATGTTATATTTTATATTACTAAGGCTCCTTTATACCATCAAGATGAACTAGAAAATCATTTTTTAGGATTGAAGTTATATGTTGGATATAGTCCTATACTGGGAAAGTATGGTTTAAAATCTTCTTCTAGCTTTATTGTAGAAAATGAAGTTTCTATAAATAAATTGAACCCCCTGCATGATGTCAGTAGAAAAGATGAAGCTGAAGCAGTTCAATTCATTAGACGTTTTCTTATACCAAAACTATGTGAAGATGTTTCTGGCTGGGGTGGGAAATATGATGAAAAAACTATGGTTGATACTCTTAGAAAAATGAGGCATGAGGATCACAAATTTTGGACAGATATATCATACATGTCTCAAACAGGACATCCTAAAGATCCTACTATATGGTTTAGTATATTTAAGAATGATAAAGGAATTACATGTGTAGGAGTGGAATATTCTGATACCAATAGAAGTTATAGAAGCTATCGTGTTGGAGATATAACTTTCGGTGCACAAGATTTACAGGAAGTAATTCAACCATTTGATACACATAATAGAAATAAATACTCTATTAGTAAAATGGAAGAAGCTTATTCCGTCGACTTAATTAAAAAAATATTGATTCCTGAGTTTGTAAACTTTTCAAATAAACATAGAAAAGAATATACTCACCAATCACTTTTAGATATTTCTACAGTACGAAAAACACTAAAAAAGATTGAACAACATATACATTCTACTGGTTATTTAAGAGAAATAACTTATCAAATTCAAATTGATACTAAAGAATCTACGATATTTGATATATTTAAAAATAGTGATGGTAAACTTATGATTAGTAGAAGTTGGGATGGGAGAGTAGTTCCTGTAGAAGATATAGAGGAATATCTTGTATAATAATATGAAAACATTATTTAAATGTATTGGTGAAAATAGCTTTAAGTTAATAGAAGTAACTCCGGGCGGAGAAGAATATGAAATGACTAAAAAGGAAGAACAATATTCTTTCAATTATCTTTTAAGACAACTTCTTCCTCAGATGATTCGTGATACTTACATGAGATTTGTAACAAAGTTTCCAAGTCAATACCCAGAAATAAAGTATCCCAGAGTTACACCACAAATGGTTTCTAAAACTATAAAAAAGAAAAGAGCAGATAGAAGTACTGTAGAATATGAATCGATTATTAGTGATAGAGTGCAGTTTATATTTTTAATTAAAAAAGGATTGATTCATAATGGTTTAGGAAATGAAACAAGAATAATTAAAGCTGGATGCCAGGGACCTATTAATAATGATTGGAAGTGGTATGATATAAAAGGATTATAATATGTCTATTTTTAAACATATAGAAGGAAATCAATTTTGTTTATCAGAGGTAGATTCTAGCAAATTAGATACAAATAAATGGAAAGGATATATAAGTAAAGAAGAAGAAAATATAGCCTTTAATGTTATTAAAAGAAAATGGGTTCCTAAAGCTGTAGAAATGTGGAATAAAATTCATAGAAAATACAAGGTATCAACCGAAGAAGTTTTAAGAAATCTTAAAAAAGTAAGACATGATAGTAAAACACAAAGAGTTCTTGATGATATGATTAAATGGAATCGAAGTGATGTCATACATTATCAATATAATGTAACTGGGACAAAAGATTCTATGACCTTTATGATTCATAGATTTTCTAATTCGATTACACTTCGGGGAGGATATAAAAGTGGATCTTTGATGGCTGGATATTTTAGTGGAGCAGCTTTATTTGAAGAACCTGTGGTTATATGAAACTAAATGAAAATGTATTAGTTATAGAAGACTTTCATATAAATAAAATGGAAGAACTTGAGGCTTTGGATTATATCAAGAAAAAATTAATTCCATATGCTGTTGATCACTATGATCAACTTACACAGAAATGTAGACGAAAGAATCCAGATTTTAATTTTAATGATATTAGAAAACAGTTAAAAAAGACTGGGGATTATAGAAATACTAAAACTGGAGATTATATAGAATATAAATCACATCCATTTACATTTTTTATTCGCAAAGATTATTCTAAAGGTTGGATTAATCTAACAGTTGGATATAATAATCTTACTAAAAAACATGAACCACCATATCCATTTGATATTAGAAAAACCAAAAAAATTAATGAAAGCAAATATATGGATGCTTATGGACCAGGTCCGGATAAAGAAAGAAAAATAAGTAGGTTAGAAGAAGATCAAGCAGTTCGTGCTATTAAGATTTATTTGGTTCCAATAGTAGCTCAAAAAGTATCCGAGTATCTTCAAAGTAAATACACGATAAAAGACCTTGTTATTACTCCAGAAATGATATTGAAAACTTTTAGGAAGATTCAGGTTGAACCTGGAGAGATACTTTACATAGCACCAGTATGGAATGGACAATATACAATAACTTTTATAATAGAAAAGAATGTTGGTAAATTTACTATTGAAAAATTTGGTGGACCAAAAATGTATATAGGTTATCATGAACCAAATAACGAAAAATATAGATTATTTGATTTATTCCCAGGTCAAAAGCCTGTGGAACCATCTAAATCAATAAATGAATCTGAAATTCATCAAGTCAAAATAACAGAAGTTGGGAACAAATGGGGGCGGGAAAGTGACAAACGTGATTTTCATCTTACTAAAATGGATGAACAACGTGCATTAGAGTTTCTTAGAAATGAGGTTTTTCCTTTCGTTATAAAAGAATATTCTTTGAATTGTAAAGAAACAGGAAAACCTATAATTCATTATGGTCCTGAAGAAACTGAGATTAGACATTCTTTGAGAAAACTTAGAAAAGAAAGTTTTCCTACTTGGAAAATAGACAGATCAATCTATATTGCTGACTTTAAATCACATTATAGATGGGTATTCCTAATTGAGAAGGAACAAGGAGTGATAAGAGCTGGTTATGTGGATGATGAATATAATGACTCATATTTATTCGATATTAATTTTAGTATTAGTGATCCATTTAAAAGACAGGCAGTTCACATATCGCCTGTAATAGTTAGAGATTATGTTCCTGGAAAAGGATTAGTAAATGAAGTTCATTCTAAAGGACCATATCAAACAATAACTAAAAAAGAAGAAGAATATGCTTTTCAACAAATTAAACAAAATTTGGTTCCACATTTTGTTAAAAGATATAATGATAAGTGGGTAACTAAGGATAATATAAATCATAATTTAAAAAAGAATTCTGTATATTATTGGCCTGATGGAAATATCCAAATAATATTTTATGTAGCAATGCTGAATCTTGCAAGATATTATACTTTTATGGTGGGAAAAAGTGTTAAAACAGGATATCTTAGAATAGGATATTCTGATCCTCATACACAGAAAGATCAGTGGTTCTCTATTTCTGGATTTGTTAATGAAGGAGTTGAAAATAAACCTATAGACAAATATCATCTTACCAAAGAAGACATAGATAAATCATTACAATTTATTAGAAATTTAATATTTAAATCTTATGGAGTTAGACCAAAAAATTTAAAAAGAATAGAAAATAAAACTCCGTCTCTTGGTTTTATGGCTTTTTCTGATCATATTAGATTTTCTACAGATCCATTAGATCTAGGTAGATATTTTAATTTTGTAATTTTAAAAATTGGTGGAAAGATTTATGTTAAGGATGATGCTCCAAAAAGATCTAGTGAAAAATATTTATATCCTTTAGATTATATTGGTACATTAAATGAGGGTCCTTTGTTATGAGTGAACCATTAAGAATAAGCAAAGAAGAAGAACAAAGATCACTTCAACATATGAGGAAGTTTTTGATTGGTAATAAACCAATTGGTAAATATTTAAGAAAAGTAAGACATCATATACCATCAGAAAAATTTGGAGAAAATTCAATAGAACAAATTGATTATGCTACTACAAAAGAATTTTCATCAATTGAATATCTTATAAGAATAGTAAAAAATGAGAAAGGAGATATTTATATATCTAATGTTATGCTTGTAGATAGTAGTTATGATAAAGTATTTATTCCAGGAACTCATTATCATAAACTTCCATTTTCTCCATTAAATGAAAATACTTCTGAACCTAATCTTAGTATTAGTAAACAAGAAGAACAATGGGCACTTCAGATTCTTCGTAAAAGAACTAATTCAATTGGGGAACAGATTGGTAAATATCTTAAAAAGAAATGTCATATTAAATCTACAGATCCTAAAGTATCAGACAAGATAGTATATTTAAACACAGATGATTCATACACTTATATTATTAAAAAAGATAAAAATGGTAAAGTAATTTATGGAGTAGGATTTTCAGAACCAGGTGGAGAATATGAAAGTAGTTTGTTTGATCCAATAGTAGAAAATACATCCCCCACAGGAAATTGGACAAGTTGGGGATCTATTACTAGTACTGAAAAAGAACATCTTAAACTGGCACTTCAGAAATATCAAGAATATGTTAAGAATATTTATGTTCAAAATATATCTGCTCCTAAGATTTATTTGATACAGAAAACCATTAATAATTTGGAAGTGACTGACCCCAGATTTGCTTCTAAACCACTATCCAAACTTAATAGGGAAGATCGTTTATCTTTGATGGATTTTGTTGACCAACAAGATTCCACAGGCTTAGCATCAAGAGCTATGGATTTTTTAATGAATATTAGTAGAAAGTTTATTGAACCTATAAGGATTCCAAAACCGGATATTTTCTTAAAGGGGATTGCTAGATGTGAATCTCTTTATTCTAAATGGGCAGGAAATGTTGAAATATTTGGATTGGATGATATGAGACCACGAATAAATATTGGTTATGGATCATATAATCTAGATGAAAAGTTTATAAAGGATATGTCAAAGACTGGATCCCAACTTTATATAGATATTGGAACCGACATTAAAGTGATTAACATGTCAGAAATAATGGAAAGGGTAAAACAAGCAATTGCTGATTATAATAAGAAGAATTTAACAGAAAATTTAAGAGATAATACAAAAGGAGAAGTGGTTGTATTAGCAAGAAGTGATGAACAATATGTGGTCCAATTCATAAAAGATATTATTATACAAGGAGAAAGAGTTGGCCAAACTCTTAAAAAAGAAAAAATTCTTCCTCCAAGAAAAGATCATTTTGGAACAAAAACATCAAATGTGTTTCATTATCAGGCTATTATAAAAAATAAAGTTTATGATTATTTTTTTTGGAAAGTAGATATTAATAATGGTTTTATAGTGTTGATTGGTGAAAATTCTGATGATTATTACATATACAAAGAATTTTTTGGATCAGAAAATAATATTTTAAAAGAAAATAAAGAAAATATTACAACTATATCTAAAGAAGAAGAACAGAGAGCAGTTCAACTTATTAAAAGAAGTACTGTTAATGGTATATTAATAGGAAAAACATTACAGAAGATAAGTCAATATAAAAGTAGTGTAAGAGAATATAAGAAATATAAATTTCAAGTTGATGATATAACTTTAGTTATAGATTTTTCCAAGGATCCGAATGTAAAAAATGCTCTAGAAATAGAAGTAGGAGTTATGAATAGTTATACAATTAGAAGATTTTGGCTTCTCACCCGACCATTTGCTTTAAAATTTAAGCAGCAAAAGTTAGCAGGAGAATTACAATATTATATTGGAATATTAGGAGATATTAAAAAGAATTTGACAGAAGTTGAAGATATTACAGAACCTCCTACAGAACCTATAATATTAACAAAGAAAGATGAATTAAGAGCAGTTCAATTCATAAGTAATTTAACTATTGGTGGTATTAGATTCGGAAAAACACTTAAAAAAGTTAAAATTATTAAGACCGGTATTCCTACATTATCATCTGATACTTCAGTTTATGAAGCTATATTACATTATACGGGCCGTTCTATTAAATTTGAAATATTTCGTAGTTGGAGGAGGGGATTAGTTATTTTTGATACATTCAATCAGAAAATATATAATCCTGATAAAAATTTAACGGAAAACTCTTCAATAGATAATCCGAACATTAGTAAAAAAGAAGAACAACAAGCAGTACAAATAATGGGTAATTTTAAAGATAAATATGGAAATAGATTTGGAAAAAATCTTAAAAAGTTTTATTCCGGTAGTGGATCTAATGGGCCTGTAATAAAATATGAATCTCAAACAGAAGAAGGACCGATGGTATTTCAACTATTAAAGGCTCCTGATGGAAGTATTGTAATATTAAGTGGTATGAATAGTATAATGAAAGTATTTAAACCAACTTAATAGTGTGAAATGAATGTTGACATTTTAGATTTTTGGTGTATAGTTATAATTAGATTTATGAATGTTGACATTTTAGATTTTTGGTGTATAGTTATAATTAGATTTATGGAAGAGTAACCGGACAGGCGTGCCGGAGTTGATTTGAAATCAGCATGTACCTTAACGGGTATGGGGGTCGGGACCTCACTCTTCCGCCATTTTATGAGAGAATTAAATTTTGAGAGTGAATACACTACAGAAAAAGGAATGGTTTATTGTTCCTTTATTGGTAATAACGAAAAAACTCCTCAATCTTTAATTAAAGATACAGCTAAAGATATTGAATCTTTAAAGGGTCAGGTTGCTAAAATAAATGGAAAAAAAGTTAGAATCATAGACTCAAGAGTATCAGGACGATGTAACCTGATTAATACAAATTATTACATTGAAATTTTGACAGATTATGGAAGTATGGGAGAGTGGCTTAATCCAGGTGTTTGCTAAACACCCGTACCTTAACCGGTACCGAAGGTTCGAATCCTTCTACTTCCGCCATTTTTATCGGGGTGTGGCTTAGTATTTAGAGCGCCTGTTTTGGGTACAGGAGGCCGCAGGTGAAAATCCTGCCATCCCGACCATTTTTTGGGAGATTAGTTAATTGGAATAATAATTCGTTTACACCGAATAGTGAGCGGTTCGACTCCGTTATCTCCTACCATTTATGTTAATAATTCTAAAAGGATTTTGGGATGAAATTGTTCGTTGTTCTAAATGTAATGAACCTGTTCATCCAGAATATTTAGATAGATATGGCCGGTGCCCAAATTGTAGATAATATCATTTTGTGAAAAATCCTATTGATATACACAATAGAAATTATGAAATATTTAAGAATGTCAATTCATATTATAGTTGAATGTTTTTTACATCCTATTGAGGATGCTGATTTATATTTTGATGATAAAGGAAATATTATTGGTAGGTATAAAGTATGAATTATTGTGGAGAATGGAAAAGTGGTTTATCTCCTTGGATCAATGAAAAGTTTGAATTGCTAGGTCATAAAGGAAAAGAATTTTTGGATACTGGTTTATTTGATACTTGGATGGATACCAAATTTGAATGTGGTGGTAAAAAGAGATATGGTTCCAGAAATGAAGCAAATAGAGAAATATATAGACTGATGAAAGAGTCATTTTCTAATACCACTTTTCTTCGTAGTTATAAATGTAAATACTGTCACGGATATCACTTTACAAGTAATTTTGAATGAACATTATATTTTTTAATGTAGATATGAAAAAGAAGATATTCGAGATCAATTCTCCTTCTTTAGATGAAGCATATGAACATGTAGAAGAATATTTTGGTGATATGGCTGAGTATGAAGGTGATAATGATTTAAATAGTGTCCGTGTAGTAGATAAAAAACCAAAAGTTTGGATTATTAAGAACTCTGGAACCGGTGGAACTTATCTTCTTTATACCAAAACAAAATAATTTAATGCTACCATGCTGAAATTGGCAGCCAGCCCAGGCTGAGAACTTGGGGCCGAAAGGCGTGTGGGTTCGAGTCCCTCTGGTAGCACCATTTAAATCCGTGTTAGTAGAAATACCAATGAGGTTTTCTTTTTAAGGTTGATATTTATAAATATGACATCACAAAAAAGATTTATAGCAGTATTTGTATCACCCGATGGTGGAATGTATCATCGAGCAATTGTTCTTGATTCCAATAATTTAAATGGGGCATTTATTAAAAAAGGAGCTCCAATGTTATATTCAGGCGGTCAAGCTTTTACTATAGCTTCCAACATAATAAATCAAATAAAAGATTTGAAAAACGGCGGATATACAGCAACCACTTTTCAATATGATACTTGGGGAGAAATTCCAGAGAATTTAATAATAGCCAAAGATTCACAATAATTCTGATGATTTGACATTATAAGAATTTGTAGTATATTATCTACGTCAAAGTAGATTTGATTTATCAAACAGAAAATTAGACGCTGAATAAGGTAAAAAGCCCTTGTTTAGAGGAAGTTCAGAACTACCAACCCTAATGTGGAAGAGAAATCTCGTTATTACCACAGAAGTAGCAATTCTAAAAGTCCAATGGTGTCGGGTTCCATATGCGGACAGGTTGAAGCAGTAACTATTAGCACGTTACCATAGAAATATGAGAAAAATGTCTAAATAAAACAGAATTCTGGCTATCTGTTTGATATTTATTATTTTTCTATTTTATAAATTATGTTGATGGAGTTTCGTTGAAAATTAAAAACTTGTTTATCGAAGAATAATATTTCAACCGTGTAGAATAATAGTAATACTGTCCATTGTATAGTATTCGGGGATTGATAGTATTAAGTGTCCAATTTATACCATCTGGAGAATTGTAAATGTATCCATTAAAATCATTAGCGGCAAAATAATGGTTAACAGAATTCCATGACACTTCTAATAGTGAAGTGTCGTAAATTGGAGAAGGTTGACTACAATCTCCCCAATTCACACCATTAGATGATGTTGCCATTAATCCCTGTTCACCGACTGCCAAGTAGATACCAAGAGAAGGACTGTATGTTATTCCTAAATAGGCATTGGTTGTAGGAACTGATGATGACACAGCTTGCCATGTAATAAGGTTGGTTGATGTATAAATTTTTCCAGTACCTCCTGTGTTTGCTCGGAGTGGTTGCCCTATAGCAAAATAATGACCACTGTTGTAAAGCAATCTCCACAAATCCTCACCTGTTCCTGTTGTTGTAGTACCCCAATTAATACCATTGGATGACGTTACAAAGATTCCTCCTTCACAGCAACCTACGAATTTTGTCCCATCATAAATGAAATCCCACACTGGTCTACCTACTGCTGAAAAACTTGCAGTATTCCATGTGGCACCACCATTATCGGTGTATTGAACACGTTGATCACTGTAATCATATGTCGGAGCTACTGTTCCAATTGTAAGATAACGCCCATTACCATATGCCCAAGCTACTCCACCAACTATGAGTTCGGCCGGAATTATTGATGCGGTGGTCCAGTTGTTTCCATTTGAAGATGTAAACGCTACTTGTTGTCCTGCGTCATGATAGTAGAAGGTAGTTAAGAATCCATTGCTACCACTAGCAACATCCACTATTGTAAGGGATTGGCCTATTTCATATGGTATATCTGTATTTGGTGGAACTACAATATAGCCACCCGTATCAATGGATGAGGTAGAAGGTCCAGTAATAGACCCTGTGTTGGTATTAATTGTTATTACGTATGTGTTTCCTGAACCAGAAGTTATTGAACCACCATCATTTATCGCAAGGTTTCTAAAACCCACAAGTGTATAATCAAAAGATTGAGTTAAATTGTAAGAATCTCCAAAAACGGTAATATCAGGAGTCACAGTAGGAATTGCTGAGGAACTAACGGTTCCATCAAAGGGTTTTATATCAGATGATGCTTTAGCAGTTAAAAACAATATTGTTGGTCCATTTGAAGTTATATAAACACTTCCCGTATTGCTGAAAGAACCTGTTCCATATTCATTAGTAGCAGCAACTTGATATGATCGGGTATCCCCGACCGCAACATCACTGTCAGTATATTCAAACGTATCACCACCAGTCGCTATATCAACATTCCACACACCACTAAGATTATTACATCTTTGCAACAAAAATCCAGTTTGGTCTGAAAGTTCGTATGTCCAATTTACTAATACTTGAGGAATCATAGGTTTTTATTAAGGTTGTTGTGAAAGACTATAGAAGTAGAGTGTATATGGACTATCTACTTCACTGAAATATATATTCATCGTTGCAGTGCCAGGAATGGACGTATAGAGTGGTGTAGAGAATATATCCGTAATGGTAAACGTTAACGTTTCTCCCTCAGAAATCGACAATGGTGGAGACGATGGAGTAAATGGACTTGATATAACAAAATCCGACCCAGTTATCTGAACGTCTGTTATCGTAAGATTGGCCAACGTATTGTTGACAACATAGAAACTTCGGGGGTTGTTGTATCCCCAGTACCAAATGTCATCCCAAACGTCGTCGCCAATAGTTTGCCCATTAGATGTACCGAAAACTGATACGCTTGCGGATGCGAATACAGCCAAAGATTGTGGTGGGAAGTAGGCACTTCTAGTGTTAGAAGACGCCGTTCCCTCGGCATTGTAGGCATCTACACGATACCAATAAGTTGTAAGAATATCAAACGGACCAACGTAATTATCATATGACCTATAAGATGGATCATCAACCAAATAAACCAATGGCGAATAGGTAATATCATCAGATGAACGTTCAATGATAAAACCATCTTGGTTTGTATCTGTATAACTCCAACTCAAATAAGAATGGAGAGAACTACTATTGACTGTCAATACGATTGGACCTGTTGGTGGTGAGTCAGGACAAGTATCTGAAATACCTTTTACTACAATAATTTCGGGGGTTGTACTTAGACTCGCACCAAAAGTTACATTATCAAGGATATAACTTCCCGATGGGTTGTTCATGTCTATACTGTCTCCTATTCCTATCCACCAAGGAGGAGTTCCCCCAACACAAACAATTTGTAAGTGCCATTTGCCGTCTCCTGCCCAGAAAAGTTTAGTCATGGTATCACTATCTTGCCAAGTAGGACTTGTAGGCCAATCTGGAGTTTCATCGGCACCTATAGAGTTTCCATTTATGGAACTTCCCGTGAAATACCATAATGGATAAGGAGTTGACGTAGTTGTTAATTGATTAAATACCCCATCCCATTCTGAAAACGCCGAAGTATTATAACTTGCGGTTGTCATCTGACTTAATGCCACATCCCAACCACAAATTTTATATCCTTCTGCATATAATTCGGCGAAAAGAGATGGTATTCCTACTGGAAAAGAACCTGAACCAGATATATACACACTTGCTGTATTACTAAAACCACCAGTTCCATACTGATTAGTGGCCGCAACATGATACCAATATGTTCCGCCTATAATAACATCACTATCAGTATATTCTTTAGTAGAAGCATCAGTTGTATAATTCACATTCCATGTTGACGCTGAATCAATTGACCGTTGTAATAAAAATCCGGTTTGGTCTGAAAGTGCGTATGTCCAATTTACTAATACTTGAGCAGCCATATGTTATAAATATAGACATTAACTTCTAATTCTTATTAAATATTTTACATTCATATGAATAAAAAAATTATAAATAATGAATTTTCATTGACTATTTTGAAATCTAATGTATAGTTATTTATCGCGGAGTGGAGCAGTACAGTAGCTCGCCTGGCTCATAACCAGGAGGTCGCCGGAGCGAAGCCGGCCTCCGCAACCAATTTATTGACTACTGATGTAATGGCAGCATGAAACTCTCTGAAAGTTTTCGTCCACGTTCAAGTCGTGGGTGGTCAGCCAATTTTGGAGTGGAGAGTGCCGATTAAATGAAAAATCCGCAGTATCTTATACACGGATAGAACGGCAGTAATAAGTAGGTTATTAATTTAACTGAAGATGCCGATAGGAGGCCACAACCTAAAGAGTGGCTTAGTGGTGCCAACGATTAAGGGCTAGGCAATAAACTCATAAGAACCACTCCTTCTTTTTTACGGAAGTATGGCTGAGTGGACTAAGGCAGCCGCTTGGAAAGCGGCCATATCTTAACCGGTATCAAAGGTTCGAATCCTTTTACTTCCGCCAATTTAATATGTTAGAATGGTTAATATCACTTTTTAATGGAAGTCGCACTCCATTAAAAAAAATTATAACATCAAGTTTGTCTTTACCAGAAGAAGATCATCATCTTTTGGCAAAAAAATGTAAAGTACATTGGGAATATCAAGGTTTAGCATATCCAACAAATAATTGTAATACTTGTTGGGAATACTATTCTGAAAAAACCAAAGGAAAATGGTAGATTGGCAGAGTGTATTATTGCACCCGTTTCGAAAACGGGAGGGTTTAATCGCCCCACAGGTTAAAATCCTGTATCTACCTCCAATTTAAAAGTTATGAAATATCAAATTCAATACAGAACTCGCAGGCATAAAGATGATCCACAACCACCTTGGCGCAATCCTTTTTATGATTATGATACAGATACCCAAACTATGTTTGGGCCAACTACAGTAGTTGTAAGGTCTGATGATTTGAATGAGCTTAGGCGAAATATGGATTATATGCATGATAATTGTTACGGTATGGTTGACCATAGAATAATTTCAGTGATAGATGAAAGAGGTATATTTCCTCCGGGTTAATATAATAAGTTGATTAAAACTTCACGTGTGGTATATTCCATACGTGAAGTTTTTTAGTACAAAGTGGTGGAAAGAATCCTGGAAAAATTGGTGTAATGGTGGACCACTTCTTCCTCCTCCACCAAAAATCATCAAAGTAATGGAATGGAATATCCAACCAGACATCACTACCTACGAATTAGCAATATTATATACTAATACTCCCCGAATATTTACACGGGTTGAAAATATTAAGGAGTGGTATAATAAATTTCCAGATAATGTAAAAAGACATATAAAATTATTATGATAAATAAACCAGAACTTAATGAAGAAGAAATTCAAAAAAACTATGATGAATTCATAAAAATTATAGAGAAGTCTTTTTCAGGGGAAAGAAAAGAACGACTTCTCCACATGTATTCAAACGATGAATTGGGAGTAGAATTGGCTATTGCTCCAGCTTCAATGATGGAACATTGGCACTTGGCACAAAGCGGAGGATATCTTATTCATATAATGAATGTTATAAAAAATGCTTTTGGTGTTAAAAAATTGTGGAAAGAAGCAGGAGCTAATATAGATTTCACAGACGAAGAGATGGTGTTCTCGGCGATGCATCATGATTTGGGTAAATTAGGAGATAATACAGGGTCTTATTATAAGCCTCAAGATCAAGCATGGCTACAGAAAAAAGGTGAAATATATAGAATGAATCCTGATATTCAATATATGGATGTTACTGATAGAGCTGTTTATAATCTTCAACGATATGGAGTTAAATATAATTGGAAAGAATATGTAGGATTGAAATTAGCAGATGGCCTGTATAATGAATCCAATGAAAAATATCTTAAAAGTTTTAGACCAGAATTACGTCTTAAAACAAATTTACCTCATATAATTCATATGGCAGATTTTCTATCTTGCCGTTCAGAATTTGATACTTGGAATAATCCAAAAGAAGAAAAACTACCAGTAGTTGAAAAAGAATAAAAATATTTGCTTGACAAATATAAAAATCTGTGTTAATTTAATAATATAGTATAAAAGACAAGTTCTTATGTTAAAAGCAAAACAAAATGAGATGGTTCAACAAGAAGAAGTTCTTACTCTTGATGAAACCAATGTCGTAACCGAAGAACAAAAGGTGAATACTCCCACCTTCGTAGTAACAAGAGGAGGCCTCCGAGTCTCTGATATTGAGTATCTTTCCGAAACCGATCCTTTAGCAGTTACCGAAAAGAATTTTTGGCAACGAGTTATTAAGAAATACCCAGATGGAACAAAGATGGAGATTGTTCAATTTGATAAAAAGAAACATAGAGTGTGGTAATATGGAAAATAAATCAAATTCTAATAAATCCATTAAGATTTCGGATCATTACATGAATACTCCAGAATGGGAAGAACTTTCAGATGAATATGCTAAAGGTCCTGAACCTCACTACATGAATACTTCAGAATGGAGAGAACTTGTAGATAAATATTCTCATATACCAAAACCTAATTAGTATGGAAAATCAAATCGAAAATAAAAATGCTATTGGACTCATGGATCTTATTGCTGAAGCTATGAGTGAAGAAGAAGTAAAGAACCTTGTTGCCAGAGGCAAGGCTGAGTATAAATACGCAATTTCTAAAACCATTCGTAGATGGGATGTGGTTGCTAAAAGGAGAATATTGGAATTAAACACTCCTGATGCTCCAATCGATAAAAAAACGGAGAAGAAAAAGGTAGTCAAAAAGTAATCAGTATATACATAGATATAGTTGTCAGGCCGAAGATAAAAAATCTTCGGTCTTTTTTGTTTTTGCGTGTCCTTTGCCACCTTTACTGATATTTATTACTATAATAGATTATGGCAATAAATAAAAATACGTTCTACGAAAAATATATTCTTCCTTCAAAATATTCCGAATTAGAATCATTTAGTAAGCAATTTAAAACTGATATGATGGAGCACGTTCTCTCTTCCATTGAAATTGCTGTTGCACAAGATCTACCTTTAGTAGAAGTATTCCAATTTAAAAACTCTGACTTTGTAATAACCCTTGGAAAAAATGATTATATTACTAATCTTGATAACATATTCTCTTATTTTTTGGAACATGAGAAGTATGAACACTGTGATAGATTAGTTAGGTTGCAAAAAACCCTAAAAGAAAAATCCGAGAACAAAAATAATGAAAAAGAAAAACGTTGAATTAAGCTACGTTGATGGTGACCGCAAGGATACCAGTCCGATCATTCCACAAAGAAATAAAATAAGAAATTCTTTAACAATTCATACAAGAGATCTTACAGAAAAACAAAAGCAGTTTTTGGAATTAGCATCTAATAAACAATCTAAACTTATATTTGTTTCAGGACCAGCAGGTACATCTAAAACATATCTAGCAGTTTATAATGCTTTACAACTTCTTAATCAAAGAAGAGTAAGCGATTTATTGTATATACGTTCAGCCGTAGAATCTTCTGATTCAAAACTTGGATTTTTGCCAGGTGAAGCTAATGAAAAAATGGCACCATATCTAGCACCATTATTGGATAAACTTTCAGAACTATTACCAAAGCAAGACATAGATTATCTACAAAAAGATAATAGGATCTCTTCTGTACCAGTCGGATTTCTTCGTGGTCTTAATTGGAATACTAAAGTTATTATAGCTGATGAAGCACAAAATATGACTTATAAGGAATTATTTACTCTAATAACAAGAACAGGTGAGTTTAGTAAAATGTTTATTCTTGGTGATCCAGAGCAAGCGGACATTAATGGAAAAAGTGGATTTATAAAAATGATATCTAAGTTTGATGATCTGGAAAGCAGAGATCAAGGTATTCATGTGTTCACATTTACCGATGATGACATTGTTAGAAGTGGTCTTGTTCAGTTCATAATCAAAAAAGTAAGAAAAACGCTTTAAATCGTCTATTTATAGGTTATATCATTTATGGCCAACGAAAAAGTATCACAAATGACACAATTATCAGCTGCTGAAGTAGCATCTGATGATTTATTATTAATTACTGACATCAGTGCACGGGAATCTAAAAGGATAACCACCTCTGATTTTTTAAAATATATTGAATCTACAGGAAGTTTTAACGTTTATCATTCTTCTTTGGCTGATTCAGCTTCTTATGTATTGGGTTCTAATGTAAATGGAATAGTTAAATCTTCTAGTTATTCTTTAAATTCAGATACTTCAAGTTATTCATTTAAATCTATTTTATCTGATACAGCATCTTACTCTAAAACAGCTAGTTTTTCATTAAATATAATTTCTTCAGGAGCCACTCTTGTAACAGGATCTACTTATCCTATAACGTCTAGTTGGTCATTAATCTCTAATAATGCTAAAACCGCTTCATTTTTACAATATATAAATGGTATATCTAATGGTACTGCATCTTATGCTTTAAGTTCATCAGTATCTAATACATCTAGTTTTTCTATAACTTCAAGTTTTATATTGACTTCTAGTTATTCGGCGACATCCAGTTATTCATTGATATCTAAAAATTCTGATTCTACTAGTTTTATAGATCCATCAATAGTTTATGCAGGTGGACCCATAAAGGCTTGGACATATGTATCATGGAGTGTTGGTGTAGCATTTCCACAAATAATGACAAATTATAATATATCTTCAATTAAATGGTTAAGTAGATTTGCTGGTGCATCAACTTATTATTGGGACCAATTTGGTGTAACATTTCAGACACCATTAGAAAATTCCAATTATATTTTAATAGGAAACGGTTATCAACCTTATGCCGACCCGTATCCATTTTATTTAGTTCTTCATCCGGTTTATAGTAATAAAACAATTTCATCATTTACTATGTCTATTGCTACTACAAATGCAGTAGATGTTTATATATCGGTACCAAGTTCTTATCCCAATGACCAATACGGATATGTGATGTTCCAAATTTTAGGATTATAATTTATGGCAAACAAAAGAGTATCACAATTAGTAGAATTGACGGCTACAGAAGTATCTAAAGATGATTTATTTCTGATTATTGATACTAGCCTTCTTGAATCTAAGAAGATTCCTGTATCTCAACTTGCTTCATTTTTAAGTGTTAGTGGAAGTCTTATAGCATCTCATGCTTCTATTTCTGATGTAGCTAATTTTGTTTTAGGAAGTAATGTAAGTGGTCCTGTTTCAAATGCCAGCTTTGCTTCGAGTGCTGGAACTGCTATTTCAGCTAATTCATCTGATACTTCTACATCAGCATCATATGCTAAAACTTCCAGTTGGGCAATAAATTCTATAAATGGTGGATCTACATTAGTGACAGGTGATTTATATCCTATAACATCTAGTTGGTCATTAAATTCTTTAACATCCATTTTTTCAGGAACTTCATCGGTTCTTCTTTATATTCCGGGAGTGTCGAAAAATACAGCATCATATGCTATAAAAGCTCAAACAGTAGACAATGTAATTTCATCCTCTTATTCTATTAAAGCATCATCAGCTGATACTTCTGACACTGCTAATACTTCCATTTTATCAAATACAACTAATTTTTTAAATTTTTCTCCAAATAATGGTACTGCGTCTTATGCTCTTACTGCTGGAAGTTTTAATAATTCTTTTAGAATATATGGAATGTATCTAGCCACTACGCAATCATTATTTAATTCTCAATTAGATGATGTTTATGTTAATTCATCTACAAATACAAATATTACAACATCAATTGAAGTTATGGGTACTGTAGTTATTCCATTTACATCTTCTATTATTGTAAATGAGATTTTAAGTTTGGTTATTAAAGATAGAAATTCGGGAACTGAAACTATAATTGATTCTACTCCTATTTATTTCAATTTAAGTCCAATCGCGGGAAATTGGGATACTTTTGCATCAGGTACAATTAAAATTCCATATTCAATGATTGGATCGGATGGATTATTTGGGCATTATGAAATATTTGTTACAGCATCTTCTAATAATATTTATATTGAACCTAATAGAATAAACCGATTTAATATTTCAAGTTTTAGTGATAATTTAAGTGTAAATTCAGGAGAACCATTAGAATTTTCTGTAAATCCAATATCAAGTTTGATATTATTTACTTCTAGTCTGGGTGGACCATTTTTGGATACAACATATAATATGGTTCATACAACAGGATCTAGTAATATTTTTGAAATTAATTGTAATAATTTGAGTTTAACCAGTGTAAAATATCTATGGACTTTACCAAATCTTATTACTGCTAGTTTTTCTTTAAATCCATCTTTAAGTAATATTGGTGGATTTCCAAATTCTTTAAAATATCTAGATTGCAGTGATTGTATTATACAAAATCTTGTAGACTTATCGTCTATATCGATGTCTTATCTTAAGTGTAATAATAACTTTTTATCTAATTTACCAACATTGCCATCGACCATGTCTTATATAAATTGTTCTAATAATTTTATTTCAAATTTACCTATTCAACTCCCATATAGTTTGTCATATTTTTATTGTGATGGAAATAAAATTAATTCTGTATCTTCATTACCAGATACTATAATTTCTATGTCATTTTCTAATAATTTATTATTATCTTTTTGGGGAGCCGTTTTACCATCAAATTTGGTATATATTAATTTTAATAATTCTCCAATACAATCACTAACTATACTACCACCAAATACAAAATATATTCATACTTCAAATTGTTCATTAACATTAACTGCAATGGATAATATTTGTTCTCAGTCATTAGTTAATGCAATTAATAATGCAGTTTATACTGGTTCAATAGATATTACTGGAAATGGAACTCCAAATACAAGTTCTGTAAACAACTATATAGTACCACTAATAGGAACCTATAATTGGTCGGTTTTAACAGATTAAATAATATGTATTAAAAAGGATTAATTATATATGTCAAATAGTATAAGAATAAGTAGTTTAGATAATTTACCTGTAGTAGTATCTGTAGATTTTATACCTGTAGTTCAAAGTGGATCATTAACTACATATAGAACTAATGTTGGTACTTTTTTAAATCTAGTTGCTTCTAGTGGGTCTGTTTTAAGTGCGTCTTGGGCTAGTTCATCGTTTAATTCGACGTATTCTATATCTTCTTCATTTGCTTCAGCATCATTGATTTCTATTTCTTCATTATGGGCAAGTAGTTCTATAAATTCTGTTTCATCATCGTGGGCTAGCAGTTCTGTAAGTTCTATTTCATCATCTTGGGCTAGTTCCTCTATGAGTTCTATTTCATCATCTTGGGCGAGCAGTTCTGTAAGTTCTATTTCATCATCTTGGGCTAGTCAATCGTTAAGTGCCTCATTTTCTAATTCATCATTAAGTTCGTCATACTCGAAATCCTCTTCATTTGCGAATTCATCGTCATTTGCAGTAACAGCTTCTTTTGCTTCATCTACTGGTGCAACCTTCGGAATTTCATTTTTAGATACACCAGTATTTGTGGTAGTTTCACCTCTTATAGAATGGGGTAATAGTTGGTATAAATATCAAGGAGGGATTTCAGAAGGAAATTGGAATGGTCCAAGTGCTTCTGTAGCTGATACTGTTATTAAAACAAATACAAATACTTTTGTGGGCCCTACTGTATTTCATACTTCTCAAGCAGGAGTTCCAGCAGGAGCTAAAGCTGTAATATTAGATGGAGCCATTGGTTCGTCGTGGCCGGATGGTCAATATGATTGGCCTACTTATCTTACTATAAGAAAAACTTCTATTTCTGTGGATTTACTTTTAGTAGGTACAACCACATTAAATTCTGGAAATGCTGGACAAAATTCTGCTGCTCAAGGTATATTTCCACTAGCACCGGATGGAACGTTTTATTGGTGTAAACAAGGAATTGGAGGAAATTGGGGATATAATATACGATTGATAGGTTATATAACCTAGCATTACTTCAATATAAATGAAAGATAAATTACTTTTTCATTCAAAATTTCATTGGATTTTAGGTGGACGCCTTCTATATCTATTAAGTTATAACAGATTCTAATCCCCAAAAAAGAATCGGTGCCTTGGCATGATGATTTTTTTAAAGCTTATTTTAAGAAATAATCTCTTGACAAATTTGAAAATTGGACTATAATTGTATTAATTATGGCATTTTAATAATTTAAATACTATATATGTCAACAATGAACCAATCAGATATCGACTATATTGTAAAATTATTAAGCAATGCCGTTAAACATCAAGACTGGGAAGAAGTCTCCGAAGCTTTAGAATATGCTATAGATTTCCAAGACGATCCCCAGCTTGAAGAAGAATAACAGTAAAATATGCTTATATTAATATCGGTAGTTCTGGGAGTTTTACTCTCTGCATCAATTGTCACCAATATTCTACTTTGGATAGCTGGTGATCGTCAAATGACAAAATCCGACATTTACGAACAAATGTATAATGACATTGTTATTAGAATGAAGGAAAGAATCATGAATACCTACGTTCAGATGAAACAACTTGATGATAAAGCTATGTTTTCCAAAGATGATGAAGTAGGAGTGTCTTTTCAACAAATCCTCGAAATACTTCAAGAACTCAATAAATTAACTCAAGAAGAGGAAGAAACCCCAAACAGAGAATAAATTTTTATGCGTAAAAAGAAAAACATTAAGACTTATAATATCCTCAAGAAGATCAAAAAACCAAAGAAACTTATTAAAAAGGTTTTAAAGATTAAAAATCAAATAAAACAAATAAAACAAGTAAAACTTATAGAAACTGGTTTATTTCCAGTAAAATTAAGAAAGACAAGACGAAAAAAATCTCCTGGTGTTATATACTTTTCGCAAGATACAGAAGATGCAATCATTGAGTTTAATAAAACCGATGATCACGATAAACGAGAAGAACTCTATAATAATAAGATAAAATATCCATTTGAAAAACTTGTTGAGAATATTTTTAATACCTTTAAATTTTCATATTTTGAAACCGGGCCCTTAGAGGTTCAGAGAGAAACAGTGGCTCATCTTGTTGCTAATATTCAGAAATTTGAAGCAGGTAAGGGAAAAGCCTTTTCTTACTTTTCAATCATTGCAAAACATTATCTGATTGCATTAAATAATTCTACTTATAAAAGATTTAATCAACATGTAGATATTAGTGAAGAAAGAGATGAACATACAGTTCAGCTTCAAAGTGAGGATCGTCATTATAAAGAAGAAGAGATGAAAGAGTTTATGAAATTGATGGTTACATTTTGGGAAAATAATGTAAGCAGGATTTTTACTAAGGAGAGAGATTTAGTAATAGCCCAAGCAGTCATTGAATTATTCAGACAAACTCAAAATATTTCTATGTTTAATAAGAAAGCTTTGTATCTTTATATACGGGAGATTTCTGGATGTAAAACTCAACAAATTACAAAGATTCTGAATAGGATGAAGCAATACCAAACAAATATTACCAGATCTTATATTAACGATGGAATTGTTAATACTGAGAGTTATATGAAGGTATGAAATCAAGAACCATTGATAGTTTATTAAAAACACCTAAGGCGTTTGAAAATTTACTTGGAATGTGTTTACTTTTTGATAAGAATTCAGATTATTATAAATTTTCAGGATTTGTTACCGCTGCATTACTTGATTTTGATGACTTAGATAAAAATATAAGTATTTTAGCTATAAAAACTGCTGATCAATGGTATACATTTAAATATTCAAGAGAGGATTTGAAAAAGATGTTTTCCTATTGTATTGAGTTTGTTGGTAAAACAGAAGAAGATAGTTTTACTATACAATAACCTATAAATCTCTCTATTTATAGGTTATATGGATGTAAACTTCGAAGTATTTAAGGGTAAATCCTTTAAGGATTTGTGCAAGGACATTTATTCTAATCAATTGCATCGAAAAGAGCAATTGGAAATTCTTATAAACGACCTTCGCAAAATGTGTCAAAAGATTGATGATGCTCCTCTAATTATTCCCTTCATTAAAGACTATATTAATGCAGCTAATGTAAATGATGAACATCTTATACGTCTGGCTGCAATTATTCAAAAGCTTATAGTATCTGATGAACAATCTAAAGTCGCGGCTGGTGGTCTTGGAATGTCAGATGAAGAACGAAAGAATATTATGGCAGAAATTGATTCCATAGTTAAGTCTGATAATATTGTTACGAATGTCATAGAAAAGAAGTAATATGCCATACTGGAATACTCCAAAAAATGCGATGGTCAATTTGGATAGCAATACAATGTTGCAAAGAACTGGTACTAAGAATATAGAATTTTATGAAATTGAACCAGCAATTGTTTTGGATATAATTCTTGATAAAAACCATTCATATTTTAAGGAACAACCACAACACACTTTAAATTCTCAACAATGGCCTTTAGATGTTTCTGGTAATATTGCTAAAAATAAAGATCCTGATTATACGTGGATGGGAAAAGCTTTGGTTAGATTATACTTTAGTCAACAAATGGTGGAAAAAGAAGATTTGGTATGGGCATTTCCTCTTGAATCCAATATTTCTGAATACCCTCTTTTAAATGAAATTGTAGGAATTGTATCATATCTCGGAAGATATTATTACACTCGTAAAATTAACTTATTTAACTGGCCAAATATCAATGCCGATTTTTCTATTGAAAAGTCAATTGGAGGATTTAATTCTACTTCTATATCTCCTATAGATGGAAATAGAGAATTGATTCTAGATTCTAATCCTAACGCCGATTATAGACCATTTCAAGGTCCTATATCTTATACTTCCCCCAAATCCAATGGACAGTTTAAAGGAGTTTTAGGTAGATATTTTTATATCAATAAGAATATTCGTAGTCTTAAACGACGAGAGGGAGATTTAGTATTTGAGAGCAGATTCGGACAATCTATTCGATTTGGAGCTTATGATGATAATAGAGATAACGATAAAGCTTATGTCAATACTCCAGCAGATGGAAACAAAGATTATGTAGGAGATAGAACCAAATATACGGTAAATTCTACAGTATATGAATGCGGTGGTGGAAACCCAATGATTTTAATTAGAAATCGTCAAAGACCAATTTTAGAAAATGGTAAAACTTCAAAACCATATGAAAATCTTCCACAAATAGTAGGGACAGAGGAAGAAAAAAATGTTGGTGGTTATATATTAGAAGATATAAATAATGATGGATCTTCTATTCATATTACTTCTGGAGTAACTGTAAGTCAATTTAAAACCAATTGTAGTAAAAA
>OCZT010001391.1_pt1 | contig 25032 bp, 20 predicted proteins | sample 1539031 | NCBI WGS metagenome assembly OCZT01 (sample SAMEA3539308, study PRJEB22396) | soil metagenome | biome: tundra; feature: field; material: soil | place: USA | collected 2010-05 | depth 0.15 m | reverse complement strand
TGGCCGGGGCGCCGGGAACCTCGCGGATACCAGGGGATTCATGGTCGTAGCGTCCAGCGAGTCACCCCCAAACGACGAGGAGAGCCACATTTCGTCCGCATCGATAGGAAGTTGTGACCAACTGGTAACCCTCTGATCGTCTTGCCGGGTCTATTGCGGATGCGCTGGGCCGGGTCGTGGGCCACGATCAAATCACTGTGTTTGATGATCGGCGCGTTGGAGTGTGATGGCAAAGGATCGGATGATCGAGGTGCTCGGCGAGGCCCAGTTGCTGCTTCCTGGACTGGTGGGCAGTGCGTTGGCCGCTAACGACCGAGTCAAGTACCTGCTCACGCTGCTCCAGGCAGCGCGGAGCGGGGCAGACGGTGCAGTGGGGGTGAGTGGTTTGCGTGACGAGCGGCTGGCGAGCGGAGTCGAGGACCGCGAGCTTGATCGCTTAGTCGGGGGTAGCACTCATGAGCCGGACGGTCGGTACCGCATCCCGGGCGCGCAGACGCTTGCGCGCCGGACGATCGACGAGGTTGAGGCGATGCTGGCGCCACTGCTCGCTGCCGGCGTTCCCGCCGCGCGGGATCTCGACCGTCGCCTTCAGGCGGTATCAGCGGCGCTGAGGGTCGACGGTGATCTGATGGCCTCTGATGACATCGCGCTGCTCACCGCCGGTCCGGGGGCGGGCGGCGACAGCCTACATCTGGTGGTGATGGATGCACATAGGGAGTTGAACGCGCTCGAGGGGCAGATCGCGACGGAGTCGATCGATGGCGCCCGTGCGCACGACCTGTCTCCGGCCGATCGTGGGGTGGTCCGCGCGTTCATGCGTGGAGTGCACGCGACGGAGCGGCTGAAGTTCGATCATCCGGGGCTGGGCACGATCGCGACGCGAACCGGGCCGACGCTGGTGATCCAGAACGATCTCGGCACCACCGACGCGCACATCGTCGTGATCAAGGTCACCGGCCTGGTGGTGACGATCACCTACACCGACGTGCACCTCGCGCGGCTGTTGTTCTTTCAGGGTCTCCTCGCTCCGTTCCGGGCGGTATGGGATGACACGCGGTCTCGCAGTGATGCGGCGATCGAGGGCGGTCTCTTCCACCTTGCGAGCGGACGGTTCGAGGCCGATGACGAAGCAGACCTGGAGCGTTTCATCGCGCATCTCGGGTCGCGGCTGGTGTTCATCATCGATTGGAACCGGGCGCGCAAGCGGTTGCGTCGGCTCGTCGGCAGACGGTCGGCGATCGAGCTGTTGCGCTGGGCCGCCGAGCGTGAACACGGGCACATCGCATTCTTGCGTGCGGGGGCTGATGGACTCGTTTACGACGCGCTCGAGTTCGCCGGGGGTCGTGTGGCGCGGGCGGGCGAGTCGCTGCAGGATGTACTCGGCACCGATGCGGCGGAGGCCTACCTGCGGGCGGTGCTGCGCATCTGCTCCGACGGGTTGCTGGCGGGAAAGATGGTGTCACTCGTCCAGGATGAGGTTCGTGCTGAGCTGACCGGCTATCTGCGGTCGGCTCGTCAGGAGATCCAGGAACTAGCGTTGCGCCACGCCGAACTCAGCGTCGAAATCGCCGAGGCGGCCCGCGACGGGCTCGAGCACGCGATCGTCGGCGCCGCGGACCGCTGCCACGCGGCTGCTGCACGCGCGCTGAACGCCGAGCATGAGGCTGATGAGCTGGTCACGGGGGCCCGGACCGCCGTTCTCCGATCACCGGACCTCCGCCCGTTCCTCGACCTGGTGGAGGCCGCGGATGACATCGCTGACTGCGCCGAGGAGGCAGCGTTCTACGCCACGCTGTTGTCGGATGGGCATCCTGCCGGCGGCGTGCGGCCACAGGTGCGCCGAATCGCACGGCTGGTCTTGAACGCGTCGCGGGAGTATCTCCGTGCCGTGCAGCTGAGCGTCGAACTGCGACGGGGCGGCCCTCGCGAGGACATGGACGCTTTCCTCGCGGCAGCGCATAAGGCGATCGAGCTCGAGCGCGAGACCGACGACACCCAGCGCGCCGTCCACCAGGCACTGGTCGCGGAACCCGAGGAGTCGAATGTCGCGCTGTTTGTGGTAGTCGAGCTCACGCGCGCGTTCGAGGAGGCCGCCGACGCGCTGATGCACAGCGCACACCTGCTGCGAGAGCACACGCTCTCCCGGGTCGTGCGTTCGGAGTCTTCTGCCCGGCGTGCCGCGGACTCGGCACCGCCGCCGGTATCGTCGCTCGTCCCGGCGGCGAGCGAGCATGTCTACGTGCTCGGCGACCCTTCGATCCCGGTCCCGGGCGCGATGACGATCGGCGCCAAAGCACACGGGCTGGCGCGACTCGCGCGGGCTGGATTCCGTGTGCCGGAGGCCGCCGTTCTCAAGACGAGCTTCTCGCGCAGCCGCATGCACCCATCGAACGGCGATGAACACCTACGGGAGGTGGTTTCGGGCGCCGTCGACGCGCTCCAAGGCCAGACGGGGCTCCGGCTCGGCAGTCCGCGACGGACGCTGCTGCTGTCGGTTCGCTCGGGCGCGCCAGTGTCGATGCCGGGCATGCTCGAGACGGTGCTGAACGTCGGCGTCTGCGACATCTCGGTGCGCGGACTGATCGCGCAGACCGGCAACCCGAAGCTGGCTTGGGACTCATACCGGCGGCTGGTGGAATCGTTCGCGACTGTCGTTGACGGATGCCCGCACGAGCCGTTCGAGCAAGCCGTGCGTGATCAGCTCGCTGCTGCGGCGGTGGAAAGTCCGCGCGAGCTCACGGCGCGAGCACTTGAGGAGCTCACTCGCGCTCATCTGGAGCGGTTCGCCGACCTGACCGGGCGACCGTTCCCCCAGGACCCAATCGAGCAGCTACTCGCGGCGGCTCGCGCGGTTCTGGCGTCGTGGGATGCGCCGAAAGCCCGTGACTACCGCCGCATGCACGACGTTGCGGACGATCTCGGCACCGCGGTCATCCTGCAGCGCATGGTGTTCGGTAATGCTGGTGGGGTGTCGGGTGCCGGTGTGGGATTCACGCGCGATCCCGCCCTCGGAGAGCGGCGCCTGTATATGGACTTTCTGTTCGATGCCCAGGGCGAGGACATAGTCGCCGGCCGCCACATCGTGCAGGGCGTCAGCGAGCTGGCCGTGATCGCCCCTGACCTGCTCGACAAGATCGAGCAGCTATGCCCCCGACTGGAGGACGAGTTCGAGGACGCGCAGGAGTTCGAGCTCACCGTCCAGGAAGGCGAACTGTTTCTCCTTCAGACGCGTACCGCAAAGCGCACGCCCTGGGCTGCCCTGCGGATCGCGACCGATCAGGTTCACGAAGGCGTGATCTCCCCGGCAACGGCGCTCGCCCACCTTGAGGATATTGACCTTGCGGCGATCCGCCGCGTGTACGTCGAAGCACCCGGAGGCACCCAGCCGCTCGCTCACGCGATCCCAGCGAGCATGGGGGTCGCGATCGGTCCGCTCGCGCTCGACCGCGAGGCGGCCGATCGCATCGCGCAAACGGGAACGCCGCCGGTGCTCGTTCGCGCGGACACTGTGACTGAGGACATGGCCGCGGTCGCCGTATCGGCCGGCGTGCTGACCGGCTCCGGCGGTCGCACGTCTCACGCTGCGGTCGTAGCGCGCGAGCTCGCCAAGCCCTGCCTCGTCGGCTGCCCCAAGCTCGAGCTCGATCTGACTGCACGCACCGCGAGGATCGGTGAACGGCTGCTCTACGAGGGAGACGTGATCTGCCTCGACGCCGAATCCGGGCTTGTCTTCTCCGGCACACCCGCGGTGATCGAGGAGCGCCCCACCGACGCGCTAAACGAGGTCGCGGCCTGGCGCGCCGCCTTGTCGGCGGCTAACGGCGCGGGCAGCTGAATGAAGAGCGCCCCTCCAGCTCTAACCGAACGCTTCCTTGCCGCCGTTGCGCTGGCCGCGCAGATCCACGGACACCAGCGTCGCACAGGGACGGAGATCCCATACCTGGCGCACTTACTCGTCGTCACGGGCCTCGTGATCGAGGACGGTGGCGATGAGGACGAGGCGATCGCGGCGATGCTGCACGACTCGGTAGAGGACGGCGGCGGTCGAGTCGTGCTTGAGAGGATCCTGCGGAGTTTTGGTCAGCACGCTGCGGAGATCGTCGAAGGCTGCTCTGACTCGGTCGACATCGACCCGGCCGAGACGTGGATCGAGCGCAAGCGCCGCTACCTCATGCATATGCCCGAGGTGACCGATGACGCGATCCTGCGCGTCGCGCTCGCCGACAAGGTTCACAACGCGCGCTCGCTCGTGCGTGACTACCGCGAGGAGGGGCACGCACTGTGGGAGCGGTTCACGCAGAAGACCGCGCGCGAGCAGCTGTGGTACTACGGCGGTCTGCTGGCGTTCTTCGAGCTCCGCCGGCCCGGGCCGCTCAGCGAAGATCTCCGGCGAGCTGTCAGCGAGCTCGCCTGGCTCGTGGCGCGCGATGAGGCGCAGCGAAGCAACGAGCTGCAACTGTGGCTTGACCCCGACCTTCACGCCGGTCAAGCACCGGACGGCTGGGTCCAGGTGCGCACGCCTGCCGAGTTGATCCAGCTGCTTGACGAACACTCGGTCATCGCGCTTTCGTTCAAAGGTGGATCCGACGCGTCCCCGGTGATTGACTGGCTGCTGGAGCAGGACGCAGGCGGCCGCGACCGATGGCCGATCGAACGGATCGCCTTCCACGGCGCCGCCGCCGCGACGGCGATCGACCAGCTCATTCGCGCGGTGGAACGCCGTTCGGAGAGCGGCGAACCGATGATTGAGCGACCCCTCGGCGCCACCAGACGGCCTTGGTGATCTTCGCACCGCGGTCGCAAGCACGGTAGTCGGCGATGAGTCCATGCTTGAGCAGCGAGTAGGGGATGTCCGCAACGAACCGGCTGGCAGCGCCTTCCCCCACTGCAGTGAGCTCGTGAACTGCGCTCCGGAGCGCCGGCATCCGAGCCCCACCGTGCGCGTCTGAGGCGATCACCGCTCGCGGGGCGCTGCGCAATAGAGTCAGCGCGTCGGCGCGAGTTCGTTCGCCGTACAGACCGGTGAATGAGCCAGCAGTTAGCTGCAACACGCTGCCGGCGACGCGCTCGCGAGCGAGCGCCGCGTCGGTGGCGGGGGTCTGCATCGTGCGTTCGGGATGAGCGATGACGGTCCCGAAGCCTCGGTGGCGCAACTCGTCCGCGGCTTCGGTGAAGCGGTCGTCGAGCCCGGCGAAGGGTGCTTCAAGCAGCACCCATCGGTGTCCGCGGGTCCCCTGGGCGATCGCCTGCAGTTCCGGATCGGTCAGGCGCTGGACCATCTGGTGGGCCAGCTCGCCGCCCGGTCGGACGTCGAGTCCGATGCGCTGGCGTCGCAGGCGGTCGACCAGCTCTCGCACGAGCTCGGGGATCTGCGCGGGCTCTGTGATGTGCTGTGGGTGCACATGGGGAGTGGCGACGACGGTTTGGGTCCCGTCGGCGACGGCGGCGGACGCCAGCGCGAGGCTCTCGTCCACGGATGAAGGACCGTCGTCAACGCCGGGGAGGAGGTGGAAGTGGATATCGACGTTGCCCATCACCTCCGATGATTCGGGTGAGAAACCGATATCCCGTGACGATTCGGTGAACGTAGGCGGACAGGCTTGACAGAACTCCGCAGCTGGCGCGTGGGCGGTCTCGGATTACAGGAACGTCACAACGTGTGACTGGCGGAGTGGATTATTGGGCGCGCCGGCGGCGGCCGCCAATCCTCAAGCCGGGCCGCGCGGCGCGACCTTGTCAACAATGTCCGCTACTTGTGTGAACACCCTGTGACTTGTCTTGACAAGTTTGAAGGCCAGGCCGATCGTGTCGTGCGAAACCAATCAGGGGGTAGCTGACGATGAAGAAAGTCACCGTTTTGTTGTTGCTGATCGGCCTGACGCTGGCGGGCTGTGGGTCGAGCTCATCGAGCTCGTCGAGCTCATCAGGTTCTGCTCCCGCAACGCCCGCCGCGAGCACGTCGACGCCCGCCGCTGTGAGCTGTCCGCACAGCCCGGTGCGCTTCGCGGTTGAGCCTTACGACACCGGACCGGCCCTGGAGGCCGCCTATAAGTCACTGGCCGGCGATCTGCAGACGGGTCTTGGCTGTCCGGTGCAGCTGATCATCTCCAACAGCTATGTTGCCGAGATCGAGGCGATGCGCGCCGATCAGCTGGAGATCGGAGAATTTGGGCCGCTCGGCTACGTCCTGGCCCATAAGCTCGCCGGCGCCCAGCCGGTGGCGGCGTTCGGTGACACCAGCGGTAAGCCGGACACCTACACCGCCGGCGTGTGGGTCCCGAAGAGCTCGCCGATCAAGACGCTCGCACAGTTGAAGGGCAAGACGCTCGCGCTGTCGAGCACCACCTCCACCTCCGGTGGGCTATATCCGATCTCGGCGCTGATCAACGCCGGTTTCAAGTGCACCCCGGCGGCGTGCCAGGGGGTCAACATCAAGTTCGCCGGCAGTCACACGGCGTCGCTTCTCGCACTGACCCATGGCAGCGTGGACGCCTCCGAGGTCAACAGCCAGCAGCAGGCGTCGGCTACGGCTGCCAAGGAGTTCAAGGCCGCCGACTACCGCCAGATCTGGAAGTCGTCGGCGATCATCAATGACCCGGTCACGGTCCGCGGCGATCTCCCCGCCGCGTTCAGGGCCAAGGTGGCATCGGTGCTGCTGAAGCTGACCGCGGCGCAGGTCTCAACCGTCGATAAGGAGCTGGGCACGGCCAGCAACGGCCCGATGGTGGCAGCGACCGACGCGCTCTATGACCCGGTCCGAGCCGTGGCCAACGCCGTTCACCTGACGACGAGCGATCTCTGATCAATTGGACGAGACGGCCGCAAGCCGCGCGGATCCGCCGCCCTCGCCGGGAGCGTCCAGGGCCCTCGCTCTGGACGCTCCGCTGGTGATGGAGGGGATTCACAAGAGCTTCGGCGAAAACCAGGTGCTGAAGGGCATCGACCTGCAGCTGCAGCAGGGCGAGCTGCTAACGGTGCTGGGTGGCAACGGGTGCGGCAAGTCGACGCTGCTGCGGTGTGCGATCCGGCTGCTCGACCCCGATGCGGGCAGCGCGCGGCTGCGCGGCCAGGATCTGGCCACCCTGAAGGGCAAGGCGCTGCGGCTGGCACGGCGCGAGGCGGCGGTCGTATTCCAACAGATCGCCCTCGTCAAGCGCCGTAGCGCAATCGACAACGTGTGCTGCGGGGCGCTCGGACGAGTCCCGTTGTCGCGCTCACTGACCGTTGGGAGCTTCCCGCCGGAGGTCCGCGATCGCGCCGCGGTCGCGCTCCAGCGCGTCGGGCTGCTCGAACACGCCTGGCAGTCGGCGGGCACGCTGTCCGGTGGCCAGGCGCAGCGGGTAGCGATCGCGCGCGCCTACTGTCAGGAGGCTTCGGTGATCCTCGCCGATGAGCCGGTGTCCGCGCTGGATCCGCGCGCGGCGGAGGAGGTCCTGGAGCTGCTGGCCGACCTCGCCCACAACGACGGGCTTGCGGTGCTGGCCGTGCTGCACCAGCCCGACCTCGCGATGCGCTACTCCGACCGGATCATCGGCATGAAGTTAGGTGAGGTCGCCTTTGACGAGAAACCGGCAAATGTGTCACATGAGCAGATCGACGGCCTCTACCAGCACCTGCACGGAGCCTGATCCGAATGTCCCCACAGCCGCCGATCGCAGCGGCCGCCGCCAACGCCACGGGAATCGTCGCTCCACCGCTGCCGCCGCGCCCGGCCAACCGCCGTAACCGCTCGATCGCGATCGTCTCGGTGCTGGCGCTCCTGGCGCTACTGGTCTATTCGTGGATCGACGTAGGGGGGTCACTGAGAGAGCTGATCAATGGGCTGTTTGCAAGAAAGGGCCTGTTCCGCAGTCTTATCCCCAGCTCGGTGCCGCCTGACCTGAGCGCTTTCGGGGACGGGATCAAGGCAGCTGTGACCACCTTCTGCATCGCGATTCTCAGCATCGCCTTCGGCGTCATCTTCTCGGTCTCGATGCTTCCGTTTGCGGCTCGCAACATCACCCCCAGCCGGCCGCTGTACGAGCTCGCGCGTCTCTCGCAGGCGATCCTACGGGCGATCCCGGAGCTGATCATGCTGCTGATCTTCGAGGTGGTGATGGGGTTCTCACCTTTCTCGGCCGTGCTCGCGCTCACGCTCCACGGAACCGGAGTCAAGGGCAAGCTGTTCGCCGAGGCGGTGGAGGAGATCGACATGACCGCGGTCGATGCGCTTCGGGTCGCCGGGGCGAGCCGTACTCAGGTGTTCCTGCACGCGGTGCTCCCCGGCGTGCGCAACACGTTGGTGGGCCTGACCCTCTACCGCCTCGACGCGAATTTCCGTTCGGCCGTGACCCTCGGGGCCGTCGGTGGCGGCGGAATCGGCTTCCTGATCGACAACGAAGTGAACGTGTTTCAGTTCAAGACCGTGCTGACGTACATGATCGTGCTCGTGATCTTCGTGCTGGCGATCGAGCGCGTCTCGACGATCCTGCGCGCACGCTATACGTGACGCGGGCCAGCCGTGGCCACTGGCACACTTGCGTCACGGTATGACCTCCACCAGCTCGGTCCCCCGCCACGCCGTGATCGCGCAGGCTCTGCGCGAGGGAATTCGTGGTGGAGGGCTGCCCCCAGGATCGTCGCTGCCTTCCGAGGCGCGGCTGTCGACGCAGTTCGACGTCTCCCGCGGTACCGTCCGCCATGCGCTTGCGTCGTTGCGCGGGGAGGGGCTGATCGTTGGTGGGCGTGGCCGCAGCCCGGTCGTACGGCCACCGGGCATGGCGCAGAGCTTCGATCAGTTGGTCTCGTTCACGTCCTGGGCCCAGCAGCTGGGGCGCACGCCGTCGGGACGCACGCTCGAGCTCGCGCGCCGGCCGGCTGACCCGGAGTCGGCGGATCGGCTCGGTATCGCCCCTGGGACAGCCGTATTCCAGTACAAGCGCCTGCGGCTGCTGGATGGTGCGCCGGTGATGATCGAGCGCACGACGTTCATCGAATCCGTGGGCCGGCTGCTGCTCGATTGCGATCTGGATGACGGCTCGGTCTATGGGCAGCTCGGAGCGCAAGGGATCGAGTTCAGTGAGGCACAGCAGACGATTGCCGCGATCGCTGCGGGCGCGGATGATGCCGCGCTGCTCTCAGTTGCGCGCCGTGTGCCGATCCTCGAGGTGCGGCGGCTCGCCCTTGGCCCGGATGGGACGCCGCTGGAGTGGTCGCGCGACCGCTACCGCGCCGACTCGTTTGAGATCACGATTCATAACCAGCACGCGCTTCCGCGCTCCGAGGTGGCGCTGCGAACGGCGCCGCCCGAGGGTCGGCCTGCGGGTCATTAGAACCACCCAGCAGTCCGTCCAGGACACGGGGCGCGAGCCCGAGGGCCGTCGTCATCCCGATCCCGGAGACCACCTCGACGACGCGGACACCCGGCAGCGGAGCGGCGATTAGAAACGGGCTGCCCGGAGCGGTTCGATACACGCCGTGCCAGCGCTCCTGAACCTTCAGGCGCCCGGCCCCCAGCAGTCCACGCGCCTCCGACAGCAGAAGTTGATCAAGCTGCTCGACGCCGAACGGCGAGATCGGCTCGCCGTATTTGTGCGTGTCACCAACGATCAGATCCCCGTCGGGTAGTTGCGTGACGATCAGATGAATTCCGGCAGCACCCAGCTCAGGCCGATCCCGGCCGATCCGCGCCCTTACTAGCGCGGATTCCTGGGTAGCCGCAAAGGCCGGGTAGCGGAGCAAGCTGAGGCCGGTCAGCAGCGCCGGCCGAAAGCGACGACCATCCGGTGCGGCCACACGGAGCATCTGCAGCTTGCAGCAGGTCAAACCCTCCCGGTGTGGCGCCAGCTCCGGCGCAAGCGTGTGGTAATCGGGCCCCGGACAGATGACCACCAGCGGCGCTCGCACGCCGGCTTGCGCAGTCTCCACTCGGCCAGCCTGCACCGCGTGCACCGGCTGACCCCAGAGAATGCGTGCCTCTGCATCGCGCTCGAGCAGGGCGGCCAGACGCCCAACCGCTCGTCGTGGATCAACCCGGATGTCACGCGTTGCGTGCATCCCACCGAGCAGCCCATCCGTCGGAATCGGCACGAGCGCCCCGACCTCACGAGCGCTGAGCATCCTGGCGCCTCGCCGCTCGTCCTGAGCCACGCGCGCCATGACCGCCAGTTCATCGGCGTGGCGGGCGACCATGACGCTCCCGAACTCCAGCACCTCCAATCCGGCGCGCGCCCCAAGCTCCAGCCACCGTTGACGGGCGGCGACGGCGTAGTCGAGGGCCTCGCCCTCACCCATCGCCGAGAGAAAGCCATGACCAAAGTTACGCACGCTCGCCCCGACGGCGTGGTGGTGGCGCTCGACCAGAACCACGCGCAGACCGCGCGCCCGGGCTTCGTGGGCGTGGGCGAGGCCGACAATCCCCGCGCCGACGACACAGATGTCAGCCTCGACTGTTTCACGGGCAGTCACGCTTGTCAATACAAGTCTATGAGCGGTGGACCAGCTGTGACGATTCGGTAACCGGGTCCGGTATTTCTTCCGACGAGCAAAGGGCCACTTGTATATTCAGGCCATGGACGTCACGTTCGTGGCCAACGACCGCGTGTACAACGTTCCACGGCGTCCCGTGCTGGCGGTTTGCGCCGATGGCTGGGATCCGGAATACGTCGACGATGCCCTTGAGCGCAGCCTGATGCCACGCCTGGCCGAGAGCCTTTCCGCGGGCGGGATGTATCGGCTCGGGCGGGCCCAGGTCCCGACGTTCACCAACCCCAACAATGTCGCGATCGTGACGGGCGTCTGCGCGGCCAGCAACGGCGTCGCCGGTAACCACTACCGCAACGAATGCGGCGAGGAGGTGCAGGTAACCGACCCTGTCTTTCTGCGGGCGACGACGATCTACGCTGCCGCCCACGCGGCGGGCGTGGAAGTCCTGTGTGTCACGGCGAAGGACAAGCTGCGTCGCCTGCTGGCCGTGGGCGACGTTCCGGCGTTCAGTGCCGAGTGCGCACACGAGCAGACGCTCGCGGACGGAACGCCGGTGACCGAGGTACTTGGTAGTGGCAATCCCGGCATCTACGACTGGCAGCTCTCGCCCTATACGATCGACCTTGCGGTCGCCTTGGCCGAGCGGTTGCAGTCAAAGCTCGTCTACGCCTCGCTGACCGATTTCGTACAGCACGCCGCCGCGCCGGGAGCGCCGATGTCCGACGATTTCTACCGGGCCGTCGACGCCGCGCTCGGTCGCGCCATCGACGCGGGCTTCGTGGTCGGCCTGGCGGCCGACCACGGGATGCGCTCAAAGACCGGCGCCGATGGCCGCCCGAACGTGCGGTTCCTCGACGAGGCGCTGGCCGAAGCGGGTGTCGCCAGCGGGCACACGCTGTGCCCGATCACCGATCCCTATGTCGTTCACCACGCCGCGCTGGGCTCAATGGCCTGGGTTCATGTCGATGACGCGGACGAGCTCGACCGCGCCCGCAGCGCGCTCGCGGCGCTTCCGGGAGTGGAGGGTGTGCTGAACCGCAGCGCCGCTGCCGATAGCTTCGATCTCCCGCCCGACCGGATCGGGGATCTCGTGGTGCTGGCCGATGCGCAGACGGTGCTCGGAAAATCTCGCCAGGCCCACGACATCAGCGCGCTGCACGGCGAGCTTCGCTCCCACGGTGGCCTTCACGAGCGCCCGGTGCCGATCATCGTCTGCGAGCGGCTGGCTGTGGATGGTCTGGCCGGACGCGAGCTTCACAACCGCGACCTACACGACCTGCTGCTCAACCACCTGGCATGACCACGCGGTTGGCGCTGGAGGTTCGCAACCCCTACACCGGCGATGTAGTCGGCGAGGCGCCGATCGCGAGCGCGGCGCAGGTGCGGAAGGCTCTGGACGATGGCGCCCGCTGGGCCGGTGGACTTTCGCGTCACGAGCGATCGCAGCTTCTGTTCGCGGTGGCCGAACGTTTGCGCGCCTCACGTGAGGAGCTCGCTCGCCTGATCTCATCCGAGTCAGGGCTGTGCCTGAAGGACACCCGTCACGAGGTAAGCCGGGCCGTCGACGCGTTCCGCTTCGCGGCAATCGAAGTGCTGCGCGACGACGGTGAGGTGTTCGCCGGTGACATCTCTGCGCACGGACGCGACCGCCGCGCCTACACTTTGCGCGTACCGGTTGGCCTGGTGGCGGCGATCACGCCCTTCAACCACCCGCTCAACCAGGTGGCGCACAAGCTTGCGCCGGCCATCGCTGCCGGTGCGCCGATCGTCTGCAAGCCCTCGGAGAAGACGCCGCTGACCGCGCTCCGCCTGGCCGAGCTGCTCGGCGACGCAGGTCTGCCGATCGGCGCGGCTCAGATCATCTGCGGCGACCCCGTCACGATTCTGGATTCGTTTCTCGCCCACGAGGCGGTGGAGGTGGTGTCGTTCACCGGCGGGGTAGCGGTGGGAAAGTCGATCGCGGCTCGGCTGGGCTATCGCCGGGCGGTGTTGGAACTGGGTGGCAACGATCCGCTGATCGTGCTCGCCGATGCCGATCTGGACGAGGCTGCCCGCCTCGCGGTGCAGGGCGCGTTTCAGAACTCGGGTCAGCGGTGCACGGCGGTCAAACGGATAATCGCCGTGGAGGCGGTCGCCGATGAGCTCGCGCAACGGACGGTCAGCGCCGCTTCAGCGCTCCGCTGTGGCGACCCGCTCGGTGAGGAGACGGACGTCGGCACGGTGATTGACGAGCCCGCTGCACAGACCATCGTGGCGCGGATCGAGACCGCCTTGAAGGCGGGCGCGGAACTCCTGTGCGGGGGTGAACGCGATCGGGCGCTGCTGACCCCAGCCGTCCTCGACCACGTCTCGCCCAGCAGTGAGCTTGTGGCGCGTGAGACCTTCGGACCCGTGGCGCCGATCATCCGCGTCAACGATCTCGACGAAGCCATCGCCACGGCCAACGCCACGCCGTACGCGCTGTCGAGTGCGGTTTGCACGTTTGACTGGCGCGCTATCTCGCGCTGCATCCGCGAGCTACGCGCCGGCACCGTCAACATCCGCGAGGTCCCCGGCTACCGGACCGAGCTGACGCCGTTCGGAGGAGTGGGCGATAGCGGGCTCGGTGTCAAGGAGGGGGTGCGCGAGGCGATGCGTGCAATGTCCTACACAAAGCTCTACTCCCTGCCGTGGACATGACCGGCTCTGCGCGGAGCGTGGAGGACACGGTGCAGGAGATCATCGCCGCGTGCTGGTCGATGACGGGCCTGCCCTATGACGGCGAGCCGGTGGATCAGCTGGAGCATGCGCTGCAATGCGCCTGGCTGGCGCGGACCGCGGGCGCGGAGCGCGACCTGGTGGTTGCGGCGCTGCTGCACGACATCGCGCGGGCCCCGGCGGTGGCCGGGCTGGCCTACGACGGTCCCAAGGAGCATCATGGCGAGGCCGCTGCGCGATGGCTGCGCCCCCGCGTGGGGCGGCGGATCGCGTGGCTGGCCGAGCAGCACGTCCCAGCCAAGCGCTACCTGGTCGCCACCGAGATCGACTACCACAGGTGGTTGAGCGAGGTATCAGCCCGCACCCTGGTCGCCCAGGGAGGGCCGATGCGCGACGACGAGATAACAGCTTTCCGGTCCAACGCGGACTGGCAGCTGGCCGTGCGCCTGCGGGATCTGGATGACCGCGGAAAGGTGCCCGGCGCCGTCGTCCCCGGACTGGACGAGTACCGGGAGGAACTGATTCAGGTAGTCGGTGAGACACTGGGGCAGGCGCCTTGACGGTTGCAACAAGCTTGCTGCAAGCAACTGCGGCGCACAGGTCCGGTGCGATCGTCCCGTAGGCGAGGCTGGGGTCTGGAGATCGTCGATCGGCTGGCGGTACGTTGGGGGACAGAGCGCCCCGACGGATACCGCGTGTGGGCCGAGCTAGCAGCGCCGTCCTGAGCAGGTTGCCACCGAGGCCCCAGGGGCCCTATCGTCAAGCTCGTGGCATTTGAACCAGAGCTCCGTACGGGTCCTCCATGGGCGATGGAGGAGATGATCCTGCGCGAGCGAGAGCTCGTGCCGGAGCTCTTGGCCAGCGCTGAGGCCCGCCACGCGGGAGCGCTGATTCGCAGCGCGCTCAGCGCCGGCGAGCCCGTCGTACTAACCGGATGCGGCACCAGCGAGCATGCGGCGATGGCCGGCGCGCAACTGGTCAACGAGGCTCTCGGCGTGGAGTCAGCCATCGCCCGTGACGCGTTTGAAGCCTCGATCGAACCTCAGGCCGGAGGCGTGCTCGTGGGGATCTCACATGAGGCCGGGACCACGGCAACGCTCAACGCGCTGGCGGCCGCCGGCGCCCGAGGCGCGCACACGATCCTGGTCACGGCGGTGCCCGAGGGAGCCACGACGGCCAAGCTGGTCGTCCGGACGCCGCTACGCGACCGTTCGTGGTGCCACACCGTGGGTTACCTCTCGCCTGTGCTGGCTGTGTATGCGATGAGCGGGCCGCCCGCCGGGCCGGTTCGCCAGATCCTCGACGAGGCGTTAGATCGGCGTCCGCGGTACGCCGCCGCCGCAGCCCGGCTGACCGGCTGCGAGCGGCTGCTGATCGCCGCCAGCGGCGTCGACGCGGTGACCGGCCGGGAGCTGGCGCTGAAGCTGGAGGAGGGGGCCCACGTGTCGGTGACGCCGTTGGGTCTGGAGAAGATCCTGCACGGGCATCTGGCTGCCGCCGATGGGCGCACCGGGCTGATCATGCTGCGCTTTGACGCTCGCCACAGCGACGCGCGCGATCGCCGGGCTCGCGACGTGCAGGCCGCGGCAGATGTCTTGGGCATGGCCACGGTGACGCTGTATGCCTCGACGTCGGGAATCGCTCCGGTGGCCGGCGCGCTGATCGCCGGTGCGCTGGCGCTGCAGTGGCTGACGCTGGAGTTCGCGCTCGCCCGCGGCACCAACCCCGATCTGATCCGGCGCGAGCAGCCGCTCTACCGCGCGGCCGCGCAAGCCGCCGGGACCTAAGGGGCCCTGGGCAGTTCGTACCTCACAGGTACGCCCACGGTATCTGTAGGATACCGCCGGTGTCCTCGCTTGTTGGCGACCACCCGTCGGTCAGCCCGCTGCTCACCGAACGGGTGCAGCGAGCCAAGCTGCTGGACGGCATGGTTCGCGCTGTGGCCGAGAAGGGGTTCGCCAACGCCACCGTCTCCGACGCGGTGCGTCTGGCCCGCGTCTCACGCGGGACGTTCTATGAGCTGTTCGAATCCAAGGAGGCCTGCCTGGTGGCCGCCTACCGCCTCGGATGCGAGGTGCTCGAACAGCGCGTGAGCGAAGCGGTGCGCGACGTCACCGATTGGCGGGAGGAGTTGCGGCTGGGCATTCGCGCGTATCTGCGTACGCTGCAGGACGAGCCGCTGTTCGGACGCGTCTACCTGCTGGAACGGATCGCCGTCGGCGAGGAGCGTGACGCGGTGATACGGCGCTTCGCCGCCCGCTACGGCGCGACGTTCGCGCGGTCCGGGCGCCCGGTGCCCCCCCCTGACGCGCTGTTCGTTCTGGCCGTCGGCGTCCACGAACTGGCCTGCAGCCGGGTTTCAGTGGGCCAGCCGGTGATCGATCTGGAGGACACGCTGGTCGGATGCGCCGTGCGTCTTGTAGCCGAAAAGGAGGAAGCATGGACCTGACGTTCAACGCCCGCGAGGCGGCCTTCCGTGAGGAGGTGCGATCGTGGTTTGCGGCCAACGGGCCCGAGCCCGAGCCCGACGGTGGGGAGGACGCCGTATACGAATGGCGGCGGGACTACCAGCGGCGGATGGCGCTGGATGGTCTGGCGGCGGTGAGCTGGCCGGTGGAGTTCGGCGGCCGCGGCGCGACGCTGACCGAGTCGGCGATCTTCTTCGAGGAGCTGACGCGCTCGGGTGCGCCGCTTCCGGCCAACGTCTTGGGGCTGCTGCTGGCGGGGCCGACGATCATGGCCTGGGGTACGCCAGAGCAGAAGGAGCGCTACCTGGAGCCGATCCTCACTGCAGAGGAGATCTGGTGCCAGGGATTCTCCGAGCCCGACGCCGGCTCGGATCTGGCGGCGGTCAAGACCCGCGCGGTGCTCGACGGCGACGAGTGGATCATCACCGGGCAGAAGGTGTGGACCAGCGGCGCGCAGTACTCGAAGTGGTGCATGCTCGTGGCCCGAACCGATCCCGACGCGCCCAAGCACAAGGGACTGACCTATTTCCTGATGGACATGCAGCAGGCTGGCGTGCAGGTGGTGCCGCTGCGCCAGATCACCGGCGAGCCCGAGTTCAACGAGCTGTTCATCGACGGCGCCCGGATTCCGCAGGCCAACGTGCTCGGCGGCGTCGGGAACGGCTGGAAGGTAGCGCTCACGACGCTGATGAACGAGCGCGCCGGCCTGGGCTTTTCGTTGCAGATGCGCCTGCGCCAGCTGCTTGATCGGCTGATCGAGGAGGCTGCCGCACGCGGGCTGCTCGACGACCCGGTGATCGCCGACCGCCTCGGCGAGCTGCACCTGAAGACCGAGGTCCTCCGGCTGACCGCCTACCGGGGGTTGACCGTGATCGAGAAGTACGGTCAGCCCGGCCCCGAGGGGTCGCTGCTGAAGTGGATCTGGTCTGAGACCAACCAGCAGCTGACGCAGCTGGCGGCAGACGTGCTCGGCCCCGATGCGCTGCGCTCCGGGGACCGCTGGGCTTACGAGCTGCTGCGCGCTCGCGGGAACTCGATCGAGGGCGGCACGACCGAGGTGCTGAAGAACATCATCGCCGAGCGCGTGCTCGGCCTACCCAAAGCGCGCTGAGGAGGCGGCCATGGACTTCGACCTGACCCAGGACCAGAAGGAGATCAAGGCGGTTGCGCGGGAGCTGCTGACCGCGCGCTCCCCGTTCGCCAAGGTGCGTGAAGCGTCCGAGGGCTCGCAGTATGACCCGGCGCTGCAGAGCGAGCTCGTCGAGCTCGGCTGGCCCGGCATCGCCGTCGCCGAGGAGTACGGCGGCCAGGGTCTGGGGGCGGTCGAGCTGGCGGTGCTCCTGGAGGAGCTCGGTTTCGCCTGCACGGCTACGCCGTTTCTGGCCAGCGCCACCGCGGCGGCGGTGATCCAGGCCACCGGCAGTGCCGACCAGCGGGCCCGCTGGTTGCCGGCGCTGGCCACCGGTGAGGCGACCGCGGGCCTTGGACGCGCCGATCTCGTCGCCGACGCGAGCGACGCCTCCGTGATCGTGCTGCTCGACGGTGAGAACGCGACGCTGGTGGACCGGGCCAGCGCTGACGTCAAACCGCTGGAGACGATCGACGGTACCCGTCGCTTCGCCAGGGTGCAGGGCGACGGCGAACCACTGGGCGCCGGCGCGGCCGCCAGGGCGCACGCCGCCGTGGCGGCCGAGGTCGTGGGGGTGTGCCAGCGGGCGCTGGAGATGACGCTCGAGTACGTCAAGGAGCGAAAGCAGTTCGGCGTGCCGGTTGGCTCGTTTCAGGCTGTAGCTCACCGCTGCGCCCAGATGCTGCTGGCGACCGAGAGCAGCCGCTCGACCGCCTACTTCGCCGCATGGGCAGCGGACGCCGATCAGGAGCGCCTGCCCGAGGCGGCGGCCCTGGCCGCGGCGGCGGCGGCGGATGGGGGCCGCGAGGTGACCGCCTCAGCGATCCAGGCCCACGGCGGGATCGGCTTCACCTGGGAGGCCGATGTTCACTGGCTCTACAAGCGCGCGCAACTGGACGCGGCGCTGCTGGGCGGCAGCCGCCGTCATCGCGCTGCGCTGACCAGGATCGCGGCCGCTCGGCTGGCCGTCCCGGCCTGATCGGGCGGCCCGCCACCGCAAGAGCATCTCCACCCAAGCACCGGTCAGCCGATGACTCGGCTGACCGCCACTGGAGCGCGGAGACGCAGAAATCGGGAAACTAAGACGCGGTGAGGGCATCGACGACGTCATCGCACGCCGCCCGCAAGCTGCTGACGGCGATCCTTGCCGCGCTTGCGGCGCTCGTCGTGCTGGGCCCCGCTGGCGCCAGTGCCTCGGGGCCCAGACCCCCGGCCAGCGGCGCTGGGGCGACCGTTCTAAGCGTGGGCCGCGGCGTGGTGGGGCGGGCGATCCCGAGCGGATTTGTCGGGCTGTCGACGGAGTTCCGATCGCTCGAGGCCTACGCCGGCCAGGATCCCCAGGCGGTCAATCCCGTGTTCCTCCAGTTGATTCGCAACCTGGCGCCGGGCCAGCGGCCGGTGCTGAGGATCGGGGGCGACAGCACCGACTGGACCTGGTTTCCGGTCGCGCACATCAACCGCCCGCCCGGCGTGAAGTACAGCCTGGACTGGCGCTGGCTCCAGGTGGGACACGCGGTGGCTCAAGCCCTCAACGCTCGGCTGGTGCTGGGCATCAACCTCGAGGCAGACAGCCTCAAGGTGGCCGCCGGCGAGGCCTCAGCGATGGTCGGCGGGATCGGGCGCCAATGGATCGAGGCGCTCGAGATCGGCAACGAGCCCGAGCTCTACGGGTCCTTCAGCTGGTATCGCACGGCCAGCGGACAGCACGTCACCGGACGCCCGCCGGGGTATGACTTCTCAAACTTCACCAGTGATTTCTCCTCCATCGCCCGGGTGCTGCCGCCCCACGTTGCGGCGGCTGGCCCCAGCACCGGGTCGCCCACCTGGGAGCAACAGCTCGGTCACTTCATCTCCGTCGAGCCGCGACTCGGACTCGTCACGCTGCATGCGTATCCGCTCAAGCACTGCACTCCTTCCGATGTGGTGACCGACGCCGAGCTGCTGTCACAGGCGTCCTCCCAGGGGCTGGCCGACGGGATCGCGCGGTATGCGGCGATCTCCCACGCCCATCATCTGCCACTGCGAATCGACGAGCTGAACGCGATCAGCTGCGGCGGCGAGCGCGGCGTCAGCGACACGTTCGCGGCCGCGCTGTGGTCGCTCGACGCGCTGTTTGACATGGCTCGCGTCGGAGTCGACGGCGTGAACATCCACACGCCCACGGCTTCGATCAACCAGCTGTTCAGCTTCAGCCTGGTGAACGGGCACTGGCAGGCGTACGTGCACCCGGAGTACTACGGCATGATGATGTTCGCTCAGGCTGCTCCCGCGGGCTCGCAGCTGCTGAATATCTCCGGAGCGACCAGCGGTCCGCTGCGGGCCTGGGCCACGCGTGCGCCCGGCGGGCAGGTCCATGTCGTGTTGATCAACACCGATACCATCGGCTCACACACCGTCGAGGTCCGCGGTCCGGCGAGCGCCGGTCCGGCGGTGCTGGCCCGCCTGTCGGCAGCGAGCGCCCACTCTCTCAACGGCGTCACGATTGGCGGTGAGGGCTTCGGGACCGAGACCTCCACCGGCGTGCTGCCCCAGCCGCTCAACCCGCCGCTGGTCAAGCCCGGCTCAGGCGGCTATGTCGTCCAGCTGCCCGCGGCAAGCGCGGCGATGCTGACTTTCAGCGGCGGCTGAGCCAAGACGCCGGTCGGGCGCCGATTAGTGCCCGGCGGTCGCGTGCGAGACGTAGGCCTCCTCCAGCCGTACTTGCCACGTGCAAGGTGCGGCCTCCTACCTAGATCGCTTGTGCCGGCAGGAACGACAGCCCGCATTCCTGCCCTCCCGTTAGCGTCCCTGCCTATGGCACCCGTCGCCCTGGCCAAGCTCGCCGCTCGTCTTCGATGTCCGTCCTGCGGTCGTCCTCTGGAGGTGACCGCCGATGCGCTGGTGTGCGCAAGCGGCCACAGCTTCGACATCGCCCGCCAGGGCTATGTGGCGCTGAGCCGGTCCCACGTCAAGCGTGCCACCGGGGACACGCCGGCAATGGTCGCCGCGCGTGAGGCCTTCCTGGCCGCCGGCCATTACCGGCCGATCGCGCGGGCGCTCGCCATCGCCGCCGGTTACGTTCTGGACGCCGATGGCCAGACCGAGAGCTGCGTCGTGGACCTCGGCGCGGGGACCGGCTACCAGCTGACCGTCGTGTTGGATCACTGTCGCCGAGCCTGGGGCTTAGCTCTTGACGCCTCGCGGCCGGCGCTGCGCCGGGCGGCCCGCGCCCACCCGCGGATGGCGGCGATCGCCTGCGACGCGTGGCAGGAGCTGCCGCTGGCAGACGCCAGCGCCGATCTGGTGATCAATTCGTTCGCGCCACGCAACGGTGCCGAGATCACTCGGGTGCTGCGCCCGCGCGGGGCGCTGATCGTCGTCAGGCCGGCTCCGGCGCACCTGCACCAACTCTCTTCTGTGCTGGGGATGCTCGCCATCGACCCGCGCAAGGGCGAGCGTCTGCACGCCCAGCTGTCGGCGGGGCTGAGCACTGAGAGCGCGACCGAGCTGGAGTTCGATATGGAGCTGACCCGCGCCGATGTGGAGGCGCTGGTGATGATGGGCCCCAGCGCACATCACGTGGCCGCCGAGGAGCTCGCTCGCCACCTCCGCGGGCTGGCCGACGGCGCGACGGTCACGGCCTCGGTGATCGTCGAGACCTTCTCCCGGCGGCGCTGAGCGCCGCTGTTCTACTTGCCAATCGCAGCAATGTCTCATTTGCGCCTTATCCCACGGTTAGGAGCGGCCGCGAGCGTACGATCGTCGGCTCCCCCGGGGGGCGCGCCTTCCGCTGCTCGTGAAACCGCTCGCACTTCGCCCATCCAAACGCTCAGGCATGGCCCGGCTGATCCCCAGGCGTGGACGCCGAGGGCGCGCAACGCTGATCGCCGCGCTGCTGGTAGGGGCTGGGCTCTTGCTCACCTTGGGATCATTGGCGTGGGATGCCGCCGGTGAACCGTCAGCACCGACGGTTGCGCTGCCGGCTCCCACCGCGACCGGTGTTCCGATCCGGCCCGGCTTTCTTGGCCTCTCGTTCGAGTTTGAAGCCGTGCGGGCGTACACGGGATCCGACGCCGCCGCAATCAATCCGGTTCTCGTCCAGCTGATCCGAAATCTCACGCCAGGTCAGCGACCATCGCTGCGGATCGGCGGCGACAGCACCGACCGGACCTGGTGGCCGGTACACGGAACGCCGACGCCCGCCGGCGTGAAATACCGCCTGACTCGCGGTTGGCTGGCGACGACGCGAGCGCTGGCGCGCACCCTCGGGGCGCGGTTGATCCTCGGCGTCAACCTGGCCATCGATCGCCCGGCGCTCGCCGCGGCCGAAGCCCGGGCCCTGCTGAGCGGCCTCGGTCGCTCCTCGGTAGCGGCGTTGGAGATCGGCAACGAGCCCGACGTGTACAACCGCTATCCCGAGCATCTCAACCGCCTCGGGGCGCTGGTCCCCGCGCGCCCGCACAGCTACGACGTCCCCGCGTTCACGCGTGAGTTCTCCCGGATGCGGCGGGCGCTGCCGCGAGTGCCGGTGGCGGGCCCGGCGTTCGGCAACGTGGGATGGATGTCCGAGCTGCCCCGGTTCCTGGCGGCGGAACCTGGGTTGAGGATGGTGACCTTCCACCGCTATCCGCTGAACTGCTTCGCCCATCCCGGCTCGCCAAAGTACGCGACGATCGGCAATCTGCTCAGCGACACGGCATCGGCCGGCCTGGCTGAGACGGTCACGCCGTTTGTGGCGGACGCGCACGCCAAGGGCTTGCCGTTGCGCGTCGACGAGATCAACTCGGTCGCCTGCGCCGGAGCCCGCGGCGTGAGCAACACGTTCGCCTCGGCGCTGTGGACGCTGGATACGCTGTTTGCGATGGCCCGGGCGGGCGTGGACGGCGTCAATTTCCACACGCTGCCCGGATCGCGGTATGAGCCGTTCGGCTTCACCCACCGCGGCGGCAGCTGGCGCGCCACCGTGTACCCCGAGTACTTCGGGATGCTCATGTTCGCCCAGGCCGCTCCCGTCGGCTCTGAGCTGCTGCCGATCGCCTCAACCGCGGGTCCCGGGGTCAGGCTGTGGGCCACGCGGGCGCCGAACCGGACGATCCACGTCGTGCTGATCAACACCGGAGCCTCGGCCGCTCGCGTGGGGTTCGCTCATCCCTCCGGGGCCGCAGGCTCGGCCACCAGCGAGGAACTCCGGGCGCCCAGCCTCACGGCGACCGGCGCGGTTACGATCGGCGGCCAGAGCTTCGGATCGTCGACTGAGACCGGGCGGCTGGCCGGCGCGCGCGTCCTTACCACGATCAAGGCCGCGTCTGGCACGTTCACAGTCACTACCGCGCCGGACAGCGCGACGCTGCTCACGATCCCGGCCAAGACCAATCTCTAGGTCAGGGCTAGACCAACGTGGGTCGCGCCGGATCGCCCGAGCGGCGATGCTTGGCCGATGGGGCTCAGCTCCCGCGAACAGGACGCATCGCGGGAACCAACGGTCGCTGATTGCGGAAAACCACGGATCAAGCAATCCGGCTCAACGGCCGACATGATCCCTGCGCAGTCAAATTCCGCGGTCTGCTGGTTCCGCGGCTCAGGAGATACGAATATGAGCGTCCTAATGCACGACCCCGCTGCCGGATACCCCGACGGCGAGCGCAAGACGATCAAGGTGCTGCTCGCCGACGATCATCCGCTGATCATCGCCGGGATCCGGCGCACGATCGAGAACCTCGATGACATGGAGGTGGTCGGCGAGGCGCACTCGGGGCCCGAACTGATGCAGCTGATCGAGCGACGCTGCCCCGACCTCGTGCTGATGGACCTGCGGATGCCCGGCGTCGTCGGCGTGGAGACGATCGAGCGCATCCGCCAGAGTTGGCCGAAGCTCAAGACCGTGGTCCTGTCGGCGTGCGACGATCGCGCGTCGATCGACTCGGCGTTGCAGGCGGGCGCAACCGCCTACGTGCTCAAGAGCGCCCAGACGATCGACATTGCGTCGGTGCTTCGCGAGGCGTCCAGCGGCGCCGTGTTCCACGCACCGTCCTACGCCCCGGAGCGACCGGGCCCGGACGACGTGCCCGCGCTGCCGGCGCTGACCGATCGTGAGCGCTCGATCCTCTCGGCGGTCGCGTCGGGAATGACCACGGCCGCGATCAGCCATGACCTGTGGATCAGCGAGCATACGATCAAGTTCCACCTGACCAACATCTATCGCAAGCTCGGCGTCGCCAACCGCGTCGGGGCCGTGCGCTACGCGCTCGAGCACGGCATCGGCTAAGTGGCCGGCAGGCTCCCATCACGCCTATGTGCCCGGACCACGCCCGCCCACGGTTACCCTTGATCTGACCGCGCCCGGCTCCGCGGCGCGCCCCGCAGCCCTTGAGTAACAGACCGCGCTGTGGCCGTCCGCTGGAGAGCCCGATCGCCAGGTGAGATGAGACGCGCTACAGGGGCGTCTCAGACACACCAATCGGACCGCTCGCCGGCGTAACTCGCGCGCCTCCGATTCGCGGTGGCTGATCGCCACCTCGGCCATCGCCCGGGCGTAGATCTGACACCAGATGAAGCTCAAGCTGTTGGTGCCTAATGTCGATAGCAAGCTGGACAGGCATGGCTGACGCTGGCCCCCTCACACTTGATCCCGTCCCCGCGACCATAACCGAGGCGTCTGCCGCGGCATCGTCGGCAGCATCGAGCCGGAGCTCACGTGCGGTGCTCTGTGCGGCCGCGCTGATCATCGTTGCGGGAGGAGCGATTCGGTTCGCCGCGCTCTCGACATCGATCTGGTTCGACGAATCGGTCTCGGTCAGGGATGTGAGCGGCAGCTTCGGTCAGATGTTGCACAAGGTCGTCAACCATGAAGCTAGTCCGCCTTTCTACTTCATCTGCCTCTGGCTCTGGCGCCATCTCGTGGGCAGCACCGCGGTTGAGCTGAGGAGTCTGTCGGCGCTTGCCGGGACGATGACGATTGCACTCGCGTTCTATGTAGCCCGTCGACGCATCGGGCAGCGCGCCGCGCTGGTCTTGGCCGTCTGCGTGGCGGTCAGTCCGGTCCTCGTCTACTACTCGACCGAGATGCGGATGTACGGCTTGCTGGTGCTGATCACCGGGGTTGGCTTCGAAGCTTTCCTGCGCGCGTCAGAATCACCAAGACCCAGGAACTTGAGCATCTGGGCGGCAGCCTCAATTCTCGCTGTCTGGACGCAGTATTACGCGGCTCTCGCGGTCGCGCCGGAGGCGGCGTTACTGATTGCGCTTGCCTGGAAACAGCGTCCGAGGTCTCGCGGAACACTCGTCGCTGTCGGGGGTGTCGCGCTAGCGGGACTCCCGCTGATCTACCTCGTGCCCTACCAGGCGCGTCACGCCTTTGCGTACGGGGGGCCGCTGCTCTCCTCGGTATGGCACCGAATCCCGACGAGCATTCATGTCGACAGCACTTTGGGTGCCGTCGCCCAAGGGCTGGTGGTCGGTCCCGGCGGACCAGCCAGAGCGCTGCTCACCCTGCTGATTCTCTATGTCGGCGTCGTCGTCGCCGTCGGTCTGCTGCTGCACCGCCCGCGAATCACGAAGGGCCAGCTGATCCGGGGGGTCTGCTTGATCGCGCCGTCCCTCCTGGCCGTCGAGACTCTCGTCTACCTACATATTCTGGTGGAGGGGCGGTATCTCCTGGCGCTCTGGCTGCCGGTTGGACTCGCGGCGAGTTACGCGCTTGCCTCGGCCGCAGCAGGGCGGCTGGGGCTAGGGCTCGCGGGCGTGCTGGTCTGCATTTGGGTCGGGGTGGGGGTGGTCAGCTTGGCGGTTCCGAGGTTCGGCGCACGGGATGACACCCTCGGTGCTGCCCGGAGCCTCGGGGTGGCATCCACGGATCGCCTGATCGCTATCAACGAGCCATGGGACGTAGTCACGTTCGAGCAGTACCGACCGCAGACGTCCGCGGGCACTCACCCGGTCGTGCGCGTTCGCGAGCTAGACGTCGTCGCCATGCCCCTCTGGGCAGAACCGGCTCCTGCTGAGCGCCAGCGACCGTCGTCGCTGGGGGTGGGTGTGCTTCCCAAGGGGCTGGCGCTTGCGCAGGTCATACGCGACCCGACCTTCCTGGTAGAACGCTTCGTCGCGTCGACGCCGGTGTCGATCCGCGTCGACGGTCGGGGAAGCGCATTCCAGTCCAGCTACTGGCGGTTCCTCGACGAGCCTGCCGGTGGCCGCATGGGTGACCTGTAGATGCGCCCGACCCATCAGACGCATCCCAAATCGGAACCTACTGACGCATCCGTGGGTTGTGTCACCGTCCGGGTAGGGGTGGGCAGA
>OCZT010001390.1_pt1 | contig 25035 bp, 16 predicted proteins | sample 1539031 | NCBI WGS metagenome assembly OCZT01 (sample SAMEA3539308, study PRJEB22396) | soil metagenome | biome: tundra; feature: field; material: soil | place: USA | collected 2010-05 | depth 0.15 m | reverse complement strand
ATCGACGGCAGCGTGTCCAACCTCATCCTCGCATACACCTCGCCTGACCGGGGATGAGGCGCATGAACGGCCTTTCGACCCCGATGTGGGACCTGTTCAGGGGCGGAATCCCTTAGGACTTCGCTTTCTTCGAAGGTCTCGACTTGCCAGAACTGTTGAGGGCGACCGCTTGGCGAACGAGCGCCGTGAAGGCGGACTCGTCAACTTCTTCTCCTTCGTGGATGTCGATCGCGCGGCGTGCGTTTCCGTCGAGACTCGAGTTGAAGAGACGGGCCGGATCCTTCAGAGACGCGCCCTTGGAGAAGGTAAGCTTCACGACATTCTTATAGGATTCGCCAGTACAGACGATGCCGTCGTGCGACCAAATCGGAGTGCCCATCCACTTCCACTCCTCGACGACGTCCGGGTCTGCTTCCTTGATGAGCTTGCGCATTCTGCTGAGGGTTTCCCCGCGCCAGTCCCCGAGTTCGGCGATTCTTTTCGAGATGAGCTCCGATGCCGACTGGCCTTGGCTCGCGCCCGACTTTTTCATGTTCTCATCCTGCCCCTCGAACCGAGCAACCATACGCGATATCGTCGCATGCTGAAACATCTCGCGGGGACCTAGCCGAGGCAATTCCGTGGCTGACTCGCGTGGGCGGTCGCGGGGTGTTTAACGCTATCAATATTAGGTCTAACGACCTACTATAATATGCCATTTGGTATATATATTACTTCTATGTCATTCTATGTCATATATAACGAACGAGAACATGGGTTGACAGTCGACGGAGTCTCAGATGGTTTCACGGTTTGAGAACGGGACGCTCGGTAACATCGTTTCGCATAACTACCGGGCGGCCGCCGTGCTGGAGCGCCACGGGCTGGATTTCTGCGGCGGAGGACGGACCGCTCTGGCCGAGGCGTGCCAACAGCGCAACGTGGACCTGGCGACCGTCCTTGCCGAACTTGAAAGTCTCGAAACGGCGGAGGCCGACCTGCCGTTGGAAGATCCGGCGAAATTGATTTCATATATCGTGGCCCACCATCACGCGTACGTGCGCAGCTCGATTCCGGTCATTCAGGCCCATCTGGCGAAGGTCGCCGCCAACCACGGAGAACGTCATCCCGAGTTGCGTCAACTCGTCGGCCACTTCGACGGCCTGTCCGACGAACTGACGCTGCACATGGCGGAGGAAGAGCAGGTGCTGTTTCCCTGCATCATCGCGCTCGCCGAAGCCATGCGATCCGGCGGGCCGCTGCCTCCGGGCATCTTCGGCACCGTGCAGGACCCCATCCGTATGATGGAAATCGAGCACAAGTATGTGGGCGACACGTTCGCCACGATCCGCGCGCTGTCGTCGGGCTACACGCCTCCGGCCGACGCGTGCACGACCTACCGGCTGGTGTACGACGAGTTGCGCGCCCTCGAGAGTGACCACGACCGGCACGTGCACCTCGAGGACAACGTGCTGCTTCCGCGCGTCGTGATCGGTTTGATTGATCTCGGGTTGCTGAAGCGCAGACATTGTCAAGACGTTGGCGGTCTGCTCTGATGTCGCCATGTCCCAGCGGTCGACCCGCCCCGCACTCTACAAAGGCTATCGCTTCCCGCCGGAGATCATCAGTCGTTGCGTGTGGCTCTCCTACCGCTTCGGTGTGAGTCTGCGTGACGTCTCCGAGTTGATGCCAGCCCGAGGAATTGAGGTCTCTCACGAGCGCACGCAGTCCGGGTGCGAACAACTTGACAACGCCCGCGGTCGAAGCGCCAGTCGCGAAATTCGCGCATTCCGATCAGGTTCCGGCCGCGACCGTGCCGGATAGCCGTAGAATCGACATGCAGTCAACATCGTCACTTGGAGAAGGTGCCTATGTCACGCTTGTCACGATTCATCCCGCTCCTCGTCCTCCTTCTGTTGTCTGGCGCGCTGGCGCTCGAGCCGACCACCCTGACGGCCCAGCGCGCGCCCGACGCGGCGCAGACCAGCCCGTTCGGCGCGCTTCGGTGGCGCAACATCGGACCGCCGCGCGGCGGCCGATCGATTGCCGTTGCCGGCAGCTCCGCGCGGCCCCTTGAGTACTACTTCGGCGCGACCGGGGGTGGTCTGTGGAAGAGCACGGATGGCGGCGTGAAGTGGCGTCCGGTGACGGACGGCCAACTGACCAGCTCGTCGGTGGGCGCCATCGCCGTGGCGCCGTCGAACCCCGACGTCGTCTACATCGGCACGGGTGAGAGCGAGCTGCGCGGGAACATCGCGCCGGGCGACGGGATGTACAAGTCGACCGATGCCGGGAAGACCTGGACGCACATCGGCTTCGTCGAGGCGCAGACGATCTCGAAGATCCGCGTGCACCCGACGAACCCCGACCTCGTGTACGCGGCCGTGTTCGGTCACCAGGCGGGCCCCAACCCCGAGCGCGGCATCTACCGCTCGAAGGACGGCGGCAAGACGTGGGAGAAGATTCTCTATCGCGACGAGAAGTCGGCCGGCATCGAGGTCAACTTCGACCCGAACAATCCGCAGGTGCTGTATGCGGCGCTATGGGACGCGTATCGCGTCTCGCACGCGATGTCGAGCGGCGGCCCGGGCAGCGGGCTCTTCAAGTCGACCGATGGCGGCGATCACTGGACCGAGATCTCGCGCAATTCGGGGATGCCGAAGGGCGTGCTCGGGAAGATCGGCGTGTCGGTTTCCGGCGCCGATTCCAATCGGGTCTACGCGCAGGTCGAGGCGGAAGACGGCGGCAGCTTTGTCTCCGACGATGCGGGCGCGACGTGGAAGAAGGTGAGCGAGAGTCGCGACGTCCGGCAGCGCGCCTTCTACTACACGCGCGTCTTCGCTGATCCCAAGAACAAGGACCTGATCTACGAGCCGAACGTCGATTTCATGAAGTCGGCCGACGGCGGCAAGACGTGGACGACCCTGCGCCCACCGCACGGCGACAACCACGACATGTGGATCGATCCGACGAACCCGAACCGCTTCATCGCGTCGAACGACGGTGGCGCGACGGTCACGACCAACGCCGGCGAGACCTGGACCAATGAGGACCACCCGACGGCGCAGTTCTACCACGTGATCACGACGAGCGAGGTGCCCTACCACGTCTGCGGCGCGCAGCAGGACAACTCGACGGCGTGCGTATCAAGCCAGCCGCCGCCGGGCCTGGGCGGGGTATTCGGCATCGTCAACATCGTCTTCTACTCGGTCGGCGGCGGCGAAAGCGGTTGGATTGCGAACGACCCGAAGAACGCCGACATCTTCTATGCCGGCAGCTTCGGCGGCATGATTACGCAGTTCAACCGCAAGACAGGCCAACTGCGGGCGGTCGATCCGTACCCCGACAACCCGATGGGCTATGCGACGAAGGAGATCACCGAGCGCTTCCAGTGGACGTTCCCGATCGTCTTTTCGCCGGTCGATCCGACCGCGCTGTATGTCGGTTCGCAGCACCTGTGGAAGACGACCAACGGCGGCACGAGTTGGACGCGGATCAGCCTGGACCTCACGCGTCATGATCCCAAGACGATGGGCGACTCGGGCGGTCCGATTACGCGCGACGAAACGGGCGTCGAGACCTACGCCACGATCTTCACGATCGCGCCGTCGCCCAAGGACGGCAACCTGATCTGGACGGGATCCGACGACGGCTACGTGCAGGTGACGCGTGATGGCGGGACAACGTGGAAGAACGTCACGCCGAAGGACATGCCAGACTTCGCGCGCATCAGCCTCGTCGAGGCGTCGCCGTTCCGGCCGGGCACGGCGTACGTCGCCGCGAATCACTATCAGCACGACGACTTCGCGCCCTACGCGTGGCGCACGGACGACTACGGCGAGACGTGGACGAAGATCGTCAACGGTGTGGCGCCGCGCGATTTCGTCCGGGCGATCCGCGAGGACACCCAGCGCGCCAAGCTGCTGTATCTGGGGACCGAGCATGGCATCTACATGTCGCTTGACGACGGCGCGAACTGGCAGTCGCTGCGGCAGAACCTGCCGGACACGCCGGTCCATGACATCAAGGTCGAGGCGCGCGATCTGGTGATCGCGACCCACGGCCGCGCCTTCTACATCATGGACAACATCTCGCCGCTCCGGCAGTGGGGCACGCAGACCTCCGATCTGCAGCTGTTCAAGCCGGCGGATGGGCTGCGCGGGCTCGACCGCGCGGTGGCGGTCGACTATCTGCTGAAGCAGCCGGCGCAGAAGGTCACGGTCGAGTTCCTCGACGCCAAGGGCACGGTGATCCGCAGCTTCACCGGCACGGCGGCCGACAAACCCACGAGCGAGGAGTTCGAGTTCTTCCGGCGTCCGCCGGTGCCGAAGCCGCGCGTCGCCGCCGGTCTGAACCGCCTGAACTGGGACATGCGCTACGCGGATGCGACCGACTTCGAAGGCCTGATCATGTGGGCGGCAGACACGCGCGGGCCCCTCGCGCCTCCCGCCACGTACCAGGTGCGCGTGACGGCCGATGGGCAGTCGCAGACGCAGTCGTTCGCCATCAAGCGGGAACCGCGGCTGCTGGCGGACGTCACCGACGCCGATCTGCAGAAGGAGTTCGATCTCGCGATGCAGGTCCGCGACAAGACCAGCGATGCGAACCAGGCGGTCCTCCTCGTGCGCGGCATCAAGCCGCAGATCAAGGATCGGAAGGACAAGCTAGACAGCAAGGTCGGCCCAACGGCGAAGGCGCTCGACGATCTGGAGAAGAACCTCACCTCCGTTGAGGTCCAGATCTATCAGGTGAACAACCAGAGCCCTGAGGATCCGCTGAACTTCCCGATCATGTTGAACAACAAGATCGCGTCGCTTCGGGGCGTGGTGGAGTCGGCCGATGCGGCGCCCACCGAGCAGAGCTTTGAAGTGTTTCAGGTGCTCTCGAGCCAGCTCGAGCAGCAGCTGAACAAGCTCGACGCGACGGTGAAGAAGCAACTGCCGGCGGTGAACCAGATGCTGCAGAAGCAGAGGCTCGCCCCGATCAAAGCCGAGCCGCTCAAGCCCGAAGAGCAGAAGGACAAGCCGAAATCAAACCCGCAGTAGTCGGGTTTAACGCTCTACGTCGGAGGCGGGTCAAGGTGGCCCGTAATATCCGAGAGACACGGCGGGGACCCTTCTCGTCACGGGCCCCGCTGAGGACTGCTGTCAGTCAAAGGTGAAAAGGTCATGCGAACGATCACGCTCGAAGAACACTACGCGAGCCCTGCATTCATGACGGGACCAGGGCGCGGACTCAAGGAGCGCGCGAAGAATTTCACCGGCCCTCGTGCCAGTCTGCTCGAACAGCTCTGCGATGTGGGCGCCAGAAGGATTGCGGAGATGGATGCCGCAGAAATCGACATCCAAGTGCTGTCGCTGACCTCGCCCGGCGTGGAGCAACTTGACGCGCCCGAAGCCATGGCCCTCGCGCGCGAAGCGAACGAGTTCGTGGCGGACGCGGTGAGGAATAGTCCGACGCGCTTTGCGGGATTTGCCACCATCCCGACGGCGGCACCTGACCAGGCCGCGGACGAGCTAGAACGCGCCGTGCATGATCACGGCTTCAAGGGCGCGATGATCAACGGTCATGTCCGCGGCCGCTACCTCGACGACAAATTCTTCTGGCCGATTCTCGAGCGTGCGCAATCGCTCAAGGTCCCGATCTATCTGCACCCGACGCAGCCTCCACAAGCCGTCCTCAACGCGTCGTACGGAGGGTTTGCGCCAGCCGTGTCGTACATGCTCGCCAACGCCGGCTGGGGTTGGCACATCGAGACGGCCATCCACGTCATTCGACTCGTCCTCGGTGGCGCGTTCGACCGGTATCCGAGGCTGCAAGTGATCATCGGACACTTGGGCGAGGGGCTTCCCTTCATGATGCAGCGGCTCGATGCGATGCCGCCGGCGATGACGAAACTGGAACGCCCGATCAGCGCGTATCTCCGCGAGAACCTTCACTATACGTTCAGCGGCTTCAACTTCACGCCGACCTTCCTGAACCTGCTGCTCGAGGTCGGCGCCGAGCGGATCATGTTCTCGGCCGATCATCCTTACGCCTCGATGCAGGAAGCGCGCGCCTTCCTGAATCGGCTGCCGGTCAGCACGGCCGACAGGGAGCGAATCGCGCACGGCAACGCGGAGCGTCTCCTTGGCTTGTAAGCGCTCCAGGCCGGCACCGTCAACACCAGGGGAAACGGCACCTCCATAGTTTTGCTACAGTCCATTGAACGGCCGCGTTCTGAGGCGCGAAGCAAACCCGTGGGCGGCGAAGCAGACATCCCCGATTAATCGATCAAGCACGCGTCGTGATTGTTTATGCGCGATTCTCACAACCATTCTCATCACCTCTCGATCAACGTCGGGCTGGCGGTCGCGCTCCTTCTGTGCGCCTCTCCGGCCCTGCCGCAGACGTCGACGCCCGGTGTCCAGCCGTCGCCGGGAATCATCAACGGCATGGTTATTGACGACACGGGACTCGCCATAGCCGGGGCCAAGGTCACGCTGTCACATGACGGCATCTCTCCAGGGACCGAGGTCCTTTCGCGCGAGGACGGCCAATTCTCTCTTCCGAATGTTTCGTCCGGGCCATTCCGCCTCACCGTGTCGGCATCGGGATTCGCCAAGCAGACCGTATCGGGCGTCCTCAACCCTGGCGAGGTCTCGAACCTCCCGCCTGTTCGATTGACCCTTGCCTTCCGTACCGTCGCTGTCGAAGTCACTCCCACGAGAGTCGAACTGGCAGAACGGCAGATCAAAGAACAAGAACAGCAGCGTCTCCTTGGGTTCCTGCCGAATTTCTATGTCGCGTATGACCCGAACGCGCTCCCGCTGACCGCGAAGCAGAAGTTCGAACTGTCGTGGAAGTCCCATTTAGATCCCGTCCGGTTCGGCATGATCGGCATCGTCGCGGGCGTGCAGCAAGCGCGGAATGATTTCAGCGGGTTTGGCCAGGGGGCTGAAGGCTACGCCAAGCGCTACGGCGCCGCCTATGCGAATGTCTTGACGGAAAGCGTGATCACTCAGGTGCTCCTGCCCTCCCTGTTCAAACAGGATCCGCGGTATTTTTACAAGGGAACCGGCAGCACCGGATCGCGCATGGTGTACGCCATCTCGCGGGCCGTCATGAAGAAGGGAGACAACGGGCGCTGGCAACCGAACTACTCAGGCATACTCGGGAGTCTCGCATCGGGCGGGCTATCAAATCTCTACTATCCCGCGCGAGATCGCAAGGGCCTCCGATTGACGTTCGAGAACGCCGCCATCGGCATCGGCGGCGCAGCGATGGGCCACCTCGCTCAGGAATTTCTCTTCAAGAAGTTGACCTCCCACTCGCGCAAATCCCACCGAACTCAAGAAGAACCGACAACGCCTTGAAGCGACCAAGGCGCAGGCCAAGCCTCTCCGGGCAAGCTCACGGGCGACCGCGGGCGATCGTATAACCGGCTAGGATGCATCCTGTCGGGCACGAGGTTGAGGTCGGCAACCATTGGAGCGCGTGCGTGGCGTGTCGCCTCGGCGTGAGCGGCGCTCGGGCAGCCGCGTTGGCCCCGGCCTCATCAGCAGCAGCGCGTCGCCGGCAGGCCGCTGCGTCAGCGGATGACTCCCTTCTTTCTCAGCAGCTCGTCGACGTCAGGCAAAAACAGCTGACCGGCACGTATCTCTCCCATCCGCGTCCGCTCTCGCTCGATGAGCTCGGCCACCAGTTGCAGGACTTCCGCCGCGTGCGCGCGCGGCACGACGACGACGCCGTCGGCGTCGCCGACCACGACGTCTCCCGGCGCGACGACCGTGCCGCCGCAGCTGATCGGCACGTTTACCTCGCCGGGGCCATCCTTATCGCATGCTCCAGGGCTGATCGAGCGGCTGAACGCCGGCATCCCGATGCGGGTGATCGCCTCGACATCGCGAATCGCGCCATCCACGACGATCCCTCCGATTCGCTTCGCCGCCGCAGTCGTGCACATCAGCTCGCCGAAGACCGCGCTCGTGACATTGCCGCAGGTGTTGACGACGACGATGTCGCCGGGCTCGGCGACCTCGAGCGCTTTGTGCACCATCAGGTTGTCGGCGGGGCGGCAGTTCACGGTGAGAGCGAGGCCGCAGAGCCGCAGGCCGCTTCGCGGCTGGATGCCCGGATCCATGAAGTTGAAGCGGCCCATGGCGTCCGCCAGCTGCGAGCTCGCGGCGTCGGCGAAGCGTCGGACGAGGTCATCGTCCAGCCGCGGCGGCGCGGAGAGGACGCGAAAACCGAGCTTTCCCAAGGTTGTCATTCCGCGAATGATAGCAGCCTTGGTAATCCGACCCGGCGGCTACTCGATCACCGCCAGGTTGGCTTTGCGACAGCGGTCATCAGCGTTTTCCTATCGTCATTCCTCGAGCGCGGAGACTACGTATCGAATAGGTAGGCTTCTCCAAGCGGGCACCAGAACACGTCCAGCACTTCGGCGCTGGTTTCGGAGTACGGGTTGCGCGTCCAGCTGCGAAGAAGGTGAGGGACCGTCGAATCGATGTAGCAGGAGTCACCGGCCCGAAGCGTTTCGTGAACCTCTTCGTCTCCTGCGTACGTCGTCAACTCCAGCTCGCCCTCGAGTACGTAGATGAATTCCTGTCCGTGGTGCTCATGGAGCGTCAACGTTTCCAGGTCCACGTTGAGCATCCTGAGGAAACACGGATACATCTCCTTGGCCGGGAAATCGCCCAGCAGCGGTTGACACGTCTTCGAGGGTGGCGCATGCGGCCGCTCGACGGGCGTGCGGCGCCGCCGGCTCGGACTGCTCGAAATGTCCTTCGACCGCTGAACGAAGTAATAGGGCGGCCGAGCGACCGTCAGACCGATCAGTTCCCGCAACGGTTTCCCGAACGCGCGCGCAAGATTCAGCGCCGCATCCAGCGGTATCGCCCTCTCGCCGCGCTCGATCCCGAGCACTTGGCGGTCGCTCAGACCTGCCGACCGCGCGACCCGGTCGAGCGACCACCCGTGCTCCTCGCGCAACAGCATCAGCTTCTGGCCAATCCGCCGTTGCAGGTTTGACCCGCCATCGCCGGTGTACACGATCGCGCGCGAGTGCGCCCAGTGGAGACCGCCGGCCGTGGACACAGACGGCGAGCAGAAGACGTGAATGGTCTCGGCCGGCTCCGCTTCGAGTGATCGAAAACAGTGCGGTAGATCAGATCTGAAGTAGACGCTGTCGCCCCGCACCAACTCCTCGCGGTGTTCGCCTTCCGGCGTCTTGATCCGAAATTCGAGCGTGCCTCGGAGCGCGAACGCGAACTCCTCTTCGTCGTGATAGCAGAAGCACAGCTCGTGCTCGTCAATCGGCATGATCCGCCCCAGTACCGGCTCGAGATGGCGACCGAGGAACAGGTTCGCGAGCGACCAGTATTGATGCGGCGATGATCGCCCGGCGCTCCCGTCGGGGTACGCCAATAGCGTCGGCTTCGGCGGCCGCGCCCGCCAGTCGGTATCTCGCGTGATCTGATACGGCAGTGTCACGTCGGTCGGAATCAGCGCATCGAGCGGAATGTTGAGCGCCTCGGCCACCTCCAGCACATCTTGAAGATGAACGCGGACTCTCTCGTTCTCGATTTGGGACAACCGCGCCGACGAGGTGCCGAGCCGGCTGGCCAGTTGTCGGAGCGTCAGCCCCTGTCGCTGCCGCGCGTCCCGAATCCGCTCGCCTAACTTGAGCTCCGAATATTGAAGCAGATGCGAGCTAAAAAGGGCCATAACTTGGTTAAGTTTAGAATATGATCTAGCTTTTGGTCAATTCATGAAATTAGTTATCAGATGCGCCGAATTTAGGCCTCAGTGCTAAACATTTCGATTGACACTCAACTAAGCGGCATGTATGTACATGACAAATTTGCAACGGGGGGACAAACGATGTTCAGTCATACACGTCTCGGACTCGCCAGTATCGGCGTCCTCATCTTCGTCGCGGCGGCATCTGCCCAGACGGCTCTCGGCACGCTGCGCGGTGTTGTGCTGGATCAGCAGGGCGGCGCGCTGCCAGGCGTGACAATCACCGCCCGACAGTTCGAAACGAATGCGACGTCCACCGCTGTCACAGGGATTGAGGGGCAATACTTCCTGCCAAATCTTCGGCCCGGTCACTACGAGATCACGGCGGCACTCTCGAGCTTCGCTCCGAAGAAACAGGAGCTCGATTTGCGCGTGGGTCAGGAATTGACCATCAACCTCACCATGAACCTGGCAGGCGTCTCCACATCGGTCGAGGTTGTCGGGACGAGCGTCCCGGTCGGCACGCAAAGCACGCTTGCGACGATCATCACGAACAAGCAGATCGACGATCTCCCGACGGTGGGCCGCGATTTCAGCCAGCTCGCGACGCTGTCGCCCGGCGCGACAGACTCAAACGCGACCGGCACGGGCCAGGGCACTGGCGTGTCGATCTCAGGCCAGCGGCCGTTCGTCAACGGCATCATCGTCGACGGCGCGTCCAACCAGATGCAGTTCTACGGACGTCAGGCGAACAGTTTCCCGCAGGACTGGATTCAGGAATTCCAGGTCCTCACCAATTCGTTCAGCGCGGAATATGGGCAGGCAGCGGGCGGCATGCTGAACGTGATCACGCGTAGCGGCGCGAACACGACCGGCGGGCGTGGGTACGGCTTCTTTCGGAGCGACAAGTTCGACCGCCCGCCGTTCGCGGGGAAGTACGACGCCAACAGCCAGCCGATCTTCCTCACCACGACGCCGCCATTCACTCAGCAGCGCTACGGCGGTTTCCTCGGCGGCCCGATCGTCAAGGACAAGATCTTCTACTTTGCCGGCATCGAGCATCTGAACCTGAACTCGTCCGAGGTGCTCGGCATCTCCGACTACTGGCGTCAGTCCGTCACCAATACGGTGATCCCCACGGGCGAGCGTGAAACGGTCGGGATGGGCAAGGTGGACGTGAACGTCAGCGAGAAGAACCGCCTCTACTTCCGCTACACCGACGATTACAGGCGCTACCAGAACGTCGGCGGGACCTCACCGGGCACCGCGTCGCCGCTCTCGACGCTCGAAACGCGCGAGACCTTTGGCGGTCCGCTGTGGAACATCCTCGGCAACTGGACGACGACGCTGACCAACACCGCGTTCAACGAGTTGCGTGTCACGTACGGCGTGAACAAGCCGTGGATACGGCGTGAACAAGCCGTGGATCCTGGCCAACATCGCTGGCGGGCTCGGTGGCTCGGGCCTGCTCGCCGCAGCCGGGTACAACACCGTGACCGGGAACCCGACGGGGAAGTTCGCGGTCATCACCTATCCGGGCGCGAGCTTTGGCGCCACCTCGTTCACCGGCCTCGAGGGCGAGGGGAACCTGTTCTTCATCGACAACTTCTCGTTCATCCGCGGACGTCATCAGTTCAAGGTCGGCGGCGTGCTGGCGCGGCAACAGATGTACATGGACGTCGAGGCGGCCCACGTCGGCCAATTCAGCTTCACGCAGGACAAGGCGTTCAACGTCAACGATCCATCGACCTACCCTTCCACCTTCAGCGGAAACATCGGCAGCGGCGTGGCCAACCCCGCCGTCTGGAACCCGTCGGTCTACGCGCAGGACACATGGCAAGTGCGCAACAACCTCACGCTGAATCTTGGGGCTCGCTACGATCTCGACCTCACACCGACGACGGTCAACCCGTATATCGATGCGTACAACCAGCGCATCGTGGCGCGGCTGGGCGGGACGCCTCCGCTCCAGAAGTCCGTGGCCGACAAGAACAACATCGCGCCGCGACTGGGCGTCGTGTGGGTGCCGACCGAGGATCGCAAGACGACGCTGCGCAGCAGCTTCGGGTTCTACTACGATCAGAACCACTGGAACTTCACCGATATCTACCTGAACGAGACGCTGCTTGCGTTGCGGCGCGTCAGCCTCAACGCCAACACGCAGGCCGGCAATCCGTTCTGGACGCCCGGGAACACGGCCGTCGGCATCGCGCAGATGCGCGCGTACCTGGCGAAGAACTTCCCCGCGTATCCGGACCTGGGCGGCCTTCCGTATCCCCTGGAGACGATGCTCGCGATACAGCCGAACTACAAGATTCCCTACTCGGCGAACTTCGCCGCGGGGATCACGCATGAGTTTGGCAACACGCTGAGCGTCCGCGCCGACTACGTGCACACCCACACGTACGACGCGAGCATCGGTCCCGACACAAACTGGCAGATCAACAGTGATGGGACGTACGCGAGACGTGATCCGCGCTACGCCAACATCACCCTGGTCGGCAATTGCGACCTGTCCGGTAACTGCGGGTTCATCAGCTACAACGGGGTCGAAATGCGCGGCGATTACCGGCCGTCGGCCAACGCTCACGCCGGCCTCTCGTACACGCTCTCGAAAACGACGTCGAATACGTCGACGGGCTTGAGCACGGGCGGCACGACGAACCCGTTCAATCTCAACGAGGACCTCGGTCCCGACGACAACGATCGGCGCCACAACCTCGTCACGGACGCGTCGTACTTAGTGCCCAAAATCGATGTGCAGCTGGCCGGTATCGCCACGTATCGGAGCGCGTTGCCCTACAGTGTGACCACGAGCATTCTGGTCGGCAACCGTCCGTTCTCGCAGCGTCCTGAGCCGCGCAACGACAAGCGCGGCGACTCCGAGAGCCGCACCGACATGCGGGTCAGCAAGATCTTCCGTTTCGGCGGCAAGGTCACAGCGACCGCCTTCTGGGAGGTGTTCAACGTGTTCAACACCGACAATTGGCTGCGCTATCAGGGCAGCCTGCAGTCATCACAGTTCGGCCTGGCGCTGACCGAAGGACCGAAGCGACAGCAGCAGCTCGGATTTCGGTTCGACTTCTGACCAGTGTCGTCCACAATCAGGCGCTTTCGATGGACATCGTAGCGAAGGAGGAGAAACCGTGATGCTCAAACGCGTGGTCATCGTGGCTGTGTTGCTCGGCGTCGGCAGCCTGGGGCTCGAGGCTCAGGGCGGGCGTGGACGCGGCGGGCAGGGCGGCGCAGCACAAAAAGTCACCGCCATCAGAGCCGGACGTCTCATCGACCCGGACACCGGAACGGCGGCGGTCAATCAGATCATTCTGGTGCAAGGCGAGATGATTACCGACGTCGGTCCGAACGTCGCCATACCCGCTGGCGCCGAAATCATCGACCTGTCGAGGTTGACCGTGCTTCCGGGTTTCGTCGACACGCACACGCACGAGGCGATGACCTACAAGGAGATCCCGGAGAACAACACCTACTACTACACGTACATCACCGACCCCACGCCGCTCAGGGCGATCCAGGCCGCGTCGAATGCCCTGCAGTTACTGAGCTCCGGCTTCACCGTCGTCTGCGATGTGGGCAACAATGGGTTGTACGCCGACACTGCGCTGCGTCAGGCGATCGAGCAGGGATGGATACCGGGCCCGACGATCATCCCATCGGGACTGATCATCGGAACGACGGGCGGGCAATTCACGCCGTCGCCTGAGATGTACAAGTACCACAACATCGTGTATCCGGAGTACCTGGAGGCGAACAGCCGCGACGAGATCGTCAAAGCGGTCCGTGAGAACCTCTTGTTCGGCGCTAAGGTGATCAAAATCTGTCTCGACTGCAAACCGTGGGGCTATTCGGTCGACGACATCAAGCTGTTCATCGCCGAGGCGGCGCTGGGTGGCGCGAAAGTGAACGCTCACGTCCAAACGAAAGACGGCGCGCAACGCGCGATCGACGCCGGCCTCCACGTGATCTCGCATGGGCAGCAGATCACGCCCGAGCAGCACGCGCAGATGGCCGCGAAGGGCATCTACCTTGCGAGTACTGACACGCCGTTCACGGGGTACCGCGGATCGGCGGAGGGCCAGAAACACGCGGCCGATCAGTTGAAGTCCGCCTACGACAAGGGGGTTCCCGTCACGTTCTCGACCGACATGGACTACTGGAACGAGAAGATGAAGAACGAGAAAGGCGACTGGCTGAATCGCGGCGACTTGACGATCGCCTTCCTGCAGACATGGAAGGCCGCGGGCATTCCAGCGAAGGACATTCTCAAGGCACTGACCATCAACGGCTACAAGGCCGCCGATGTGTACAAGGACCAGCGCGGCCCGATCAAGGCCGGGTACTTTGCGGACATCGTCGGCATTCAGGGGGACCCGCTGGCGGACATCGACGCGCTCCGCAACGTGCAGTTCGTGATGAAGAACGGCGCGGTCTTCAAGAAGAACGGCGTCATCACGATCGATGGCCTGCTACACCCGGGGCCGGTCAACGGGTTCCGGAGACGATAATCGTGTCGACGCGCAAGGGGGGCTCCGTGGCCCCTCGCCCGCCGGGTTCTCCGTCGCCGTCGGACACGACCGAACCGCAGGGGCTGTTGATCGGCGGATCGTGGGTGCGGACCGACCGCACCTTCGACGTCACGAATGCGTTCGACGGCGAGCGCGTGGCGACGATCTCGGCCGCCACGGAAAGCGGACGCCAAAGGTTCGGTACCGCCCGGTCCCCTGTCGGTCGCGCAATACTTCATGTATGCTTTTCCTGCGATCGTTCCTCTCACACTGGGGTGGCGATATGACGACGCGCCGAGTTCCGTCCCGTTGGCTGGCCGGCGTAGTTCTCTTGGTCGGGTTGTTCGCGACTGGCGCGACACCACCGGCCCGACCCGTGATTCAGCCGAGCCTTCTCGCCGGCCTCACGTGGCGAAACGTCGGCCCGTTCCGGGCCGGTCGCGTCTCGGCCGTGTCGGGTGCGGTCGGCCAACCCGGTGTCTTCTACATGGGGATGGTGCTGGGCGGGGTGTGGAAGACCAGCAGCGCCGGCGCCACTTGGTATCCGGTTTTCGACAGCATCAGGGACGTCTCGTCGATTGGGTCCGTGGAAGTGGCACCGTCCGACCCGAACGTGGTTTATGTCGGCACCGGCGCTACCGGCGACGGCAACGGCATGTACAAGTCGACCGACGCCGGCAAGACGTGGCAGCACCTGCCGGGGCTCGAGGACAGCAGGCAGATCCCGACGATCCTCGTCGATCCGCACGATCCCAACCTCGTGATGGCCAGCGTGCTCGGCAACGCTCGCGCCGCCAACGACAAGCGCGGCCTCTTTCGCAGCACCGATGGCGGCAAGAACTGGACGAAGACGCTCTACGTCGATGACAGCACCGGTGTGCAGAACGTCGCGTGGGCAGCCGACCATCCCAACGTGATGCTGGCGACGACGATCCGGCGCGGAGGCCGCGGGACCGGGAGTGCCGCAACAGCTGCGGGGCCGATTGCAACGAGCGGTACCGGACTCTTCAAGTCCACCGATGAAGGCGTGACGTGGAAGGAGATCAGCGGTGGCGGCCTGCCACAGCTCTCCGGGCGGCTGACCGCGGCCGTGGCGATGAACACCAACGCGCAGCGGATGTACGTCGTGGGCCCAACGGTCTTCGGGCTCTGGCGTTCGGACGACGGCGGCACGTCGTGGCGGCGGATGGCTGCCAATGATGGGCGCATCGCCAACGGCCAGGGCAATTACACCTCAGGCGTCTTCGTCAACAGCAAGAATCCGGACATCCTCTACACGCTCGCCACTGGGGCATTTGTCTCACGCGACGGTGGTAACACGTTCACGGGCTTCAAGGGCGCGCCCGGCGGTGACGATCCGCAGGTGATGTGGATTGATCCCACGGACGGCGAGCGGATGATCCTTGGCTACGACCAGGGCGGCACCATCTCGCAGGACGGCGGCCTGGCGTGGAGCACCTGGTACAATCAACCGACATCACAGATTTATCACATCGGCATCGACAATTCGTGGCCGTACTGGATCTACGGCAGCCAGCAGGATTCGTGTGGAGTCGCGGTTCGAAGCCGCGGCGAGCTCGGCGCCGTCACGATGCTCGACTGGTATCCCACTCCGGCGTACGAGGACGGCTTCGTCGCGCCTGATCCGCTCAACCCGAACATCGTGTACATGGCCGGGTCGACCAACGGCATCGTGAAGGTGACCAAACCCACCAACCAGTGGGTCGATGTGTCGCCGAACGTCGACACCAGTCTCGGGCTGCGCCGCACCGGCGACCAACCGATGATTTTCTCCCGCTCGAACCCGCGCGAACTGCTGGCCGGCTTCCAGTATCTCTACTCGACGACCGACGGCGCCGTGACGTGGAAGAGAATCTCACCCGATCTCGGGTATCCCGCAGGCGTGACGCCACCGCCGCAGAGCACTGGGCGAGGCGCAGCACCAGTTGCGGCGCCAGGTGCGGCGCCAGGTGCCGCGGGCAGTGGCGGCACGATCAACGCCATCACCACGTCGAACGTGGCGCCGGGCGTGATGTGGGTGGGTCTGAGCAACGGCCTGGTGAAGGTGACCAAGAATCACGGCGTCACATGGGACGATGCCTCGATTCCCGATGTCGCCCCGATTGCCGGTGCCGGCCGCGGCACCGGCGTCTCCGCGATCGACGCGTCGTATGTCGATCCGGGCGCCGCGTACGTCTCGATCAACTGGGGCATCGCAGACAACACCCCGGCGTTCTACCGCACGCACGACTACGGCAAGACCTGGACGAAGATCATCAACGGATTGCCCACCGGCCAGGTGAGCGGCAGCTACTCGCGCGTCATTCGCGCGGACACCAAGAAGGCAGGACTGCTCTTCGCCGGCACCGAGAGCGGAATGTATGTCACGTTCGACGACGGTGACAACTGGCAATCGTTGATGCTGAACCTGCCGAACACGTCGTATCGCGACATTGTCGTGAAGAACAACGACATCGTCGCCGCCACGTACGGGCGGAGCGTCTGGATTCTCGACGACATTTCACCGCTCCGGCAGATGACACCGGAAATCGCCGCCGAACCGGTGCACGTCTTCAAACCCGGCGACGCGATCCGGGTGCGGCGCAACATCAACACCGGGACGCCGTTCCCGCCCGAGATGCCGCACGGCGACAATCCGCCGGAAGGCGCCGTCATCTACTACAACCTCGACACCCCGGCGAAACACGTCGCACTTGACGTGCTGGATGCGGCCGGCGTCGTCGTGCGACGCTACTCGAGCGATCCGATTCCAGCAATTCCGGAACCGCCGCCGCCAGTACCCGATGAGTGGATTTATGTACCCCAGCCGATGCCGACGACCAGCGGGATGCACCGGGTGAATTGGGACCTGCGATACGACATGCCGCCGGCTTTCATCCACTACCTGGCTCACGTGACGGGGGCGGTGGTCGGCGAAACGCACTGGGGCGGGGAAGGTCCGCTGGTGATCCCGGGCACCTACACCCTCAAATTCAATGTCGATGGCAAGACCTACCTGCAAACGGCAACGGTGAAGAACGATCCCAACTCGTCGGCGACCACCGCCGATCTCCATGCGCTGCACGATTTGCAGATGAAACTATACGACGGCACCAAGGAGTCGTGGGACGGATTCCACCAAGTCGCCGCGATGCGGACGTCGATCGCCGACATCCTGGGCGGCAATCCTCCCGCCGAGGTCACCACCGCCGCACGCGCGCTCGACGCCAAGCTGGCCGCGCTTGCCGGCCCGACAGCCTTCGCCGGTCGCGGTGGCGGCGGGCCTCGGACGGCCTTCTCGACGATCAATGGCGTCGAGGCCGAAGAGGGGGCGGTCCTCGTTTCAATGAACGGGCAGCTGAAGGTGTTGGACATGTCCGACATTCCGCCCAATCCGACGAAACTTACCGCGTGGCGAAATGTCTGCACCGACATGCGAACCGCTGTGACCAACTGGCGCGACATCAATGCGAAGGATCTGATCGCGTTCAACGCGATGCTGGTGAAGAACAACATCAAAGCGATTCCGACGGCGTCGCCGTCGCTGCCAATCCCGGTCTGCACGGCGCCAGTGGCCGCGCCAACGGGCCGAGGCGGAAGGTGATCAAAATCTGTCTCGACTGATGCGCAAGGGAGGCTCCGTGGCCCCTGGTCCGACAGGTTCTCCGTCGCCGCCGGACACGACCGGACCGCAGGGGCTGTTGATCGGCGGATCGTGGGTGCGGACCGACCGCACCTTCGACGTCACGAATGCGTTCGACGGCGAGCGCGTGGCGACGATTTCGGCCGCCACGGCCGATCACGTCAGGGCCGCGGTATCAGCGGCTGAGGCGTCGCTCGCGCTCGACTTCCCCCTGCACGCGCGGTGCGACGTCCTCATGCGCGCCGCCGATCGCATCGAGGCGTCGCAGGACGAGTACGCGTGGGCCATCGCGCGCGAGGGGAGCAAGACCATTCGCGAGGCGCGTCGCGAGCCGCCGCGCGCGGCGTCGATCCTGCGGCTGTCCGCCGAGGAAGGCCGCCGCCTCCATGGCGAGACGCTGCCCTTCGACAGCCGCGCAGGCTCCGAGAATCGCATCGGCTATTACTTCCGGTTTCCGATCGGCGTCATTGCGGCGATCACGCCGTTCAACGATCCGCTGGCCATGCTCGCGCACAAGCTGGGCCCGGCGATCGCGACGGGCAACGCGGTCGTGCTCAAGCCGGCGTCGGCGACGCCGCTGTCGGCGTTGCGCTTCGCACGCGATCTGATGGCGTCCGGGCTTCCGGACGGCCGGCTGAACGTCGTCACCGGCAGCGGCAGCGAGCTCGGCGACGCGCTGGTCGGCGATCCGCGCGTGCGGATGGTCACGTTTACCGGCGGCGTCAGGACCGGAGAACACATCGCGCGGACGGCGGGCCTCAAGAAGCTGTCGATGGAGCTCGGCTCGAACTCGCCGGTGATCGTCATGCCCGACGCCGATCTCGATTGCGCCGTGCCCGCGATCGCGTCAGGCGCCTTCGCACAGGCGGGGCAGAACTGCCTTGGCGTCCAGCGCATCCTTATCCACGATCGGGTGTACGACGCGTTTGCGCGCCGGCTGGCGGATCACGTGGCTGGCCTGACCGCCGGCTCGTCGATGGACGAGCGCGTGGACGTGTGCGCGATGATCAGCGCCGCCCAGGCCGCGCGCGTCGAGTCCTGGGTGCAGCAGGCCGTGGAGCTCGGCGCGCGGATCCTCGCGGGTGGCAAACGCGAAGGCGCCGTCGTGTGGCCCACAATCGTCGAGCACGTGCCCCGCGGCGCCCGCCTCGATTGCGACGAGGTGTATGGACCGGTTGTCGTCCTCGCGCGCGTCTCGTCGCTCGACGAAGCGATCGATCGTGCCAACGCGGTCAACTACGGGCTCCACGCCGCGATCTTCACCGCGAGTCTCGCCGACGCGTTCACCGCCGTCCAGCGTCTCATGGTCGGCGGCGTCATCGTCAACGATTCGACCGATTACCGTCTCGATGTGATGCCGTTCGGCGGGACGAAATCGAGCGGCATCGGGCGCGAGGGCATTCAGTTCGCGTGCGCGGAGATGACTCAGACCCGCGTCGTCTGCTTCAATTTGCAGGCGCAACCTGCTGCTGGGGCTGCGCGGTAACGCCCGCCTTAGTTCGCTACGAGCCATCAGGGTTCGAGTCGGGACGATTGCCCATCTTCAACCCGTGTTCAATCCGTCACAGCGCTGTAGTCGCGTGGCTCGCTTGGAACGGGTTCCCGTATGCCGTTCAGGATTCCTACCGCCGCTATGTCGGCGCGCTGGTGACGGTCAGGTCCCCGCGCCCGCTCGCCTTCGCGCGTGGATCGTCACCCGGTAGTTGTTTTCCGCGTTCAGGTTGATCAACGCCACAAACGCACGCCCCTGATACGTGCCGACCGTACCCGATTGCGAGACGCCCGACACGTCCCAACCCGCGGGCAACAGGATCGTATTGCGCAGACCGTGCACCGTGCGGTCGAACACGAGATCGCCGCTGTCGACCCTGTAGCCGGCGTCCTTCAGCGTGCCGGTGATCTTGATGTGAGCGCTCTGCTTGTCGTCGACAATCGGCACGTCGAGCTTCACCAGTGTCGCGCTGCCTTCCTTCGCCGGCACGAACGGCTTCGCGGTATCCAGGTCGATGACGTTCAGATCCTGCAACGCCAAGTAACCGAGCGAGTCGAGCCGGGCCTTGTCGCCCTTGCGATAATCGCTGTAGATCTGCTCGACCTTCATGCGGCCCGCTTCCGCGGCGTCAAGGTCGTAGAGCGTCCTGATGTCGTCGAAGAACATGTCCTCGTACTTGAGCGCCGCGAACGCGGCCGTCGTCTTCCGCGCGTGAATCGTCACCGGATTGCTCTGCCCGCTCGGGTTCGCGAACGCCAGCTTCAACCGCCCGTCCGCCGTCGTCGTCAACTGCGCCGCGACGTTCGATGAGATGAAGGCGAACCCTTTGGGCAGCAGCACGCCGAGGCGGTAGCCGCTCAGGCTCCGCACCCAGACGATGTCGTCGCCGTGCATGATGTAGGTGCGAGGATCCTTGTAGGTCTTGTAGATCAGCACGCGGCCGACACCGCCCTGCGGCACCGGGATCGGCAGCGTGACGTGCAGGACGTGATTCTCGGGATCGCTGCCCTCCTGCTGATACGTGAACTTCAGCGGCTTGCCCGTTCGCGGATCGTAGACCGTGATGTCCGAGCCCTCGCTCCCGCCGCGTGTCGCGTTGACCAGTTCGGTCGCGCCGGCGCGCGTCTCCTCAGGCAGAAAGCGAATCCCGAAGGACTCACTGCCCGGCTCGAGGATCGCGTATTCGGTATAGGCGTCCTGGGTGAAGAGCCGCGTGACCGGCGGCGTGGGACGCAGCGAACCGTCCGGGTTCGCGCCGCCCGGGAACGGATTACTGGCGGCGCCGCGCTGCTGGGCGGTCATCAACGCCGGCACGACTGTTATCACAACGGCAAGCGCCGCGCCGGCGATGAGTCGTCGGAATCGCTGCACGTCTGGGTACCTCTTCTTCTTCGGTTTTTTCTGTTCCTTCTTCATCGACGTGCCTTTGGACATGACTTCCCTCCTGGGACGGTTACGTGCGGCTCACGTATTGCGCGTGAAAACTGACGGGACAACATTTCTGTCTGAATGCGGTATGGGCATCTTCGTTTTCATGTTTGGGGAGCTTGCTTCGTTTTGCTTACCTGAACGTCACCGTGTCGGGGTACACTGCGGTAACCTGTCAGCAGTTCGAGATTGGAGGAGTTGGGATGAGAAACGTGACTGGAACTGCCTCTCAGCACCACGATCGTCATGTCCAGACGGAGCGACCTTTGCCCACGCTTCCGAGAACGTCGCGTTACCGCTTTCACGACCATGATGAAGATCAGTCCTTTGACGACTCTCGGCACACCGAGCGCGACAACGTGCCCGATCCGGACGTCGAGGACGAGTCCTAGCTAAACCGTAAGACCGCTTCTTCGCATGGCAGCTTCGCGGCCGTGCTGGGCCTCTTGAACCTCACTGGTTCACATGCACAACCCGCGCGGGCGGAAAGCCATTGAAGTAGGTGCTGCTGGCCGCAGAGTACGCCCCGATGTTCTGGGCGTAGACGAAATCCCCCAGGTCCATATCCGGCAGCTCCTCAGCCAAGCTAATCGTGTCGAGGGCGTCGCACGTCGGGCCGAAAACGGAACAGATCTGTGTCGGACCGTTCTTGAAGCTCTTCAAGGGATATTGGCAGTGGTCGAAGATCACGCCGCTGAAGGTCTGGTAGACGCCGTCGTTCACGTAGTAGCACAGCTTCCCACCGCGAACCGCCTTGCCGATAATCTGAGCAACGGCCGTGGCGGCGGAGGCCACGAGAAACCGACCAGGCTCCGCGAGAATCTCGATCGGTTGCGGAAAGAGGCGGTCCAGTTCCCGGTTAATCACTCGGGCCAGGGTCCTGAAGGCGGGGACGGTGTCGTCGTAGTGAGCCGGGAAGCCTCCGCCGATGTCGAGAAGCTTGAGCTCGACGCCAAGCGTTCTGGCTTCAGAGAACACGCTCGAGGCCAGTTGCAGTGCCTGGATGTAGTTCTGGATGTTCGTGCACTGGCTTCCGACGTGGAAACTCAGCCCCTCGACTTCGAGCTTGTTGTTGCGCGCGAACGCGATCAGGTCCACCGCCTCGCCGGGCGACGCTCCAAACTTGCTCGAGAGCTCCACCATCGACCCGGTGTTGGGCACACCCAACCGCAACACAAGGCCCGCGTGCGGTGCGTGCCGGCCGATCTTGATCACTTCTTCATAGTTGTCGTAGGTGACGAGGGGCTTGTACGGATCAAGCTGCTCGAGCGTCTCGGCCGCCTTGATGGGATTGGCGTAGATGATGCGATCCCAGATGAAGTTCTGTCGTTGTTCCTCCGGCAGGTCCTTGATGTTCTCGTGGACGGTCAAGAATTCCGCCACACTCGCGACGTCGAAACTCGCACCCGCGTCGTGGAACGTCCGCACGATCTCCGGGGCGGGGTTGGCCTTGACCGCATAATAGGCCTGCACGCGCGGCAGGTGCTTTCGGAACTGCGCGTAGTTCTCCCGCAACACCTTGTGGTCCACGACGACGAGCGGCGTGCCGAGTGTTTTTGCCAGGCGAAGCAGCGTCTTCTCGTCCACTAGTCTCCTTCAGTGATCAAGAAATTCTTGAACTGCCACGGGTCCGACGGATCGACCTGTGGCCGGTTGAAACCCTGGAAGACGTTGGAGTAGCGCTTCAGCGGATTCCAGTCCGACGCGACCGAGAGGAACTTGCCAAGATACGGCTTGCTGATATCCAGGATGTAGTCGTGCGGCAAGTCGTCGGGCACGCACAACCCCCGACGCGGGTTCTCGAGCATCCACGAACAGGCGGCGACGACGGAGATGGCCACCTGCATGGTGGTGGCGTTCTGGTGGGGCACGAGGCGCCGAGACTCCTCGATGTCGAGATCTGAGCCGCACCACCACGACTGATACGGATGTCCCATGACGAGCGCGCCCAGGATGTCGGCTCCGCTGATGATCTCGTCGTCGGTCATGATGCGGATGTGGGGCTGCAGCTCGTAATCGCGGCCGCGCAACTCGTGGAGCGACGCGATGGCCGAGTCGCACGGACAATACGCATAATGAACCGTCGGGCGATAGACGGCCTGGCCATCTTTCCAGACCGTCAGCTTCTCGGTGATCGTGAACGCCTCGCCGTGGCGGACGACCATGCCGACGATGTGGTGGTCCGGAGGTACCCAGCTCACCACGAGGGTGTTCATCCCCATGCGCGCCAGGCAGATCTGACTCCTGGGGCCATCGGGATGTTCGAACGCCAGCGCCGGTAGTTCTCGTTCATGGGTGCCCCAGCCCATTTCGGCCGTCGTGGTCCCTTCCTCGCGGAAGCCTTCGACGCTCCAGGTGTTGAGGAACTCGTTGACTTCCTTGGGCCGATCGGTAATCTGCGTGTCACGCTCGCTGCAATGGATGACTTTCACGCCAAGCTCGTGAGCGAGGTGATTGAATTCACGCGCTTTGGCGTGATGCGCGATCTTTTCCGCATGAGCGCCCCCGAACTTCCGATCCGCCAAGGCACGCTCGGCGATATCCAGGAGAGCGTGCTTGGTGAAGTGGCTGATCAGCCCTGGGTTTGCCCCGTGCTCGATCACTGCGGTTGGCCCAGGCTCCGTCCATGATGCGATCATCCGCCGCAACTTCATGTGGCGCCAGTAGAGTGTCCGCTCGGTCGGATGCTTGTTGGCCGCTCCCTCGTACGGGTCCCAGAGCTCCACCGACGTGTTGACGTACAGCACGCCGCGGTCGTGGCACCATTGCACGATCTCCCCGCAGTCGATATTCCAAGCCAGGTCGATGAGGAGGTCGCCGGCAGACAGATGTTCGCCCAAGAGCGTGCCCATATTGTCCCGCGCGACGCGATCCTTGACGAAGGTGATCCCCTGCTCGATCCAGGGACGGAGCGCCGCTTCGTCGGGATCGAAATCCATGATCGTGATGCGTTTGGGATCGACGTCGATGTGGCGCAGCAGAATCGGCAGCGTGCAGCGCGCGACACCTCCAAAACCCACGAACAAGATTCGATGAGAAAACTTCAACATCCGTTCGAGCTCCTTCATCCGAGCTTCTTCACCAGCACCTTGGAGTTCCGCCCGCTCTGCTCGTACTTCTCCCGGCGCGCAGGCGGCAGGTCGTCCGGGGTGCCTTCCACAAAGCCCCCTTTGGACTTGAAATACGTGAAGGCCTGGGTCGAGAGCACCAGCAGTTCCTTCAGACCTAATTCGCGCGCCTTGTTTTCCGCAAACTGGATCAGCTTACGTCCGATGCCTTGGTTCTCGTGCGACGAGCTGACGTACAGGCACGCCAGCTCGCCCTGGTTCGTTTCGGGATACAAATGAAGGGCCACGCAGGCGACGGGATTCTTGTCGATCTCGAAGATGTAGTAGTCGCCAAGGCTTTTTTCGATCATCGCCTTGCTGCGTTTCAACAACTCATCGGCTTCAACCGCCTGCTTGGTCAGCAGCTGAATGGCCCGCACGTCCTTCTTCTTTGCAGCCCGGATTTGTTCGTACTCGTTCGCATAGATCAACGTCCCGATGCCGTGGTTGGAGAACACCTCTCCCAGCAGGCCTTCGTCGAGCGTGCCGTTAATGACGTGGACGCGCGGGACGCCGGCGGTGCAGGCAGCAGTTGCGTGCTGCGCTTTCGAGATCATCTCCGGCGCGAAGCCCGCGGCGTCCTGCTGCACGAGCTTGGCCAACTCCGAGACGAGCATCTGCGAAATCAGTTCGCCGCGGTACAGCAAGCCATCCTGAGTCGTCACGAAGATCAGTTTGATGGCTTTCAATTGTTCGGCGACCGCCACCGCCACGCCATCCGAGTTCACGCGGTAGGTCTTGCCGTCGCCGTCGAAGCCGAGTGGAGGGATGACCGGTACCACGCCTTGCGCGAGCAGCAAGTTGATCAGGTCGGCATCGACGCGCTCGACCTTGCCCGTGAAGAGCTGGTCCACGCCTTGAAGGATGCCAACGGGATGCGCGACGATCACGTTCGGGTAAGCGGCGCGCAGGTCGTTGGCCGAAAGACCCTCGAGAATCTCGTGGGTCAGCCGGTTGGCGGCCGTCAGAGCCAGATCGAGAGTGGCGGCATCCGTGACGCCAGCACCGTCCAGGTCCGAGGCCTTGACCTGCTGGCCTTCAGCGAGCGACCTGATTTGTGCCGACGCGCCGTGGACGAGCACCACGCGGATGTTCAACGACCAGAGGAGGGCCACGTCGAGCATCAGCGTCGCGAAGTTG
>OCZT010001389.1_pt1 | contig 25043 bp, 28 predicted proteins | sample 1539031 | NCBI WGS metagenome assembly OCZT01 (sample SAMEA3539308, study PRJEB22396) | soil metagenome | biome: tundra; feature: field; material: soil | place: USA | collected 2010-05 | depth 0.15 m | reverse complement strand
GAGATATTGGCGTGACTGGAGTTCAGACGTGTGCTCTTCCGATCTGGCTCGCTGGCAGCGGTCGCCGCGGGCGCGCTGCTCGGTCGCGGGCGCCTCGGGCACATCCTGCGCGGAGCGGGCGCGGCGGGTCTGACGGCCGCGCTCTCCGCCTGCCTCAGCGTCGGCCGCGGCGCCACGGTGCCGGGTGCCTCCGACAACGCCTCGGGCGTGGCCGCGCTGCTGGAGCTCGCCGGGGTGCTGCATCGGGCGCCGCTGCGCGCCGTGGAGGTGACGCTGCTGGCGTGCGGGAGCGAGGAGGCGGGCATGGGCGGCATGCGCGCGTTCCTGGAGCAGCACGCGGGGCGCCTCGGCGCCGACTGCCTCGTCCTAGGGATCGACACGCTCGGTGCGGGCACGCCGATCGTATGCTCGGCCGAGGGCCCGATCCTGACCCATCGCTATGACCCGGACTGCGTCGCGCTCGTCGAGGAGGGGGCTGCGCGCGCGGGCGAGCAGCCGCCCGAGCGCTGGCGCATCGGCGCCTGGACCGATCCGATCCTCGCGCGCTTCGCGGGTCTGCCCGCGGCCTCGCTGCTGTCGGTGGGGCCGGGCTACTACCCCAACTACCACCATCCCAGCGACACCGCCGATCGCGTGGACTTCGACTGCGTCCGGCGTTGCATCGCGATCGCGCTCGGGACGGCCGAGCGCTACTCCGAGCGCGTCGCAGAGGGCTCCTGGCCGTCCGCCGCCGGCGCCTGAGGAGACGCAGCTCCGCCGCTCAGCCGAGGGAGGCGTTGCGGTTCCACTCCACCCAGGCCACGCCCGTGCGGCCATCGCCGGCCACGACGCGGCACATCGCGCGGGGGAACTCCGAGACGCGCCCGTCGGGCGCCTGCAGCCGCAGCGGCCCGAAGGCCAGCGGCTGGATCTCGAGGTCGAGATCCTCCAGGTGGATCCGGGCTCCGGCGATCAGCCCGTCGGCGCCGACGTCCTCGGTGGCGCTCACCTGGTCGAGCTCGACGACGCCGCCCTCCGGCGGCTGGAGGTAGCCGACGCCGATCGGCGGGGCGTTCGGGATCCTGAACTCGACGGCGTGGAAGCGGGTGCCGTCGTCGAGGTGTCCCGCCGACCACATCCACTCGGCCGACCACCAGTCGCGCGTGCCCCAGGAGTGATCGCGCTGCCCCACGCCGCGCAGCTCGATCGTCTCCTCGCCCACCCGCACGGCGCCGCTGACGCGGCAGGGGATCTCATAGCGCGTGGTCACGCGATAGGCGTAGGGCTCGCCGAGCGTCTCCCACACGAGGTCCAGCTCGACGGGGACTGGGTCGCCGCCCTCGCCGCGCAGCAGGGCGGAGGCCTCGGCGTGGGCCTCGCCGGTGGCCTGCAGGCGCACGCGGAAGCGGTCGAGCGCGGACTCGCAGATGTGCTCGGCGTGGAGGCCGCGTGCGTCGATCGTCAGCTCATCGCCCGGCGGCAGCGGCGCCGCGAAGTCCACGATCGCGACGGTCGGCCGACCGGGACCGCAGATGAAGGCGGTCAGCCACGCGACGCCGAGGTTGGGGTAGAGGCCGAGGCGCGTGTAGACCCCGACGCTGCCGTCGTCGGAGACGGCGTCGAAGTACCAGCTCTCGTTCCACAGCTCGTCGTGCCCGGAGGTGTGGCGGCCCTCCTCGGCGGGCTCCGGGCGCAGGGCGGGCGGGCGCCCCGAGCCGGGCTCGGGAAGCAGCGCGAGCGCGTCGAGGTCGAGGATCTGCTGGGCGCAGCGGGCGAGGTTGGCCATGAACATCTCATCGCCACGGTCGGTGCGCTCGACGAGGACGGCGGGCGCGACGGTCATCAGGATCCCGAGGAAGGTCTCGCGACGGTAGCCCGACCAGCAGTCCTCCCAGTCGAAGTCGCGCACGCCGTGGGCGTGGAGCGCCTCGTGGTACTCGCGCACCAGCGCGTGCTCGTTCTCGCGGCGATCCTCGACGGACAGCGAGCTGCCGAGGAAGTAGGCCACGTCGGTCATCACCGGGCCCCAGCTGACGGTCTGCCAGTCGACCGCCACGAACCGCCGCGGAGCGTCGCTGGCGCCGAACAGCATGTTGTCGAGGCGGTAGTCGCCGTGGACGAGCCCGAGCGGCGGCCTGCTGTCGGCGGCCCAGCCGTCGAGGGAGGCGACGGAGCGCGCGCACACCTCGCTGTGCTCGGGCGCGACCCGCTCGCCGTAGCGCTCCAGGAACGCGGGCAGCAGCTGCGTCAGCAGCGCCTGGTTGAGCACGTTGCCCTGGTTGAGCCACGGCGTGGCGCCGAGCTGCGAGTCGGCGAACACGGGCGCGTGCAGCCTCGCCAGTTCATGGATCGCCAGCCGCGCCTGCTCGACGGTGCAGCCCGCGATCTGGTCGCCCTGCACGGCGGGCGCGACGTCCTCGAGGATCAGCGTGAACCATCCCTCCTGTGGATCGATCGCAGCCAGGTGGCATTCAGCGAGCGGCCCGCCGATCCTCGGCGCGAGCTCGCGGTAGAAGCGGACCTCGCGCTCATAGACGCCCAGCCCGACGCCGGCGGCGCGGCTGTTCTCGTCTGCGGAGGCCGTCTTCAGCACCACGCTCGCCGGCCCGCTGTCGGGGCCGGGCGCGTAGTCGATGGAGACCCGGCGGCTCTCGCTCATCTGCCCCGTGCCGATCGGCTCCACGCCGAAGCGCTCGATCGGGCCCGTGGCGAGCGCATCGGCCAGCCATGTGCTCGTCAGGTCCTCCGGCCGTCGCAGAACCTCGGCTTCTCCTCCCATGGCCCCTATCCCATCACACTCCCGGACGGGCGCGTCGGGGCCTTCATCGACCGGCGGCGCGGGCGCACCGAGCAGGGCGCTCGCTCAGGCTGCCCGGCCGCGCGCGACCTCGCGGAAGGCGGCCGCGGCGAACGGGATCAGCCGCGCCGCCACAGCCTCGGGGTCGCTGGTGTGGGGCACGTGCCCGGTGTCCAGGACGACGAGCTCGGAGCCGGGGAGTCGGGCGGCGAGGCGCCGGGCGACCCGCACGGGTATGACCGGGTCGCGGCGCCCCCAGATGAGCAGGGTCGGCGCGGCGATCGACGCGGCGGCGCCGCGGAGATCGTGCTCGGGCGAGGCGAACGAGCGCCACAGCTGCGCGACCGCGCGCAGCCCCGGGTCGCGGCTCGTCGTCGCCACGCCGACGTCGCGCGCGCGACGATCGGCGGGTGTGCGCGAGCGCATGTACAGCGTCGAGAAGGCGGGGTAGATCCGGCGCAGGAACCACGGCCGCGACATCAGCGCGCAGAACGCGCGCACCTGCAGCGGCCGGCCCGCGAAGCCGCCGCTGTCGAGGAGCACGAGGCCCCTGACGAGCTCGGGCCGGCGGATCGCCATGCGGGCGGCCGCGAATCCGCCCACCGAGTTGCCGAGAACCACCGCGCCCGTCGGCGCCAGCCGCTCGACGAGCTGCTCGGCCACGTCGGCGAAGCGCATCGCCGTCGCGGCGCCCTCGCCCGCAGGCGACTCGCCGTGGCCCGGCCAGTCCAGCGAGATCGAGCGATACCCCTCGGGCAGCAGCGAGCGGAGCTCGTCGTAGTCGTGTCTGTCGTGAGCGCCGCTGGGGAGCATCACGATCGGGAGGCCCTCGCCACACTCGTCGTATGCGACCGGCCCTGTGGATGTCTGCAGGTAGCTCATGGCGGCGACCGTATCACATATGACCGACCGGTCGGTCATATCCGGTGACCGGTCGGTCGGCTAGGCTGCGGTCATGATCCCTGACGTGGTTGCGGCCTCCCGGCGCGCCCCGAGCCCGACCAGGGAGCGGCTGCTCGATGCGGGCGTCGCGGTCGCCGAACGCCATGGCCTGGCCGGCCTCAGCGTCAACCGGGTGGTCGCGGAGGCGGGCGTCGCGAAGGGCACCTTCTACGTGCATTTCGCCGACCGCACCGCGTTCGTCGACGCGCTCCACGAGCGCTTCCACGCCCGCGTGATCGACGCTGTCGCAGAGGCCACCGATGGCGTGGCGCCGGGGGCCGAGCGCATCGTGCGGGGGGCGGAGGCGTATCTGGACGTGTGCCTGAGGGACCAGGCGGTGAAGGCGCTGGCCCTGGAGGCGCGCTCGGACCCCGCGCTCACGGCGTCGATGTCCGGTCGGCATGAGCGCTTCGCGGCGGCAGCCGTGCCAAGCTTCAAGGCGATGGGCTGGCGCGACGCATCCACGGCGGCGCAGCTGTTCGCGGCGATGACCTCCGAGATCGCCGTCCGGGAGCTGGAGGCGGGCCGGCGACTCCCCGCTGCGCGCCGCAGCCTGCGACGGTTCCTGGCGCCGTGATGAGCGCCGGGCAGGGTGCTCGAGAGGAGATCCACGGCTGCTGCGATCAGCGGTTTGCCGGGCTCCGGGAGGCGCTGGAGGTCAACTTCGAAGAGCGCGGCGAGCATGGTGCGGCCCTCGCGGTCACGCTGGAGGGCGTGCCCGTCGTGGATCTGTGGGGCGGGTGGGCGGACGCGCCCCGCACACGGCGCTGGCAGAGGGACACGATCGTCGACGTGTTCTCCGTCGGCAAGCCGATGGCGGCGATCTGCCTGCTGATGCTGCTCGAGCGCGGCGAGGTCGATCTCGATGCTCCGGTGGCGCTGTACTGGCCCGAGTTCGCCGCGGCGGGCAAGGGTGCGACGACCGTGCGGATGATCCTGGGGCACCGTGCCGGGCTGCCCGCGATCCGGCACCCGCTTCCGCCAGAGGCCATGTACGACTGGCAGGGGATGACCGCGGCGCTCGCCGCGGAGACGCCGTGGTGGGAGCCGGGTACCAGGCACGGCTACCACGTCAACACGTTCGGGTTCCTCGTGGGGGAGCTCGTTCGCCGCGTCAGCGGAGAACCGATCGGGCGCTTCTTCGCGCGCATGATCGCGCGCCCGCTGGGGGCCGACTTCCAGTTCGGGCTGGCACCCGGCGAGCATGCGCGCGTCGCGGACTTCCTGTTTCCGGAGATGCCCTCCTTCGACGCCGTCTTCGAGCCGGGGATGGTCAGGAACGCCTACATGAATCCGCCGGGGATATCGGGTCTGGGCACGGTCAACACCGCGCCCTGGCGGGCGGCGGAAATGCCCTCGACGAACGGGCATGCCAACGCGCGGGCCGTCGCCAGGATCTACAGCGCCCTCGCGGCCGGGGGCACGATCGATCGCGTGAGCCTGTTGGCGCCCGCGACGCTGGCGCTGGCCGCGAGCGAGGTCTCCAGCGGACCCGACGCGCTCCTGGAGCGCCCGTCGCGGTTCGGCCTGGGCTTCCAGCTCACCCAGCCCGAGCGCCCCCTTGGCCCCAGCCCCAACGCCTACGGCCACTTCGGCGCGGGCGGCGCGCTCGGATTCGCCGATCCCGACGCTGGCCTCGCGTTCGCCTACACGCCCAACCAGGGATACGGTCCCAGGTGGCAGAACCCGCGCAACCGCGCGGTCATCGACGCCCTGTACGACTCGCTGTGAGCGCGACGCGGGAGCGGGCGGCCCTCAGGCGCTGCCCGCTGCGACCTCGGCGAGCCTGCCCAGCGACGCTCGGATCGTCTCCTTGTTGGGTTTCTCTGCAGAAGCTCGAGCTCGCGCTGCACCCGCTCGGTCGAGGAACTCGATCGCACGCGGGATGTCACCCGCGGCGGCCGCGGCGCCCGCCGCGTTGGCCCAGCAGCCGTAGGCGAGGTCCGGGCGCCCCAGGCGCGCGACCGCCTCTCCGGCCGCGATCGAGGGCGCGTAGGCGCCCGTGAAGTCTTCGCGGCGCATCGGCCTTCACCGAGGCGTGCCGCTACCCCGACGGGAAGAACGTCCTCTGCGCCACCGTGCTCGAGGTCGAGGACGGCCTGATCGCGCGCCAGGTCGGCGTCCAGGCCTGGGCCGAGTAGGACAGCGAGCGGGGGCCCTCGGCGAGGCCGGTAGGCTCGCGCCGTGGGCGCTCGCGCAGGCATGCGAACGGACCCCGAGCGAGTCGACCGCGGCCTGGACGAATGTCCGAGTTTTGGGGGGCGAAGCTCACCCTCGCGCCCCATATCGTCGGGATAGAAGGTAGGTCGACGAGACTCGGGGAGCTGATCCCCTTCTACCGCGGCAGTTGACGCCGCAGCGAGGAGGCGCCCATGAACCAAGGCGCCCCACAGACGTGTGACTCGCCCACGGGCGATCACCGCGCAGCACGCCGGCATGCCCATCGGGCCACCGGAGACAGGACACTTCGAGCGGGGCTTCTGCTCGTTGGGCTGATCTCGACCCTGCTGCTCGCGAGCAGCGCCCAGGGCGCCACGGCGACCGTGGGCCTGGCAACCGCGGAAAGCTACTCGGTGCTTGCCGGCTCGACGGTCACCAACACAGGGCCGACGACGATGTTCGGCGACCTCGGGCTGAGCCCGGGCTCCTCGGTCACCGGCGCCCCGCAGGTCCTCGGCGCCACGCATGTCGACGACGCGGTCGCGATCGGCGCCAAGAACTCGTTGACGACCGCCTACAACGACGCCGCCTCGCGCCCGAGCAACGGCTCGGCCGGCACCGACCTCGCGGGTCAGGTCTTCCTGCCCGGCGTCCGCACCGCCGGCAGCTCGCTGCTGCTCTCCTCCGGGAGCGTCACGCTGGACGCCCAGGGCGACCCCGGGGCAGTGTTCATCTTCAAGATCGGCTCAACGCTGGTCACCGGCTCGAACACGACCGTCGCACTCGTCAACGGTGCGCAGGCATGCCACGTCTTCTGGCAGATCGGCTCCTCGGCCACGCTGGGGACCGGAACGCGCTTCGCGGGCACCGTGATGGCCCTGGCGAGCATCGCGGCGAAGACCGGCGCCACCATTCACGGCAGGCTCCTCGCCCGCACAGGCGCAGTCACGCTGGACACGAACACGATCACCGCCTCCAACTGCGCCGGCGGCTCCGAAACGCAGACGCCCGCTGAAAGGAGCGCGGGAATCCTGCCCCCGACCGCGGGCAGCCCGACGACCAAACCGCTGCCGTCGAGCTCGCCCCTGACACCCGCGCAACGCGCAGCCAAGCGCAAGGCCGTGGAACGTCGCGCAGCCGTCCGGAAGCGCGCGCTCGCACACCGCGCGCTCCCGCACAAGCACGGGACGTTCACGGGTTGAGCGAGTCACTGCAGGGTTGGGGGAGGCAACGCTCTCCCAGCCCCCTGACGCCATGAATACGACCATCCACTCACCCACACCCACCCGCGGCCCGCTTGGCGCACCAGCGCCCCCCCGCCGGCTTCGATGCCGCCTGGCGCTCGCCCTGGCCTCGGCGTGCCTGGCGTGTCTCATGGCCGGCACCGTGGTCGCCGACGCCCGCGCGTCCGGCAACGTGCAGGCGACCCAGGAACTGGCGGTCCTGCTCGCCCCGCACGCCGCCCACCGAACGCCGGATGTCTCATCGCCGCGGATGACCATCCTGGCGGCTCGTCGCCCGATCACCGGCGCGCTGACCACGCTTCCCGTCATCGCACGCTCGATCGGCGCCGATGGCGCCCGGTGGCTGCTCGTGATGCTGCCCGGGCGCCCCAACGGATCGACGGGCTGGATCACCGAGCAGGGCACGCGTCCCCTCGTCACGGCCTGGGACATCGTCGTCTACCTCGGCGCCCGCCGCGTGAACGCGTACAGCAACGGCCACCTCGTGCGGAGCTTCCGGGCCGTGGTCGGCAAGGCCGCGACCCCGACCCCCACGGGGCAGTTCTTCGTCGAGGAGGCCCTGACGATGTCGGCGCGTGAGCCCGGCGGCCCGTTCGCGCTTGCCCTGAGTGCCCGCTCGAACGCCCTGCAGGAATTCGAAGGCGGTCCCGGCCAGATCGCGATACACGGAGTCGAGAACCTCGGAGGGACACTCGGCACGGCTGCCTCGCACGGCTGCATCCGCCTCGGCACCGCCGCCATCGAGTGGCTCGCCGCGCGCATCGCCGCCGGGACGCCCGTGTCGATCGAAGGGCGATAGTCCTACGGCGCCGGCTGCACCGCGCGCACCGAGAGGACGCGAGCGCCCGCGCGAGAGCACGCCTGGAACGGGAACGGCACCAGCTTCGAGGAGGCCTGGCCAGGGGGGTAGACGCGCAGTCCCGCGGCGGTGACTTCGCGGCAGGAGGAGGATGGGAAGTTCCCCGCCTCGACGATCCGCAGCACCACCGTCGCGCCGCCACCGGGAGCGAGCGTCACGAGCCGCGGTTTCTGGGCGCTGTCGCGCGAGGCGCCGGCACCGAGCTGGCGGCCTGCGAGGTTGACGGCGGAGACGCCGGGATAGCCGCTGAGCGTGCACGCGTGCCCGGAGAGGTTGGTCAGGTTGAGGTCGTAGTAGATGCTTCCCGCCGCGCCGTTCCCCGTGGTGTTCAGCCAGATCACGAGCCCGGAGGTCGCGCACTTCGGTTTCGCGCTCGCGCCCCGCGCGCGCGTCGGCGCCGCCGCGCTCACGGGTACGAGCGCCGCGAGGGATGCGGCGCCGAGGAGGATGGCGGTGCTGATCGAGCGCCTGGGAGACGACGTCATCGCGTTCATGTCGGCACGCCTGGCCTTTCGTTGCGGTGAAGGGCCCGCACCGCGAGCCAGTCCAATCGTTCGGATAGCGGGACTCTACATGGCGCGCGCGAGCGCTCAGCGGCACGCGATCGTCCTCTCCGGAGCGGGAGCGCTCTAAGGCTTTGAGCCAGTCCTGACGATCACATGGGAAGGATGGCGCTTCCCTCCCCGTCCGAGCCCGGGCAGATCCCTGGCCCGGCAACGTTTCCCGTCGATCCGACGATCGCCGCACGTTTGGCGAACCTGGGGCGGCTGTGCGCCGCGTCGGTTGCGGTCATCGGGTTGGTCGTCCTGAGCGGATGGCTCACGGGATCCGGGGCCCTGGAGAACTTGGGGCTGCGTACCGACACGGTGAAGGTCAACACGGCGCTTGCGCTGTTGGCGGCCGCCGTGTGCCTGGCCGGGCTCATGACCCAGGGTCGCAGGGCGCGACGGGTGTCGGCGGCCGCCGCGCTGTTCGTCCTGCTCGACGGTGTGGCGCACGTGTGCGAGTACGTGCTCCGCGTCCATCTCGGCATCGACCAGGCGCTCTTCCGCGACGCCTCGACCGTGCTCAACCCAGGCCGCATGGCGCCCAACACGGCGGTCGCGCTGACGCTGTTCGGGCTGGGGGCGCTGCTCGCCCGTCGCAGGGTGGGACGGGCGTGGCCGACGAATGCGCTGGCCGTCGCGGTCCTCACGATCGGGATCGTCTCCCTGATCGGCGATCTCACCGGCGCGCCGTCGTTCTCGGGCGTGGGGACGGCGACCCTGATGTCGGCACCCACGGCGCTCGCCTGCGTCCTGCTTGGCGTCGGCCTGCTGGTGGCGGGGCCGATCCGCGGCTCGGTGGGGCTCATCGCCTCGAGCGGTCCCGGCGGCGCGCTCGCGCGCAGGCTGCTGCCCGTGGCGGTGGTCGTTCCCGCCCTGCTGGGGCTGCTCAGCCATGTCGGCGAGACGCTCGGCCTGTACGGCTCGCAGGTCGGGCTCCTGCTGGTGGTCCTGTTGACGGTTGCTGCTGTGACGACCCTCGCCTGGGTGTTCGCCAGCGACCTCGACCGCAGAGCGGCTGCGCGCCGGAGCGCGCTGGCAGAGCTGCGCGAGAGCGAGTCGCGCTTTCGCGACACCTTCGAGAACGCGACCGTGGGAATGGCTCTCGAGGACGAGCGAGGCGCGATCATCGATGCCAACCGTGCGCTCTGCGAGATGCTCGGCTACGCCGAGGGAGAGCTGGTGGGCATGGCCTTCCCCGAGTTCACCCACACCGACGACGTCGAGCGCGATCTCGCGCACATGGATCTCCTCCTCAGCGGGGAGATAGCCGACTATCGGGCAGAGAAGCGCTACATGCACGCCGACGGCCACGTGGTGTGGGCGATCCTCAGCGTCTCGAAAGCGCGCTTCGCCGAGGGCGACCCGCTGCGCTTCATCGTCCAGATGCAGGACATCACCGCGCGCAAGCACTCCGAGGAACGCTTCGCCTATCTCGCCTATCACGACGCACTCACCGACCTGCCCAACCGGGCGATGTTCCTGCACAATGTGGAGCTGGCGCTGGCTCGGGCCCAGCGCCACGGCGACGCGCTCGCGGCCCTGCACGTGGACATCGATCGCTTCAAGGTCATCAACGACAGCCTGGGGCACGCCGCGGGCGACGAGGTGCTGTGCGAGGTCGCTGCGCGCCTGCGCCGAGCGGTTCGGGCCGAAGACCTCGTGGCGCGTCAGAGCGGGGACGAATTCCTCGTGCTGCTCGCCGACCTCAAGCGCCCCGGTGCGCGCGTGCCGGGCTCGGGCTGGCTGGATCTTCACCCTGCGGTCTCAGCGGTCATGCGCCAGCTCCACGAGGTGCTGCGCGAGCCCTTCGTGGTGGGTGGGCAGGACTTCAGGCTGGATGCCAGCATCGGGGTGAGCGTGTTCCCGGATGACGCGGAGAGTGCCGAGGACCTGCTTCAACACGCCGGTGTCGCGATGAGCGCCGCGAAGGTCGTGGCCGGCGGACTCAGCCGGCTCTACTCGCCCGCGGGCGCCGACCCCGGTGGCGAGCTCGCCCTCACCAGTCGCCTGCGCGGGGCGGTCGAACGGGAGGAGTTCGTGCTCCACTATCAGCCGATCGTCGAGCTCGCTCCGGCGCTCGCCGCGCAGCGCGCGGGGACGCTCAGGCTCGGCGACCACACGGTCATGGTCGAGGCGCTGATCCGCTGGGCGGATCCCGAGCGAGGCCTGGTCGGGCCCGGGTGGTTCATTTCCCTCGCCGAGCAGTCCGGCCTGATCGAACCGATCGGCGAGTGGGTGATCGAGGAGGTGAGCCGCCAGGCCCGCCGCTGGAGGGACCTCGGCATAGATGTGACGATCGCCTTCAACCTCTCGCCCCGCCAGATGCGTCGCCCGACGATCATGCGCAACGTGCTCGACAAGATCCACGCAATGGGCGCGGACCCCGAGCGCCTCGTGGTCGAGCTCACAGAGACGGTCGCGGTGGAGTCTCCGGCCCACACGCAGCTGCAGTTCCGGGAAGCGCAGGCCAGCGGGCTGCGCTCAGCCGTGGACGACTTCGGCTCCGGGTACTCCTCGCTCGGCCGCCTGCTCGAAATCCACCCTGACTTCATCAAGATCGACCGCTCCCTGACGGACGGCATCCCGACGAATGCCGGGGCCATGGCGATCGTCGAAGGCGCGATCGGGATCAGTCGTGGGCTGGGGGCAATCCCGATCCTCGAGGGCATCGAGACACGGGAGCAATGGCTCTTCGCCGTTGCGCAGGGCTGCACGCTCGGGCAGGGCTTCCATCTCGGCCGGCCCGAACCCGCGGCGGACCTCACGCCGCGTCTGGCGCCCGTGAGCCCCGTGCGCGCATAGCTGAAGTTCCTCGGCAGGCCCGATCAAGCGGTGCGCCACCGCCCTCGGCGAAGGCGCCATGGTCGTGCGCTTCGTCCATCAACTCGTCCATCAACGGCTCTCGGGCGTGCCCGCGTAGTCAGCGACCGGCTTCGCCGTGGCACACAGCCTCGACGTTGTGGCCGTCCGGATCGAGCACGAAGGCGCCGTAGTAGCCGTCGGAGTACTCGGGCCGGAGACCCGGCGCGCCGTTGTCGCGTCCTCCGGCCGCAAGGGCCGCGGCGTGGAAGGCGTCCACCTGTTCACGCCGGTCTGCCGCGAACGCCACATGAACGGGAGGGCCGGTCGTGTAATCCGTGGAGATCGCGAAGTCGGGTGCCTCTTCCAGGCCGAAGTCGATCTCCGAGTCCCCCTCGTGCCACGTCCCGATCTCGCTGAAGCCGAGGGGCAGCAGCGCCCGGGCGTAGAAGTCCCGGCTGCGGGCGAGGTCGCTCACGCCGATGGTGAGATGGTCGATCACGACGCGACGTCTCGGCACAGGGGAACCCTAGCTGCCGGCACGGCTCGGGTGTGGGTCTAGACTGGGCTTGCGATGTCCGCCATCTTCAGGCGTCTGCTGCGCGGCTCACCGAGCGCGGGCGACGCTAAGGCAACCGCTGCCGAGGGTCCCGGATCCGGTCGGATGGCCGAGAATGATGCCCGCGGGCAGGAGGCGGAGCGCGCGGCACGCAGCCAGGCGGCTGAGAATGAGACGCGCCGCCAGGCCTCCGACGCGGAGGGTCGCCGCCAGACTCTCGAGAACGAGACGCGCCGCGAGGCCTCTGACGCCGCGGCTCTCCGCCAGGGTGCGGAGAACGAGGCTCGCCACCGGTCCGGGGATGGCTCTCGCGACGACGTCCGTCCCTCCTGACCGTCGGCGGGTGGCGCCCGCCCTACTTCCCGGTCGTGCGGTGCATCGTGCCGCGCGCGTGCCCGGGGCTTTCCCGTCCTGAAGCCGCGCCGCCGCGTCCCGCGCCGCGAACGGATGGCGGCGTGCGACGGATGAGCAGACGCAGCGCTCGGTCGCTGGGGCCCTCCTCGGCGCGCTCGATGAGCGTCCTGGGGTGAACGGTTCGGAACAGCGGTCCACGACCGGGGTCGACCACGGCCACCACGGCCTTGGTCCTGCTCGGCATGTCGAACACGATCCCGTCGAGCTCGGGGCCACCGTCTGCGACCTTGACGAGATCCCCCGCGCTTGCCGACTCCATCCACACAGCCTACCGGTGCGCGCGCACGCCGCGCCCCTCACCGCTTCCTCACGCCCCTGCGCCGGTGCGATCGAGCGACCGGGCGGCTCGTGGTCAGCAGCGCGGCGCTTCCGGGCGTCAGCTCGATCGCCACGGTCCCCGAATGCGCCGCCACGACCGGCGTCCGCACGGAAGCGCGCCAGGAGCCGTCCGCGGCGACCACCTGCCCGGCGAGCAGGGTCCCGCCAGTCGCGCTCGGCGAGGGCGCGGTGAGGCGCAGGACACTCGCCGCGCCAACGCCGCCGCCCACCTCGAGGCGCAGCGCGAGGGGACTGCTGCCCGGCGGTTCGTCGTCTGCGAGGAGCACCTTCAGGGTGCGGTCGGGTGTCGAGAACGAAGCGGCCAGGAGGTTGGGCGGGCCTTCGGGAGAGTCTTCGGAGGTGATCGTCGTGGGCAGTGGGCGGTCCCCCACGAGCGAGCTCGTGAGAAGCAGCGCGTACCACACCGGCTCGACGCGCAGCCTGCCCTCGGCGGCAGCAGACGGACCGGGCGCGCACACGGGTGTATAGCCGGTGCAGTTCGCGGGATTGCCCTGGAGATTGATGCCCGCCACACCGGCCGCCATCGCCTGCGTGATGTAGGCGCTCGCCCACAGCGCCGAGGCGAAGGTGTCGCTGATCCCCGCCACGCCACCGCAGGAGACCGAGTTGGACTCGTCGATTCGAAGGGGGATGTCGCTCGAGCGCGAGACCACCAGGTAGGTCGCCAGCGAGCGCGCCTCGCGTCCGCGAGTCGCGGGGCTCAGCAATGCTGTGATCGAGGGTCCCGGGCTCTGCGCGCATCCGAGCGGGTAGTGATGGCCGGTCAGCAGAGCCGGGGTCTGCGCGAGCGCCTCCGCCGCGCCCCATTCGGCGAACACGCCTGGACCAGACACGTCGGGCCCGGCTATGAGCACGCCGGGGGTGAGGGCGGCTATGGCTTCGCGATAGGCGGCGACCTCTTCCTCATAGCCCTGCGCGATCCAGGGCAGTTCGCGCAGCCCGTGCCTGCCGTAGGCATCGGGCTCGTTGCCGATCTCCACCGCGGCGAGGTAGGGCCCGAGCGCGCTGTGAGCTGCCGCCACCTCGCGCGCGGCCGCCGTCGGTTCGTAGTGCGCCAATCCGACGGTGAGCAGGATCCGCCAGCCGCTGCGCCGCGCAAGCACGCCGATGGCGTTCAACTGCGCGGCGTCGATCACGCTTGACGCCCAGGCCGGCCGTGGCGTGACGGCATCGGTCCAGGCGACGTTCTGATCCGCGGTGATGCCGCCGAAGCGCAGGATGCCCGGTCCCAGCGACCGCAGGAGGCCCACCAGGTCGCCGCGGTGCGCGTATCGCGCGAGCTGACCGAGCGCGGCCGCCTCGAAGGAGAGGCCGAGGAATCGCTGAGGCACCGGTCTGCCGGGATCGAGCTGGTCTATCGCCACGCTCACGGCCGGCCCGGATTGCCCAGCTGCGTGTGCGCGCGCGCCGGGGAGCGGGGAGGGCTGTGGGAGGCGTGGGCCGGCTTCTGCGGGGCCGGCGGAGGCGCCCCACGCGACGATCGGGCCGGCCGCGAGCGGCAGGAGCGCCCGGGCGCGCCTCGCCCATTGGTGCGGTCGCCGGCGTGCGTGCGCCGCGGCGGCGACGGCCGGGCAGATCGAGTGCTGTCCCCTCGCCATCCCCTGAGTAAACAGGCTCTGAGGACGACCGGCTGCAGGAGCCGGTGGCGCGCGGCAACGGCCACAGCAGCCGAGCGCGGCCTCGAACCGCTCTCGGCTACACGGTTGCTCGCTCCACCTGCCAGATCTCAGGCCCCGTGGCAGCTAGCGGGCGGAGCCCGCGTCGAACGGCACGCGGTAGGCGATCTGGGGCTCGGCCTTGCCCTTGAACTCGCGGTCTACCGCGACATCCACGACCTCAATCGCGTCGTCGTCCACAACGACTTTCCCTCCGAGGAGGCAGCTCGCGCGTTCCTCGAGGACCCGTCGCTGAAGGAGGCGATGGCGCGCGCCGGGGTCGAGGGAGAGCCCGGGATGAGCTTCATCGAACGCGCCGAGCGCAAGGTCTACGACGAGGCGCTCGCGACCTGAGGACCCTTGCCGCTCGCCGGCGCCTGAACCCGCGAGGAAGGGTCCGGGTCGGCGAGCGGCAGGATCCGCCAACCGTTGACGGGGCCTCAGCGTGCGAGGGGCTCCCCTGGAAAGCGCACGCCGAAGCGCTCGATCAGAGCGGGAACGCTCGAGGGGTCCATTTCGAGCGCGTAGCGCTCGCACAGCTCGCCGAGGATCGCGGGGTCCGCCTGCGCGACGCCACCGAGGTCGACGAGCTCGGCGAAGAAACGCTCGAAGCCCGCCGGCGCGATGATCTCGAGGATCCGGCACGGCTCATCCCCGGCGTTCCAGAACGTGTGCCACTCGCCGCGGGGCTTGAGCACGAGGTCGCCCGGGCCCGCCTCGAGGACGTCCTCGCCGAGGAGGGCACCCATGCGGCCCTCGAGCACGTAGCTGTACTCGTCCTCGCGGTTGTGGCGGTGCAGCGGCGCGGCGAGTGCGCGCGGCGACATGGGGTGCTCGACGAGGGAGAAGCCGCCGTCGGCCGTCTCGCCGTCGAGCATGAAGCGCACCCCGATGCTGCCGAGGAACCCGGCCTTGCCATCTGTGGGCCCGACTACGCGGCTCGAAGCGGTCTGCATTGCTCCCTCATTTCATTGGACAGTGATGTCGCGCGAACTATACAGGCGCCGGAGTGCGTGTCAAGATTGAGCGGACAGCCATGACCGACCAATCTCGCCCCTATCGCATGAACCGCCGCGCGGAGTCCCAGCAACAGACCCGCCGGCGCATAACGGAGAGCGCCGTGGAGCTGCACGGGACGCTTGGGCCGTCACGGACGTCGATGAGCGCCGTCGCGGAGCACGCGGGAGTTCGCCGCTCGACGCTCTATCGGCACTTCCCCGACGAGGCGGCGCTCTTCGATGCGTGCACCGCTCACTGGGCGGCCGCGAACCCGCCCCCCGATCTCGCGGCCTGGTCGGGCGTCGAGGACCCCGATGAACGTCTGGCGGCGGCGCTCGGCGAGCTCTACGCCTTCTACGGGCGGACCGAGGCCATGCTCGAGAACCTGTTTCGCGACGAGGGCACCGTGCCGATCGTTCGTGAGCGCTTCGCCGCGTTCCGTGGCTATTTCGCCGCGGCGCAGGAGACGCTCATGGCAGGCCGACAGCTTCGAGGAGCCGCCAAGCTCCACACACGCGCGGTCATCGGCCACGCGGTCGCGTTCTCCACCTGGAGATCGCTGGTGCGAGAGCAGGGGCTCGATGATGCAACCGCGGCTGAGCTGATGAGCGCCCTCGTGGGTGCCGCAGCGCATCGCTAGTCGCACGAGCGTTCGTTGCTCCGTGTCGCCGGCGTGCGGGGTGGGGGCGGTAGCTGGGATGATGCGGCGCGATGTCGGAGATGTGGAACAGCGTCGCGCCAGGATGGGAGGCCAGCGCCGAATTCGTCGACGGGCATCTCGCGCTCGCCACCGAGACGTTGCTCGATGCGGCCGGGATCGGAGAGGGCGATGACGTCCTCGATCTCGCTGCCGGTCCCGGAGGCGCCGGTCTGGCCGCGGCTGAGCGCGTCGGGCCGAGCGGCTCGGTCGTGCTCTCAGATGCTGCCGCCGAGATGGTCGCTGTCGCAGCCCGGAGGTCGAGCGCCCACCCGCAGGTGAGCACCGCGGTCTTCGATCAGAGCGGGATCGCGGTTGAGGATGGGCACTTCGACGCCGTGATCAGCCGACACGGCTTGATGTTCGCCGAGGATGCCGCCGGGGCGGTGCGGGAGGCCGCTCGCGTTCTGCGGCCCGGAGGGCGGTATGCGGCGATGACCTGGGGGCCGCGGGAGCTGAACCCGTGGCTCGGGTTGGTCCTGGACGCCGTCGGCGAGCAGTTCGGCGTGCCGTTCCCACCGCCGAACATCCGCGGGCCGTTTTCGCTTGGCGACGCCGAGCTCCTGACGTCCGTGCTGCAGGACGGCGGACTTGCGGACGTTCACGTGGAGACCATCGAGACCCCCATGCACGCAGCGTCGCTGGAGGCCTGGTGGGAGCGCACGCCGAAGCTCGCGGGTCCGCTGGCGATCGCATTGGCCGCCATGGAGCCCGAGGTCCGCGAGGAAATCGCGCAGCGCGCGCTCGCCGCCGGCGCGAGCGCCTCGCGTCGCGAGGGAGATGAGATCGTGTTCTGCGGCTCGGTGCTCGTCGGGTCGGGACGCACGCCGCCGCGCTGATCGACCATCCCCAGCCAGCGGTCTACGGGAACAGGACCGCGCCGGCCTGGTCGCTCAGGCGCGCTCGTGGCGGCCGAAATACCCGGCCGGCGGACCGAGCCGTCGGTGGCTCGGCAGGCCGGCAGCGGTCGCGCGCTGCTCGGCTGCTCTCGGGCTCACCCAGTGCGGGTCGCCGAAGAGCTCGCCGTTGACGATGCGGCCGGCGGGCTTCAGGACGCGGGCCATCTCGCGCCAGGCGGCTTCCTGGTCGGGGATCTCCCCGAGAGCCGTGACGAGCACCACCGCGTCGAAGGTTCCGGCGGGGTAGGGCAGTTGCTGCGCGTCGGCGCAGGTCGGCGTGATGTTCTGAAGGCCCCGTTCGCTGGCGCGGCGCATCGTGTCGTCGAGCATCGCCTGCTGGACGTCGAGGATGTCGAGCCGGCCGTCGGGCCCGATCCACTCAGCCAGCGGCAGCGTGTAGTAGCCGGTGCCGGGGCCGATCTCGAGGATTCGCTCGCCGGGCCGTGGAGCCAGGATCTCGCGCAGCCGCGCGCGTGTGATGAGCGGGTGCGGCGGCTCGAGCCAGAAGCGCTGCGAGTACGGGCACGCTGAGGGATGCCGGCGCCACCAGAGGATCGCGCCGAGAAGCGACGCTACGCCCAGCAGGCGGGCGAGGCGAGCGCCGCGCCGCAGCCGCAAACGGGTGACCGGCATGACCGCGAGGCTAGTCGCACGCCGGCCGAGGCGTATCCGTGGTGGCTACGGGGGGACGGCGACCATCCCGCGGCTACGGTGCGCTCATGACGGTCGACTTCGAGGCCGAGGGGGGCTCTCCCTCGGCCGTCAATCTCAGCAGGCCGATCCGCCGACGACTCGACGCAGAGGGTCTTAGCCGCCGGGCTGCGCCCGTTTGGGCCGGAGCTACGTCCTCAGGCCGTCGGCGTCCCCTGCAATGTTCTGCCGTGTTCTCCTTCGGTCGGTTTGGGCAGCTTCAACACCACTTCGTAGGGGACTGCTTCAAGTCCGGTGATCTGGTAATGGCAGGGCGTGGCCACACTGCAGGCTTCGGCTTCTTTGGCCGGGACGGTATGGACGGATGACGCTTTTTCGACGAGCTTCCCCCAGCGGATCTTCACTTCTTTGGCGCTGTAGGTCCACGTCACGGTGAGCGACCCTTTACCCGGCGTCAGGCTCGCCAGCGGCGCTGTCAATCCTCCTTCACGGCGCCGTAACTGGCTGGCGTGCCGGTACCACTCGCGACTGTCTGAGTCGCCCGTTGACGCCCGTTGACGCCGAGGCCGGCGACGGGCGTACCTTGAGGATTCCATCGCACACCCCGCCTACCCTGCGGGGTCGCAATCGAAAGAGTTGGCCCCCGCGCAGCTGTGAACTGCCGGGGGCCGTGGCACGGAAAGGACGGGCCTTCCATGCGCGATCAGCGTACCCCCCCCTGCCGAGGAGGAGGACCGGGACGACCGGGCCGTCCTGCTGCTCCTGCTGGACCGTGACCGGCCGTGGCCGTGCTCCGAGGATGAGCTCGCCCGCGAGCTCGGCATGAGCCCCGCCGACAGTCTCGCCCGGCTGCACGGCGCCGGGCCGATCTACCGCCTCCACGAGTTCGCCTGGGCGAGCCGGGCGGCCGTGAGAGCCGAGGAGCTCGGTCTGTAACGCGGCCGACCCCGCCGGCAACCAGCAGCGGGTCTGTGCGGCCGGTTCCCTCCCGATGTTCGCACGCTGCGCGGGCGGTGGGGGAGGGGAACGGCCCCGCCACCGGCGCGGGCCAGCAACCGAAAGGACGGGTGCTCCATGAGCCATCGCACGCTGACCGACATCGAGCGCGCCGAGCGACGCCAGGCCGACCGCGACCGTCTCGAGCAAGCAGCACGGACGCTGCTCAGCTCGGACGGCTGGCAGCGGTGGGTGAAGGTGCGCTCGACGAACGGCCTCGCGCGTAATTCCTTCGGCAACCAGTTGCTGATCGCGATGCAGAGGGTGGCTGCACACTGCCTCCTTCGGCTGGACGGGGTCGACATTGGGTCCAGGGCTACCGGGATCACCCGTGGCGACGGGCGACCTGTGGCGCCAGGCGTTGTGAACGGCTCTCTCGGAGCGGCGCTTGGACCTCATCTAACGGGATTTGTGCCCGAACTCGCGCGGGCCTGGCCGCCGCATTGTCGCAGCCGTTGCGGCTGCGGCTGGGGCGGCACAGACCCCGCGCTGGGCGTGGTCCGTATCGAGGAGGTCAGTCCATGTCGAAGGTTCAACGACGTCTCACGGACGCTGAGCGTGACGAGCGTCGCGCGCGCGATCGCGAGCGGCTCAAGCAGGCCGCTAAGCAGCTGCTCAGCTCCCAGGGGTGGCAGTGTTGGGTTCGTGCGCGGGCGCGCAACGGTCTCGCGCGGTACTCGGTCTCGAACCTCTGCCTGATTCTGCAGGCGCGGCCCGACGCGAGTTTTGTCGCTGGCTTCAGGGCGTGGCTTGAGCTCGGCTACTGCGTGCGTAAGGGAGAGTCCGCGATCCGCATCTTCGCGCCAATGCCCGTCAAGAAGCGCGATGTGGCAGGCGGGCAGGAGCCCGCCGAGACGCGTCTGTTGTTCCGTGTTGTATCGGTCGGATAGTCATCGACGCGAAAGCCCCAGCGAACGCCCGGCTGCGCACGCTGATCCACGAGACGACTCACGCACTCGGCGTCGACTACGAGCGCTTCACGCGTGCGCAAGCGGAGGTAATTGTCGATACCGTCGCGTTCATCGTCTGCTCGGCTGTCGGGCTCGACATCGACGGGGAGAGCATCCCATATGTCGCGGGCTGGGGCGAGGACGGCGCGCTCGAAGCAGTCAGCCAGTTCGCGCAGACGATCGACCAGCTCGCGCGACGTATCGGGCCGGCGCTCGGCGCAAACGACGGAGCGCGCGACGCCGACGGCACGAGCTGACCACGCCACGTCGGCCCACCCGGGCCGCGTGGCGCGCGGGCCGGGTGGGCCGTGGATGGGTCACATTGTGAGCCGCTCGACGAGACGAAAGTCCTCGACAATGACGGGCGTATCGTCGGCGAGTCGCCAGGACGGGTCGGCGAGTCGAGAGCGGAGATCATCGGCGTAGCTTTCCCAGAACGCCTCATGCGAGAACCGCCACTCCTTCACGCTGAGGAAGCCCTCGCCCTCGGCTTCCGCGGTAGCGATGTCCACGTCAGCAAGACGGACAACACGGACATCGTCCAACTCGATGACCGCGACCGGCACGTTTGAGGCATCGACGACGAGCATTCGCTCGCCTGCTCGTGGCACCGGCTCGTTCTCAAGCTCCCACTCGATGAGCAGCCCGGTCGTCGCCGTCTTCTCACCGGTCAAGATGGCAGCCACCAAGCGATCGCGTAGCTCGCCAGGGAACCCGAATTCGGCGATTCGAAGTGCGTCACGCTGCTCATCGGTCATCCGCAGAGTTTGGCATTCCTGTGCCAACCTCAGAGACCACGAGGCTTTTCGATCGAGCTGCTGCTCGCTGTCGGCTGTGTCTGGGAGTGGGCGTCCCCCGGATTCGCTGCGTTTGGCGCCCGCCCATGCCAGTCGACTGGGAGGTGCATGGTCACGCGGCGGGCTTGGCGTTTGTCGCAGACCTCACAGCGTGTCATCTGGATCCTCCTCATTCGCTAGCGGTCTGCCGCGCGCACCTAAGCCGGACGCGATGATGCGAGGTGGCGGTCGAGCCAGTCGATCGCCAGGCGACTGACCTGCTCGAGTGCGCCTGGCTCCTCGAAGAGATGCGTGGCGCCGGGTACGACCGCCAGCTCGCTGGCGCAGCGAAGCTGCTGCTGTGCCTCGCGGTTGAGCTCGAGCACCTGATAGTCGGCTCCGCCGACGATCAGCAGCGTTGGCGCGCGTACCGCGCTCAGCTTCAGAGCGAGGTCGGGACGTCCGCCGCGCGAGACCACGGCGCCCACCCCGTCACCCAGCTCAGCGGCTGCGCTCAGTGCGGCCGCGGCGCCGGTGCTCGCGCCGAAGTAGCCGAGCGGGAGGTGTCCGACCTCGCTGCGCTCATGCACCCATGCGCTTGCGCCGACGAGCCGCGAGGCCAGCAGCGGGATATCGAAGACGTTGGCCCGGTCGATCTCCTCCTGCGGGGTGAGCAGGTCGAACAGCAGCGTCGCAAAGCCCGCGTCGACCAGCGTCTGGGCGACGGCGCGGTTGCGTGGGCTGAGGCGACTAGAGCCGCTGCCGTGGGCGAAAGCGACGATGCCCCGCGCCCCCGGCGGCACGGTCAGATCGCCGCTCAGCGAAAGGTCCGGTCGGATCGGGATCGTGAGCTGACGTGAGGCTTCATCCTGCACGCCGGGCGGTCGCCGGGGGATCTCAGCGCCCTCGGCGAGCAGCGCAGCCACCTCCTCATCGGTGGTCGGGCGGAAGTCCTCATACCAGAAGCCGATAGCCCAGAGATCGTCCGGCATCTCGACGCAGACGACCTCGTCGGCCTCATCACGGAGCGCGTGCACCGACTCTGGCGCCGCGACCGGTACGGCGAGGATCACGCGGGAGGCGCCGCGCTTGCGCAGCGAGCGCACCGCGGCCAGCGCCGAGCGCCCGGTCGCGAGGCCATCGTCGACGAGGATCACCGTGCGCCCGGTGAGCTCGGTGGGCGTGCGAGCGCCGCGGTAGCGACGCAGTCGCTCCGAGAGCTCGCCTTCTACCCGTGCGACGAGCGCCTGCAGTTCGGCCTCGGAGAGGCCGACTGCGCGCACCGTCCCGGTGCTGAGAACGTGCACGCCGCCCTCGGCGAGCGCTCCGATCGCGTACTCGGGGTTCTGCGGTGCGCCGATCTTGCGTACGACCGCTATGTCGAGCGGCGCATCCAGCGCTCGCGCTACCTCGGCGGCGACCGGCACGCCGCCGCGCGCGATGCCAACCACGACCGGCCGCTCCTCGCGAAACGGCTCCAGCAGCGCGGCGAGCTGGCGTCCGGCGTCGTGGCGGTCTGTAAAGCGGACCGCGCTCGGCACGAACGACGGCGGGTCCTCAGGGGATGTGATGGCGCCTGTCGGGCGCTCGCTCGGCTCCACGCTTATCTGACTCCCCGGCACTTGGATCGGATGCGGCGATTGTCGGGCACGGACGAGGCGCGCGCATCAGCAGATGATGCTGATCAGGGAGGGGTCTACTACTGAGCGGCCGGACATGTACCCGGCGGGGCCGTGTATGGGTGGTCCGGCAGTATCGGCGGTAGACATCGACAGAACGTGATCTGGCGTCTTGGGTGCGCTCGCGGTCTCCTGGCAAGCCCCCCGTTGGGGGGGTGCCAACTTCATCGGCGGCGTCGAGGCCCGCTGCTGAGCAACCGCATCAACCCTTGACGACGTCCAGCGGCATCAGCTGGGCGACACACCGGGCGAGCCGCGCGCTCCACCACCGCAACAACGCGCTCGACGTCCTTGTAGGCGAACGGCGCCTCCTCGGCCAGCCCACGGTTGGAGGGACAGCGCACGACGATCCCTTGGTCTTCAGGCTGGCGGCGCAGCTCGCCACCCGCCGTGCGAAGCGAGTCAGACATCGAGCACGACGGTTGCCGAGAACTCATCGCCGTCGGGCGAGAACGTCAGCTTGTGGTAGGTCACGCCCTTGACCAGATGTCGGGGTCGGCCACGATGCGCGCGGGCCCTCGCGGTCAGGCGCTCGCCCGCGAGCTCCAAGCGCTCCACCTCATCGGGCACGAGATCCTCGGTCTCGATGAGATAGACCAGCTCGTCAAGCCAGGCGGCAAGCAGCGCGGGACGGTCGCCCGCCGCGGCTTGGATCCCGCGCGAGACGCTCTCACCCTCGCTCTGGCCGGCGCGACCTTCCTCAACGAGCTCGCGCAGGGCCTCGAGCGCCTGCTCGAACACCGCCGCCTCGCTGGCGGCTTCGATCTGCAGATCGAGCTCGGAGGTGTGCTCGATCCAGCGGTAGCTCACTACACGACCAGACTCAGCGGCTCCATGCGGCAAGACGCGCAGAATCGGGCGCAGCGGGACAAGGAGAATGGCGGCCACGTTTCCTCTTGTAAGGTCCAGGACGACCCTCCTGACGTCGCATCATTGCTGCGCCGCTTCGCGCCGCCCCTGGGCGGGATCGGGGCGGCATGGGCCGCGGCGCACCGGCGGGAGCCCGTTCTGCGTCGCCGCACACAACGGCTTCGAGCGCCGGCGCTCGCGCCTGGCGCCGATTCAGCTTTGTTCGCCGCGACCATTTCAGTGCGCCCGCCAACCGTCAGCCCGGCTCGCCGGGCACGCTTGAGTCTTCGGCCGGCGCTGGACCCTCGATCTGCTCGATGACCGACGAGCATTGCGCCGTTCGCGCCCGGGCGGCGGTGCGCAGGGGCTGGCTCTCGGCGATCGTTTCGAAGGCATCGAGGATCAGGCTTGCGATTGGGAGCACCTCGACAATCTCCCCGCCGCGCTCCCGGGCTGCCGGGATGCTATCGGTGGTGTAGATGCGCCGCACGCCAAGCGCCGGCAGCTCGCGCCAGCGCTCTCCGGTGAAGAGCCCATGGGTGGCAAACACGGTGATCTCCCGCGCCCCCGCCCGCTGAAGCTCGGCGCACGCTGAAACCAGTGTGCCGCCAGTGTCGAGGATGTCGTCCACAACGGCCACGCGCGGCGTGACGCTGCCTACGAGCGCGCTGTGCGTGACACCATCCCCGCCACGGCGCTTACGCAGGAACGCCAGCGGCGTGAGGATGCCCGCCGCGCGGATGACTGCCTCAGACCTCTCCAGCGCGCCCTCGTCCGGTGCCACGACGCTGAGGTCGCTCAGCCCGGACTTGATGAGCACCTCGGCGAACAGCTGGGCGGGTGAGAGGGAGTCGAGCGGCATTGGAAAGCATGCAACCGCGCGGCGGCTGTGCACGTCGAGCGTTAGCACCTGATAGAAGCCTGCCGCTCGGATCAGCTCGCCTACCCAGGCCACGCCCAGGCTTTGACCAGGGTCGGCACGGTCCTGGCGGGCATAGCCGAGATAGGGCAGCAGCGCCACCACTCGCCGGGCGCCCTCCCGCCTGAGCGTGTGGGCAAGCATCAGAACCGACAGCATCTGCTCGGCGGGCGGCGCCAGCGAACCAAGCACCGCACATACGCGGCCCGCGACCGGGCTCCGGATGCGCACGTACATCTCTCCGTTTGCGAAATGGGCGAACTTGCAGCTTCCCAGGGCGGGCGTCGAACGCTCGGTCAGCTCGCACGCCAGCAGTGGGCGATGATTCGCCAAGGCGAAGATTACCGGTGCGCTCACGCGGTCCTCGCGCCGCCTGCCGCGCCAGTCGAGCCGTCGATCAGCGACGGCGAGGAGCCCACGGTCAGCCGATCTTGCCCGACCGCGCTCGCTGCGATTGCTCGGCCGTGACGACGGTCACCGGCAGCCCCAGCTGCTCGACGCGGTGAGGGAGATCGAGTCGCAGCCAACGCGAGACGTGCACGGGCAACGTCGAGATGATCACCTCATCGAACTCCGCCCGCTCCAAGACGTCCCGCACCGCCACCAAGGGGTCGCTGTTGCCGATAATCCCCTCTACCTGACTACCGGCAGCCTGCACCAGGAGGGGAGCAGCAAGCTCGAGCGCGGCCGCCGCCTCCTCGGTGTCCGGGTCCCAGTAGGGCCCCGGCACGAGCAGCGTGAACACACATGGTCCGCGGCGGGCGCGATCGGTGACGGCCGCGAGCAGTCGCGGGGTCGGTGCCGTGCGATGAGCCACGATCAGCACGCGTGCCGGGTGTGAGGCCGGCGTCTCTAGCTCGGCTCGCTGCCCAGGCGTCTCGCCTGCGGTCTGATCGGAGCTTGGCTCATGACGGTCGACGTCATCGGCCGTCACGTCGTCTCCTTCGCTGGTTGCCGTCGGCCTCTCTTAGAGGAGCCTTCCAATGGCAGGCGCTGCTCGCATCGGTGGAAGTCACCGGCTCCCCTGGGACGAAGTACGGATCCGCTCCTTGCGGTGACCGGGCTGCGCTCCGACCTCACGCAGGCTGAGGACACGGCAGAGCGCCTGGGCGGGGGGCTCGTCGCCCGCGAAGCCGCGGAGTGCCGGGCCGCCCTCGCCGCGATCAGCGGGTTGCCGAAGCAGCAGGCTCGGCACTGCTGGTTTCGTGGGAGGCTGTTGCACAAAGCCGTCTACGAAGACCTGGGCGGCGCTCGCTGTGACGGCCGTGGAAGGCGCTGGGCTCGAGTAGCTAGCTGTAAGACCTGAGGAGGTTGTTCAGCTCGTTGAGGTGAG
>OCZT010001388.1_pt1 | contig 25060 bp, 28 predicted proteins | sample 1539031 | NCBI WGS metagenome assembly OCZT01 (sample SAMEA3539308, study PRJEB22396) | soil metagenome | biome: tundra; feature: field; material: soil | place: USA | collected 2010-05 | depth 0.15 m | reverse complement strand
TCTGCACGGTGAAGTACTCGGTGGGCGCCAGCGTTCGCTACCGCGTGGTGATCGATCCGAACGGGCAGGTGCACGGTGTAAATGGCGACGGCTCGTTGACCGTGTACGGATGCTGCGTGGGCTACCGCCCGTCCCAGTGATCAGAGGTTCGAGACCGCCAGTCGCCCGGACTGGAGAGCCCCCACCAGTAGCTGCGGCGCCGCCTGCTCCCAGCCGCGGGGGCCGGTGTTTGAGAACGCGGCGACCTCATCCTGAACGATCGGCTCTCGTGGGTTGAGTTTGAGCGCGTGTTCGGCCTCGGGCTTCGGGTCAACCCCGTTTTCGGCGAGCGCGATCGCCAAGCCATAGCTGTAGTTCCAGTTGTCTCGCTCGTCTTGCACCGCCTTTTGGGCGGCCTGTAGGCCCTCGACCGGAAATCCCAACTGAAGGTCACAGAAGCTCAGGATCTCGTATGGCTCGGAACGCGCTGCCAGGAGCGAGATCGAGGAGAAGGCGCTCTGGCGTGCCTTGACGCAGTTCCCGGCGGCGAACTCCTCTCCACTGACCCGTAGCCGCTGGTAGGAGACTCCGATCAGCAGGGGCGCGATCGCTAGAACGAGCCATCCAACCGCCATCGGCGTTCGGTTCCTAGGTTCGGCCAGGTGCGTTTCCATCGGCGTACGGGGCGAAGCCAGGCCTGATGCCGCGGCTATGAATAGCCACAGGGTGACTGCCGGCATCTCCCAGTCCCAGTCCACACCCGCGTGGATCGCCCAGGCAACCGACGCCGCGAACAAGGCCGCATACGCCGTCCGATCAGGCCCCCGACTCCTTCTCCCCAGGAGTACGACGGCTCCGAGAATCACGATCACGATCGGGATGAAGCCGACGATCCCAAGCTCTGCAAGTGTTTGCGCATAGAGGGAATGCGCGTCGGTGACCGACTCGTCTGTGGTCCGGTGCTGCGCGTAATACGACTCGTATGTTCCAGCGCCGTAGCCGAGCAGCGGTCGATTCCGGAATGCTTCAAAAGCGACGCGCCACAGTTGTGGGCGAGGTCCGCCCGACAGGTCGCTCAGCCGGTTGCGCGTCACGGCTTGAGTCACGCTTTTTGCATGAGCGAACTTGTCGTACTCCCGCCCGATGAACCCAGACAGTCCCAACACGACCACCGCAAATACCGCCGCCAGCCCAACGACTACACCAACGGCACGTCGCGGGATCCTTGGGCCAAGGCGGCCCGCGAGCGAGCGGATCAGTAGCGAATCCGCAATGAGCATCACCGCGCGAACCGCGCCCGCGGCGAGCATGCAGAGCCCGATTGTCACTGCCACATGGCGCCCCTGCACAACGGCACCAGGCGACGTGGGCGTGCTGGTCGCGAGTAGCTCCGCTGCGTAAGCAGCATGCAGGGCGATTGCCGTGGTTGGTATGAGGGCCACAAGGGCTCCCAATATGCCCCGGGGTCGACCGACCAGGAGATAGACGACCACTCCGATGATCCCGACCACGAGAGCACCCCTGGAGAAGGTCAACAGGAGAGTTGCCGCTGTGGCGGGGACGAAGATCGCCCCGAGGACGCGCACGACCGGATGCTCGTCCTCGCTTGAGGCGAGATGAATCAACAGGATCGAGGCCACCGCCGCCAGGAGTCCTTCGGCGTTCCAGTAGGTGAGCGGGTAGTTCAGCCGGCTGGCGTAGAAGCTCGTGGCCGTCGGCCAGAGGTGGGGGAGGACCCGTGATAGCAGGCCGGCCAGGCAGACCGCGGTCATCCCCGCCGCCAGCGCCCGGATCAGCCATCGCAGGCGCGCCGGACTGCGGGGCAGCGAACCGAACAGCGCGAAGGCGAGCAGGTAGAGCAGCGTCCGGTCATATTCGTCCAGCGCTCGAGCGAGGTCGTGTGACCACAGCGCGGAGGCCAGTTGCCACAGCGCGAAGAATGCGAGCGCCAGCAGCAGGACGGCGAGCTGGCGGTTATAGCCCGCGAACGGGTGCTCGGCGAGTGTCGTGCGCAGCACGAGCGCGGCTGCGAAGCCGATCGCCGCCAGCCCGGTCGAGTTCGGAAAGAACCCGCCCTGGTTGAACGAGAGATAGACGATCGATGCGGGCGCCACGGCGATCAGCAGGATCAAGCCGAGCCGGTTGAAGAACCGCAGGGTCGCGGTCGGCGTTTCGGCTTCGAACTCGGCCCGCTCAGGGACGGTGGCGGTGCCCGACGCTGTCATGGCGGGGATTGAAGCTCACGCCGGAGCTTCTCAAGCCCCCGGGAGATCCGCTTTTCGACCGCGCTCTCACTCTCACCGAGGACGCGTGCGACCTCACGGAGCTTCAGATCGGCGCCGAAGCGCAGCGCGATCGCCTCACGCTCGTCCTCACTCAGGGTGCTGAGAGCCCGGCCAAGCTCATCACGATCGTCCACTGCTCCGAGAGCCCCGTCGGAAAGCTGACGGCTTTCGTGAGCGCCCACTCGTTCGAGGGCATTGATCTCGACGGTCTGCCGTCGAGCCTGGTCCCGGACCAGGTGCAACGCGATTCCATACACCCAGCTCTTCTCGCTTCCGCGCCTCGGGTCGAACCTCGCGCGCGCGCGCAGCACGCGCGCGAACGTGTCCTCGACCAAGTCCTCGGCTAGCTGCCGGTCACCCGTACGATAGACGAGAAACGCGAACAGCGGCTCGGCTTGTGCCTCGAACAGCCGCTCGAAGGCTGGGTTCCCCAACCGATTCATCCCGACCGAGTCTGGCAGCTACTCGCTGCGCCGAAGCCGTACCGGGCTGCAGCGCGGGAGTAAGTTTGTTTGGAACCGTGGGTCAGCGGTGTTTGGGACTGCGGGTGGTCCTCACTGACGATGCCGCGGATTGCGGTATCGCCCGCGGATGACGCCTGCCGACGCACCTTCCATCCACCAATGTCCCGTGATCGGGGCACACACAGCGCCCAGAATCCGCACGCACGCTGCCATCGGGGCATGGTGGCACGCACTTGCCATTGATCTCGGTCTGGTGATCGGGGCATTTCCCGCACTTGCCGTCGGTCGGATTGGATCCATTCGGGCAGCGGCAATCGTTGGTGCCCTCGGCGAAGGTTTGGCCCGCGGGGCAGACGCAACGGTCGCGCGACTCGCGAATCGAGCCACCCGGGCAGGTGCACTCCTCGTGCTTGGGGTTGCACTTCGGCGGGCGATACTGCGACTGCGCGGCGCCGGTAGCGCTTGACACCGAGCTGCTTCCGGCGGCGATCGTCCCGGCGGTTCCGGCCAAATGTGCGCGGTTTGTGCATCGGCCCATTGCGCCGAAAAGTCGGTAAAGTAGTACATTGTTTCCGCAGACGGCGGGGAGCCAACTTCCAACCTGGCTCGCACTTCCAACCTGGCTTGCGGGGGATGAGCATCTGGGCAGGAAACGCCCTCACCGATGGGAGATGCTCCGTGCGCGTGAAGCCCCAGTGAGCGCAACACCGAGCCCCGATGGGGCTGACAGAACTGTGCCGGTGCCGGGCTCGTTAAGCGAGATCGACCAGACCTGGCTGCTCGGGGTCGGGCAGTTCGGCCTGTCCCGATCTTCGGACTGCCTCAAGCGCACGATGGACGTCGACGGGGCGGCAATCGGGCTGATCGTCCTGGGGCCGCCGCTGCTGATGCTGACGATCACCGTCAGGCTCGACAGCCGTGGTCCGGTGCTGTTTGCCCAGTCTCGCATCGGACGCCGCGGCCAGCGCTTCTCGATGCTCAAGTTCCGCTCGATGGTCGACGGCGCCGACCAGGTCAAGCACACTCTGCGCGAGTTCAACGAGGCGCAGGGCGGCCTGTTCAAGATCAGCGCGAACCGGCGCATCGCGCGCGTGGGTCGCTTCCTGCGCCGGACATCGCTTGACGAATTGCCTCAGCTACTCAACGTGCTCCAGGGGGGAGATGAACCTGGTCGGTCCGCGTCCGCTGGTGCAGGACGAGGATGTGCTGATCGAGGGTTGGCGGCGTCGGCGACGGGCGGTCAAACCGGGGATTACGGGCTGGTGGCAGATCTTCCTCTCCTCACGCATCCCGATGCAGGAGATGGTGAAGATCGACTACATGTACGGGGCCAACTCGTCGCTCTGGCTGGACCTGAAGATCCTGCTCAGAACGATCCCCTACATGCTGGGGCGGCGTGGACTGTGATGCGCGCCGGCCCTACCGCAGGGATTGCGCAACGCGACGATCCGCTTGAGGCACTCAGGTCGCCGCCACTGCGTAGGGGCGCCCGACAGATGCTTGTGCGCCAGGGAAGCCCCGTAGGACTGCGAAAGCCATGGGACGGAGGCATGCGCGTCGCTGGCTGCTCGGCGCAGTTCTCGCTTCCGCTTGCCTCCCCAAGCGCCCAGCTCGGTCGCGGCTATCACGGCGGCCGGAACGCCAATCACCCACAAGACCAAGATTTCGGCAAGCATTTTTCCGCGGATTCTCCAGTTCGAGAGTCGGTCTTACATTCCTTTCATCGGAAGGCAAACGCCCAAACTTCAGGCGGCTGGTCTCGGGTCGAGCATCTCCCCAAAAGCACCTGATAAGCCAAATCAACTTAGTCGATTTAGTGGAGTTACCGCAATACTTCTTCAACTGGCGTTCATCTGGCTCCTCGTGATTCCCGTCATGGTGGTGGCCGTGGCCTACATCCGGGCAACGTTCATTGAGCTCAAGCGTGGAGCAGCGAGCGTCCAGGCGCACACGACACAGCTGCGAGCAGTGCCGCATGTGCTCGCTCGGAAGGGACACTGAGATGTCCTACCTCACCAGCGCCCGCAACGACGCGGTCTTTCAGGCATCGACGCTCGGAGGCGACCTGAGTGGGCTCGACATTGCGATCGTCCACGATTACCTAAACCAGCGTGGCGGCGCCGAGCGTGTCGTCCTGGAGCTGTCGGACATGTGGCCGGATGCGCCGATCTTCACCTCGCTGTATCGGCCGAACTCGACATTACCCGGCTTCGAAGGCCGTGATGTCCGAGCTTCCTGGCTCGATCGCCTGCCTGTCGACCGCGGGTTTCGGAATCTGTTTCCGCTCTACCCCGGGGCATTTCGTTCGCTGGGCGAGATCGATGCAGACGTCGTCCTGGCCAGCTCAAGCGGATGGGCCCACATCGCCCGCAGCTCGCCCCGCGCACTTCACGTCGTCTACTGCTACACGCCGGCGCGCTGGCTCTACGGCGAGACGTATCTGGACAAGGGCGGCAAGCGCTCGGCACGCCAGTCATTGGCTCGCCCGGCGTTGGGGATGCTACGCCGGATTGACCGAAACGCAGCGGACCGTGCCGACCTCTACATCGCGATCAGCGAGAACGTGAAGCAGCGAATCCGCGCCGCATACGGCATCGAGGCAGCCGTCGTGCCGCCTCCGGTCAACGTCGATCGGTTCCACCCGACTCCCCGCGGGGACCGGCTGCTGTCGGTTTCACGTTTGCTGCCCTACAAGCACGTGGATCTGGTGGTACGTGCCGCCACACGTTCCGGAGTCGGGCTCGATGTCGTCGGCGAGGGACCCATGCTGTCTCACCTGCGCGATATTGCCGGTCCGACCGTCACGCTGCACGGCGGCGCCAGCGACGAGGTGGTCGTTGAGCTGATGCAGGGCTGCAGTGCTGTCTGCGTCGCGGCCGAGGAGGACTTCGGCCTCGTCGCCGTCGAGGCCCAGGCAGCCGGCAAGCCGGTTATTGCCTACGGTCGCGGGGGGTCCCTCGAGACCATCGAGAAGAACGTAACCGGTGTCTTCTTCGACGAGCTGACCGAGGACCACGTGCTCGCAGCCGTCGAAGCTTCCGAGCATCTCGGGACGTCGCCTGAGAGGATCGCCACATATGCCGAGCGATTCTCGCGAGAGGCGTTTCGCGCGCGGTTGACGCGGACGATCGGCGACGCGCTCGCTTGCGAGCGCTAGAGAAATGCGAGATTCGGCCCGACCGGGGAACACCACGGACGGGCGAGCAATCATTTCCGTTGCCTAGGGCCGGACGCACGTACTACACGCTCGAGTAGATCGTCTACCGAGTTGGCCATCCGCTGCCAGCTGAGCTCTTCGGCACGCCGAGCGCCTGCCTCGCCCATGCGGTATGCCAGTTTGTCGTCGCTGAGCAGTGTGCAGAGGGCTTCGGCCACGGCGATGTGGTCGGTCGCTTCGACCAAAATGCCGGTCACACCGTCGATCACGGCGTCCGCGCTGCCTCCATCCTGCCCAGCCACGGTCGGCAGTCGGTGCGCGCCAGCCTCCAGATAAACAATGCCAAAGCCTTCGCCACCTCCCAAGCTCGACGTATCTTGGCGACTTGGCATCGCGAACACGTGCGCGCGGTCCAGCCACGCATCGCGCTGTCGGTCGTTCAAATGTCCCGTGAACACGCATTTGTCCTCAAGATCAGACGCTGAGGCCATTTCCCGGAGCATGCTCTTGAGAGGCCCGTCCCCGACGAGCACCCAACGCGCGTCGGGTATCCGGGCCCGGACCAACGGAAGGGCTCGTAGCATCACGTCGAACCCTTTGTAGTGGTCCGCTAGCCGCGCTACCGTGATGATCGTCGGAGGCCCGCTGCGCTCTTTGAGCGGAGGAGCCGGGGCAGGAGGCAGATCGCAGCCGGGCAGGATCACCTCGGGGCGCAGTGGGACGGTGGAGAGCGAAACGGCAAGGGCACGCGTATGCGTGCTAATCGCTATGACCGCGCGGACGCGGGAGAGGATTGACGCAGATAGGGTCGGTCGGGCGGCCAGCTCCTTGGCGTACACGTACTGCACGACCGGGGAGCCGACCAGTCGTCCCGCAAGGAGGCTCGCTGGCCCGAGAACGATATGCCCCGAGAGCAGAACGTCGGGACGTTGTTTCAAGGCTCGCGCAACCGTGAGAGCGTTGAGGATCGCCACTTCGGCTCGGTGTGAGCGGAGGTTCGGTGCACGGACGATGCTCTCCGCTCGCGTGTCGATCGCTGATCCTGCACCCCGCACAGACGGTGCCACGACATCGAACTCGTGGCGCGAGTAACCGACAAGGCGGTTGAGCAGCAGCTGGATCCCGCCGGTCATCGGGGGAAAATCAGTGGTTGGGAGAAGGACGCGCACGCAGTCAGGTTTGGCCGTAGCGCGTCAGGCGCCGAACGGCCTCAGCCCACAGCGATAACGCTCGCCTCGGATGACGCCAAGTACTGGCCATCACGCAGGGCAGCGAGCCACAGGCCTCCGACTAGGATAGGCCACAAACGCTTGCTGTGGTCGTGCGTCAGCGCCAAGTGCTCGTCGGTCAGTCGACGCATGGCGTGCGGATCGAGCCAGCCCTCAAATGCTAGCGGCCCCTCCTGCACCTGCTGCACCAGCGCGTCGCGAAGCGGGCCCCGAAGCCATTGTGCGATCGGGACCCGAAAGGCAGTCTTGGCGCGGCGTGACTTATCGATGGTCCGGATCGTTCCCGCCACGCCGCGTAGCAGCGACTTTCCGTCGTTCTGGAGATGAGTGGTCGGAGGAACGATGGCGGCGAACTCAACCAGCGACCTGTCTAAGTACGGCGTACGCATCTCCAGCGACACCTGCATGGTTGATCGGTCCGCCTTGGCGAGCACGTTGTCGGGCAGGTAGCGGCGCTGATCGAGCCGCATAAGCGACCCAGCGACCGACGATCGACCCTCATCTAAAAGCACCGATGCCACGTCGTCGAGGACAGCATCCGACCGGATCGTCTCGATGAGACGGGGTCCGTAGAGGCTAGCTCGGGCGCTCGGGGGAGTCGCTGCGACCCAATCAATATGTCGCTCGGCCAGGCTCGCGTGCTCGAGCGCGTCGCCAAGTCGCCGCGTCCGCTCTCCGGCCCCGTGGGCGGCAAATGTTGACGCGCGCCGAACGGATCCTGGCAGGACTCGGTGGGCGCGCTCCACGCGCTCCATCCATCGATAACGGGGATAGCCGCCAAATAGTTCATCGGCCCCCTCGCCGCCAAGGACGACGGTAACTCGTTCGCGAGCTGCTGCAGCCACGAAATTTAGCGCGACGAGGGCAGGATCGGCGAGTGGCTGGTCGAGCGCGCCGACGAGTCGGGGCACGAGTTCGGCGACCTCTCCGCAGCTCAACGTGACCTCATGATGATCGCTTGAGATCAGAGCAGCAGCTGCTCTGGCATCGACCCCTTCGTTGAACTGTCCGGTGTCGTAGCCGACCGTGAACGTCTTTACTCCGGGCCCAGACCGTTGAGCGGCGATTGCCGCAACGATGTTGGAGTCCAAGCCGCCGGAGAGAAATACGCCCACGGGAACATCTGCGACGAGCCGGCTCGCTACCGCGGACTCGAGCAGCGTTCGGGCCTCCTCGAGAAAATCACGAACGCTCGCTCGACCGGCCACCGGCGCGGGCGGCGGACGCCAGTACACCGAGCATTCGGCGCGAGGCTTCTCCGCCGACCAGCGTAGGATGCTCGCGGGTTCTAGCTGCCGAATCCCCTCAAACGCGGTCTGCTGGCCGGGGATGTACCCGAGCACGAAGTACGCGTCCAGTGCAAACGGGTCGAGCGGAGGGGTCTGCGGCACGCCGGCGCGCAGTGCGGTGATCTCGGAAGCGAACACAAGACGATCAGGCTGCTCGCTGTAGAAGAGCGGCTTTTCGCCGAAGCGGTCACGGCCCACCAGCAGCCTGCGCTCGCGTGTATCCCAGATGGCGAACGCGTACATGCCCTCAATCGCGTGAACGAGGTCGTCTCCCCACTCCTCATAGAGGTGGACGAGCGCCTCGGTATCGGTCCGGCTGGTGAACGTGTGGCCCGCCCGGATAAGCTGGGCTCGCAGACTGGAATTGTTGTAAATCTCGCCGTTCAGGACCGCCCAGACGGTGCGGTCTTCGTTGGTGACAGGTTGATGACCGCCCTCGACATCGATGATTGCGAGGCGCCTGGCGCCAAGAGATACACCGCTTTGGGTATCGACGAAGACGCCTTCGTCGTCAGGGCCGCGATGTACCATCGCGGCGTTCATCGCCCTAACGTCGACTCCTGACGGATCCCGCGTCGAACCCGCAATTCCACACATAAAAGTGGAGTTTAGTGCTGATCCGTCAGGTTTAGTGCAGATCCGGCAGGTTGAGAGAGCGAAGGGGGCAGGGTCGAGCGGACTCGCGACCAAGCTGAACGCGCGGTGAAACAGCTGGCCTCACGAGCGCTGGGCGGCGATTGTCGAGCCGAGCAGAGTCTCGGCGCGACCTGTATATATAACGTTGAGGGTCATGCATAGCGGTAAGAGGCGTCGGCTAAGCGCTTCGGCGACCTGCTCGTCGGCGAAGACCTCGACTTGCAGGTCGACGTCGGCACGGTCGTGGCGCTGCTCGGGCCCAACGGCGCTGGCAAGACAACGGTCGTGCGCATGCTCGCGACGCTCCTGCGTCCCGACCGCTGGTCGCCGTGGAGGCACAGGCAGCCGGCAAGCCCGTCGCCGCCTACGCTCGCGGAGGTCTTTGGAGACCGTCGAGAAGGACGTCGCCGGCATTTTGTTGTTAACGAGCCGACCGGGGGCAGCGTGCGCGCCGCCGTCGCCCCTTTCCGAACGCTTCGGGACGTCGTCTGCGCACGCTGACAGTCCGAGGCCCCCATCGCGACCGGATCACGAGCCGGACCTCAAGCCTTTGAGGCAGACTGGCCAAAGTCGACGGGATCTGGGAAGTTGTGGTAGGTCTTCCAGAGTCTCGACCCCCACGCGGGATACACTCGTCCATCTCACTCCGGTGTGTGCCCGGGTCATGAGCTTCCACGGCGACGGTGGACCAGCACAGCAACGAGTTGAGTTTGGAGCCGGGGCGCGTAGAGCTATACATGAGCTGATGACCGAACACACTCGGACGGTGCCGGTGACCGCTATCGATCTTCTTGCCCGCATATGAGCCTCACTCGACGCCTGCGCTCCGTAGCGCACAATGCAAGTGTGACGGCGGTCCGCGGCGCGGCGGATCGGCTCGGCTTCGACACCGTGTGGCGCGACTACTACAGCCCGATCCCGGATCGCCGACATTTGGACGATTCGTGGTGGGCTCAACCGAGCGAGTTGCCCGGGGTGACGTTTGACCTCGACGCGCAACTGACGTGGCTCGAGGAGCTCGTCCCCTACCTGGAGGAGTTCCGGCCTCCCCGGCTCGCGCGATCGCCGCAGGAGTACGGCTGGGACAACGATGGATTTGGTGTGGTAGACGCCGCTATCCTGTACGCGACCATCCGACGGGGGCGACCGACGCGGATTCTCGAGCTCGGTGCCGGCCGCTCCACGCTCGTCGCGGCCAACGCCTGTCGCCTGAATGCCGCCGAGGGTCACGGGGTGCAGTTCACGACGGCCGATCCATTTCCGCCGAGCTTCCTCGATCCCCTCCCAGCGGGCGTTGATCGTCTCGTCATAGTCGGCGCACGGGACCTCGACCTAGCTCTCTTCGCTGCACTCGGCGACGGCGACATCCTCTTCATCGATACCACTCACACCGTCAAGGTGGGAAGCGAGGTCAACTTCCTCCTACTCGAAATCCTGCCACGCCTGGCGGAGGGTGTCCTGGTACACGTGCACGACATCTTCCTGCCGTACGAATATCCGCGCCGGTGGCTCGAGGAGCGGGCCTATTTCTGGGGCGAGCAATATCTGCTCCACGGCCTTCTCCTCGAGAACACATCATGGGAGATCCTTTTTGCAGCGCACGCGATCGCGCGTCGTCATCCGCAGCGATTGGGCGAACTCATCACCGGCTTCGATCCGACCGCGGCGGCATCGTTCTGGCTGCGACGAGTGGGAGTGCCGCGTAGGACGTGAGCTCGATGCGCATGCGGAGTCCGCGGCGATTGGCTCGTCACGCCCCGCTGGGGAAGGTCACGGGACGCTCACGTTTGGCGCGTGAGCTCGTTCTGCGCAACGGGGAGCGCGAACAGTGGCGCTTCGTGTCCGTCGTGCCCGACTAGGCGGCGCGTGTTCATCTTTGCCGGCGGCGTCGACTCGCCCGGCGGATACGCGCCCGGATCCACCGAGCGGGTTGTGGAGTACCCATGGGCGTTCTAGCGTCTACGCGGTCCGACCGTGCTCGATGCCGGCTCGACGTTCAATCACCGCCCGCTGATCGATCGCCTTTCCGGTTTCGATTTGATCATCGACACGCTCGAGCCCGAAGCGCAGGCGTTTACCGAGCGCCGCGTGTCCTACCTTTACGCGGACCTCCGCGCACCACCACTGCGCGATGACCTCGCCGACACATTGCTGTGCGTGTCGGTGCTCGAGCACGTCGGCATGAACAATGCGGTCTACGGTGTTGCTGCCGAGCGCGTGAACGACCCTGACGCGTCGGCACGCAGCGCCCTCGACGAGCTGCGCCGTGTGTGCCGGCCTGACGGCCGGATCCTCAATCCCGTGTCGTACGGGCGCGCGATGAATGTGGGCTGGCAGCGGCGGTTCGATGCCTCGGCGATCGATCGTCTGTTTGACGGCCTCGAGGTCACGGTCACCGTATTCGAACACGACGCATTGGGCTGGCAGCGCAGCGACGTGCGGGCTGCAGTTTCATGTGCGTACGAGCGCGGCGCACGAGCGGTCCTGTGCGCGGAGATCGCTCCCTGATCACCGCGGTCCTGTTCGATGCGCGCTGCGGGTCCGTGACAGGCATCGGGGTATATAGACCCTGCTGCGCTGCTTCGCCACTACGGCTCCCGGGAAGGTGGGACCCTACTGCTGGCGTTCGCAACGCGGATTGATGCGCGGCCTGGGACTGCGGCCCTGGATGCCGTTGGCCGGGCGACTGGACCACCCCTGGCTGCTCCCTCGCGCCGATGTCATCCATGGTCCAAACTTCGCGGCGCCGGCGCATCCGCGCGCGCGGACGGCAATCACCATCCACGACCTCGCGTTCAGAAACTTTCCCGAGCAGTACCCGGCCGGCGTCGCCGAGGAGCTCGACTGCGCCGTTCGTGACGCCGTCAGGCGCGGAGCGTGGATCCTCTGCGATTCCGACGCCACGCTGGCGGATGTGCGCGAGCGCTACCACCCTTCTGAGGAGCGCTGCCGACGGGTGTACCTGGGCATCGACGATGCGTACTCTGTCGGGTTCCCGCCGATCTCGGAGCGCGGCTGGCCCGCCTAGGGGTCCGGGAGCGGTACCTCCTGCACGTCGCTGCGCTCGTTCCGCGCAAGGATGTCGGCACGCTTCTCGAGGCCTTTTCGCTGCTCAGCCGAGATCACCAAGAGCTGACACTCGTCCTCGCCGGCACCGACGCGGCGGCTTGGCTCACCGACCCAGCCATCCCTCGCTGGGAGGCCAGCCACCCGGAGCTGTCTGGCCGGGTCCTTCGCCTGGGCCACGTCGACGACGCGAACCTCGTTGCCCTGACGCACGGCACGGCAGTGCTTGTGAGCACCTCGAAATCGGAGGGCTTCGGCTCACGGTAGGCCAGGGGCTGGCCGCCGGCACGCCGGTCGTAGCCAGCCGGATTAGCTCCCTGCCCGAGGTCGGCGGTGACGCAGCGACGTACGCCCCACCAGGAGACGTGGATGCCTTCGCGCAAGCGATTGAGACCGTGCTCGGCGAGTCGCCTGCGCAGCGGTCAACCGTCAACGTGAAGCGGCCGCTCAGGCTGCGCGCTTTCGGTGGTCCACCACCGCCGAGCAGACGATGGCCGTTTATGAGCTCGCCGCCGCGGAGCTCAGATCGGCCGGCACGCCGACACGACGACGCTGACCGAGCACTCGGAAGCGCTTGCAGACTGCCTTGATCGCGTGATCGCATCGCTGCACGAGCGCCTACCTGAGTTCGGCCGTGACGTGGCTATCGACGGCTCCGACCTTCCGGCCTACGCGAACGGTCAGCGGTTCCTATCCAAGAACGGCCCGGAGCGGGAGCGCTACAGCGATCCTGACGCCTCGTGGGGCCACCGCTCCGCTGTCTCGACGCGCAAAGGCGGCGGGTTGGTTCTACGGCTACAAGGTCCACGCTGCCGTGTGCGCCGTGACCGGCCTTCCCGTCGCGTGGACCGTCGAAACGGCCAAGGATGCCGAGACGACGTTCGCGCTCGGGCTGATCGACGCTGCCCGCGAGCGCGGGTTCAAGGTCAGGAACGCCATCGCGGATAAGGGCTACGACAACAGCCCGTTCCACGATGGGTGCATGGATCGCGGCATCTTCCCGATCACGCCGCTTCGCCAGACTCCTGCCGTCGTCAGGGGCGACCACAAGCCGCGCTGCTGCGAGCACGGCGAGTGGACGTTCGCGGGAGCGGACTTCAAGCGCAAGGCTACGAAGTGGCGCTGCCCCACCGGCGAGTGCAAGCCCGCGTCCCGCTGGGTCAAGGCGGACCGGCTACACCCGCTCATCCCGCGCGAGACGGAGCGTTCGCGCAAGCTCTACCGCAGTCGTGGCGCGGTCGAGCGCGAGTTCGGACGCCTCAAGCACGAATGGTCGTTGCTCCCGCTCCGGGTCCGTGGCTTGGAGCGCGTCAAGTTGCACGTCGACCTGACGATCTTGGCGAAACTCGCCTGTCGGCTCGCGTATGAGCGCGCCGTTGCGCTCGCCGCGTAGCTGAAGCAGCATCACCCTGCGCTTCGAGGCCGCGCGAGCACACGCACCCGCCAAGGAGCCTCACGGTGTCGGGCAGCTCGCGCTCGATGGTAGCCAGCGCCCCTCAGCCACCCGGCTTTCGCCACACCGAGGTCTCGGTCATGACGTTCGCGCTGCGGTGGACCAGCGGCCAGTCCGAGGGCACTCCCCACTCGGCTTCGGGGAGCCAGTTGGTGTTGTCCACGGCCAACAGAGCACCGGGTCTGAGCGCGGGCAACACGGCAAGGATGCAGGCTTGGCGGTAGTGCCCATCCACGAGTGCGAAGTCGAGCGGCCCAAGTCCCTCGACAACCGCCACGTAGCGGGGCGGCGGATCGTAGACCGGAACCGTGGGCTCGCGCCTGTCGTGTTCGAGCGGCACGTATCGCAGGTCCACGTTCCCGTTGACGCGCTCACGCACCCGCTGATACCAGCTCTCGTCGAACTCGACGCTGGTCAGGCGAGCGAGGCGTTGCCCGAGCCATGCGGTGCTACGCCCGCTTCCCCACTCCAAGCCGATCCCGTCGCGGGGTAGCTCGCGGTCCAAGAAACGCACGGCGCCCTGGGCGAGCCAGGGCTCGTGCGGGTGGGTCAGCTCGTACGCCTTGTAGGCGAGTCGGCGCGGATACCAGGTCAGGGGCCGCACGAGGGGGGATCGGATTCCAGTCGGGCGTTGGGGCCTGCACGCGGGGGCAGCTTGGAACGGGGCATCGAGCGCGATCTTACCCCAGGCCCCCGCGGCCGATCGACGAGCCTCGCGAGTTTCGCCAATCGTTTCGCCAAACCCTCCTAGGCCGGCTTCCTTCAGCGAGCTTTCCGTGACGTGAGGCAGGATCGGCTGCAAGTGAGGGGTGTTAGCGGCGCGGAAGCTCGTCAGGTTGCCGCGCGTGGCCAGCTCGAGCCGGTGGCGCAGGTTGGCGACGTGTGGCGTGGTAATCACGATCCGGCCACCGGGAACAACGAGACGCGCCGCCGTGCGGAGCACGTCCCACGGAGCGGAGAGGTGCTCCATGATCTCCACGAGCAACACCCGGTCGACGGGCTCGAGTTCGGCGAGCCGCTGTTCGGCGGGGCCAGTGAGCAGCGTGACGTCGGGCTTGAGGTCCTCGTCCAGCCATGGCAGGAGATCGATCCCAAAGAGGTTTCGCGGGCGAGTACTGGTCTCGCACCGCTCGTAGCAGCTCCCCGGCTCCACAGCCGATGTCGACCCAACGCAGACCAGGGCGGGGATCGGCACAGGCCAGCGCGGCGGCCACGATCGACGGGCAGGAGCTACCGGCTGACGCCTGCTGGCTCAGTGGGCGCATCGTCATGAGGCCAGAGGGTACGGATCCAAATGTCGCTAGGCTCTCGGGAGCTTGCGCCCGTCCGCTAGAGCATCCGCGGCTGCTCTCAGCGACGTCCTGAATAAAGAAAGCGCTACGTCGCCATTGCGTTGCAACCTGAGCATCGCGCACACTGGCGGCGGGATCGATTTCTCGCGCGAGCAGCCCAGCACACGCCAGTTGTCGCAGTCGACGATCACCGCGGGAACCGCTACCACGTCGATCCAAGTGATCCGCACATCGGCCGGATGCTGTTCCTGACGCAGGTTTGACCTTTGGAAGAAGATCGAGCAACTCACGACTGCGCTGTAGGACAGGCCCGTCACGCAGTACGCGCGCAACGCTTCATAGCGACGCTGCGCGACATCGCCAGGGGCAGTGAAGAACGCCGCTCGCTCACGCCGCCGCCCGGGGGCCGCACGGCTCCTCCAAGGGGCGGATATCCGTCGACCCAGATGACCAGCGCAACCGATTCTTCCAGCCCATCTGGATCCGGTGCATCGCAATCATCCGTCGCGCTGTACTATACGCCCCACACCACCAAACGCCCCTTGAGGCTCGGCATCAACGGATCCAACATGGCCCGTCGGCGCCGCGTGTGCCGCGTCGGTTTCTCCGCCGAGGAACGCGTACGCTAAAGTCGCGTCGGCGGAGCACGCGGCTGGTTCGACATACTGAATCTCTTGAGGCTGGTGGGTGCCTCGAATGGGTCTGGCGAGGTAACCGCAGCGCTCGAAACCACTTGTTTCCGCGGAATCGCATGAATGAGCCCGAGAATCATCCAGAAGCCCTAGATCTTCGGGCATACCTCCGCCCGATTTGGCGGCGGAAATGGGTTGTTCTCGCGATCGTGGTGGTCGCGACGGTAGCGACGTATCTCATCTCCTCGAGTCAGCAGAAGACATACGTTGCCACCGCGACTCTCTACGTGCAAACTGCCGATCCCACTCAGGACATCACAAGTACCGGAGCGCTGGGGGCGCCTTCGGGCCAGGCGCTCTCTGACGTCGCGCAGCTGCTCCTTTCCCAGGCCGATGCAAACACCGTTGCGCAACGGCTCGGCATGCCGGTTTCAGCCGCCGGATCGGTTATCGCTAGTCCAACGAGCGGATCGGACTTCATAAGCGTAACCGCGACGAGCCACAGTCCGGTGCTCGCCGCACGGCTGGCAAACACCTACGTCACTGTGTTTCTGCATTCGCGCGAACAGGCGGTGCGAGCCGAGGCCGTACGGGACCAGCGTGCGGCCCAGGCCACGCTCGCGACCATATCCAAAAACAAGAACAACCCCACCGCGGTTGGGCAGCGCCAGACCCTGCTGCAGCAAATCGAAACGTATGCGCAGATAGAGCTAAACCCGTCGCCGGGCGCGCAGCAGATCAACACGGCTACGGTGCCCGGCCTGCCCTCGTCGCCGCAGCCCAAGCGCGATGCGATCTTTGGCGGTGTAGTCGGTCTTCTCCTCGGCCTGATCGCCGCCTTCGTCATCGAACTCCTGGACCGCCGCCTATCACGTGTCGGAACTGTCGAATCAATATTTGGTCGCCCTATCTTGGCGGTCCTACCCCACGTGTCGGATGCGATGCCGTTGTCTGAGGGGCAGAGGCCGATTGTCCCTCCACAGTTCCTCGAAGAACTCCGCAGCCTGACGGTGATGTTGCGGCTCGCTGGGAATCCGGATCCGCCGCGCACGATTATGGTCACGAGCGCCCTCCCGCACGAAGGTAAGTCAACCGTTACCCGGAACCTCGCACTCGTCTACGCTGAGGCTGGTGACCGCGTCCTCGTAATCGACGGTGACCTGCGGCGCCCGAGCATGGAGCGTCTCTTCGGTATTACGGCCGATCGTGGTCTGGTGCACATCCTTCGTGGGGGTGCGTCCCTGTCGGAGGTTGTGGTCGCTGCTACGCGTGCGTCAGATGGACCCGACGTGTCTAGCAACGGTCACGGACAGGACCGGTCGCCCGCCGGAACGCCGGAAATGCGCGGCACCATTGATGTTCTTGCGCACGGCGAGCGCTTAGATAGCCCGCTAGCACTATTGTCCTCCGAGCGCATGGTCACTCTGCTCGAGGACGCTTACGAGGCATACGACATCGTTCTGCTCGACACGCCGCCCGTACTCACCGTAGCCGACAGCGTGCCGCTACTGGAGGTTGTCGACAGCGTGCTCCTCGTCGCGAGGCTGGGTCAGACCACGCGTCACGCCGCCGACCGCTTCAAGGAGTTAGTCGAACGTCTCCCCGACGTCACGTTCTCCGGCGTAATTGCTAACGACCGGCGGGAGCAGCTCGATGACGAGGGCTATGGCTCCTATGGTCGCTACGGCAACAGATATTACAGCGGCACTAAGCCCAGTAAGCGCGAGCAGAAGGCCGGTACGACTCCATCGTGAGGTTAGCCGGTCGCAGGCCCGCGGGTGGGCAGTAGCCCATGAGTACGTCGCTAGCTGCGCGCCGACCGGGTAGTCCGATCTCGGCGCAATTCTGCCTGCTTGTCACATTCGCTGTTGTCGCCGCGGTCTGGGTGGGTGTGGTTGGATCCGGGTCACGTCATGCGCTGCTGCACGACGCAGCTCCGGTTCTGCTAGCGCCGCTGGCTCTGTGGCTCTTCTTTAGCGAGCGCTACCACGTGACACTGGCGGTGTTGCTCCTCTACCTCGGTCTGTTAGACGGAGTCGCGAAGCTGTCTTCCGGATCGACGCTCGCGACGCTCGGCCGAGACGTCTTGCTCTACGCGATCGTTCTCGGCGCAGCGGTCCGCATTATTCTGCGGAAGACGCGACTTACGGTGCCGCCTTTCACCGGGCTGGTGTTGGCGTGGGTGGCGGTGTGCGTTATGCAGCTAGCGAACCCAGTCAACGCCTCCTTCCTGCATGCTGCTACGGGTCTACGTCAACACCTTGAATTCGTCCCACTGTTCTTTTTTGGATACTTCGTGCTGCGCAGCGAGCGGCGCTTGGTCGCACTCCTTGCGTTGCTGCTTGTCATCGCAGCGGCCAACGGTGTTGTCTCGGTCGTGCAGACGTCTATCGGTGTAAACGGACTGGCCAAATGGGGCCCGGGCTACGCAAGCCTCGTGCACGGCACCGGAGCCGGCGCTGCGAGCATTTTCGTGACGACCACCGGCCAGATCAAATTGCGGCCACCGGCGCTCGGTAATGCGTATGGCTTTGGCGGTTTCGTGGGCCTGATGGCTGTCCCTGGTGCACTTGCGTTGCTGAGCGGCGCGCGGCGGAGCGTCAAGCTCGGCTTGTTACTCGCGCCTGCGATGATCCTGACGACCCTTGGTATTGTGACGTCGCAAGCCAGACTCGACGTTGTGGGCGGACTAGTTGCAGTCGTCGCATTTCTAGCGCTGACACTCACGTCGCGCCGAGGACTCGGGGTGCTCGCCCTCACCACGGTCTTGGGTGTGGCGGGATACTTTGGCATTTCAGCCTTTGCGTCGAATACCGATAATCGGTATTCGAGCATTGCTCCCACCCGCCTCCTCGGTACCGCGGTGACGGCTCGCCAAGCCACGCTGGCGTCCATCCCGACGTACATCGCGCGGTACCCGCTTGGAGCGGGCATTGGGTCGGTCGGGCCGGCGGGCGGCAGCAGCATCGGCGGTGCACAAGGCAGCGGCAGTGGGCTCGACGCCGAGAGCGAGTTCACCTTCCTGCTCATCGAGGCGGGAATTCCGGGGCTAGCCGTTATGCTCTGGTTCACTGTTGCGATGACGGCTGTTGGCGTGAGGTTGCGACGGATCGCCGATCCAGCGCTGCAACGGCCCCTTATGGCTCTGGTCGCCGTGTGGATCGCTATATTCGCGACGTGGCTGTTCGGAGCGGTCACCGCCAACTCGCCATCGGCGCCGTTTATCTGGGTCACGGGCGGCGCATTCGCGTATTGGTACGGTGAGATGCGGGCCGGACGCTTGGTGCTGCGCCCGCAGCGGTTGCGTCGGACATTGGCGCTTCGGTAAACCTGGGTCGCTGATCGGATGCAGCCACTGCGTATCGCACTCCTTTGCGGTGCCGAGGACAGCGAAACTGACGCAATCATTTCGTACAGCTCACGTTTAGCAGCGGCGCTGAACTCCAGCATCAGCATGAGTGCTACGGTCTTCCGACTCATAGCACCTGGACGCTGGCGCGAACATTCCAAAGGGCAACGAGGCTCGGCGGGAATTCCAAGCGGCTTCGACGCCTATGTGCTGCAGTATAACCCGTTCTCATTCGGGCGCCGCGGAATGGCCCCGTGGCTACCTCTCGCCTGGCGCAGACTACGGGATCACAACGCAGCGCTCATGGTCATTACTGTCCATGAGGCATACATGCCACTCGTGGGCTGGCGCTGGACGACAATGGGGCTTTGGCACCGCGCGCAGCTTTGGGCGCTTCTCGGGGCGACCGATTTCACAATCGCCACTTGCCGCGAGCGCGAGGACGAGATCGCGGCCTTGGGTGGCCGGCACGTCCGCGGCGATCATATTCCGGTTGGGTCCAACCTCGACGAGGTCGTAGACATCGCGCATGTCGCGGCGCTACGTGCGAGCCTCCGTGGTCCGCAATCTTTGCCAATCATCGCCACTTTTGGAAACGCCCATCCCTCACGGGCGATGTCGATGCTTCATCTGGCCCTGCACGCGGTGGCCGGTTCGGTCGGGGAGCACGTCTTGCTGAACCTGGGAGCTCGGCCGCCTCGCGTTGTCCCTCCGTTGGGCGTCGAAGTGGTGACGCCCGGCCCTTTGACCACGGCTCAGGTTGCGGCTCATCTGTCGTGCGCAGATCTGGTGCTGCTCCCGTACGTAACGGGTGCGATCACAAACAAGACAACCCTTATGGCGTCGTTGCAAATGGGGCGCGCGGTCCTGAGCACGTATGGACCCTCAACAGATGATGAGCTTTTAGATCCAGGCTTGCTTCTTGTCAGCATAGACGATCCCGAGAAGTACGCGGCTGAAGCTGTTCGATTAATACGCGATGACGACGAGCGCGAAGCGCTCGCCCGCCGGGGGCGTGAGTTGTACGAGCGGACATTCTCGTGGGAAACGATCGCTGCGCAGACTCGGAGCGCGCTGAGCGCCCTCGCCCGAGGATCCGCTCGCGGAGTAGGCGTAAGCTGCGCTCAGGCTGATACCTTCGGGCAATGAGCGACGTCTTAGTCCGCGCGCTTGGCTGGCGCGCCACCATGTTCCACGGAGATCCATGCGTGGTCGACCGCTGGATATTCGCGCGCCGTCACCTGCGGCCAGGACCTGTGCGTACGCTTGACGCAGGCGCTGGTAACGGTAGTTTTGCTCTCATGGCTGGTAGCAAAGGTAACCATGTTGTCGCGCTGTCCTTTGCAGAGGACGAGCTCGCTCGCGCGCAGCGTCGCGCAAACTCGGTTCGAATGACGCGTGTCGTATTTCGCATCGGTGACTTGCGCCGGCTTAGCACGTTTAGAGATGAGCTCGGGACCTTCGATCAAATCCTGTGCCTCGAAGTGATTGAACATCTAAATGCGGACCAGGAGCTGGTTCGCCTACTTGCTGGTCTTCTGCGTCCCGGTGGGCAACTTCTGATCTCCGCGCCTTCTGCAAGGCACCGCCCGCTGTTCTGCGAATCACTATCCTCGACCGAGGATGGGGGGCACGTCCGGTGGGGATACTCCTCCGAGCAACTGACTGCGATGCTCGAAGCTGCTGGCCTCAGCGTCGTCGCGCAGGGCGAGATCAGCGGCTACGTGTCCCAGAAGCTCACGAATCTGATGCGCCGGGGTCAGCGGATCACCCCAGGCGTCGGTTGGTTGGTCGTCCTTCCATTGCGGTTGGTCCAGCTTTTGGACCGACCCGTCACGCACGCCTTGCGTTGGCCATTTCTAAGTGTCACGGCGGTTGCAGTCCGGCCGAGCTAGCCGGCGGCGGCCTAGTGGGGTTCGGGTGAGCCGGCAGAGTTCGCACGGATACACGCCGAGTTGCCGGAACAGATACGCAAGTGCCGCTACCGGAGATCAAGATAAGTCGTCCCGCGTTGGCCTCGGTCGTCGCTCCGGGCCCACCACAGCCCTCGGCGTTCGGGCTAACCAACCTAGACTGTGACCGGCGCCCTGGCACTCCGCGCCTCCGACCGAAGGCCGGCTACGAATTAGGGAGGCAGGTGGATTCCCTGCACCATTGTCGCCGCCACGCTGCGGCTCAAACCAGACGCGACTTGCATGCGCACGGTCTCGTCTATAACGACTAGCTCTTCGATGGCCCCAGCTACCACGCCAAAGCCGCGCGCCTCCACGGCCTCGGTCGCTGGCGGCCTTTCGCTGCTCAATGGCTTTGTGCTCGCACTCGGGATCATCACGGGCCCCCTCCAAGCGCGCGCGCTTGGACCCGCTGGCCGAGGCCAGCTGCAAGCGATCCTTGTGGTCGCGCAGATAGTCCCGTTGATTGCATCGTTTGGTTTGGCCGCATATGCCACACGAGAGGTCGCCAGGGGTACGAGGCCAGGCGACCTAGTCGGGTCCATCGGAGGGTTGATGCTTTTGATCGGGATCGTGCTGGCGCCGCTAGGACTGCCAATCTCTCAGCTGCTCGGCCACGGACGAACGGTCGTCTCGCACTGGGTCCTGATCTTCTTCCTCACCCTGCCGCTCTCGCTGGTGGGGATCCTGTTGTCCTCGTTCCTTGGTGGTCTGTCGCGTTGGAAGCTGATGGCCGTGTCGCGGCTGATTCCCATTGTTCTTCCGGCCGGCGCTCTCATCGTCCTGTATTTCCTAAATGCGGTGACCGTCAGCCGCCTTGCCTTGGTCGCCATCGTGGCTGGGATCGCGTCGATCCTCCCTGCGCTGATCCCGCTCAGGCACTGGCGGCCATTGCGTGTGCGCCGTGAATTGATCCGTGCCGGAGTTCCGTTCGGGCTGAAGTCCTGGGCCTCATTCATAGCATCGCTAGCCAACGGGCGCCTGGATCAGCTCCTAATGACCGGCCTAGCATCTTCGAGCCAGCTGGGGCTTTACGCCGTTGCGGTCACATTCTCCCTCGTGCCTAACGTGGTGAGCAGCGCAGTCGCACCCCCGCTTCTTGTTAGGGTGGCCGCTGGAGAACGCCACCTGGTTGGTGACGCCTTGCGAGTGTGCCTCTCAATCGTAGTCCTCGCGAACCTGGTCATGGCCGGGATCGCCGTCGTCCTGATCCCCCTCGCGTTCGGCCCGGACTTTGGCGGGGCCGTTCCTATGGCAGCTATATTGCTGCTCGCTGCCGTTCCCCTTTCCGGCACGGAGGTCCTTGGAGGATCCCTTGTCGCCGATGGGGCGCCCTCGATCCCCAGTATCGGCGAGTATGCCACCCTTGCAGTTACCGTACCCGGCCTCGTGCTGCTGCTGCCTCTCCTTGGCGGCGTCGGTGCGGCTCTGGTGAGCCTGGTGGCATATTCTGCTAATTTTACCATCCAACTTGCGTTTGCTCGTCGCCGCTTTGAGTGTTCCTTATCTACGTTGCTTCTGCCCACTATGGCCGACGTCCGATGGGGATTGCGCCTCGCGCGTGCCGCGCTTCATCGGATCGGCGCGATGCCCAAGATGGTGAAGGGCAACTCGCATAAGCCGGGATTATGAGGCGCGTTCAGAACGCTACGCGCATGGCCGCGCTAAGTGTGGTTCGGCGGGTCGCCCGCCAGATGAATTTCGACCTTGTTTATCGGGATTTCTACAGTCCGCTGCCGGACTTGAGAGCGCTGCCTGCCGATTTCTTCTCTCGTGCCAGTTCCTTACCAGGTGTGTCTTGGAATGCGGAGGGTCAGTTGGGCTTCTTTGAGGATCTCCTGCCGCACATTGCTGAATTCGACAGCCCAGCGGCGGCACGCGTCAGATCTGCGAGTTTTACGCTTCCGAACGGGAGCTTTGAAGGGTTAGATCCCTTGGTGCTGTTCGCGATGGTTCGTGCGCTGCGGCCGGCCAGAGTAGTCGAGGTCGGCTCTGGCTCCTCGACCCTCGTCACTGCATCAGCGGTGGCGCTCAATTGGGCTGACGGGCATCCGTGTCGGTTCGAGTCATTCGATCCCTTTCCCGCGCCGTACCTGCGAGAATCCGTAACAGGACTCTCCAAGCTCGCTGACCTTCCTGCGCAAGCGATCCCACCTGACACGTTGTTTAGCTTGCGCCAGAATGACATACTGTTTATCGATACCACGCATACGGTAAAGGCCGGTAGTGAAGTCAATTACCTTCTACTCGAAGTGCTGCCTCGGCTCGCTCCCGGCGTCGTGGTGCACTTGCACGATATCTTTTTGCCCTGGGAGTACCCACGACCATTCCTCTATGAGCGAGCGTACTTCTGGGGCGAACAGTATCTCGTGCAAGCGCTGCTTGGCGGCAGCCAGGACTTCGACGTGCTTTTGGCGAACCACTGGCTCGCTCGTACTCATCGAAGTATGCTGCGAGCCAAGCTGCACGGCGGTGAGCGCTCGTACGACGGCGGCTCTCTCTGGCTGCGGCGCGCGCGGTGATGGAAGTGGGTACCGCGATCGTTGTTGCGCCAGCGCCCAACGGTGTGGGCGGGTTGGGCGCCGCCGCTGGCCAGATGGCAGCCGGACTAGAGGCTCACGGGCTGGTTGTCCGATATTTAGATTTTGACGGAAGGGCAACTTCTGCTCAGCGCCTATTACGTACGCGTGCAGGACGCCGTTTGGCGACGCTCAGTCGCGTGGTCGATCGTCGTGTTTTGAGGTCCCGCATAGATAGTGACTGGAGCCTGGCATACGCAATTCCGGGCTACCTTCCTCGACATGCGACGAGGCGCCAGGTGCGGGTTCTGCACGCCGCCAGTCATCATCCTCGGGTGGCGCTAGAGAGCATTGCGGCCGCCCGGCGGCGAGCGGGCGGAGGCAGGGGTTTCGTGACACGATTCGATGTCGGCGCGCTCGAGCGAGAGCTCCGGCTCGCCGACGTCCTACGTGCGGAGTGCGAGGCCGTCGCCAGCGAGCTTCGAGGCGATGAGATGGTGCGTGGCCGTGTCATAGTCGCTTCTCCCGGTGTCGATCTTAAGCGCTTTAGCCCGGGAAGAAAGGCCGACGAGCTGACGGTCGCGTTTGTCGGGACGTTTTCGCTTTGGAAAGGTCTGGATATTCTTGTCGAGCTGGAGCGGCGGATCTCGGGGGATGCGGTCCTCGCGACCGTGGGCGGGCCTGTGTGCCCGTGGTCGCGAAGGCTGGCGCAAACGGCGACCTTCCAAGGGCACTGTGATGTGCCAAAGCTCCTGGCTCGTGCCCACGCCCTGGTGCTTCCGTCTGCAACCGACGGGTTCGGTTACGTCGTGCTGGAGGCGATGGCGGCTGGCGCCGTGCCATTCTGTACTCCCGAGGTGGGTGCGGCAGAGCTGGTCCGGAGGATCAGTCCCGAGTTGGTGCAGCCAGCAGCGCAGTTTGCCGACGCGGTTGCGGAGATGCTGAGGTCGCTGCCTTTGGATGAGCTGGGTCGGCGCGCGCGTGGCATCGCGGAGGAGTTTGACGGCATCAAGATGCGCGTGGCCGCCGCGGGCAAAGTGATTAGCGCGGCTCGTGATCTGTGAGTCGCGCATGGCAACGTGACCGAGCCAAGGGTGACAGCAACTCATCCTTGTGAGGCTCCGGCTTCGAGGGTGCGGCCGCAGGACGTCCAAACCCGCCGCCCCCCATAATCTAACCGCGCTCTCTGCGGGTTTCGTGGCCCGCCGGCAGATGTATCAATGGCACCGGCTTCTCGTGCTTTCAGTGCTACGAAGAGTTGACGTTGGGCGAGGCCGCAGATGAGGCTTCACGATTTGAGCGCCTGGTCCCGACTACTGTGGATGCATCCCGGCGTGACGCGCAGCGGTCAGCCCGGACCGTACAGACGCGACACATCGATCCACGAGTCAGCTTGTTCCCCCGATAGCGGACGGCTGTTATGAACCAGGCGGCACCCTCTCGAGGCTTGAGCGATGCCTCGATGAGATGCGCCTCGATCGCTGCCCTCGTAGTGGGTCAGCGATCGGGCGGTAGCAGAACGCGTTACCCTGTGCGGGTGCACCCGCCGAGTGTTCTGTTCGACGCACGTCAAGGCCAAGCCGTTACGGGCATTGGGCGATACTCCTACGAACTGGTAAGCCAGTTCGCGTCGCTCGCTCCAGGTCGGATACGGCCGTTGTGCTGGCGCAGCCAGCTGTCGCGTATGCGCCAGCTTGGTCTAAGTTGACGCCGTCGTCGACGCGGACCTGCTTGACGCGCAGCCCGCCGTCGACAACG
>OCZT010001387.1_pt1 | contig 25068 bp, 25 predicted proteins | sample 1539031 | NCBI WGS metagenome assembly OCZT01 (sample SAMEA3539308, study PRJEB22396) | soil metagenome | biome: tundra; feature: field; material: soil | place: USA | collected 2010-05 | depth 0.15 m | reverse complement strand
CATCGACGAAGGTGACCAGGGGGATGTTGAAGGCATCACAAAAGCGCACAAATCGGGCGCCTTTGACCGATGCATTGATGTCCAGGGCGCCGGCCAGGTGTCGCGGCTGGTTGGCCACCACCCCGACGCTCTCACCGTCCAAGCGAGCGAAGCCGACGACCAAGTTGGGAGCGAACAGTGTCTGGACTTCCAGGAAATGGCCATCGTCAACCACACGCGTGATCACCTCGCGCATGTCGTACGGAATGTTTTGACTCTCGGGGATGATCTCCTGCAGCTCCATGTCGGCGCGATCCGCGGGGTCCGCGGTCTCCACCACCGGCGGTGCTTCCCAACTGTTCTGCGGTAAGAAGGACAGCAATTCACGAACTTGCGAAAACGCTTGATCTTCGGTATCCGCCTCGAAGTGAGCAACCCCACTGCGCTGCGAGTGGATGTCCGCCCCACCCAGTTGCTCCTGGTCGACCTCTTCCCCGGTGGTGACCCGCACCACGTCCGGTCCGGTGATGAACATGTATCCCAACTTGCGCACCGTGAAGATGAAATCAGTGATGGCGGGTGAGTACACCGCCCCACCGGTGCAGGGTCCGGCGATGATCGACAGCTGCGGGACCACTCCGCTGCTGCGCACGTTCCGATAGAAGATGTCGGCATACCCGGCGAGCGAGACCACTCCCTCCTGGATCCGAGCGCCGGCACTGTCGTTGATACCGATCACCGGCGCGCCGGTGCGCTCGGCCAGCTCCATCACCTTGCACACCTTCTCGGCGAAGGCTTCTCCCAGCGATCCCCCCATGAAGGAGGCGTCGTGGGAGAAGATGAACACCTGCCGACCTCCAATCAGGCCGTAACCGGTGACGACGCCATCGCCCATGGCCTGGCGCTCGGCCATGTCGAACTGGGTGGAGCGGTGGGTTACGAAGGCGTCCAGCTCGACGAAACTACCGGGATCGAGCAGGCGGCGGACCCGCTCCCGGGCGGTCAGTTTGCCCTTGCTCCGCTGGACTCGCTCCGGCTCGCCGCCCCGATGCACCGCGTCGTGGCGACGCTTGCGGAGCTGGTTGACCAGCCGCTCGTTGGCGCTGGGAGCACCCGGCGGCCGCCTGCCGGTTTTGGCCGGCCGGGCAGCCTGGCTCTCGGCGCCCTCCCCCGCCGGGCGCGGCTTGGGCTTGGACACGTAGCCATCTTCGCCGATCTGCCGGCGGATGGTCGGTTCCCGACCACACCCCCATCCGAGATCCAGAACCCATGACGACGATCACCGGCAGAGGCCGGGGCGCGCCGGTGGCGCCCCCCTCGCTGGGCCACCCGCCCCGGGACGGCTGGCACTGGTCTGAGTGGGCGGCTGAGGGACTGGGCACCGGCATCCTGGCCCTCGGCGGACTCAGCGCGGTCTGCCTCGATTTCGGGACGGGGTCACCCATGCTGAATCTGGTCCCCTCCAGCTCGGTCCGGCTGCTGATCACGGGAGTGCTCTTCGCCGGAGTGGGCAGCCTGGTGGCGATCTCACCGCTGGGGCGCCTCAGCGGTGCTCACCTGAATCCCGCAGTGACGCTGGCCTTTTGGTCGAGCGGCCACGTCTCCCGCTCCGATCTGCTCGGCTACCTGGGGTCCCAGTTAACCGGGGCTCTGCTTGGGGTGGCGGCCCTCAGATTGGCCTGGGGCCAGGTGGCGGTCTCCGTTCAGGAGGGACGGACCACGCCCCAGCCAGGGGTGAGCGCTGCGGCCGCCGTCGGGATCGAGGCCTTGCTGACGGCCATCCTGATTCTGGCCATCTTCGCGTTCACCTCCTCGGCTCGGACCGCCCGCTGGACGCCGCTGGCGCTCTGGATCGTGATCGCCCTGCTGGTGTGGCGGGGCGCTCCCTATACCGGCTGCAGCATGAATCCCGCCCGCAGCCTGGCACCGGCCGTGCTCTCCGGCCACTACGCATCGCTCTGGATCTACCTGGTCGGCCCACCGCTGGGAGCGCTCGCGGCGGCCTGGCTCTTCGTGAGAGCACCGATGGGACGCCGTCCGGTGACCGCCAAGCTCTACCACGACGCCTCGTATCCCAGCGTTCTGGGGACTTCGATGCGGGTGCGGTCAAGGAGCCGGCCCGGGGCCTGAGCGGGGTCAAGCAGGGACAGCTCAGCTGGAGGCGCGAGGCTGGAAGGTCCCGAACACCCGGCGCAACCGGTGGCAGATCTCGCCGAGAGTCGCCCCGGCCAGCAGCGCCTCGCGCATCACCGGGAGGAGGTTGGTGGTACCCGCGGCGACATCCTCGACCCGCCCCAGAGCCCGCTCCGCCGCGGTCGCGTCGCGCTGCTGGCGGTGGCGTGCGAGCCGGTCCCGCTGCCCTCGCTCCAGCTCGGGGTCGACCTTGAGGATGGGGACCTCGACCGCCAGCTCGTCCTGGAAGCGGTTGACCCCGACAATCACCCGCTCCCCGCTCTCGACCAGCTGCTGGTGACGGTAGGCGGACTCCTGGATCTGGTCTTGGTAGAACCCCTGCTCGATCGCGGCCACCGCGCCGCCCCGGCGGTCCACCTCGGCGATGAGCTGGGAGGCCGCGTCGATCAGCTGGCCGGTGAGCGCCTCCACGAAGTGGGAGCCTCCCAGCGGATCGGTTACCCGGGCAACCCCCGACTCGAAGGCCAGCAGCTGCTGGGTGCGCAGCGCCAGGCTCACCGCCTGCTCGGAGGGGAGTGCGAGGGCCTCGTCGAAGGAGTTGGTGTGCAGCGACTGGGCCCCACCCAGCACCGCCGCCAGGGCCTGGAGCGAGACTCGCACCACGTTGTTGAGCGGCTGCTGGGCGGTCAGGGTGGCCCCGCCGGTCTGGGCGTGGAAGCGCAGTTGGCAGCTGCGCTCACTGCGCGCTCCAAAGCGGTCCCGCATGATCCCCGACCAGAGCGCCCGGGCGGCCCGGAACTTGGCCACCTCCTCGAAGAAGTCGTTGCCCACGTTGAAGAAGAAGCTGAGCTGGGGCGCGAACTCCTCCAGCTGCAGGCCGGCGCTGAGCGCCGCCTCGACATAGGCAATCCCGTCGCCGAGCGCGAAGGCCAGCTCCTGGGGAGCGGTGGCCCCGGCCTCCCGCATGTGGTAGCCGGAGATCGAGATCGGGTGCCAGCGGGGAAGCTGCTCGTGGCAGTAGATCAAGGTGTCGGTGACCAGTCGCATGCTCGGCCGGGGCGGGAAGATGTAAGTGCCCCGGGCGACGTACTCCTTCAGGATGTCGTTCTGGATCGTGCCCCCGAGCAGCTCCGGGGCGATCCCGTCCGACTCGGCCGCCAGCTGATACATCAGCAGCAGGAGGCTGGCCGGGGCGTTGATGGTCATCGAGGTGGTGACCTTGTCCAGGGGCAGCCCCCGGCAGAGGACCTTCATGTCCTCGACGGTGTCGATCGCCACCCCCACCTTTCCGACCTCCCCGACTGCCTCAGGAGCATCCGAGTCATAGCCCATCTGGGTGGGCAGGTCGAAGGCCACCGAGAGGCCGGTCTGGCCGCGGGCCAGGAGATAGTGGAAGCGCTCGTTGGTAGAGGCGGCGGAGCCGAAGCCCGCGTACTGGCGCATGGTCCAGAGTCGTCCCCGGTACCCATCCTGCCGCAGCCCCCTGGTGTAGGGCGGCTCGCCTGGGGGCGGGGGCTCGGGCGAGCCCTCTCCATACCAAGGCTCAAGCGGCAGCTGGGACTCGGTCTCGTCCGGCCTCGGCAGCGAAGAGTCGGCGGTCAACTGGGTGAGTCCTCAAGCTGGCAGAGCTCCGTCAGCACGCCGCCCGCGGACTTGGGGTGGATGAAGGCCACCAGCCGCCCGCGGGCGCCCTGGCGCGGATGCTCGTCGATCAGCTCGGCTCCCCGTCCGCGCCAGCTAGCGAGCTCCGCCTCAATGTCGGAGACCCGGTAGGCAAGGTGGTGCAGACCCTCACCCCGTCGCTCCAGGAAGCGGGCCACCGACGAGTCCTCCCTGGTGCTTCCCAGCAGCTCCAGACTGGAGGGGCCGAGATCAAAGAACACCGCGGTGACCCCGTCCGGCGGTACCTCTTCGCGGTGGCTGGGAGGGACGCCCAAGAGTCGCTGGTAGAAGGCCGTCGCCGCGTCAAGATCAGCGACGGCGAGGCCGACGTGGTCGATCGCGGCCGGGCCTGAATCCGCCGCCACCCGCCGATTATGACAAGCTGGCCCGCGTTGCCCGCGCGCGTTCCACCACCGGTCGGGCGTGGGCCCGCCCTCAATCCGCAGCGGGTAGGTACTCCAGTCCCATCGACTCCGCGACCAGGACGGCGATGTCGCGGCTCTCCATCGCCATCTCCTGAGAGTGGATCCCCTCGGTGAACATGGTGGCGCAGAAGGGACAGGCCAGCGCGGCGGTCCCGGCTCCCGTCTCCTCCGCCTGTTTCACCCTCACCCGGTTGATCCGGGGGCCGCGGCTCTCCTCCATGAAGATCCGGCCGCCGCCGGCGCCGCAGCACATGGCTTCGTTCCGGGTTCGCTTCATCTCGACCAGCTTGGCCCCGGGGATGGCCTGGAGCACCCGTCGGGGGGCGTCGTACTCGCCGTTCCAGCGCCCCAGGTAGCAGGGGTCGTGGTAGGTGAGCTCGCCGTTCTTGAGCGGCTCCTTGAGCTGGATCCGGCCCTCGTCCAACAGTTCGGCCAGCAACTGGGTGTGGTGGATCACGTCGTAGTTGCCGCCCAGGTCCGGGTACTCGCGGGCCATAGTGTTGAAGCAGTGGGGGCAGCTGGCGATCACCTTGCGGACCGACCGCGCTTGTAGCTTCTCCACCACCTGCTGAGCTTGGGTCTGGAACAGGTATTCGTTGCCCAGCCGCCGGGCCGGGTCACCGTTGCAGATCTCCTCCTGGCCCAGGATCGCGAAGCTCACCTGGGCCGCCTTCAGGATCGCCACCGTGGCCCTGGCGATCGGCCAGTTGGACTCGTCAAAGGCGGTGGCGCAGCCGACCCAGTAGAGATACTCGGCCTCGGGGTGGTCGGCGATCAGCGGGACCTCCAGCCCCTTCGCCCAGTTCATCCGGGAATCGGCGGGCATCCCGAACGGATTGCCGCGCTGCTCCAGCGACTCCAGCGCCGAGCGCGCCTCCTTGGGGATCCGCGACTCCTCCAGGACCAGGCTGCGGCGCATCTCCACGATGGCCGGCACGTGCTCGATCAGGACCGGGCACTCTTCGACGCAGGCGCCGCAGGTGGTGCAGGACCAGAGCGTCTCCTCCAGCACACTCCAGTCCAGCAGCTGGCCATCCTCGGGAGGCTCCGCCTCCGCAGCTATCCCTTCCTCGGCCGCCCAGAAGCTGGGCGGCGCCGCTTTCCCCCTCGCATTGGCGTACCAACCATCGCGGAGGTCGGTGATGAAGAGCTTGGGCGAGAGCGGCTTGCCGGTGTTGAAGGCGGGACAGTGGCTCTGGCAGCGGCCGCACTCCGTGCAGGTGGCGAGGTCGAGCTGCTGCTTCCAGGTGAGCTGGTCCACCTTGGCCAGCCCGAAATGTTCGGCCTTCTCGATGTCCAGGGTGGGCAGGTGCCGGCCCGGCGGCTCCAGGCTGCGGAAGAAGACATTGGGCGCCGCCGTGAGGATGTGCAGGTGCTTGCTGTGGGCGAGGTAGACCCCGAAACCCGCGATGAGCCCCAGATGGGCCCAGAGGAAGAACTCGTGCCAGGCCCAGATCCCCTCCCCGTGGACGCCGCCGAAGAGCTGGGCCACCGCCGCCGAGACCGGCCGCAGGTTGACCAGGTGGTCAGTCCCGGCCGCGATCTGGGTCGCGTAGAGGCCGAGCTGAGTCAGGATCACCAGCGCGATCAGGACCAGGATCCAGGTGGCGTCGCCTTGGTGGCTCCCCTGAAACCGCTTGGGGCGCAGGACGTAGCGGTTCAGAGCCGCCACCGCCAGCCCGGTCAGGACGGCCGCCGCGAAGAGGTCCTCGGCGAACGCCACCGGCCCCCACCAAAGCTGCTGCTCCAGGTTGAGCGGCGGGACCAGCGCCTCCAGCCCGGCCTGCAGGATCTCCAGGCTGAGGATCACAAAACCCCAGAAGATGAGGAGGTGGGCGAGGCCGCTGAGCGGCCACCGCAAGAGGCGGCGCTGACCCAGCACGAACACCACTAGCCCGAGTAGTCGCTCCCTGAGGTGGTCTCGGCGGGGGTCGGGCTGGGCGGCTCGCATCGAGCGCCAGAGCGGCCAGAGGCGCCGGATGAACAGATATCCGGAAACCAAGCTCAGCAGGACGAGCGCGACGGGATTGAGCCAGATCACGGACGGTCGAACCCCACCGCGAGCAGGAAGAGGGCCAGGCCCAACAGGAAGGTGATCGCGGCGAGGGCCCAGAACCAGTGCGGTTCCTCCATCCAGAAGGGGCCCTTGCGCTGGCGGGCGCCACCCACTGAGGAGTTGGGATCTGGCGAGGGTGCCCCCTTCGCCGGGGGCGAGGGAGTGGTCATTTTGGCGATGGCAAGGACCGGCTGGACGTCGGCAACCAGCGCTCCTATCGCCCCGACCACTCGGCCCGGCGCTTTTGCAAAAACGCCGAGATCCCCTCCAGCGCGTCGGCCGAGCGAAACGCTCCGTCGAATTCCCCCAGCTCCAGCTCCAGACCCGCGGCCAGGGGCTGATCGAGTCCCTGGCTCACCGCCCGCTTGATCGCCGCCACCGCCAGGGGCGCCTGGGCGGCCAGCTGCCCGGCCAGCTCCCGGGCGGCCGCTTTCAGCTGCTCCGGCTCCACCACCTTGTTGACCAGCCCCAGCTCCAGCGCCCGCCCCGCCCCAATCTGCTCGCCGGAGAGAAGAATTTCCAGCGCCCGCCCCCTGCCCACCAGGCGAGGCAGCCTCTGGGTGCCCCCCCAGCCGGGGATGATCCCCAGCAGGACCTCCGGCTGACCCAGCTTGGCGCTGGAGCTGGCCAGACGGAGGTCACAGGCCATGGCCAGCTCCAGGCCGCCGCCCAAGGCGAACCCGTTGATGGCGGCCACGATCGGGAAGCGCTGCCGCTCCATCTCCAGGGTCAGCCGCTGGCCGTCCGCGATCGTGGCCCTGGTCCCGTCCGGCCCGAGGCTCATGAACTCGCCGATGTCCGCCCCCGCCACGAAGAAACGGTCCCCGGCGCCGGTGAGCACGGCGGCTCCCAGGGCGGAGTCACCCTCTACCTCGGCGAAGGCCGAGCGCAGCCCGTCCAGGACCGCCTGGCTGAGGGCGTTGGCGGGTGGGTGGTCGATGGTGATCCAGGCCACCTTGTCCGAGCGCTCGAGCCTGACCTGATCGGCCGTCTTAACTCCTCCCCTTGCAATGGGACGGGCACTGCCGCCTTGTGTAGGCTAGCTCTGTGGCCGACCCCGAGGCGCCCTTGGAGGCTGCCGAGATCACACTCCCGCCGGCTGAGGAGTTCGCCGGGCTCGCTGACGAGCATCTCCAGCAGCTGGTCCAGATGGTGGAGACGGCCGAGCGCCGCATCCGCGACCAGATGGCGCCATTCCAGCTCCGGCTCACCCGGCTGGCCAAGGACGCGGCAGCGGTCCAGACCGAGGTTCGCCGCCGCGAGCGCCAGCGCCACATCCAGGCCCGCAAGGAGGTTCGAGAGCAGGTCAAAGAGGGTGAGGCCCCCTCCCTGGCCCAAGTCGTCGAGGCGGAAGAGCCGCCCCCCTTCGGCGAGCCGGCCTTCTCCGAGCTGAGCTTCTTGCTGGAGAGCGGCGGTCAGGTCGCCCTCGGCTACCCCGGCAGCCGCACCCCCAGCCTGCAGATGACCGACGGCAGTGCCATCTCCACGGTGACCACCCTGGCCGAAGCGAGGGAGCTCTACCGTCTGGGCTGGGAAATTGGAGTCCCGGCCCGGCCCGGCGTGCGGGTGCACACCCCGGGCACCCGGCTGGAGCGGCTCCTGGACCCCGACAAATGCTTCGTGCGGCTGGCGGCGGAGGGAGAAAGCGCTTCCCGAGCCTCGGCTTGAGCCGGGTCATCGGGCTCACCGGGGGGATCGCCAGCGGCAAGTCGACGGTGGCCGGGATGCTCAGCGCCAAGGGGGCGTGGATCGTTGACGCGGACCAGCTGGCCCGCCAGGCGGTGGGTTTGCAGACCCCCGCCCTGGCGGAGATTGCCCACAGCTTTGGCGAGGGGATGCTCCGTGCCGACGGCTCCCTCGACCGGGCCCGCTTGGGCCAGCTGGTCTTCTCGGACAAGTCGGCCCGAGAGCGGCTCAACTCGATCGTCCACCCCAAAGTCCTGGAACTCAGCCGGCAGGAGATCAGCCAGGCGGAGGCGGCGGGCGCCAACCTGGTCGTCTATGACATCCCCCTCCTCTTCGAGTCCGACCGCCAGGGGGAGTTTGACGGCACCCTCCTGGTCTGGGTCGACCCCTTGACCCAGCTGCTCCGGCTGCAAGAGCGATCCGGGCTCGACGAGGCCGAGGCTCGGGCCCGGATCGAGTCCCAGATGCCGCTCTCGCGCAAGCGTGAGCTAGCCAGCTGGGTGATCGACAACAGCGACGGCCTGGACGGCACCCAGAGCGCGGTCGACGCCCTCTGGCTGACCGAGTTCCGCCCGAGGACCTGACCAACCGCTCAGCGACTCAGCGTCGGAGCCAACGTGCGCTATGCTCAAGGAGCAACCGTGCCCAGCCCCAACGAACTCTGGATCAAGGTGCCCAATCCGTTCTGGGGCGTGGAGACGGTCGGCTTCAGTGTGCGCTGCCCCAACCAGTCGGAGGCCGGCGCTTTACCGGACATCCCGTTCTTCGTGGAGGGCGACGCCCAGTCGATGTCGTTGCTGGACCGCCGGCTCCGGCTCTTCCCGCAGCGGGAGCGCTACGTCGACTGCGACGGCCTGGGCGAGGCCTACAGCTGGACCGACCCGATCAAGCTCACCGACGAGGTGATCGTGATGGCCTTCCAGGATCGGAGCCTGCAGCAACTGGCGCCGGATCCCCGCCGGGCTCTGCTCAACCGCCTCTCCAACCAGCTCGTGCTGCTGGCCTTCCCCTTCCTGCGCGACTGCGTCAGGGTCGGGGGCCTCCGGCTCAGCTCGCCGATCTCGGTCAAGATCGGCTCGGACTCGGTCCCCGAGATCGACCTCTCCCTGCCGCTCGGAGACATCGTCGACGGTAACGGCTCCCGCGCCCTCTCCGAGCTCTGAGCCGAAGCCTCAGTCCGGCTACGCCTCGCGGCTCTGGAAGCTGAAGAGCGCCAGTCCCAGCACCGCAACCAACCACACTGCCACCCACGCCAGGTAGCCGGCCGTCGGCCCCGAGGCCGCCTCAAACGAGCTGCCCAGACCGCGAGCCGCCTCGGCGGCGAAGGCCGACGGCTCCATGGCGTAGACCGCGGCGTGCCAGAGCCCATCGGTTGGAATCAGGAAGTGGGTGACCACCCCCACGTTGGTGATGGCGTTGTTGTGAAAGACCTGTCCGAAGGCCCCGGCCACCCCGCCCAGCCACATGGTTCCGAAGGCGATCACCGCGATCACCCCCGCGGTGATCGCGGAGATGCGGGTGCTGAGCGCAAGCGTGAAGGTCAGCAGCACCAGGCCCTCGACTAGGAGCGCCGCCTCGGCGGCGATGGGTTGGCCCGGCCAATAACCGGTCGTCCAGTGCACCAGACCGAACTCCAAAGTCGTCGAGAACACGGTGTAGACGGTGATCGGCAGGGCCAGCCCGAGCCAGCGGCCCAGGATCAGTTCACGGCGGCGGAGCGGGCGGGCCAACAGCCCCTGGGCGACCCCCGACTCCAGGTCGCCGGCGACTGCGGGTGCCGCCAGGAAGGCGCAGGTCAGGGCCAAAACGAAGCTGAACATGAACATGACCAGCAGCAACAGCTGGGCGGCCGCGGTGTGGATCTCGCCCTGGGTCAGCGGCTGGCCGTCGAGATGGAGGCCGGGCACCCTGGAGAAGCCCCAGCCGGTGACCCCGATGACGATGGCGGTGAGGGCCAGCAGGGCAAAGACCAGCTTGCGGCGAACCAGCTCGCGCCAGGTGACGCTGGCGATCACCCAGGTCGCCATCAGGCCGCCTCAATCAGCTGCAGGAAGCGCTCTTCGAGGGTCTGCTGGCCGGGGTCCACCGCGTGGACGCGGCCGCCCCCATCGACGATCGCCCTGACCAGGTCCGGCACCCGGTCGGACCCGATGCCCCCGACCGTCAGCCACCCCTCGTCGTCGGTGATCTCGCCAAAGGCGGAGAGCGCCTGCCGAGCCTCTGCCGAGAGCCCGGTGCAGCGCACCCTGACCTGGGGTCGGGCCAGCAGCTCGTCCAGCCGGCCGGCAGCGACCACCCGGCCGTGGTCGACCACCGCCACCCGGTCGCAGACCAGCTCCACCTCAGAGAGCAGGTGGGAGTTGAGGAAGACCGCCACCCCCTGATCTCTGAGCCCTCGGACCACCTCACGAACGTCGTGCCGGCCGACCGGGTCCAGCGCCGAGGTGGGTTCGTCGAGCAGGACCAGGCGGGGATTGCCGAGCAGTGCCACCCCCAGGCCCAGCCGTTGCTGCATCCCCTTGGAGAAGCCGGCCACCTTGTCATCGGCCCGGTCCGAGAGCCCGACCGTCGCCAGCGCCCCCTTGATCGCGGCCGGCCAGGAGGAGCGTTCCAGCTGGGCCAGGCGGCAGTGCAATCCCAGCACCTCTCGGGCCTTGAGCCAGCTTTGATAGCGGAAGAGCTCAGGGAGGTAGCCCACCTGGCGGCGCGCTTCCAGGGTTCCCAGGGGCGAACCCAGGACCATCCCCTCTCCCGACGTGGGCTGCGCCAGCCCCAGGAGCAACTTCACCGCCGTGGTCTTGCCGGCGCCGTTGGGCCCCAGGAACCCGAACACCTCGCCGCGGGGAACCGTCATGGTGAGGCCGGCGAGCGCCACAGTGTGTCCGTAGCGCTTGGTCAGCCCGCTGACGTGGATCGCCGGGCTTAGACCGGGCCCATCGTTGGAGGATTCCACCGGAGCGCCGGGCGCCGGGTTGGGCTCCGCGTCACCCACGGGCCAGCGCCTCCACGGTCCCTGGGTCCAGGAGACCGCCCACGACCCGGACGGTGCCCTGATGTTCCCAGACCACAGCTGAGAGCAGCTGGCTGTCCCCGCCGAGCAGCACCGCCTGGTCGCCATTCACGGTGGTGGTCTGGGACTGGCCCAGGCCGGGCAGGACCGGGATCGGCAGGGTGGTGATCGGGTTGCCCAGCTGATGGATTGCCGAGGCCAGGCCGGGGGGCAAGAAGGGCAGTCCCAGGAGGTAATGCTCCAGCTCCGCCACCGTCGCACCGGTTGAATCCAAGGTCGGCGGCTGGACCGCCATCAACACCAAGGTGGGCAGGTCGGACAGCGCCTGCGAGCCTTGGCCGGTGCCGTAGATCACCACCACGCCGGGACCGACCGACTCGCGCAGCTGGGTGCCGTCGAATCCGGCCGGCAGCGGCGGCAGAGCCACCCCCTGGGCCTGGGCGGCGGCCTGGGCCCTGGCTGAGCTGAAGGTGAAGGTGGCGCTCCAGCGCGGCACCCAGAAGAACGAGGGGGACCCGGTCACCCCTCGGGGCAGCGAACTAGGGAGGGAGAGGCTCACCCCAGCCGCGGCCTCGGCGGCGCCGAGGGTGGACTCCGGCTGCAGTTGCGGCTCCCGGGCATAAGTCAGACTGCCGAAGTCGGACAGATGCGGCAGCGCCAGCAATTCCGATCGCGATACCGGCACCGGCGCCACCGTCGAAGGGGCGAAGATCGTGGTCCAATGCACTCCCGCGACGGCGGTGGCCATCCCGGTCGCCACCGCCAGCACCACGACCGCCGAGGCGGCAGCGGCCGGCCGGCCGGGGTGACTGAGGCGCCGGGGCAGGCGGGACTGCCAGCTGATCCGGGAAGCTGGCCCGGCGGGGCGCAGACGCCGCTGTACCGCCGCCAACGCCGCCTGCGAGTCCACCGCCAGAGCCGGCTCCACTGGGAGCAGCCGCCGGGCCGCCTCGGCGTCAGCGGCGAAGCTCCGGAGCCGCGCGGCGCACCGCTGGCAGCTGTGAACGTGAGCTTTGGTCCGGTCCGGGACCAGCAGCGGCTCGTCAACGAGCCGGCGCAGCTGTCCCTCAGCTGGATGCATCAGCTTGATCATGATCAACCTCCTTGCGCAGTGCCGCCTCGGCGCGCCGCAGGCGCACCCCCACCTGGGTCACCGGAATTGAGAGCGCGTCCGCGACCTCGGCATACGAGAGCCCGCTGTACCGAAGTGCCAGCAGGGCCGCCTGGGGGGGCTTGATCCGCCCCAGCGCCGCGCGAACCTCGCGCTGGGTCTCCGCCAGCAGGGCCGCGGTTTCAGGAGTCTCCTGGGCTCCCTGCCGCTCCGGCGTCCCCAGCTCGCGGCGCGAGCGCCGCCGGTCACCGCGCAGCCGGTTGAGGGCCAGGTGGGCCGCCGCCAGTCGGAGCCAGGGCGCCGCCCCCTCGTGACCATGGGGGTAGCGCAGGTGAAATGCGAGGAAGACCTCCTGAGCGACGTCCTCGGCGGCCGCCGCCTCCAGCAGAACTCTGGCCGCGACCCGCACCACCGAGGGATATTCCGCCTGGAAGAGGGCCTCGAAGCCGCTTAGGTCTGCCGCCCCGCTGCCGGGTGCAACCGGTCTTTTGGCCACCCTCAGCGGCGTCGACGCGGCAAGGCCTTGAGCTGGACTGTCCACACCAGATTCAGCACCGCGGCGACCAAAAATGTGACATGAGCTCCGGTGCGCGGATCCCGCCGGTCCTCCCCCGCGCCGATCGGAGGGCCCGGCGGAGCCCGGCTACCCCGAGGGGCTGGCAGCCGGTGACTTGGTGGCGCTGGCCGTGGCGGTCGGGGTGGCCGTGGCCTTGGGGGAGACCGAGGCGCCGGGGCTGGGGATGGGGGTCTTGACCACGACCTGGGCGGTGGGACAGCCGAAGGGCACGGACTTGATCGAGATGGTGGGAGTGGCCGAGGCGGCGGGAGAGGCCTGAGCCTGAATCACTACCGCAGTCGTCCTGGGGCAGGGAGGAGCGATCGGGATCGGGGTCGGTGAAGCGGCCTTGACCACCAGCGCCACCAGGACGGCGAGGCCGCCAAGCAGGACCGTGCCCACAAAGGTGACCGCCCCCCATTCCCGCCGCATAAAGTCCCGGTTCATCTCGGTCTAGGCTCCTTCATGGCCAATTCGGCCGCGCCACCTCTGCCAGGATAGCCAGCCCATGCTGCGCGCCTGCTGGCGAAGGCGGAGCGAGAGCGCCGGCCCCGGCGGCCGGCGGTAGCGCTCCAGCGGGCTGGTCAAGGCATTCTCGATGGCCCGGCGCAGGTCGGCTGCGCTCTGACCCGGGAAGAGGGTCACGGTCCTCGCCAGATCGTGGGCGCCGAAGTGGCTGTCGCTGGAGCCGAGCGCTGCCCCGAGCCGGTCCCGGTGCAGTTCGTAAAACTGGTCCAGGCCCCGGATCCGGCCCTTCGTGGTCGGACAGGTGTGGCGGAGCTCGATGCCATCGACCGGCAACTCCGCGATCAGTCGGCGCAGGCCGCCGGGGGTGATCGAGGCAAAGTAGGTGGGCATCCAGGGATGTGCCAAGACCGCCAGCCCCCCCTGATCGTGGATGGCGGCGATGGTGTCCTCCACCGGCATGCCCATCCGCACCGGGCCCGCGAGGAAGAGGCCGAGCACGTGCACCTTGGCGGGCGACGAGGTGGTCACCTCTTCCCCCGCCACCACCTCGATGCCGAACTCCTGCCCGGCCTCCACCCCCTCGGCGCAGCCGGAGAAGGTGTCGTGGTCCGTGATCGCGATAACGCTGAGCCCCGCCGCGGCCGCCGCCCCCACCAGCTGGCGGGGGCTGACCATGCCGTCGCTGGCGGTCGTGTGAGCGTGCGGGTCAGCGACCGCGTAGCCGGCGGGGATGGGGACGCTGGCGGTTAGCCGCCCGGGGGGCGGGCTCAGCGACCGAGACCCGGCCCGACCGCCGAGGTGGGCGCCGGCCGATCACCGTCGTCCGGGTGGTCGTTCTCGTCCTCGCTCCCGGGCCGGTTGCGCATGTTGAGGATCCGCAGGAAGTCCTGGGCGCGGGCCATCGCCTTCCAACGCTCTGGGTAGAAGTCCTGGGCCACGATGCTGGAATCCTCCAGCCGCAGCACCGAAACACACCACTTGTTGAGGGTGTGCGAGACCTCTACCTCGAAGTCCCCCTCCTGGCTGCGGTAGCGCAGAAGGTCATCACCGCGCCGCGGGCGTTGCATTGCCATTGCACTACCTGAAACCGAAAAGTATTGAGGACGGGTTGCTCCGCACCGATTGCCATCTGGCACGGCAGTATAACTCCGTCCGGCGCCGACTTTTCGGGGGTGAAGCTGGGAAGTTTGAGCGCTCTCGGGCGGGACTCCGCGGCCGCCCTTCGGGGTGCCCGGCCTAGTCCTGCTCCAACTCCAGCTCCTGGATCCTAGAACGCAGCATCGGTCCCAGCTCGGGATCGCGCCAGACGATCTCGGCGTTGGTCGAGAGCCAGCTCTCCAGGGTTCCCACGTCCAGCAGCCGCCCGGTGAACTCCAGCCCCACCACCGCTCCCCGAGGGGCGAGGCACCGGATCGCGTCGGTCAGCTGGATCTCGCCACCCGCCCCGGCGGAGGTGGTCTCCAGCTCGGCGATCACCTCCGGGGTGAGCACGTAGCGACCCATCAGGGCCAGGTCGCTGGGAGCGTCCTCAGGCGCTGGCTTCTCCACCACGTCGAGCACCCGGAACACCGGTCCCTCCCCCTCCACGGCGGCGACCCCATAGCGGGAGATCGCCTCCTTGGCACAGCGTCGCAGGGCCAGGACCGTGCAGCCCTCTTTCTGGTAGACGTCGATCAGCTGCCCCAGCAAGGGCGGCGAGCCCGCGAAGAGGTCATCCGGGAGCATCACCCCGACCGCCTCCTCCCCCCGGACGTGGGGAGCCGCGCACCACACCGCGTGCCCTAACCCCAGCGGTTCGGGCTGCTCCACGAACTCCATCTGGCAGAGCCGGGAGATCTCTCGCACCCGCTCGGCCAGGTCGTCGGCGCCGCGGCGCCGGAGGGTCGCCTCCAAACCCGGATCGGGGGCGAAGTGGGCCTTGATCAGCTCCTTGCCGGGAGCGGTGACGATCACCGCCCGCTTGATCCCCGAGGCCACCGCCTCCTCGATCCCCCACTGAATGGAGGGACGGTTGCCGACCGGGACCATCTCCTTGGGCATAGCCTTGGTGGCCGGAAGAAAGCGGGTTCCGAGCCCTCCCGCCGGCACCACCACCGTTCGGACTGCGCCCACAACTCGCGATTCTAGGGGCGGCGCTCGCCCACCCCCGAGACGACGGTGGGCCGCCCGGCCCTAGTTGGGGGCCGGGCGGCCGGGCCCGAGCGTGATTCTCAGCGCTGCCCCGAGGGGGCCGCCGCCTCAGTCAGAGAGGCAGCCGGTCCGCCGGGCTGCTGCCCGTTGCCGGAGCTAGTGGCCCGCGCCACCCGCGCCCCCAGGTCGGGGTCGACCTTGGTCCAGTAGTCGATCACCCGGGCCAGGACCTGGGGCTCCGTCCCTTGGTTGGCATGACCGGCGATGTTGGTGACCATCCGCTGCCGGCCCCCCTCATCAAGGACCTGACGGTAGAGCGTGCCCGGCTGGCCGAAGTCGTCATCGTCCCGGCGCTGGGTGTAAGCCGCCCGAACGATCTCCCCGCCCGCCGCGTACCAACTGGGCTCGGCGGCCGAGGGGTCAGCCTTGGGGCCGCCGTAGGAGTTGGGCGCGTAGACCGGGTCCTTGGGGTTGGAGTAGCGCATGGCGCCGTCGCGGTTATAGGAGTTGACCTCGACCTTGGGCCGATTCACCGGCAACTGCAGGTAGTTGGACCCGATCCGGTGGCGGTGGGTGTCGGGGTAGGAGAAGAGCCGGCCCAGCAGCATCTTGTCAGGGCTGGGGCCGATCCCGGCCACCATGTTGGCGGGCTCGAAGGCGGACTGCTCGATCTCGGCGAAGTAGTTGTCGGGGTTGCGGTCCAGCACCATCCGGCCGACCTGGCGCAGCGGGTAGTCGGCATGGGGCCAGACCTTGGTCACGTCGAAGGGGTTGAAGCGGTAGTCGGCGGCCTCCTCGAAGGGCATCAGCTGCACCAAGAGCGTCCAGGAGGGTTGGTCGCCGCGCTTGATGGTCTGGTACAGGTCGCGGAGGTGGCAGTCGGGGTCCTCGGCGGCCATCGCCTGGCCCTCGGCGGCGGTGTAGAACTCGATGCCCTGGTCGGTGTGGAAGTGGTACTTGACCCAGTGCTTCTCACCGCCCTCGTTCTCCCAGAGATAGGTGTGGCTGGAATAACCGTTCATGTGCCGCCAGCTCTTGGGGATGCCGCGGTCGCCCATGAGGATGGTCACCTGATGGGCCGACTCCGGAGACAGGGTCCAGAAGTCCCACTGCATGTTGTTGTCGCGGGTGTGGCTGTCGGCGCGCCGCTTCTGCGAATGGATGAAATCCTGGAATTTCTGGGGATCTCTGATGAAGAACACGGGGGTGTTGTTGCCCACCATGTCGTAGTTGCCCTGCTCGGTGTAGAACTTCAACGCAAACCCCCTCGGGTCGCGGTTGGAGTCGGCACTGCCCAGCTCGCCGGCCACCGTCGAGAAGCGCGCCAGCATCTCGGTGCGCTTGCCGGGGCGCAAGAAGTCGGCCCGGCAGAACGAGGTCACGTCGTCGGTGACCTCGAAGAAACCGTGGGCGCCACCGCCCTTGGCGTGGACCACCCGCTCGGGCACGCGCTCTCGGTTGAACTGGGCCATCTTCTGGACCAGATAGTGGTCCTGGAGCAGGATCGGCCCATCCGGGCCGACGGTCAGGGAATGCTCATCGCTGGCGGCGGGAATCCCGGCGTCGGTGGTGGTCACCTTCGGCTCTTCGCTCATCCTGTCCTCCTTCAGTTCACCGGCCCGAGGCGGCCCGCCCCGGTGGCGCCCAACGGCGCCGTCTGACAAACCGGGCAGACGCCCCAATAGGTCACCTCGGCCTCCTCGACCAGGTAACCGAGATCACTGATCGGTGCGAGGCAGGGTGCGTGCCCCACCGCGCAGTCCACGTCGGTGACCCCCCCGCAGCTCCGGCACACCAGGTGGTGGTGGTTGTCCGCCACCCGGAGCTCGAAGAGGGCGGGGCTGCCCGCCGGCTCGATCCGGCCGATGAGGCCGGCCTTCCCGAGCACCCCCAGCGAGTCGTAGACGGCTTGCAGCGAGATCGAACCGAGCCGCTCCCTGGCGGGCAGGATCAACTGGTCCGCACTGGCGTGACCGAGTTCTTGGAGGAGCTCCAGGATGGCCACCCGCAGAGCGGTCACCCGCTGGCCGGAGACCCGGATCCGCTCTATCGGGTTGGCTCGGAGGTCAACTGGCACCAGCTGAGTCTACCAGCAAAACTGGAGTCACTCAGTTATTTGTCAGATACCAGAGACCGCCGGAGGGGCTGCTCCGAGAGCTCTACTCGTCGATGGTCGGTTCCCGCTGGCGGAGGAGGAGCGCAGCCACCGCGACCCCGGCCACCAGGCCGCCCAGTCCCAACCAGGCCGGCGCGGGGACCTGCCGGGCCACCCGCCAGAACTCTCCCCAGGGATCCTCCAGGGCGTCGGCGAAGCTGATGGTGATGGTCCCGGGACGGGCCTCCGCCAGCGCTCGCTCATACAGGCGGGCCCTGGTCACCGGATGGAGCGGGGTCGGGGCCAGGGCGTCGACCAGCAGCACCGCGGTGCGCGCGACCGCCCGCGCCGTGGGGCCACTGGTCGGAGCCGGACCATCCCCCTCCAGCCAGCCAGCGATCTCAGACGCGAGCCGCTTGTCGTCTCTGCTGGTCACAGGCTCACTCCTCTCCTTCGGTCTGCTCGACGCCGCCCATGGCGAGGTAGGGCGGAGACTGGAATTCGGGCCCGAGCCGCCGCTCCAGGGACTTCAGGCCGCGGAAGATCAGCAGCTTAACGGCGCCCTCGCTCTTGCGCATCACCCGGCCCACCTCGGCATTGCGGAGTCCGGTCCCGAAGCGCAGGGTGATCGCCTGGCGCTGGTCCGGCGACAGCTGGCGGACGGCGGCCTGGATGCGCTGGACCTGCTCGGAGCGGATGGCGGCATCTTCCGGGCCCTCCCCGGGGTCGACCATGTTGTCGGGGAGGGTGATCCAGCCCTGCCGGCGGTGTTCGCGCATGACCAAGTTGGCCGCGACTCGGTAGAGCCAGGCGGAGTAGGGAACCCCCCGCCACTCGAAGCGTCCGATCTCGGCATAGGCCCGCATGAAAGTGGTGGCGGTCACGTCCTGGGCCCGCTCCCAGCTCCCGGTCTGGTGGTAGGCGAAGGCGTGGATCTGGTCGACGTACCGGTCGTAGAGCTTGGCGAACTCGGCGGGATCGTGCTTGGCCGCCTCGACCAGCCCGCGCTCCTCCTCCAGCTGCTCACTGGGACGGGTGCTGGGGCGGCGCAGGCGAGCGAAGCGGCGGGGCTTGCCCTCTGGGGGCTCCTGCTGGGCACCGTCATCCACCGAGGACAATTCGGGCGCACGGGCCACGGTTACGCTCCCCCCGCCGGGGCGCCGGCGGGGCGGGGCGGCTCAATCCCCAGGATCCTGCCGGCGCCGGCGAAGGCTTCTAGGGCCCGGTCCAGCTGGGCCATGGTGTGGGCGGCGGTGACGATGGTGCGGACCCGGCCTCGGTCCCGCGCCACGGTAGGAAAGCCGATCGGGGTGGCGAAGACCCCCCTTTGGCGCAACTCGTCGGAGAGCGCCACCGCCCGCTCGCCCTCGCCGACGATGACCGGCGTGATCGGGGTCTCACTCTGGCCGCAATCGAACCCCAACTGCTCCAGCCCCGCCTTGAAGTGGCGGGCGTTCTCCCAGAGCCGAGCCTGGAGCTCGGGCTCCTTCTCCATGACCTCGAGAGCCGCGATGCAGGCGGCCACCACGCCCGGGGGCTGGGAGGTGGAGAACAGGAAGGGACGGCCGCTGTGGATCAGGGTGTCGCGGAGCTCCTGGGAGCCGGCCACGTAGCCGCCCAGAACCCCCACCGCCTTGCTCAGCGTCCCCACCTGGACCTGGACCCTGCCCTCCAGCTGAAAGTGGTCAATCGAGCCCCGGCCGTTGCGCCCCAAAACCCCCGAGGCGTGGGCGTCGTCCACCATGACCGCCGCGCCGTAGGCCTCGGCCAGTTCGACGATCTCGGGCAGCGGGGCGATGTCCCCGTCCATGCTGAAGACCCCGTCGGTCACCACCAGGATCCGGCGGGCGCCGCCGCCGCGGGCCTCGGTGAGCCGCTGCTCCAAGCCTGGCATGTCCTTGTGGGGGAAGAGGTAACGCCGCGCCTTCGTGAGCCGGATCCCGTCGATGATGCTGGCGTGGTTGAGCTCGTCGCTGACCACGGCGTCGGCCTCACCTAGCACCGAGCCCAAAACCGCCAGATTGGCAGTGAACCCGCTCGGCAAAGTCAGCGCCGCCCGGGTGCCCTTGAACACCGCCAGCTTCTGCTCCAGCTCCTCGTGGAGCAATTGGGTGCCAGCGATGGTCCGGACCGCGCCCGAGCCGGCGCCCCACTTCTTGGTGGCGGCGATTGCCGCTTCGATCAGGTGGGGATGGGTGTTGAGCCCCAGGTAGTTGTTGGAGCAGAGGTTGATGAATCGCTTGCCGCCGATCTCGACCTCGGAGTCCTGGGGGCTCTCCAGCACGGTGAGCGGGTGCCAACGCCCCTCCCGGCGGAGCTCGCTCAGCTCCTCGCCAAGGCTCTCCTCGAAGTCACTCATCTCCAGCCACCGTCTCGAGGATAGAGCACCACCTTGCCGACCTCGCCGGAGCCGGCCAGGTCGGCGGCTAGCTGGAAGTCGGAGAGCGCCACCCGGTGAGTGAGGATGGGGCTGACGTCGACCCGGCCGGAGCTGAGATAGGCGCTGGTCTGATCCCAGGTCTCGAACTGGCGGCGGCCGGTGACCCCGAAGAGGGTGATCCCCCGCATCACCACCTCGGTGGAGACGTCCAGGGTCAGGTCGCCGTCCCCCAACCCCAGCAGGCTGATCCAGCCTCCGGGGCGGATCGTGGCCAGGGCGCCCTGGATGAGGAGCGGATGGCCGGACATCTCCAGCACCACGTCGGCCTCGCCCTGGCAGGCGGCCCGCAGGCCCCGGGCGAGGTCTGGGAGCGAGGAGGTGTCGACCAGGGCGTCCGCTCCCATCTTCTCCGCGATCTGGAGCCGGGCCGGCACCCGGTCGACCGCCACCACCCGGCGAGCTCCCTCGGCCCGGGCGATCCCCACCGCGGCACACCCGATCGGGCCGCAGCCGGTCACCAGCACCACCTGGCCCTGGAGATCGCCCTGGGCGGCCGCGTGGACGGCGTTGCCCATCGGCTCCTGAAAGGCCACCACGGCCGGGTCCAGTGAAGGTGGCGCGACCCGGCAGTTGCGGGCCGGCACGATAACCCGCTCGGCGAAGACCCCGTCGACGTCCACCCCCAGGATGCGGGTGTTCTCGCAGACCTGATAGTCCCCGCGCCGGCACTGAGGACAGGTCAGGTCGACCAGGTGGCTCTCGACGCCGACCAGGTCGCCGACGTGGGGGCTCTGAACCCCCTCCCCGGCCGCCAGCACCAGCCCCGCCATCTCGTGGCCCAGGATCCGAGGCGGGTGCACGCGGGCCGCCGCCCACGCGTTCCACTTCAGGATGTGGAGGTCGGTGCCACAGATGCCCGCCACCACCAGCTGGAGAAGGGCCTCCCCCTCCAGCGGCTGGCGCTCGGGTGCCGTCGCCCAAGCTGCTCCGGGGCCGGGAGAGAGCTTGACCACCGCTTGCAAGAGATGTGCGCCTCCGTGGGCCCTGGTTGGGCCGAGAACCGTCGCCTAATCATGCGTTGATCGGACGTTCCGAAGCTGCGCGGGATCGGATAAGGTGAGCCCTGAGGCGGGGTTCACCACCCCGAAGTCAAATGCGGGAATGAGGGAGGGCCCCAGATGGTCAGGGCCTACATCTTGATGACGCTCGAGCCGGGCAAGGCTATGGACGTCGTGAAGCGGTTGCGCGAGGAGGCGGGGGTCAGCCGGGTCGATGCCATCACGGGGGAGTACGACGCCATCGCCCAGGTCGAGGCGGAAGACGTCAAGGGGATCGGCACCCTGATCGTGGATCAGCTACAGGGGGTGAGCGGAGTGGTGCGCACCATCACCTGCCTGGCGGTGGAGTAGCCGGAGCGCCAGAACGCCAGCTCTGGGTCGAAGCCGACCGCTTCAGTTGAGGTAGGGCGCGACCCCGCAGCCCTGCTGGGCCGCGTCCATCACCACCTCGCTGACGGTGGGATGGGCGTGGATGACCTCGCCGAGCTCGGCCATGGTGAAGCCATCGGTGATGGCGACCCCCACCTCGTGGATCAGCTCCACGGCGTGCGGCCCCATGATCGTCGCCCCCAGCAAGAGGTCGGTCTTGGCGTCGGCCACCAACTGGACGTAGCCCTCCGACTCCCCCTCGGCCAGCGCCTTGGCCTCTCCCACAAAGCGGGCCTGCCCCAGCCGGATCTCCCGGCCCTCTGCCTTAGCAGCATCCACGGGGAGGCCGACGGTGGCGATCTCCGGGTAGGTGAAGATGCAGTTGGGCACGACTGTGCGGTCCAGGGGACGCTGGGGCCCGGGCCCCAAGGCGTTCTCCACCGCCCGAGCCGCCTCGGCTGAGGCCAGGTGAGCCAGCTGCAGCCCCCCGATGCAGTCGCCGGCTCCCCAGATCTTGGGATTGGCGGTCTGGAGCAGATCGCTGACCAGGAGCTGGCCGCGCTCGTTGAGCTCGACCCCCGCCTCCTCCAGCCCGATCCCCCTCGTCTGGGCGGCCCGGCCGACCGCCACCAGCACCAGCTCGCACTCCACCTCAGCGCCGCCCGAGATGACCGACCGGACGCTCTCCTTGCCGTACTCCAGCGACTCGACCCGGGACTCCAGGTGCACCTTCACCCCGTCCGCCTCCAGAAGCCGCTGGAACTGCTGGGCGGTGCGCCGGTCCACTCCGGTCAGGAGCTGAGGCAAGAGCTCGACCACCGTGACCTCCGTGCCCAGAGGTGCGAAGAGGCTGGCGAACTCGCAGCCGATCACCCCGCCCCCGATGATCAGGAGCCGCTCCGGTATCCGCTCCAGGGTCCAGACCCCGTCGGAGGTGATCACCCGCTCCTGGGCCATGTCGATCCCGGGAAGTCCGGACGGCTCGGTCCCGACGCAGACCACGAGGTGGTCGTAGGGGAAGCTCTCCCCTCCCGCCACCACGCTGTCCCCCTCCAGGCGACCCTCCTCCTGGACCACCTTGATCTGGTGGCGCTGGCAGGCGGCCTCCACCCCGTGACGCAGCCGCAGCACGATCTCGTCTTTGCGGGCCTGCATCTTGGGGAAGTCGAACTTGAGCTCGCCGACATCTAGCCCGAAGTCGCTGGCGTGCTGGATCTTACGGGCCAGCGCCGAGATCGCCAGCAGGGCCTTGCTGGGGACGCAGCCCCGGTTGAGGCAGGTCCCGCCCAGCTCCCGGCGCTCGATGAGGACCACCTCGGCACCCAGCTGGGACGCGCGCAGGGCCGCCACGTCACCGGCTGGCCCCCCACCCAGGACGACCACCTTTGGGCTCAACTGCCTACCTCGACCTCGGCGACGGCCGCCTCGGGCACCGGCAGGCCGGCGAAGGCCTGCTGCAGCAGCCGCTCCTGCTCGATGAGGTGGGAGCGCATCGAGCCCTCCGAGGGAGCGGCGTGCTCCCGGCGGCCGGCGTAGCCGCTCCTTACCGAGGCCGGAAGCATCTCCCGGAGCCGCGGAGCGACATAGGCGAAGGCGCCCATGTTGCGCGGCTCCTCCTGGACCCAGATGACCTCCTCCAGGTTGGGGTAGCCGCGCAGGAGCTTCTGCAGCTGCGGGGTCGGGAAGGGGTAGAGCAATTCCAGACGCGCCGTGGCCACGGTCTCGGCACCCAGCTGCTCACGGCGGGCCGCCAGCTCCAGGGAGACCTTCCCGGTCGAGAGCAGAAGCCGCCGCACCCTGGCGTGATCGGCCAGGGGATCGTCCATGACCTCATGGAAGCGGCCCTGGGCCAGTTCCGCCGGAGCCGAGGCGACCGAGGCCAGCCGCAGACCGCTCTTGGGGGTGAGCAGGATCAGCGGTCGCAGTTCGTCGGCCAGCGCCTGCAGACGGAGGATGTGGAAGTACTGGGCCGCGGTTGACGGATAGGCAACCCGCAGGTTTCCCTCCGCCGACAGCTCCAGGAACCGCTCGATCCGGGCACTGGAATGCTCGGGCCCGCTGCCCTCGTAGCCGTGGGGTAGGAGCAGGGTCAGTCGCGACTCCTGGTTCCACTTGGCCTGACCGGCCGCCACGAACTGGTCGACCACCACCTGGGCGTTGTTGAAGAAGTCGCCGTACTGGGCCTCCCAGAGCACCAGCGCACTGCGCTCGGTCACCCCATAGCCGTACTCGAACCCCAGCGCCGCCATCTCCGAGAGCGGGCTGTTGTAGAGCTCGATCACCGCCTTGGCCGAGGGCAGGTGCTGGATCGGGGCGTACTGCTCGCCGGACTTGGTGTCGGTCAGCATCAGGTGGCGCTGGCTGAAGGTCCCTCTGACAGTGTCCTGGCCGGTGAGCCGGATCGGGACCCCCTCGGTCAGCAGGGAGGCCAGCGCCAGCGCCTCGGCCTGGGCCCAGGTCACCAGGCCCCCCTCCTTGAAGGCGGTGGCTCGCTGCCCCAGCTGCCGGATCAGCTTGGAGTTGATCCGGAACCCCGAGGGCAGCTCGACCAGTTGGCGGTCCATCGCCTTGAGCGACTCCAGCGCCACCTCGGTCTGCACCTGGGGCAGCTCGGTGTGCTCCGCCATGGTTCCCGCCGGTTGGGCGGCGTCCAGCAGGACCGCGCCCTGCTTGGTGGTCTCGGCGTGGGCGTTCACCATCTCCTGAAACGCTCCGACCTGTTCCTGCTCTACCTGCTCGGGGGTGCGCAGCCCCCTCTGGACCAGCAGCTCGCCGTACACCTGCACCACCGGCGGATGGTGGCGGATCCGCTCCATCAGAAGCGGCTGGGTGTAGGCGGGCTCATCCCCCTCGTTGTGCCCGAAGCGGCGGTAGCCGATCAGGTCGATGAGCACGTCGCGCTGGAAGGTCTCCCGGTAGCTGACAGCCAGCCGGACCGCATCCAGGCTCGCCTCCACGTCGTCGGCGTTGACGTGGATGATCGGGATGTCGTAGCCCTTGGCCACGTCGCTGGCGTAGCGGGTGGAGCGTCCCTCCAGGGGGTCGGTCGTGAAACCGATCTGGTTGTTGGCGATGATGTGGATGGTGCCCCCGACCCGGTACCCGGGCAGCCCCTGGAGGTTGAGGGTCTCGGTGACCACCCCCTGGCCGGTGAAGGCGGCGTCCCCGTGGATCAGGACTGGGACCGCGATGTTGGTGTCCTGGCTCATCACCGCACCCTGGCGACGGGTCTGAAGCGCCCTGGTCCGTCCCTCAACCACGGCGTTCACCACCTCCAGATGGCTGGGGTTGTGAGTGAGCACGACACCGACGTCGACCCCCTGCGGGGTCCGGTAGCTGCCTTCCGCCCCGTAGTGGTACTTGACGTCGCCGGTACTGGCTCCGCCCAGGTAGGCGCCGCTCTCGAACTCGGCGATCATCTCCGCCAGCGAGCGGCCCACGATCCGGGCGGTCACGTTGAGGCGGCCCCGGTGAGCCATCCCCAGGACAACTTCGCGGGTTCCCGCCTGGGCAAGCAGCGCGATCGTCTGCTCCAGCATGGGGACCAGGGCGTCCAGCCCCTCCAGCGAGAAGGTGTGCTGGCCGAGATAGGTTTTGCGCAAGAAACGCTCGAAGGCGTCCACCCCGGCCAGCCGCCGGAAGAGCTGCAGCTGCTGCTCCGGTGACAGCGCGATCCGGTGGACCCCCGACTCGATCTGCTGGTGGAGCCAGACCCTCTGCTCGTGGTTGGAGATGTGCTCGACCTCGTAGGCGATGGTCCGGCAGTAGGTGTCGCGCAGGTGCGGCAGGGCTTCGGCCAGGGTGTCGCCCGGCACCCTCACCCGCATCATCCAGGCCGGGACCGCCGCCATCAGCTCGGGGGTCAGCTTCACCGTCTCCGGCTCCAGCGCGGGTTCTCCCGGAGGCTCGCTTCCCAGCGGGTCGAGGTGAGCCGCCAGGTGCCCGTGGGT
>OCZT010001386.1_pt1 | contig 25075 bp, 22 predicted proteins | sample 1539031 | NCBI WGS metagenome assembly OCZT01 (sample SAMEA3539308, study PRJEB22396) | soil metagenome | biome: tundra; feature: field; material: soil | place: USA | collected 2010-05 | depth 0.15 m | reverse complement strand
AGGCAGCCGCTCCGTTCTCGAAGAACTCCTTTTGCCAGCGGTAGAACACCGTCGGCTTCAGGCTCAGTTCTTCACACAGATCCGAAATTGGCACCTTGTCCAAAAGGTGCCACCTCAAAACGGAAACCTTCTCCTCAGCAGTGTAGTGCTTGCGCTTATTCCTCATACATTCGCTCCGCTATCTTAACGGACGAACGCTCTCTCCATTTCCAGCTGAGGCAGGACAGAACAACTACGACCTCACCGGAACGGATTTAGGCTGTGTATTCCGTCGATCTCCCGCGACCCATGCGGGCCTTCTGATAAAAGTGCGCTGCAGAATGTTTGACCGCCCGCAGGACCAGAGCGTCCCAGAAAGAAAACCCGTGAAGCCGGTGGAGTTCGATAGCGGCGAGGATGTCCGCAACCTCGGAGACTGCAAGGCCGAGTTTGCCCGACAGATGTCATCATTTAGCTCTCCTGCTATCCTGCTTACGCAACTATTGTTCCTGTCCCGACTTTGCGGTTAACACGCTGGGAATATGCAAGCACATCGAGGCGCTACTGCTTTGGCTGCGCCGACGCCGCAGTAAGGCGCTCGATCGCGACCAATTCAGCCGTACCCGGGCTTCGCTGTCGCTGGTCTCAGGCCGGTTCTGACGAGGGATTGAAAGCTGTAAGACCCCGGAAGCATCCTGCGCGAGGATGCAAAGGTCAACCGATCAGCGAGCGAACCCTATAGGGCGACCGTGCGCTTCCGTTGTCCGTCAGTCTGTACCTCATTGCCGCCGGCGAAACCCGACTGTTTCTTGGTGTTTCTCAACCACGCGGCAGCTCTGCCTTCGGCCTCTCCCAGCTGTTGAGGAGACATTGTCCGGCCGATGGTTTTCTTGCCTTCCTTAATTTGTTCAAGCATCGGGGCTGCCTTTTTTTCTGCGAGCAAGTACCACATGTAAGCGGAAACGGAGGCGGGTTGGAAGCGCGCGATTTGTCCATCTTCGTTGTCCTGAACATCTTTGATCTGAGAAAAATGCTCGGCCAGGCGAAGTTGTGCAGAGGGGTCGCCGGCCTCGGCGGCTTCGATAATCACAGAGAATGAGTGGCTCTCTCCGTGGGCGGTACGTGATGGCTGGGCTTGCGAGTTGTTCATGGTCAGGTAAAGCAACTCGGTGCGGCTGGAGACGCCCAGCTTGTCAAACATACGGAAGAGGTAATTCTTGACCGTATGAGGACTGAGGCCGAGAGCCTGAGCAATTTCGCGGTTGGTCATACCCTCGGCCAAGTGCTGGATGACCTGGCGTTCGCGCGCGGAAAGCAGTTCTGTTCCCTTGTGATTGGTGACGCGGACGAGCGGCAACTTGGCAAGAGCTTCGAGCGCCTGATGCAGATCGACGCTCCGCGCCCATATTTGTCCTTCATGGACTCTGCGAATGCATTTGCAGAGGATCTCCAGCCGATCTTGCTTGGAAAAGATTCCCCTTGCGCCAGCGCGAAAGCACTCCAGGACCTCCTGGGGTTTGAAGGAGTCCAGCAAGATGATGCCCTTGATCTGCGGCCGGAGCGCACGCATTTCCCGCAACACCTGGGTGCCGTGGCCAGGCTGGTCGTCCAAATTGTGACTGATGACCACGACATCGATGGGCACGTGAGTGATGGCGGCCAACAGTTCCTCGGAATTCGAGGCCGCAGCTACGACCTGCAGGCCGCGATCATTGCGCAGAGCGTCGGCCAAGAGTTGGGTATGTATTCGCGTGCTGTCGGCAACTACGATACTGACAAAGTCCGAGCCCAATCCTTCGTGGGATGGCATCGGGTCTTGGGATGGCATCGGGCCTCCTGATATTTAGTTGTACGAACCGGAAGGGGGATTAGAAAACAGTCCGTTCGTCAATACCATGGCCTCGGGGGAGAGGAGAAATGTAAGGGAAAGCAGCCGACCACGGTCTCTTGCTACAGTTGCTACAGTCGAAAAATGTACCACTAATCTCACGAAACGGCAAGCACGGGGCTTGCAACCTATGCAAAAAAATGCACTAGTGGTCCTGACCTCCGGTGCAGCTTGATCGGCTGCACGACGATGCAAAGGATCAGCTCCAGTACCGGCCTCGATATAATCATTGGTCGAAGAGAAACAAATATAGAGTAACGTTACTAATATCAGCAGGATAGAGAGTACTCCCTCGACAGATTGATTGAATGCTGGGAGCGAACTGTTCGACCCCGCAGGTGCACATACCACGGCTGTGCCAAAGAATAGCGTCTCCAAGCCATGTAGCTTGGCCATGAGAAGATCAGCCTATGCATAGATAGGGTGGTATGTCCCTAGGAAGTTCTACCACTTGCACGCTCTTGCAAGTGACCATAGGGTTAGACCGCTAGTAACTCCCCCTAGTCGTTCCTAATTGCTTTCTCCCTCGAAGGCGTTGAGACGTCTCACGTGCGATCCAGGCAGGCCCAGTTCAATGGGACCCAGAGGGCGAAGCTATGAGCAGTGCCAATCAGAGCTACGAAGTGGGCAGCGGGCCGAGCCAATGGGGTTCGCAAGAAGAGCTGCGCTGGTACGCGCTGCACACCAGAGCGCGCCACGAAAAAGCGGTCGAACGGCGATTGAGTGATCAAGGCATGGAAACGTTCGTGCCCACCACGATGGAAGTGCATCGCTGGAGCGATCGCAAGAAGAAAGTAGAAGTGCCCCTGTTCAGTTGCTATGTGTTCGTCCGCTGCGCTTTGAGTGCGGAAGACCGGACGCGGGTCTACAAGGTGGAGAGTGTGCACGGTTTTGTGGGCGTTCGCGGGGCGAGCCTGCCGATTCCCGATGAACAGATCGAAAGCATCCAGAAGGTTCTGACGCAGACGGCGCCTTGGCGTTCATACCCCTTTCTCAAGGTGGGGCAGCGGGTCCGGATACGCGGTGGGGCGATGGACGGAGTGGAAGGCGTGTTTTTGTCGGAGAACGGCGACCACAGCCTGATCATTTCCGTCGATGCGATTCAGCGGTCGATGGCCGTGCGAATTGATGGGTACGACGTAGAGCCAGCCTGAAGAGATAAATCTTAAAGAAAGCGTTGCAGTCCGCCAATCCAGCAGTTTCCTCGCAAGCGATCCAGGTTTTTTTACCATCTTCCGTCAGGCACCCTTAAACATGTATCAACCAGAAATCGAGCGAATCGGCGAGGAGTCGTATTTCATTGCAGCCAGCCCGGCCACACGCCGGCTGCGTACGCAGGCGGAATTACTCTCGCAGACTGACGTGCCGGTGCTGATTACCGGAGAAGCGGGGAGCGGGAAGACGACCGCTGCCCGGCTTATCCATTCGCTTTCGATTCGTTCCAGCTTCCCGTTCATGCGGGTCAAGTGCGCGGTGCTCACCTCCGACCTGCTGGAGAATGAACTGTTCGGTTACGAACACACTTCCGCCAACGGGCGGCCGGAATCGACGTTAGGAAAGTTCGAGCGGTGCGGCAAGGGAACGATCTTGCTGGACGAATTCGACGCCATGCCGGACGCGGTGCAACGGCGGCTTCTGAAACTGCTGGAGACGGGAGAGTTTGTTCGGTGCGGCGGCCAGAATCCGATCCGGGCCGACGTGCGCATCATCGCTGCCACGTGCGGCGATCTGGAGTTGGCCGCGGCAGAGAAGAGAGTTCAGGAAAAGTTGTTCTACCGCTTGAGCGTTTTCGAATTGCGCGTGCCACCCCTGCGGGAGCGGTACGAGGAGATCCCGCTGCTGCTCGGGCACCTCATGAACCGGCTGACCCGGCGCTATGGCGTGCCGGCCCCGCGCTTTTCCAGCGTGTTGCTGGATGCATGCCAGCAGTATGCGTGGCCCGGCAACCTGCGCGAGTTGGAGAACTTTGCCAAACGTTTCCTAGCGCATGGCGATGAGGCGGCGGCGTTGCACGAATTGCATTCGCTTCCCGATTACGCGTCCGCAGGTAAGGGTGAGAAGGGGAACGGGCACGCGAAAACCAGCATTCACCCTTCGAGCCCGCACGCATCGGAAGAAGAGTCGTCTCTGAAGTTGCTGGTAAGAACCGCAAAAGGGGAAGCCGAGCGCGGCGCGATTGCCCACGCGCTCGAACAGACACACTGGAACCGGAAAGCGGCAGCTCGTTTACTGAATATCAGTTACCGCGGCCTGCTCTATAAAATTCACCAGCACGCCATCACGCGCGTGTCATCGCACGAAACCCCAGTGTACCAGCGCGACGCCAATACCAGCGGAGTAGAACAGCCCGAGGAAGTGGCGGTTGGAGCAGCAGAAGCACAGCCGTCTTCCGGCGATAAGACACAACTATCTAATCCACCTCGAACGACTGATTTACCCGTAGCGTAACTGTTTTGTCTTCGTCCCAGGACTGACGAAGCGGACTCGAGCACTGAAGTGAGCACGAACTGAGTGAGGATGCGCTGAATGGCAGCACCACGACCGATCATTGCTGAGTTGCCCCCCGACCTTGTCATCTTCGGGTGCTCCGAAGGTATGCGAGAGGTTCAGCTGAAGATGGACAGAATCGCCGATGCCACGGTCCCTGTTCTGATCCGCGGTGAGAGCGGCACCGGAAAAGAGATTGTCGCGAAACTGCTTCATCAACGGTCTAGCCGCCGATCGGGGCCGTTCGTGAAAATTAATTGCCCTGCAATTCCCGGTGCCTTGGTGGAGAGCGAGCTGTTCGGGTACGAGAAAGGCGCCTTCACAGGTGCTGATGGGAAAAAAGTTGGGCTGGTAGAGCTCGCTCACGGTGGCACGCTCTTTCTCGATGAGATTGCTGACCTCGACTTCGGACTGCAGTCCAAACTGCTGCAGCTATTACAGGATGGGCAGTTCTATCCAATTGGTGGGAAAAAAGAGAAGCAGGTGGAAGTACGTTTCATCTGTGCCACGAACCGGCACTTGGAGCGAGAAATTCAGGCAGGAACATTTCGCCAGGACCTGTTCTACAGGATCAAGGTGGTTAGTGTAACCTTGCCGGCGCTGAGAGACCGGCAGTGTGACATTCCGCTGCTGATCGAACATTTCTTGCGCACCTATACCCAAGAGTTTGGACGAAATCTCCGCCCTCTCTCAGCCAAGACTATGACTGCCCTGCAACGATACTCGTGGCCTGGGAACATCCGTGAACTGGAAAATATGATTAAGAGTTATGTAATTCTCGGTTCCGAGGACGCGATACGTCTGGAGCTGCTACAGGGCGAAAACGGCAGCAATGGTTATGGTAACAATGGCAGTAATGGTAATGGATCGAACGACGGTCCCACCTCGTTAAAAGTTGCTGTCAGAGCTCTTGAAAATCGTCTGATCTTGCGCACGCTGGAAGAAAACAACTGGAATCGTCGGCGAGCCGCGCATGCCCTAAAGATCAGCTATCGCGCGCTGCTCTATCGGCTGAAACAGTCTGAGGGGGTACTCAGGGAACGCTTACACGCCAGGCCTCAAGCCAGCAATGATTAACGGAGGTAATATGAAAACTCATTTTGTACGCAGCCAGGCCGTGCTCCGGGTCGCGATTGTACTTCTAGCACTTGCCTGTGTCGCCATCACCGCGTATGCCCAAGTGGGAGTCCAAGCACTCGCGGAGAACACCTCAGCGGCAACATCTGCTGGCGCATCTGACACGTCCGTTCCACATGCGGTTCCTTCGTTAGACTTGAAGTATGTCATTGGTGCCGACGACGTACTTGCAGTCGACGTCTGGCACGAGCAGGAACTCTCCCGGGTCCTTCCGGTAAGACCCGATGGGAAAATCTCGCTGCCGTTAATTGGAGAACTGCAGGCCGGCGGACAGACGCCACTGCAGCTGCAAGACACCATCACACAGCGCCTGAAAGAATATCTGGAACATCCACAGGTTACGGTGATCGTTCAGGAAACGAAGAGCCAGAGCTTCAATGTCGTGGGTGAAGTACAACGGCCAGGCTCGTTTGTGTTCGGCCATCGCGTGGACGTGCTCGACGCCATCGCACTCGCTGGCGGCTTCCGCGACTTTGCAAAGTCGAAAAAAATGTACGTACTTCGCACTGCCGCTGACGGATCGCACCAGAGGTTACCCGTTAACTACAAAGACGTTGTAAAAGGCAAGAAGCCCTCGGAAAATATTGTGCTGCAGTCGCATGACACGGTGGTGGTTCCGTAGCCGGAGGTTTGCCTTGTATATCTACAAACCCATTCGATTTCTATTGCTTCTGCTGGCGCCGTCTCTCGCATCTGCGCAGGGGCCTCTGACAGGCAGCCCGCTGACCGGGAATGTACCTCCGATCACGTTTCAATCCGAGACTGCCGCAACCAACATGCTGCTCGGAACCATCTCCGCCAGCGCCACGGTGGACGACAATAACAACAATTCGGTATCCGACCCGATCGTTGGAACCCAATATTTTCTTGCTCCCAGCCTCGCAATTCAGCAAACGCGCTCGCATTTGACATGGAACCTGTCGTACAGCCCGGGGCTGAGAATTTATGTTCCGAGTAGCTCCCAGCCTGATCAGTTCAGTCAGTCGTTTGGTGGCACCCTGCACTATGACGTCACCAAGCACTTCGCGATCGGCTTGCGTCAGGATTACCTCCGAACCAACGATCCCTTCCAGCAATTGGGGGAAGCTCCGCTTCAACCGGGCATTGGGCTGCTCAATCAGCCAGGAACGGTTGCGCTCCCAAATTTCAGGCGCACATCGCTGCTGTCGGAAATAAAAATGGACTATCAGCTGGCGAAACACACTTCCTTGGGTGTAGCCGGCCACTTCATGCAAATGCACTATGACGAGCTGAACGCCCAGAGCAACAGCCTTATCGACACTCGTGACACTTCGGGGTCAGCCTTCTTGTCCCATCAATTCACGGCGCGGCAATCGGCCGGGATCCAGTACCAACTACTGAATATGGTGTTCCCGCAGGGAAACAGCCGTACGACATCTCACAGTGTTCTTTTGTTCGACCAGATTGCCATCAACCCCCACATGAGTTTCTCGATTTTTGGTGGGCCGGAATATTCCAGGGTCCACAACCAGGAGTTAATCGATGTGTTGTTTCTCGTGGTAGAGGTGCCCGTGTCAAAAACACTCTGGTCGCCTGCGGCGGGTGCCACGTTCAACTGGAGCGGAAATCGGCTGGGGCTTCAGGCCAGTTTCGTACGACGGGTCAGCGATGGTGGTGGACTGCTAGGCTCGGTTGAGATGAACGACGCAGCGTTGCACATCAAGAAAAAACTGGCACGCCGCTGGGTAGCCAGTCTTGATGGTGAGATGATGCAGGACACCCTGTTGGAGGTATCAGGAAACGGCAAAATGCAGACCCTGAATGCGGGTGCGGGGATCAGCCATGAAGTGGCTCAGAACATGTGGCTGCGCCTCTCGTATCAACGCATGAGTCGAACCGGCGGGTATCTTTCCCCATGGGGATTTGGAGACCATAACCGGGTGACGCTGACCGTGGAGCGCAACTTCAACCTGCCGTTGGGGAGATAACGATGCAAGAAGGTTCAGAGACCATCAACCTAATTCAGTTTTGGGATATTGTGCGCCGCCGACGGCGGAGTATCTTCCTGGCGTTCTTCCTAATGTGGGCAATTGTTTGCGCTCTCTCCTGGCTGCTGCCTGCGCGCTACCGTTCGGAAACCACCATCCTGATCGAGCAGCCCAAGGTCCCGCAACAGTATGTGGTTTCCAACGTCGGGTCGGATCTGCAGGATCGCTTACAAACTTTGACGCAGCAGATTTTAAGCCGCACCCGACTACAACACATCATCGACGACTTCCATTTGTATTCGGAAGAGCGTGCCCGCATGGGAACGGATGATGTGATCGAAAAAATGCGAAAAGACATCAAGGTCGATCTCATCCAAGCTCCCTCCAAACCAGCGGAGCTGACCGCCTTTAACATCTCGTACTCCGGTTCGAGTGGGCAGTTGGTTCAGCAGGTCACGTCCCGGCTCACATCGTTGTTTATCGAAGAGAACCTTCAGGCTCGAGAGCAGCAGTCGGAGAATACGACCGCGTTTCTTGACAAATCATTACAGGAAGCAAGAACCCGTTTGGAAGAACAAGAGAAGCGGCTAAAAGAATTCAAGGCCCAGTTTATCGGGCAGCTGCCGGGTGAACTTCAGTCGAACCTTCAAATTCTGAGCGGCCTGCAGGCACGCTTGCAGCAAGCCAATGAAGGACTGGACCGGTCTGAACAGCAGAAGCTGTATTTAAGCTCGTTATTAGGTGCGTATCGGGAGACACCGTCGTTGGCAACTGCCGGACTGGGGAATGCAGCGGGGTCGCCGGTCGATGTAGATAGCGAATTAGCGCACCTGAAAGCACAACTAGCCGACATGAAATCGCGGTACACAGATCACCATCCTGCGGTTCTGCAGCTCCGAGATCAGATCGCCAAAGCAGAAAAGCTCAAAGCCGAAATGGACAAAGACAAAACGGCGACCGGAAAGGGCGACGAGGCCGGCCTACCCGAATCGCGGGTGGTCGCGGAGATTCAGAGCCAACTGAAGGGAATAGAGCTGGACATTCAGAATCGTAAGAAGGAGATCGCCGGGCTCGCGGCGGAGATGCAGGAGTACCAGAACCGCTTGAGCAAGACTCCGGTCCGTGAGCAACAAATGGCGGATCTTAGCCGCGACTACGATCAGTCACGCGCGAACTACGAGTCGTTGTTGGCGAAGAAAAACCAGTCAGCATTGGCCACGGACTTGGAGAAGACTCAGCAGGGCGAACAATTCGCGGTGCTGGACCCTCCGAGCCTGCCGACCGGCCCCTACTTTCCTAATCGGCTACTGTTCACTTTGGGAGGTTTGGCAGCAGGTTTGGCTGCGGCTGCCGGTACCGCGTTTCTGCGCGAGACGCTCGATGATCGCCTTCATGCCGACGTGGACATCGTTAGCGTCTCCAAGTTGCCGGTTTTGGTTGCCATACCGCCTCTCGTTACAGCCCGCGATGTCCGCAGAGGACGGTGGCGCGCAGTCAGGGAAGTGGCATGTGCCACAGCGGGAGTCGCTGTTATCGCAGCATCCACACTGTTGGCCTATTACTCTAGTTAGTCTCCTTCAGCTGTCCTGAGTAACCTGGGAAAATCACCAACATGTACAAAGAATTCTACGAGCTGAGGCGGAAGCCGTTCGAGATCACTCCCGACCCCGTCTTTTTCTTTCCAACCCCGCGGCACAATGAAGCTTTGGCTAACCTTTCTTACGGTGTTCGTTGGCGCAAAGGGTTCGTCGTTCTGACGGGGGAGGTGGGAACAGGCAAGACGCTCCTGCTGAGCTGTTTGCTCGACCTTCTCAAGCGGGTGCAGATCGCCTGTGCTTACATTGTGAACAGTCGCCTGACTCCGGGCGAGTTTTTGCGGCATATGGTTGCCGATCTGCAGGTTCCCACCCGTGCCAGGGACAAGTCTGAATTGTTGCTTGATCTGAATAAGTATCTCATCGAGCGCTGCCGGCGTGGTTCGACGACCGTGTTGATCGTCGACGAGGCGCACTTGTTGAGCTGGGAAGTCCTGGAAGAGATTAGGTTGTTAGGAAATCTTGAAACCACCCAGGAAAAACTTCTTCAGATCGTTCTGGTGGGCCAGCCGGAGCTGGATCGTAACCTCGATTCCCTTCAGCTACGGCAGTTGAAACAAAGGATCGCGCTGCGCTGCGAGCTAGAACCGCTGCGCGAACACGAGATCCGGCCGTATATCGAACGCCGGCTCTCGCTCGCCGGTGCAAAACCAGACAACACCCTGTTCCCTGTCCGTACGGTAGAGCTCATCTACGAATACTCGGGTGGTATACCACGCATCGTTAACACGATATGTGAAAACGCACTCGTGATAGGTTGCGCTCAACGGGTTCGTACGATTACTCCACAGATCGTGGAGGAGGTTGCCTCCGATTTCCATCTGAAGAAACCGACGCGTATTCCGGACGACGCCGAACCTCGATCGGACGTCTACAGCGGCGGCGCGGCACCGGCCGCAAGCGTTTCGTAGGACCTATTCATGATGAAAGCTGCAGGTACGTATGAGAGGAATGACTGAATGAGCCGCGTGTATGATGCTTTGCAACAATGTCTCCCGGGCAATGCCGATCCAGGCACTCTGGAACAAAACAGAGCGGATGCCTTGTTCTCGCAGCAATTCGAGGGCTCGGCGTGGGACCTTGATACCATCCCGGCAGTGCAGGCAAACTTGTCGCGTGAAGACAGGGTTCCGGCATTGTTCTCCACCTACAGCTTTGCGTCCGAGCAGTTCCGTTTGCTCGCCACGCGCCTGCAACAACTGCGAGAGTCGCGGGCATTGAAATCTGTTCTCCTGACCAGCAGTGTGGCCGAGGAGGGAAAGAGTTTGTTATCCCTGAATTTGGCTATGTCGCTGGCGCACGGTGGACAACAGAAGGTTCTGCTTGTTGACGCCGACCTGCGAAAACCTGGCGTGTGCCGCGCGCTGCGCGTGGACGAGCTTGAAGGCATAAGAGAATGGTATCGAACGGATCGGCCGATAACTCAGTTTATACGACGCATTGCGGGTGTTCACGTTTGGGTATTGCCGGCGGGGCTCGAAGAAGTGGATCCTCTGGAGATCCTAAAGTCATCGCGAATGGCCAACCTGCTGACCGCCGCGAACGCAGCGTTCGATTGGGTGCTGATCGATTCCTCACCCCTCTTACCGACGGCCGACGCCGAAATCATGTCGCGCATATCCGATGCTACGATCATTGTTGTCCGTCGCGACAAGACCCCAAAGAGTGCGCTGAAAGAAGCTTTGGACAGAGTTGCCCCCTCCAAATTGCTCGGGTTCTTGTTAAATGAATTTCCTAGTACCCGTCATTACGGCTATGAGCGATACGGTGCAGGACAGCGCGACGACAGCTCCGTTGTAAAACCCCAGCTTCAAAATGCGTAAACCGCTCTTGGTAAAGAAACCGCTGGGTGGTGCCGGACGGCTTTCTTCTGATTCCGTCGAGGCGCCAGCGACCTAGAGGCTTTCAACACTAGCTCCCCTTCGCAGGCTTATCACATGGCTCTATTCAACTTCAGTTGGGCAACCGAGCAGCTCAGCCGACGCCGTATCGACCGTAAATTGCCTTCCCGGAGGGCAATCGCGATTGCGGCTGATTGCGACATCTGTGACGAGCGCGATTTTCTGCGACTCCTGTACCTCGAACGCCGCCGAAGCGAACGTTCCAGTCGTCCGTTGTGTCTGATTCTTCTGGAAGGGGTCGAGATTCCAGAAGTTGACACACCAGAAACGGCGTTTCAACAGGTATTCGAGATCCTGCGTTCCTCCGTTCGCGAAACCGACACCATCGGCTGGTACAAGCAGAAGTGCACCTTGGGGATTCTTTTTTCAGAACTCAACTCCGCTGACAAACTGGTCGTGAACACGCTCCGAGTGAAGGTTAGTAGCGTCGTAACTGTTGCCCTAGCGCCGAAGCTGGCCAGCCGGATTCGCATATCGGTTCATGTGTTCCCGAGCAGTAACGATCTCAGCGCGAGCCCCACTGATTTGACTCTTTACCCAGACTTGCCGCACCAGTCTCAAGCGCGGAAAACAGCACACGTTCTAAAGAGAGTCATTGATATCGCCGGAAGCTTGTTCCTCCTCTGCCTCTTGGCGCCGCTCATGATGGTGGTGGCCTTGGCCATCAAATTGAACTCAAAAGGTCCTGTGATCTTCCGGCACGTACGCGTCGGGCAGCACGGTAAGCCGTTCAGCTTTTGGAAGTTCCGATCCATGTACGTCGACAATGACGCCGCAATTCACAAGGATTACGTGACGAATTTCATCTCTCGCGGGCAGCCAGCCAGCGAAACCGAGCCGGTGTACAAAATCACGAACGATCCGCGAATTACGCCAGTGGGGGGCTTTATGCGAAAAACGAGTTTGGACGAAATACCCCAGCTGTGGAATGTCTTGCGGGGGGAGATGTCGCTCGTTGGCCCAAGGCCGCCGTTGCCCTATGAACTCGATTGTTACGCGCTCTGGCACCGCCGCCGCATTCTCGAGGCGAAACCCGGGATTACGGGGTTGTGGCAAGTTACGGGACGCAGCCGAACTACCTTCAACGAGATGGTTCGCTTGGATTTGAGGTACGTCCAACAGTGGTCGATCTGGCTTGATATCAAAATTCTCCTTCAAACGCCCAAAGCAGTACTTATGGGGGAAGGGGCATACTGAGGTCCACAATGGCTACAGCAGTTGGCACTACATACACGCACTCCCAACCAGTTCCTGAGGATGTGGTTCGGTTCGGCGTCATCGGTTACGGCTACTGGGGCCCGAACATCGTTAGAAATCTGGGTTCGCTACCCGGGGCTTGCGTTTCTGGAGTCTGCGATAAAAACGGGAATGCCTTGCGTCGCGCGTCGCAGGCTTACCCGAGTCTCAACTTGTCATCCGATTCCGCGGAGCTTATCTCCTCTCCACTAATTGACGCGATCGCAGTAATCACACCGGTGTGGACGCATTACGGGCTGGCAAAGGCCGCTCTCGAAAACGGCAAGCACGTTTTCGTGGAAAAACCATTTACCTCTACTGTCGCCCAGGCTGAGGAACTCATCGAACTGGCTGAAAAGCGCAACTTGAAGATCGTGGTTGACCACACATTTTTGTTTACGGGTGCGGTCAGAAAAATCCGCCAGTTGATTGATGACGGAACACTGGGAAGTCTGTACTACTACGACTCCACGCGCGTGAACCTGGGTCTATTTCAGCACGACGTGAACGTTATCTGGGATCTGGCACCCCACGACCTCTCGATTATGGATTTTCTGATCAACGCCAGACCCGAGGCCGTCAGTGCAACCGGGCAAAAGCACCTGAACGGCCACGAGGACGTTGCGTTTATTACCGTGTACTTCCCCGAGCGGCTGATCGCACACATCAACGTGAACTGGCTCTCTCCGGTTAAGGTCAGGACGACGCTGATCGGCGGCGAGAAGAAGATGCTGGTCTGGAATGATCTTGATACAGACGAGAAGCTGAAGGTTTACGACAAGGGAGTAGATATCTGCAGCAAAGAGGATGTTTATGAACTGCTCGTTAGCTATCGCTCGGGCGACATGTGGGCTCCCCAGGTGGAGCAGGTTGAGGCGCTCAAGATCGAACTGCAATCATTTCTAGACTGCATCACGGACAACAAGCCCGTAGTTAATGACGGCCGAGCGGGGTTGCAGGTAGTTCGAATGTTGGAAGCCGCATCAAGATCGGTCGCCAAGAAGGGGGGACTCGTTTACTTATGAGTGACTTCCTCTCGATTGCACCCGATGTAAAGCTCGGTGAACGGGTAAAGCTGTCGAGGTTCATCAATCTGTATGGCTGCGAAATCGGCGATGATTCTAAAATCGGCGCGTTCGTCGAGGTCCAAAAGAACGCAAAAATAGGGAAATGCTGCAAGATCTCCAGCCACACGTTCATTTGTGAAGGCGTGACCATCGAAGACGGCGTTTTCATCGGTCATAGCGTCGTGTTCATCAACGACACGTATCCCCGTGCCACGAGCGCTCAGGGATCGCTCCAAACCGAGCGCGACTGGGCCGTGGAGCGGACACTCATCAAGAAGGGAGCCTCGATCGGTTCCGGAGCGACCATACTCGCCAATGTTACGGTCGGCGAAAACGCTATTGTAGGTGCGGGAAGTGTGGTGACCAAGGACGTGCCTGCGAACAGTATCGTTGCCGGAAACCCTGCCCGAGTCCTTCGACATATTGCAGAGCCCCTGGGAGTGGCAAATGACCTCGAAAGATAGCATCCCGTTCCTCGACCTAATTACCCCACACCGCGACCTGGAAAATGAACTGCTGGCTGTGTTTCGGCAGGCTCTCAGCACAGGCACCTTCATCGGCGGCCCAATGGTGCAGCAGTTCGAGAATGCCTTCGCAGCTTTCTGTGAGACATCGCATTGCGTCGGTGTGGGAAGCGGAACCGATGCATTGCGCTTTGCTCTCATCGCTGCAGGAGTGCAGCCCGGGGATGTTGTCGTAACCGTACCGAACACGTTCATTGCAACTACGGAGGCAATTTCTCAGGCAGGAGCACTTCCCGAATTCGTGGATGTGGATGAACGTACGTACAACATGGATCCGGAGAAGCTCGGGGAGTACCTTGCGAACTGCAAAACTGGCAATGACGGCTCCGTAGTCAGCCGCCGGAGCGGACGTCGAGTGACGGCGATCGTACCGGTCCATTTGTATGGCCAAATGGCCAACATGGATCCCATTATGGACTTGGCGCAGCGTTACAACCTGCTGGTCATCGAGGACGCGTGCCAGGCCCACGGGGCTGAGTACTTCTCCGCGCGATCAGGGGCCTGGAAGAAAGCGGGATCAATGGGTCAGGCGGCGGCGTTCAGTTTTTATCCAGGAAAGAACCTGGGCGCCTGCGGAGAAGCAGGAGCGGTGACGACCAACAATGTCGACATAGCTCAGAAGGTTCGCATGCTGCGGGATCACGGGCAAGCAAAGAAGTACTATCACGACATCGAGGGGTACAACGGCCGGCTGGATGCCATCCAGTCGGGCGTGCTACATGCAAAATTGCCCTATCTTCCGAAATGGAACAGACAGCGTTGCGAGCGCGCCGGCAGATATCGACAGCTGCTTATGGGACAGAGCGGGCTTAAACTTCCCTGTGACGTTCCTGGGTTCCGTCCTGTCTACCATCTTTATGTGCTGTGTACAGATGAACGCGAGGATCTGATGGCGCACCTCAAGTCCGCCGGTATCGCGACGGGCATTCACTATCCAATTCCTCTGCATCTTCAAGAAGCATATCGCTCCCACGGCTATTCTCCAGGCAGTTTCCCCGTCAGTGAGAAAACCGCCGCGGAAGTTGTCTCGCTTCCGATGTTTCCGCATCTTACCGACGAACAGCAACTCCGCATCGCAACTGAAATCTTACGGTTCATATCAGAGAAGCCTGTCCTGGCTCAGGCCCGCAGCAGCATTGAAGTCGGAAGGGTGGAACGGACTGCGCCATAACATGCTGCTGAAATGCAATTGCCAACAGTTTTAGAATTAACGTCTTTGTAGCCACTCCTCGGAGGCTTAATGGAGACCGGTTTTGATAGTACGATTTTCAACCTGTTAAGTTACTGGCGGGCCACCGAACGAGCCAAGGACGAGCCTTGCGATTCCATTAGGAATGAAAAGGTTCCGCTCAATGTTGAGCCAGCGCTTCGTAAGCTCATAGGTTACTGCCGCGAAAATGATTGGTCCGGCTACGAGCCATACGATGCTCTAAATAGCCGTATATTCAGCGCCTTGCCATTTCTGAACTCTAGAGTACCTCGGCTGATCCTAACCCAGGGGTTAAAACGGAGCCCGATCAACTTCCGCCGAACATTACTTGTTCCAAAGACGCAGAACCCCAAGGCGATCGCACTGTTCCTTTGTGCATTTCTGAAACTCTCCGGGAGCGGCGTGATCAACACCGACGCCGATATTGAGCTGATGATCAAACGCTTAATTGCTCTCCGTTCCCCAGGTGTCTCTTATTGGTGCTGGGGCTATAGTTTCCCCTGGCAAACACGCACGGTGTTGGTCCCTCGGTGGGAACCAAATCTTGTCTGCACCGCATTTGCTGCCAATGCGCTCCTCGACGCTTACGAGCAGTGCCAGTACGTGCCTGGCTTGACAATGGCGACGAGCGCCGCGGAGTACCTTCTGAAAGAGTTGTACTGGAGCGAAGGTGCATCTCTCGCCGGGTTTGCTTATCCACTGCCCACAGTGCGCAACCAGGTCCAAAACGCGAACTTACTCGCTGCTTCTGTGTTGTGCCGCGTATACAAACATACAGGTGATAATCAGTTCTTGGAACCTGCAATGAAAGTGGCGCGGTACTCAGCCGCCCAGCAAAATGATGACGGTTCGTGGAATTATGGAGAGTCTCGGTCACAGAGATGGGTTGACAACTTTCACACCGGCTTCAATCTTTCCGCTCTGCTCACGATCGCCCGGGCTCTTGAAACAACGGACTTCGATCCACACATGCGGCGCGGATTCGAGTTCTACCGAGCCCACTTCTTCCGTGGGGATGGCGCTGTCGGGTACTATCACAACCGTTTCTACCCCATCGACACCCACTGCGTGGCCCAGAGCATCATCACGCTCCTTGAATTCAAAAATCTCGATTCCGGCAATTTAGCTCTGGCATACAAGGTGTTTCAATGGGCCCACGATCACATGTGGGATGACAAAGGCTTCTTCTATTTCCGTGTACTGCGGAGTTGCACGAACCGAATTTCATATCTGCGATGGACGCAGGCATGGATGCTGTTGGCATTAACCATGCTAAGGTGCGAATCAAATGACGAGGCGGTCCTCTCACAACACCAGCAAGCGACGTGCTCCACGCTATGACAATCCTTTCCAAGTATGTTCTTATCACACCCGCCCGAGACGAGGCAGAGTTCATCGAACTTACAATCAAATCTGTCGTGGCTCAGACAGTGCGCCCGGTTAAGTGGGCAATCGTCAGTGATGGTTCGACTGATGGAACTGATGACATTGTGAGGAGGTACGCTGCCGAGCACCCATGGATTGAGCTGGTACGGATGCCCGAGCGTCGCGAACGACATTTTGCCGGGAAGGTTTATGCTTTCAACGCAGGGTACACAATCGTCGCTAGTCTCGACTATGCAGCGATAGGCAGTTTGGATGCCGATATCTCTTTTGACGAAGATTATTTTTCTTTTTTGCTTCGCAAGCTAGCTCAAGACCCTTTGCTAGGCCTTGTAGGCACGCCGTTCAAAGACCGCTCTAATGGGACCTACGACTACCGAATCGTCGGTCACGAGCACGTGTCCGGCGCATGCCAACTGTTTCGGCGTGAGTGCTTTGAAGCAATCGGCGGTTATGTTCCTGTAAAGGGCGGCGGCGTGGACCAGATAGCCGTCATTACGGCCAGGATGAAGGGCTGGAAGACACACACGTTTACCGAGAAAACCTGTGTGCACCATCGCGAAATGGGTACCGCCCAACACGGTCTGCTAGCGACAAGATTTAGGAGTGGAATCAAGGATTACGTTTACGGTGGTCATCCAGTGTGGGAGTTTTTCAGAACGGGATATCAAATGTCCAAGAGGCCTTTTGTGGTCGGTGGGTTGCTCTTGGGCGCCGGGTATTCTTGGGCTCTGCTACGAGGTATAGAAAGGCCAATTTCGAGTGAAATGGTAGCGTTCCGCAGACGCGAGCAGATGCAACGCCTGAGAGGGCTCATAACAGGAGCCCTGTCAAGGATCATATGAAAGCGGCCTCAGGGGTCCTCATCATCAACGCCGATGATTGGGGGCGCGATCGGGAGACTACCGAGCGGATCCTGGAATGTGTCGTTCGCGGTGCTGTCTCCTCCGTGAGCGCTATGGTGTTCATGGAGGATTCAGAGCAAGCCGCGGCGATTGCTCGCGAGCGTGGAATCGATGCAGGTCTCCACCTTAATTTTACGACCCCATTTTCGGCGCGTTATTGTCCCGCACGACTCGCAGAAAAACAGCACAGACTCGCGAAGTGGTTGTCTTGGCATCGACTGGCTCACGCTTTTTTTTACCCACCCCTTATTAGAGAGTTCCGGTATGTCGTAACAGCTCAGCTCGAAGAGTTCTCTCGCCTATACGGGAGGCGGCCGGAACGTGTGGACGGCCATCATCACGCGCATCTCTGCGCAAACGTTGTTCTTGGAGGGCTAATTCCGGCCGGGACTGTGGTTCGGCGAAACTTCTCATTTGCGCCGGAAGAGAAGAGCTTGGGTAACCGTGTCTACCGAAAAACCATGGATCGCATATTGGAAAGGCGCTACCGAGTTACCGACTTTTTCTTTTCTCTGCCGCCACTCGATCCCCCTACTCGCCTGCGACGGATCTTCCTCCTCGCTCGCCGGTCTGTTGTCGAGGTCGAAACGCACCCTATTAACCCGGAAGAACACCGTTTCCTCGCAGAAGGCGAGATCTTCCGCTGGGCCGGCGATTGCCGGATCGCGCGCCGTTTCACGCTAGATTCAAATGCCGCCTTTTACCGCCAAGCACAGCCTACTGTCTGAGAGAACCTTCCGGGGTTCCATCGGACAGAGTCAGATCTCAATTGTCAATGCGTCTACTGAAGTTGATGTCGCATTGCTCACGGGGTGCCAGGACAGGCATTACGCTTTCGGATTGGCGACAGCCCTCGCCTCAAAAGGCGTTTGTCTGGAAATAATCGGCGGCGACCAGGTCGATAGCCCTGAATTCCATACCACACCCAAGTTAACCTTTCTTAATCTCAGGAGGAACCAACAACAAGTCGCACCCGGATGGGTGAAGATCTACAGACTGTTAGCGTATTACGGAAGGCTATGCCGCTATGCCTTAACTGCCAGGCCAAAAGTGTTTCATATCCTATGGAACAATAGAGTCGAGCTCATAGATCGAACTCTTGTCATGGCTTATTACAAACTATTGGGGAAGAAGATCGTGCTTACTGCACACAACGTTAATGCCGCCAGTAGGGACTCACAGGACACATGCCTCAACCGCATAACCTTACGTATACAGTATCAGCTCGCCGATCACATTTTCGTTCATACCGAGAAGATGCGGCGCGATCTCCTTACCCAATTTTCTGTCTCCTCGCACGCAGTTACCGTAATCCCTTATGGAATCAATAACGCTGTTTCTCAGACAAATCTCACATCTGCTGCAGCAAAGCAGCAACTCGGGATACGCGGCAGCGACAGGACCATTCTATTCTTCGGCGCCATCGCACCTTATAAAGGACTTGAGTTCTTGGTGACCGCGTTCCAGCAACTGATCGCGACAAATGTAAATTATAGACTGATCATTGCCGGCAAGCCGAAAAAAGATAATGAAGCTTATTTTGCAGCGATCCACCAGGCCATCACGCGTACCATCGGTGTGGGACGGGTAATCGAGAAAATCGAATATATTCGCGACGAGGACACGGAGCGATATTTCAAAGCAGCGGACGTGTTAGTACTACCATACAGCCGCATTTTCCAGAGCGGTATTCTTTTTTTGGCATACAGTTTCGGCCTTCCTGTAATTGCAACCGACGTGGGGGCGTTCAGAGATGACGTAATCGAGGCCAAAACTGGGTATCTTTGCAGACCATGCGACCCCGCCGACTTGGCGCAGATCATTGACAAATACTTTGAAAGCCAACTCTTTAATGCTCTGGACCGCCGACGGCCGGAGATAAGAGATTACATGACCGCTCGCCATTCCTGGGATGTGGTTGCTGAAATGACGCGAAACGTCTATGAGCAACTGCAGGGATCGTGGCAATAGCCCGATTCCATGTGCGGCAACTAAGGGTCAGGTGCGCTCCCTGTTTGTTGTGTTGGGTGTAATAACTGCATCCTTAGAATATATCAGTGGATCTCAATTGTCTAAGGTGGTAAGTGACAGACGGGTATGCAAGCACTGCTAAGCATCTGCGGCAAGCAAATCAGGGTTAGCGGACGAGCGATTCGGATTGCTCGTCTCGAGGCGGACAAATACATTTTCTTGGATGACCCAGAGGCAACGCTGTACGGTGTCCGGAAATGCGGAGTTCGGATTGACCTGTTCACATTCATGCAAAAATTGCCTGAAACTGTGCCGAAATATCTTTATCCCAAGGAATGGGACAACCTTGCTGCGCTGCGGGTATCCACGTTCGAACACTGGTGGACGCAACAGATCGGGTTCAAGGCCCGGAACAAGGCTAAGCAAGCCGGAAAGAAAGGGGTAACCCTGCGGGAAGTACCTTTCGATACTGCCCTCGTTCAAGGAATCTGGGGGATCTACAATGAGTGTCCCGTTCGCCAAGGTCGGCCATTCCGTCATTACGGAATGGACTTGGAGACTGTACGTAAGGCGTCGGGGACTTTCCTCGAGCATAGCAGCTTCATCGGAGCATTTCTCGGCGACAAGCTGATTGGTTTTGCCAAGCTGGTGAGCAATGAGACTCGTACTCAGGCGGGCCTAATGCATATAGTCTCTATGATTCAGCACAGGGACAAGGCTCCAACAAATGCGCTAATCGCCGAAGCCGTCCGATCCTGTGCCAAGCGGGAGATCCCGTATCTCGTCTACTCGAGCTTCGCATATGGGAACAGGCAACGGGATAGCATGAGCGATTTTAAGGAAAGAAACGGCTTTCAGCGCGTGGACCTGCCTCGCTACTACATTCCCTTGACCGGCCTCGGTTCGGCAGCGTTTCGCCTTGGTCTCCATCGCAGGTTTGTCGATCATCTTCCGGAGCCTGTCCTCAGCAAACTCCGTGATGTACGGAACGCGTGGTACAACAGGAAGCTGCATGCGGTTGTGCAATCTTCCTAGAACCAGTATTTCGAGCATTCGCATCTCCACGCAACACGCTAGCATTGGTTTGCTGCTTTAGAGTCAATGGGGAGGATTCTATGAATATGGCCGTCCGGCGATTTTTCCTAACTAATCCTATATTACGCCAAACGTACTTGACTACACGGAAAGTCTATCACCACAGACGCATGGTTAAAGGCGCACAAGCGTTTATTGAGGATATTGATGAATATCGAAAGGCGCTGAGGTCGGAAGACGGGAAACTTGTCAATGTACATACGAAGGATGGGTTGACCATCACCATACGGCGGAACTGTATGGACGCCACAATCCTAGCAGAGATCTTCTTGGATAACTGTTATGCTCGAGGCCTTTCTCTGACCTCTCAGCCAGTGGTTATCGACATTGGAGGTTACATTGGTGACTTTGCTCTCTATGCAGTGAAACATCTTAATGCTCGCAAGGTGGTCGTTTGTGAACCCTCCCCGGATAACTGGCGCCTCTTAAGAATAAATGTCACCAATAATCATTGTGAAGATAGAATTGAAATTGTAAACAAGGCCGTCACGGACGGGCACGATGTACTAATGAACGTTGACGCGCCTGGTAGAGGCCAGGCCAGGGTCTCTGCGTATTACGACTGTGATAATCCGGAGCGAAAGCTTGTTCCCGGGGTGACACTAGCAAGACTTGTGGAAGAGTATGGGCTTGGCGAAATAGATCTGCTAAAGATAGATTGCGAAGGCGGCGAGTACGAGATCCTCTCTACTATGCCTAGAGCGATAGGCGATCGCATTCGCAACATTGTGTTTGAGTATCATGAGATCGATGGATTCGTAGCCAAGCTCACGTGCGTTAAGCAAAGGCTTTGCGATGAAGGGTACACTCTTAGAACGCACGGAAGCCTAGTATTCGCTACACGTAAGTAGAGTATTGATTGTGAATACCTGGCCGGGACATAACTTCGTTCAACAACAGGTGCTGCCGTTCGGCATCTTCCAGTCGTGAGCTGGATCTTTTCATCCATACATGCCGGGAATCGTAGGACTTATCACAGAGAAGCCGCGTGAATGGGCGGAGCAGGAATTGGTCCAGATGGTCAACGCTCTTCATCACGAGTCGTTCTACGTGACGGGAACTTGGGCTGATCCGGCAGTGGGCGTGTACGTTGGATGGACGGCTAAGAAGGGCTCCTGGGCGGAGCGAATGCCAGTATGGGACGATGAAGCTACCATCGCTCTCATTTGTTCTGGAGAAACATTCCCGACCTTAGCAATGGGTCAAGAGTGCACCTCCAGCTTCGCATCTCAGCTACGTACATCCAGGCAAATTACCCACGCCAAAGACAACGATCTTTCCTTTTTCTCGGGGTTGAATGGGAGGTTTCACGGAGTTCTGATCGATCGCACTCAGGGAACGGTCACGGTATTCAACGACCGCTACGGAATGCACCGACTCTGTTATCACAGGTCTGTGGACGCGTTCTATTTTGCCGCGGAAGCTAAGGCGATTCTTGCGGTCCGCCCAGAGCTGCGAAGAGTGAACGGTCGCAGCTTGGGGGAGTTCGTCGCCTGCGGCTGTGTACTGGAAGGTAGGACGCTATTTCACGGGATCGATGTGTTACCGCCGGCTGCTGCCTGGACGTTTTGCCGCGGCTTGCTTAAGAAGAAAAGCACCTACTTTCGCGTTCGCGAATGGGAGGAGCAAACACCGCTGGAGCCGGAATCGTATTACGAGGAACTCCGGGACGTTTTTTCACAAAATCTTCCTCGCTATTTCGACGGCCCGGAAGCAGTCGCAATATCCCTGACGGGCGGTTTGGACACCCGAATGATCATGGCGTGTTACAGGCCTGCTCCTGGATCGGTTCCGTGTTACACGTTCGGGGGAATGTTCCGCAGCTGCGCCGATGTGCAAATTGCACAGCGTGTAGCCGATATATGCCAACAACCGCACGAGGTGATCAGGGTTGGGCATGACTTCCTCGCGCAATTCCCACATTATGCAGAGCGGACTGTATATCTTAGTGAAGGAACCGCCGACATAGGTCGTTCGCCGGATCTTTACGTGAGCCAGAAGGCTCGCGACATCGCCCCAGTTAAAGTAATGGGGACCTACGGCAGTGAGATATTGCGCCAAGCCGTCATGTTTAAGCCAGAGGTACCTTCACCTGGCTGGCTGCATCCAGATGTCGTGGCCTGCACTGAGCAAGCGAGCGGCACCTATGCCAAACTCCGTCGTGAGCATCCAGTGAGTTTTGCCGCATTCCGGCAAGCTCCCTGGTACCAGTCTGGAGTTCTCGCTCTTGAACAAAGTCAGCTTACTGTCCGCGCACCGTACCTGGACAACGACTTTGTCCGAACCGTATATCGGGCGCCAAAGCCCGCCATGCATGAATGCGATATTCGCCTTCGGCTCATTCAGGATGGCAATCCCGCGCTGCGCAGACTTCGCTCCGACATGGGATACGCGGGAGGATCAGGTCGTCTGTCCGGGGCCGCGGCAAAAGCGTACTCGAAATTCACGCACAAAGCCGAATACGCCTGCGACTACGGCATGCCCCAGTGGGTCGCCGCTATCGATCATTTTTTCTCTCCGTTCCGACTCGAACGCCTCTTCCTCGGCCGCCACAAGTTTTCTCATTTCCGGGTTTGGTACCGTGACTTTCTGGGTGACTACGTTCGGCAAATCTTGCTTGATTCAAAATCGCTTTCTCGCCCTTACCTGCAGCGGAACGGACTCGAAAAGATTGTACGACGGCATATCAACGGCGAACGCAACTACACGACCGAGATTCACAAGGCACTCACACTGGAACTTGTACATCGCCTTTTTGTAGACGCGAGATGACTAGGAAAGTTTTTTCTTACAAAATGCTCCTAGGGGGACTCTAATGTCGCCGGTACTCGCTGCCATGCTGTTCGCCATCGGCATCGCGGGACTTTTTTTTCTAGATCGAGATCAGAGTGCGCGTACTTCAGCAGCTCTTTGGATTCCCGTAATATGGATTTGGATCAACGGGTCGCGGCCAGTCTCGGTCTGGCTCCAGATGTCTACCCCGCTGGACTCCCCAGATCAGTACCTGGAAGGGAGCCCCATTGATCGGGTAGTGTTCGCCGTTTTATTGGGGCTAGCCGCCATAGTTGTACTCAGGCGAGGACGACAGGTTTTGAAGCTGATCGGTCCCAACTGGCCGATTGTGCTGTTCTTTGCTTACTGTGGCGCCAGCGTGTTCTGGTCCGATTTCCCTGATGTTGCTTTTAAGCGATGGACCAAGGCCGTCGGCGACCTGCTGATGCTCTCGATCGTGCTCACGGAGAAGAACGTATGCGCGAGCGTCAAGAGACTTCTTAACAGGGCCGCTTTTATCCTTATCCCGTTATCCGTCCTCTTTATAAAATATTACCCCGCTCTCGGCAGGGGTTTGAGGAAATGGGTTTGGGTACCAACTCACACGGGAGTAACCACCAACAAGAACCTTCTTGGCATGATTTGCCTAATTTTCGGAATTGGATCGGTGTGGCGCCTCTTGGCTGCTTACTACGACAGGACAGTAGTGAATCGAAGCCGTCAACTACTGACTCACGCTAGCCTGATCGCTATGATTATATGGCTACTGTGGATGGCTAATTCGATGACGCCTCTTGCTTGTCTTGTGCTGGCGTCCGGATTGCTCGCTATGACGACCTTGACCGCGGTTGCCCGAAAGCCAGCGATAGTGCATTGCGTGGTGATCACAACAATTTGCGTGGCATGCTCGACTATTTTATTGGGTTCCAACACTACAATGTTGCAGGCAATGGGTAGAGACTCGACTCTGACAGGTCGCACGACGATCTGGCACCAACTGCTCCAGATGACTGTCAATCCAGTGCTCGGGACCGGCTTCGAGAGCTTCTGGCTCGGGCCGCGGCTGCAGAACCTATGGACAATATTTGGTCGTGAGTTGAACGAGGCACACAATGGTTACTTGGAAGTATTTCTGAACCTTGGATGGGCTGGCGTGAGCCTTCTAGGCATCGTCATTGTGACGGGGTACCGGAACGTGCTTTGCGCCTTACGCCGCGATGCTGATGAAGGCAGGCTTAGGCTTGCGTACTTCGTAGCGGCTTTGGTCTACAGCTTCACCGAGGCGGGTTTCAGAATGATGGATCCGGTATGGATCTTCTTTTTGCTATCTGCGGCAAAGGTTCCTCAACCTTGGACAGCGCGCGAGGTCGACCAACCCGTGATCGCGGAGACACTCGAACATGCGGTGCGGGGGCAGGAGCGGCTTGAAGCCATTTGATCCAGATGGCAGGTTCTGTTCCGCTGCAGATGCCCAGGACATCCGTCGACTCGCGATTAAAGGTTCCGGAGCGACAATGCTTTCCTCGGGCGCAGGATTAGGAATTCAGATCGTTGCCACAATGGTTTTGGCGCGCCTTCTTACCCCTCGAGATTTCGGGCTCGTAACAATGGTGACCACCTTCAGTCTTCTGCTGACGAACTTTGGGATGAACGGTTTTACTGAGGCCGTCATACAATGCGAAGAAATCAATCATGCGCTTGCCAGTAATCTGTTCTGGATCAATGTATGCGCTGGCCTTCTGCTCACGATTGGGTTTGCCGGGACGGGGTCGCTACTGGCACGTTTTTATGGCAACCCGCTGGTTGCGCGGGTCAGCGTAGGCATCTCGCTGACGATTTTCGCAACGAGCACTTCGGTTTTGCACCTAGCGCTCCTGAAGCGGGCGATGCGCTTCGGAGTAGTTTCCGCCAGCGACCTAGCCGCCCATACTGCTTCTGTTGCTGTTTCGATCGCGCTCGCTTGGGTACGGTGGGGT
>OCZT010001385.1_pt1 | contig 25093 bp, 24 predicted proteins | sample 1539031 | NCBI WGS metagenome assembly OCZT01 (sample SAMEA3539308, study PRJEB22396) | soil metagenome | biome: tundra; feature: field; material: soil | place: USA | collected 2010-05 | depth 0.15 m | reverse complement strand
ACGTCCAGGTAGTAGGTGAAGACGATGGATTCTCCGTCGGCGTCGGGATCACCCATGACATTGATGACCACTGGGGGGACATCAGGCCCCTGGGGCTGCGGGCTGATCCAGAAGGTCGTGGGCGCGAAGACCACGTAGTTATCAGGTGCGCTCGCCTGGACCTGCCCGGCGGAGACGCCGGCCGAGGCCATGGCCTGCTGCAGCGTTGGCGGTCCCCAGGTCGGCTCGACGGGTGGCGTGTCGGACGGAGGCCCATCGTCGTCCGGGATTATGGCGGGGGTGACGTCGAGGGTCGGCCCGTCGCAGACCAAGTTCCCGTCTCCGCCAAGGCCCCAGGTTCCCTGGATCTCCGTCGTGATGTCGACGGTGACACGTTGGTCTTGGAGACCCGAGGTGATCATCGCCGCGGTAGCCAGGCCAGATCCTGGTTTGATGCTCGGTGGCGGCGGGCCGTACTGGGAGGTGGCAGTCCAGTTTGCGTCGAGCGCAGTCTGAGTCGTGTCACTCACATCGCCTGAGAAAAAGTGGGGGGACTCAACCTGAAAGATGGCACCCACCGAACCGCTCCAGAACGCGATGGGGAAGACCTCCACGTACCCGGGGCCGCCCTCCCACCCCGACTCCTCGGAGGGCCGGCTCAGGACCTGTGCGACCTCCCAGTCGGCCCCGACGCTGCACAGGGCTCCGAGCTTGGGTGGGGTGACGGGCTGGCCCGCGCTATAGCTCCCGTCGCGTGAGTTCGTCGCCGGACCGCGGCAGTACAGGGTCAGGTTGCCACTGGCGTCCACACTTCCCGGGGGACCTGGCTGGGGAGGTTCGCCTATCGCCAGGTCCAAGCCTGCTGCTGGCGCGCAGTCGGAGGAGTCCCCGCCACCGCCACCGCCACTAGAGGCGTACACGGGGCGCGCTGGCCAACACAACAGCAGAGCTACCGTGGCCGCGACGCAGCCCACCGACCACGGCTTCATCCTGTGCTCTGGACCTGCTGGATAAGGGCATCCGCCGTTGCATCGCCCCCCTGAACCCAACTCGCCTCGTAGATCAGGTACTGCCCAAGTGCTGCGCCGCTTTCCACGTTGGTGATATCGACTTCCCAGACCGCGTCGCCGGAGGCTACTGGATTAACTGACACGGATCCGCTTGCCGCTGTCCATGTACTCGAACAGGGTCCGACAGAGCTACCAACGTACGCCACACCGGGATTCGATTCGCGGGTGCCTGTGAGGTCGGACATCTGTTCGCCTGTCACTGAGACCGCGTCGACGTTCTCGAGGTACTCGCATGCCGGGGTATCCACAATCTTTCCCCCGGCCTGCACGAACGGCACCGCGTTGTTACTGCCGCCCGCGAGGAGGTACTGCATGAACGCAGCCTGGCCGTGCTGCTGACCCCACTCCATCAGACTCCAGAACTCCTCGTCTTCAGTTACCCAGGTCTGAAGGCCGGCGTCGCTCAACTCACCGTTCGTGAGGTTCTTCGTCTGCACGGCCGGGGGATCGGGGACGATCTCCGAGCAGGCCGGGACCATACTGGATTGCATCTGGAGCCATGCCTGCTGGACGGCGGTGAGGTTGCTCGGCTGAGGTCCACCTGTCAGGTACGCGGCGGCTCCCGGGATGGTGGTGTCCTGCGCGTCGCAGTAGGAGGTGGGAATAGGGCTCGCGCTGGAGCTCGGGGTCGTCCCGGTCGCGTGTGCGGTGCTGGAGGTCTTCGGCGGCGCGGCCGTACGGCTGGCGACTGCCTGGCCCCCGCCACAGCCGGCCGCTAGGCTCGCGAGCAAGGTGAGGGTTGCGAGCCATCGGCGCGAACGGGCTAAACGTGGCAGAGAAGAAGATCCAGGCACGGTGGGGAGAGGGATGCCCACGTTTCCTCCTTCCCAAGACGCGGGTGATGCGATCGGCAGTGTACCCAGGTCGCCCCTGGTCCTGCTCGTGGCCATTGCAGTGCGCTCGACTTCCACTCCGCTCGACGTCCCGCACGGCGGAGCCCTCCCGGACCGTTATTCACTGGCTCCGCACGGACGGGCCGAGCTTACGGAGAGCAGACGGACAGCAGACGGACAATCGAGCAGACGCCTCGCGAATCTCGCCCGGATTCGTTGCCCGAGAGAATCGGCAACCGGAAGGACCCGGTTCGCTAGAACTCGATCAGCCGGACGGCGGGTCGCCTTTCTCCAGGTCGATCGGCCACCGCAGGAGGAACGCGCCCAGCAGGTTGTCGATTTCTCGGCCTCGCCTGGTCGGCTCGTCGTCTGCTTGAAGGCACGTCGTGAACTCGGCGCTCAAGATGTCTTCAACCGCCAGTCGCTCGGTCAACTCCGGCTCTGGGTGGGTGCGAAGGGACGAGAGCAATGCCACGTCTCTGCCGCCGATCACCTCGGCAAACAGACTTCGCATCTCGGCCGGTAGGGACTCCACGACGCTCGTCATGGGATCACTCTCCACGCTGAACTGGTTCTTGCCCAAGCCGTCACGACCCTCCCAGCCGAATTGAGAACCACGGTGGCTGTCTTGCCGATGTACCTGAACTTCCCGCCGGGCTGAACCTCGACTTTTACAGGATCCTCCACGGCGTCATTCATAGCGGAATCCGAGACGCCGAGGCCGCCGTCACGTCCCATCACCTGCTCGAGCCCATGTTGGGTGTCGCCGTCGATCTCACGAGGCGCCCCCGGCGGGTACGGAGAGGTTCCTTGTGACGAGCCGCCCTGCGGGCCGGTGATCGAGCCGCCCGACTGTCCGCCGCCGCCGAGGGCCTTGGCCAGCAGCGCGTCGATCGCCGTCGCACCCACGGCGACCACCGCCGTCCCCGCCAGCAGCTCGGCGCCGGCCGACGTGGACGCGACGGTCATGCTGCCGCCCCCGGCAAGGGCGAATGACATCCCACCTCCCACGGCCGCACCCCCGCTGAACGGCAGCAGCAACTGAGCCGCGATCCGGGCCATGGCGGCGAGCGCCTCGGCGATGGCGGCGGCGATCTCGGCCAGGGCCTCGGCCAGGGTGGCGAGGAGGTCCGTGACCGTCGCCAGAGCGCTGGAGACGATGCCGGCTTCGCCGACCTCCGACAGGCCAAGGGTGAAGAAGGCCGCGGCCGTCAGCACCACCGCCCCGCCCACCACCACCTCGACGACGTGGTCGTACTGGTCCTGGGCGCTCCGGATCGCGAAGGAAGCCACGTGCAGGGTCCCCGATACCGCCTGGATCTGCCGGTGGAGCGGGGCCACGCCGGCCGAATAGTCGTGCCAGGCACTGGTGTAGGCGGTGGCGGCCTGCCCTCGCCACCAGGTCGAGATGTCCTCGGCATGGGGGGCGAGCTGCCGCTCGGCGGCCTGCAGGCCGGCATCGAGGGCGTCCCAGGCGTCGGCCATCTGCGAGAGCCGCTGCGGGTCGCCGCCCGGCCGGCCGGGCATCCAGCCGGGAAGGCCCATGAGTGGATTTCCCTCCCTCTCAGGGCGTCATCGACTGCGCGACGCTGTGCTCCGCAGCCACCAGTACCGCTCCCGCCGCCTCGACCCGGCGTGCCAGCGTCAGCAGGCCGTCGCCCAGGTTGTCCAGCGCGGTCAGCGTCTCGCGGAGCACCTCCCCGTACTCGGTGTCAGACGAGGCGTGCCCAAAAGGGTCGCCGGAACCCGAGCCGTGCGCCCCGAGGTCGGACGCGGCGCTGACGACCTGGCCGCGCGCTCGCTGGAATGCGTCCGAGAGGTCGTTGAAGGAGGTGATGCTGCCCACGTAGAGGGTGGGGGTGCTGCTCGAGCCGCCCTGTCCCGCCGCTGGTGCCACCGGATGTCCTCCGCGACCTGGAGATCGTCCCGGTGATGGTCGGGGCGATTGCCGGACAGCGGGCGGACAAAGGGTCTGGGCTCACCCCCTGGGAGGCAGGTGGTACTCCAGGAAGGCCGCGGTCTGCTCCCAGGCCCGGGCCGCCGCCTGGGGCCGGGAGAACATCGCCGAGTCGTGGTTGTCGAAGGCGTGGCCGGCGTGGGGGTGGAGGTGCAGCTCCACGTGCCGGCGGCCGGCGAAGGCGTGTGCCACCGCCCGGCGCTGCGCGGTGTTGATGTAGGTGTCGTCCTCGCCGAAGTGGAAGAGGATGGGGCAGGTCACCTGCCGGGCGAGGTCGAGGGCGCCGGGGATCGCCGACCCGTAGTAGCAGACGGCGACTGCCGGGTCAGCGGCCGCCGCCACCATGTAGGCGATGCCGCCCCCCAGGCAGAATCCGACGATCCCCACCCGGTGGCCCTGCACCTCGGGGATGGCCCGCAGGTGCTCCAGCGTCGCGACCGCGTCGTCGGCCGCCTGGGGCACGTCGAGCCGCTGCATCGCCTGGAAGGCGAGCGGAAGATTCTCGGGGAGATGCTCGTCCAGCACCAGGGCGGGCTCCAATCGCGAGTAGAGGTCGGGCGCCAGCGCGACGTAGCCGAGGCCGGCCAGCCGGTCGCACACGCCCTTGACGTACGGGGTCAGGCCGAATATCTCCTGGACCACCACCAGCCCTGGGCCCGCTCCGCTCTCGGGCACGGAAAGCGCGCCAGAGAACGAATGCCCGTCGTGGCCCCGGATACGCTCCTCCCGTCGCTCCATCTTCACGACAGCGTACTACTCGTCAGCCGGTGTTCTGCAGGCCGGCCGCGATCCCGTTGACACTCCGCAGGATCGCCTCCAGCAGGGCCGCCCGCTGCGGGTCGGCCTCGTCGAGAGCCCGGTAGCGGGCCAGCATCTGGGCTTGCAGGACAGAGAGGGGGTCGATGTAGGGGTCGCGCAGCCGGAGCGTCTCCTGGAGCAGTGGCTGGTCGGCCAGCAGGGTGCGCTTGCCGGTGATGTGGAGCACCGCCTGGAGCGTCCGCGCGTGCTCCGCGGTCACATCGATCCACATCCGCTCGCGCAGCCCGGGGTCCCGGACCAGCTCAAAGTAGCGGCTCGCCACCCCCATGTCGGTCTTGGCCAGGGTCATCTCGAGGTTGCCGATCAGAGCCCGGAAGAAGGGCCACCGCCGGTACATCTGGTGGAGCAGCTTCCAGCGCGCCGTCCCCGCCGCCGGCAGGGGCGCCTCGACCTCGCTGGGAGGCGGCGCGTTGCAGTCATCGGCGGCATCGACGGGCAGGTCCTCGGCGAATGCCACCAGCGACCCGCCCACCCCGTACCACGTGGGCAGCATCAGCCTGGTCTGGTTCCACGCGAAGACCCACGGGATGGCGCGCAGCTCGGCAATCCGCGTGGACTCCCCGCGGCTCACCGGACGGGAGCCGATGTTGAGCTGCCCCAGCTCGCCGATCGGGGTGACCTCGGTGAAGAAGCGCTCGAATTCATCCGTGTACACGAAGGCCCGGTAGCGCCGGTAGCTGTCGGCCGCGATCCCCGCCATCGCCGTCTCCCAGACCGCCTCCTGATCGGGAGGGAGCGGCATCTGCAGCGAGCTCGCCTCCCACACCGCCGCGGCCACCAGCTCCAGGTGGTTCTGGGCCACCTCCTCGCGCGAGTAGCGGTAGTGGAGGATCTCCCCCTGCTCGGTCAGCCGGACCCGCCCCCGCACCGCCCCTGGCGGTTGAGAGAGGAGGGCCTCGTGGGTGGGCCCGCCGCCGCGTGAGACCGTGCCGCCCCGGCCGTGGAAGAGGCGGAGCCGCACGCCCGCCTCGTCGCAGACGCGGGCGAGCTGGCGGTGGGCGACATACAGCGACCATTGGGCTGCGAGGTAGCCGCCGTCCTTGCTGCTGTCGCTGTAGCCCAGCATCACCTCCTGGAGATTGCCGCGGGCCCGCACCTGCTGGGCGTACTCGGGCTGGGCGAGCAGGCGGCGCAGCACCCTGGGTGCGGAGCGCAGACCGGAGATCGTCTCCATCAGTGGCACCAGGTCGAATCGGCTGGTGTGCACGCCGCCGAAGGACCAGGAGACGAGCCCGACCAGGGAGGCGAGCCACATGCCGGCCATCACCTCGACCGGGGAGTGGGTCATCGAGATCACCACGTTCTCGGTCGAGTGGGGCGAGATCGAGCGCTGGGCGCGGCCCATCTCCACCAGGGTGTCGAGGAGGTCGCGGTCGTCCGCGTCGAGGGTCAATGTGCCGATGTGCGGTCCGCGCTGCTGCATCGCGCGGGCGAGTAGCCCGACCGCCGCGTCCTCATCGAGGTCGTCCAGGCTGCCGTCCAGCTGGCCGCACTGGCGCAGGATCGTGGAGGCGACCTCCCGCAGCCGCGAGGCGTGCAGCCGGACGTCGATCGCGTACCCGTAGAAGTCGAAGGCGCCGACCTGTCGGCGGAGCTCCAGCAGGCCGCCGTCCGCGAAGAGGGAGCCGCGCTGCCGGCGGAGGGCGGCGTCGACCAGGTCGAGGTCGTCGAGCAGCTCCTGGGCGGTGGAGTAGGGGCGCTCGGCCGCCCGGACCCCCTGGAGCTGGGCGAGAGACGCCTCCAGGCGGTGGTGGATCAGGGTCAGCTTGCGCCGGTACGGCTCGGTCCGGTTGCGCTCGCCGAGGTCGTGGGCGGCCTCGGGCATCCGCGCCTCGTCGTCGGCGATGGACGCCGCCAGCACCGGGTCGGCACCCGTCCAGCGGGTGGACTGGCTGTACTGGACGGAGATCGCGTGCACCGAGTCGCGGTAGCGGGCCAGCACCATCTGCTTCTGGGCGCGGAGCGCGTCCCGGAGGGTCCGCGCTCGGGCGTGGGGGTTGCCGTCCTGGTCGCCACCGACCCAGGAGCCGAGGCGGAGGAAGGGGTGGAAGGGCGGCGGTGGCCCGCCGAAGACCTCGATCCAGCGGCGGTCCAGCTCGGCGTGGACGGCGGGAATGGCATCCATCAGGAGGTCGAGGTGGAAGCGGATGTCGCGGGCCTCGTCCAGGACGGTCGGTCGCACGGTGCGCAGCTCCTCGGTCTGCCAGAGCAGCTCCATGTCGCGGCGCATCGAGGCGACCAGGGTGGCGTGGCGGGGTGAGCCGGGCGGGGGGCCGTCGAGGGCGTCCAGGGCCATGGCCACCCCGTTGACGTGGTCGAGGACCGAGCGGCGGACCGCCTCGGTGGGGTGGGCGGTGACCACCGGCACCACGTCCAGCTCGGCGAGCGCGGCGAGCAGCCGCTCCCTGCCGCCCTCCATATGCGCGGCACGGGTGAAGAGGTCGTGGAAGGTTCCCGGGGAGGCGGGCCCTCCGGCCGGGACCGCCTGGATGCTCCGGATCACCTGGACCCGGTGCTCCAGCTCGGCCACGTTGACCAGCTGGAAGTAGAGGGAGAAGGCTCGGATCAGCCGGGTCGCCGTGCCCACGTCGATCTCGCCCAACTGGCGGTCGAGGGCATGGCTGACCGCCTCGTCGTGGTGGTCGCGCAGCTGCTTGGTCTTTGCCCGCACCTCTTCTTCGAGCACGAGGAGCGGCTCGCCCTCCTGCTCCGCGAGGGTCTCTCCCAGCAGGGTGCCGACCAGGCGCACGTTGCGCCGGAGGCGGCGCTCCGCGTCTGCCTCGGGGCTCGGAGGTAGGGGGTCAGGCTGTTCGGACACCTGCCAAGCATGCCGCCTCACCCGCCCCGCGCGCCATCTGCATAGTGTTGCCATGATGGACATCGCCACCCGGCGCCTCCGAAATCAGCGTCTGGCCGGCAATCCCCTGGGTTCTGCGGACGAGGTGGTGGGCTGGCTGGGCGCGGTGCAGGCGCAGGACTAGCCGGCGGCCGCCTGGGCTCTCGGGCAGCGCACACGCGATGCCACCGCCGCCGATGTGCACCGGCTCTTCGACGTGGGGGCGATCGTGCGCACCCATGTGCTCCGCCCCACCTGGCACTTCGCACTCCCCGCCGACATCCGTTGGCTCCTCGCCCTCACGGCGCCACGGCTCCGGACCGCCCTCGCGGGCCGCTGGCGCGACCTGGGGATCGACCACGGCGTGATGGGCTGAGCCGAGGCCGCGTTCAGCGGCGGCCGTCAGCTCACCCGCGCCGAGCTTGGCTGCGCGTTGCACGCGTCGGGCATCGCCCCCGACGGCCAGCGGCTTCCCCACCTGATCCTGGCGGCGGAGCTGGACGCGCTGGTCGTCAGCGGTCCGCGCCGGGGGCGAGACTTCACCTACATGCTGATGGACGACCGCGTGCCCGCCGCGGCGCCGCTCGGTCCCGAGGAGGCGCTGCGGCGGCTGGCCGAGAGGTACTTTCCGCAGCCGTGGGCCCGCACAGCTCCAGGACTTCGCGTGGTGGGCCGGCACCACCCTGACCGACGCGCGGAGGGGCGTCGCCGCGGCGGGTCAGAGCCTGGCATCCGAGGTGATCGACGGGAAGCCGTACTGGTTCGGTGATGTCGCCGCCGACACGGCCGCCGCCGCTGCTTCGGTCACCGCCCCCGCTGTCCCCGCCCCGCCGCGTCCGCGGATGTCGGGGGCCCCGGTTGCCCACCTGCTGCCGAACTTCGACGAGCTGACCGTGGCGTACCGCGACCGCTTCGCCGCCGATCATCCCGAGGGTAAGTTCGACCCCCGTCTCTTCGGATTCGGCAGCATCCTCAGCAACGCGCTGGTGCTCGGAGGCAGGGTCCGGGGCAGCTGGCGCCGCGCGGTCGGGCCGAAGTCGGTGCGCGTGCAGGTGCGCCTGCTCGACCCGCTGCGCCCCGCGGAGCGGGCCGCCGTGGACCGCGCCGCCGACCGGATGAGCCGGTTTCTCAAGCGTCCCGTCGAGATCGAGTGGGAGGGGCCGCGCGCGGGTTAGTGCCCGATGAAGCGGCGCCGGCGAGCGGGTCCCGCGCGCGGAGTGGCGGCGCCGGCAACCGGATCCGCGCGTGCGTTCACTCGCCTGTGTGTCTTGTCCTGGCACGGACCATCGTCCGGAGAACTGGCACCCCTCCCCCGCACCAAAGCGCGGGGGGGGATGCGGCCATCAGTATCGCACAACCACCCGGACATCGCAAGGGCTCGGACTAATGGATGGTGGTTCTTTGAACAAGGTCGGCATGGAACCACTTTCGAGTGGTGGTAAAGGCCTCCAGTGTTAAGCCGGTCATTACCTAACTACTTTCCGGACGATTGGGCGTGACGCCTAAAGGACTGCGGGCTGGCGACGTTCACGCTTGCCCCGACGGGCCACTCATCATCCCGGTCTGGCACTCGGCACGCGCTGCGTCGCTGCAGGTGAGGCGCTCCGCCCATAGCCGCGGAGACGCTCAAAGTCCGTCAGAGCCTCTTGCTCGCGCGCGCGCACCATCGTCGGAGAACTGGCACCCCTCCCCCGCACCGAGGCGAAGGGGGGGATGCGAGCGTCAGTATCACCTGCCTCTCGGAGTAAGCAAAGGGCCGGAGGTCCTCCGCGGTGGGAGGCCTCCGGCCCTTCCGCTTGGTTCTCCTGGCTACGCCTTGGGGGTAGCGGGGTTGGAGTAGGTCTGATAGGGGACCGCCGGCTTATTCTCCGGCGCCCCGGGTGTGGCCGCGACCTCCTTGGGAATGCTCCGGAACGAGAGGGCCCAGTAGATGACGCCGGCCACCACCATGCCGAGGAGCCAGCTGAGGTCACCGCCGCCAGTGGCGTTGGAGAGCGGGCCCTGGTAGGACGGGGTGTAGTAGAGGGCGTCGGTCCACATCAGTGCCGCGAACATGCCCACGACCAGGGCGATGATCGCCTTCCAGTTGATACCCCCGTTGCGCCAGTACAGCCCTCCGATCTTCTGCACGAGACCTGCGCCGTCGTACTGCCCCTTGCGCAGGAAGTAATCGACCATGAGGATGGCGAACCACGCGCCCAGCCAGACGAGGATGTAGTCGAGGAAGCCGGAGAGGTCGGTGTAGAGGTTGCCCTTGAAGATGACCAGGCCGGTGACCACGCCGCTCACCACGGTGTCGATGAGGATGCAGCTCCAACGCTTCAGCGGGATGCCGATGGCCTGCAGGGTCACACCCGACGAGTACATGTCGATGGTGTTGATGGCGAACAGCTGCAGGATGGCGACGATCATGAAGGGCCAGAAGAACCAGTCCGCGTACGCCGTGAACGCCGACGGGATGCCGACCAGCTCCCTTCCCGACGCGACGTGGGCGGTCACCATGTAGGCGCAGACCCCGAGCAGCTCGAGGAGGACGGAGGGTATGGCGGCACCCAGGCTGGCCGACCAGAAGACCTTGGCCTTGCTCGTGTCCTTGGGCAGGTAACGCGAGTAGTCGGCCGCGTTCTCGGTCCAGCCGAGCCCACCGGTGGAGACGATGAGCACGACGGCGGTCGTCCAGAGCCACCACGTCGTGCCCGCCTCGAGGCTGGCCCAGTGCACGTGGGGAAGGACGAGGATGGCCATGACGATGAAGAGGACGATGAAGACGAAGGAGAGGTAGCGCAGCACCGTCTTGATGGTGGCGTGTCCCAGGAACGGCATCACGAACTGCACCACGACGGCGAGGATGATGATGAGCACCTGAGCGGCGTTGCTCACGCTCGCGACTCCGGCCTTGTTGAGGATCGCGTCGACGACGAAGACTACCAGGACGAGGCCGAGGATCTCGAAGCCGACCTGGGTGATCCAGTTGAACAAGGAGGGCAGCCGGTTGCCGTTGCGCCCGAAGGGAGCCCGGCTGACCATGAAGGCGGTGGTCCCGGCCAGCGGGCCCGGCAGGCTGGCGAAGCCGAGGAACATGTAGGCGAAGTTCCCGATCAGGATGGCCAGGACCGCCTGCGGGAAGGAGAGCCCGAAGGTGCAGATCAGGACGCCGTAGAAGAGGAACTCGACGTTCCACACGGCTCCCGACCAGAGCCAGAAGAGTCCCATCGGGCGCATCTTCCGGTCGGACTCCGGGATCAGATCGATGCCGCGCTGCTCCAGCTGGAACGCCTCGTACCCCTCCGAGGCCTCCAGCGGCGTGGCTGCCGCGCTCATGATCGGGTCACCGGTGCGACGGGTGCGGCGAGTTGGATGGCCACTGGCTGAGCCTCCCCATGAGATGTTTGACGCGTACTGTCGAGCCGTGATGACGCGCGCGGAGAGGGCATCCAACCTCTTGTCCTCCCTGCTTGCGCGGAAGTGTGACGCGACCGAGTGCCCTCTCGCTAGGGGCTGTCGTCAGTGCCCTGTCAGGGGCGTCTGGCGACCACGATCCGGGGCTCCGCGGGTCGCCCGGTTCCCCTCTCCGGCGCCGCTCCGGGACGCCAGCGGCGCAGTCTCAGCGCGTTGCCCACCACCGTCACCGAGCTGCAGGCCATGGCCAGCAGCCAGGGTGGGAGGGATGACGTCGAGCATGGCGAGGGGTACCAGCACCAGGTTGTAGCCGAAGGCCCAGGCCAGGTTCTGGCGGATGATGCGGAGGGTGGCCCGGCACAGGGAGATGGCGTCGCCGACGCGGCCGATGTCGCCGTGCACCGACCGCCGGAGCGGCGCCGGTCCGGTACCTCAGTGCGCCCGCTCGTGAGATCACCACGAGGTGGGTGGTCGAGACCCACGACCCCCGAGGAAACGTGCTCGGTTTCACCGACTACGTCAACGCGCCCCAGCTCGCCCGGAAGCGCTGACTGCGCTTGCATCGGCTCCCCCTTCTGTGGCGCGCAACACGACCACGGGGATCGGCCTCGCGGTCTTGGCCCGGTAGAGGTCGTAGCGGTTGCGGTTGACCACGTTCATGACCGCCAGAAGGCGCGCGTAGTCAGGGTCGTTGGGTCCGACGATCCGCGCCTCCGCCTCCACGTGCCGGCAGGCAACCTGCAGCTGCACCACGGAACTCGCCCTGATGTTGTCGAGCCAGGCGGGGTCGTGGTCGCCGCCGTAGTTGGAGGCGGCCACCACGTAGGAGCCGCCGTCACGGCCATAGACGAGAGCGGCGGTGCGCCGGAGACCGGTGCGGCGCCCGGTGGTGTGGAGGAGCAGGGCGGGCACGCCGATGACCCCGTGCCCCAGCCGGCCGGCGGTGCGCTGGTACAGCCAGCGGTGCACCCGGGGAACGAACGCCGGGCCGGTGCTCGTCCCCATCCATCCGTTGAGCGTCCGGGCGATCCGAGGGACACCGGGGTCTGCCACCTCTGTCACAGCTGCCTACGTTACCCGCCTTCCGCAGCGCGCTGGTGAGCCTCGTCGAGCGTTTGCGGCTTCCGGTGTAGCCGCCATGGACCACCCCGGAGCTGCTTGCCCACGCCGGCGGCGACCTGGAGCTGGCGGTCCAAGTGCGGTGCACCAGGTACGGCCCTGGGCCGCGCACTGGGTAGGGCTCAAGGTCCTGCCGGGGGTGGGTTGATGGTCCCAAACTACTTGTGCTACAATTCTACACGGTAACAACTCAGGACCGAGGGAACGACATGACAACGAACATCTTTGGTGAGCTCAACGGGGCTTCCTGGGCGACCAGCTCGGGGCGCGGCTGCAGTTCTTGCGGCTCGATCATCGAGGTCCGCGACGGCTTTGGCCTCAGTGAAGGCGTCTGCCCCGTCTGCCGCGGGGACCACAACGTGGAACTGACCGGGCGGCCCCTCGCCGTCCGTGCGGTCGCCGCACTGGGGGAGAGGGCCTCGCGCTCGATCGCAGCGATTCGCAGGGCCGCGTAGGGACCAGACCCATCGGGAGGGCTCGCTGGCGCTCACGCGCCGCGGGCTCGCCCCGCACTCCGTGGCGAGAGAGGGCGGCAGCTCCGATCAGCGCTCTGGTCGGGGCTCCTCCTCGCTCAGGGGAGTGCCGTGGCTGACCAGCCATGCGGTGGCGGCCTCCAGGTGCCGGCGGATCACCGCCTCGGCGGTGCCGGCTTCCCCGGACAGGAGCGCCTCGAGCACGTCGGCGTGCTCGGCCGTCAGGTCCTCTACGGTCGCGTAGTCGGTCTCGATGAGCTGGGCGAGGGAGAGCCGTATCTCCGCGGCGATGTCGCGGTGTACGGCGGCGAGCCGGCCGTTGCCCGCGCCATCGACGATGGCCCGGTGAAAGGCGAGGTCGGCCTCCACCAGGTCACGCCGGGGCGAGTCGCCGGTCAGCCGCCGCTCCGCCGCCAGCGCTCGCCGCGCCTCGTCGGGGACCGTGCGCTGGGCCGCCAGGCTGCGGCCCGCCTGGATCTCGATCGCCGATCTCAGCTCGTAGACCTCGACGAGGTCCTGGCGCGTGAGCACCCGGACAAAGGCGCCGCGGTTGCGGGACTTGATTAGCAGCCCGCGCCGGGCCAGGCCGTCGAAGGCCGCCCGCAGGGTGTTGCGTCCGACGTCGTACTGCCGGGCCAGCTCGATCTCGCGCAGGTGCTCCCCCGGCTGGAACTCGCCGTCGAGCGTGCGCCGCTCGAGGTCATCCTCGAGGGCCTGAACGGTCGAGACCGTCCCCAAGCGGCGGAGAATCGCGGCCACGGTGTTGTATTGTGGTACAATTAGTCATCTTCTGCAAGGGTGGTGTGACTCTTCTCTTCTCCCGCGGCGGTGCGGCCTGCCTCGCCGCCGGGAGCGCCTCGCCCCTCGGGGTGTCCACCGCCCGACGGGCCGGGGCTCGCGTCGATCACCCACCGTGCCCTGCCGGACCGACCTCGCAGGGTGCGGAAGAACCCCCGACGGTCCTGCCGCCCCCATCCTCGGCGATGCGTGCGTCGCCTCCTGCGGGGGTTCGGTCGAATACCTGCAGGTATGCTCCCTCGCCTCCTCGTCGGCTCCTTCGCCTCACCGGTCTGGGAACGACATCCCTCGCCGGGGGTTCTTCAGCACCCTGCTGGTAGCATCGCTGCGCCGGACCATGCCCAGGAATGCGCGGACTGAGCAGTTGATGGGGCACCCTCGCATCGCGCTGAAGGAGCGGGAGGTGGCACGGCAGCGCCGGCGAGGCGGGTCGCTGGATGCCGCATGGCGGCAGGGACAGAGCGGGTGAGCGGCAGCGGTCAGAGTGCGCGGTTCGCGCGCCGGCAGCGGTCGTCCAGATGGACGCGGCTCTGGGTCGCCCGGGATGCCGAGCGAGGCGGAGCTCCCCGACTGCGCCTGCTCGCGCTGCTGGTGGTCATCGCCGTGGTGACCTGGCTGCTCCTACCGGTGCCGGCGCTCACCGCGGTCGTGCCCGCTGCCGGTTCCCGGCCGGCGGCGCAGCCGGGCCTCCCCTGGCTGTCCACGGCGGAGAGCCGGATGGTCGACCAATTGGGGCGCAGCGTCCTCCTCCACGGATTCGACGACGACGCGCTGCTCGGGTCGACGATGGACCCCGCCCCACTCGACGCCACCGACGCGTCGATCATGGAGGAGTCGGGCTTTGACGTGGTGCGGCTGCCGATCGCCTGGTCGCTGCTCGAGCCGGAGCGCGGCCAGTTCAGCACCGCCTACCTGGATCGGATCGCGAGCACGGTCGCGATGCTCAATGCGCGTCACCTCTACGTCGTGCTCGACATGCACTTCCTGGGCTGGAGTCCGGAGTACGGAGGCTCGGGTGCACCGGCGTGGGCAACCCTCTCCTGGGTGCCCGACGTCCAGTGGGGCCCGATGCCGTCGGTGACGCGCCTGCTCTCGCCCGCCATCAACGCGTCGACGGCCTACTTCTGGCTGACCTCCGACTGGCAGACGCAGTACCTGCGCACCTGGCAGTTCGTCGCCGAGCGCTTCCGCGGCGACAGCGGGGTCGGCGGCTACGACATCATCAACGAGGCGCACGCGTTCCCGCTGCTGCCGCTGCGCTTCGACAAGGACGACCTCTTCCCCTTCTACGCGCGCGCCATCACCGCCATCGGGGATGTCGATCCCAACCATCTCTTCCTGCTCGAGAACGACGCCCTCGGTGACCTCCCCACCAGCGTCGTCCCCATCTCCGCACCCGATCTCGTCTACGCGCCGCACGTCTACACGGGAGTCCTCTTCCCGCCCTCCTTCACCGGCGATCCGCAGAACCTGGACACCCATGTCGACGAGCTGGCCAAGGAGGCGAGCCAGCTTCCGGCGGCGATGTGGGTTGGCGAGTTCGGCATCAACATGGAAGCTGCGCATTCGAGCCAGTGGATCGCCGACGCCCTGGACGCCTTCGCAGCGCACAACGCCGGATGGGCGTGGTGGCAGTGGAGGGCGGAGGGGACCTGGAGCGTGCGCTCTCCGGACGGCAAGAGCCTCAACATGACCCTGCTCCGCGAGCTGGCCCAGCCCTACCTCGCCGCCGCCCCGAGCGGGTACGCGGCGAGCCAGGCCGACGGTGTGGACGGACGGCTGGTCATCACCGTCGCGGCCGGGCACGCGCTCGGGACGGCCGAGGTCGCGTGGTCGGATTACACGCTGGGGGGCCCTCAGGTGAGCGACAGCTGCGGGGCGCAGTGGACGTGGGATCCGTCCTCGGCCCGCCTCGCCCTCAGCGTCCCCGCCGGGGTGGCGTGCCAGGTCGAGCTGTCGGCGGGATGATCCTCGAAACCTGGGCGACGTCCGCGCTAGAGTAGATCCATGGTGAGCGCCCCCCCTCAGGTGGCTCAGGGCGCCGCGGATCGGCGCCTCGAGGAGATGCGGCTCGCGGCGGCCCTCCGTCGCGGCTTCCGTCACGCCCAGCTGCTGATGGCACATTCGCTCGCCGAGTACGACCTCAGCGCCCTCTCCTACCACCTGCTCCTGGAGGTCGGTGCCGTCGGCGCTGACGGGCTGGTCCAGGGCGATCTGGCCGACCTGCTCCAGTGCCCCGACGCCCGTGCCTCGACGCTCGTGCGCGACATGGCCGAGCGGGGCCTGATCAGGACCGTCCGGTCGACGCCCGACCGGCGGGTGGTCCGCATCCACACGACGCCGCGCGGGATCCGCCTGACCGAGGAGGCGTTGCACCGCCAGCGGGAGGCGCTGATGAGCCTCTCCGAGTACGCCGGCCTGCCCAGCGTCACCTCCCTGCTCCAGGCCGCGCTGCGCCTCTATCTCGGTGTCGACGTCTCGCTGGAGGGGGTGGTCGCCAGAGTGGTGGGCGCCCCCAGGGTCACTGAGAGGGCCTGAGGATCCCCGGAGGGCGGCGGTTTCCCCGGCCGGTTGGCGGTATGATTCTTGGTATGAATCATGCGGTGAAGGTCACCGTCAGCCTCCCCGACGACCTGCTGTCCGCGGCTGATCAGGCAGCGCGGGCGTCCGGGATGAGCCGGAGCCGCCTCTTCCGCGAGGCTCTCGCCGGCTACCTGCGCCAGGAGGCGTCCGGCGCCGTCCAGCGTTACGTCACCGCCTACCGGGAACAGCCGGAGACGGCCGAGGAGATTGACGCCGCGATGTCGAGCGCCGTCCAGCTCCTGGTCGCGGAACCGTATGAGCCATACGGATGAGGCGTGGGGAGGTCTGGTGGGCACAGCTTCCGCCCCCCGCCGGGAGGCGGCCGGTTGTGCTGCTCTCGCGCGACGAGGCGTACGCCGTCCGTGAGCTGGTGACCATCGCCCCGGTGACGACGAGAGTTCGGGGCATCGCTGCCGAGGTGACCTTAGGACCCGACGACGGTCTCCCTCGGCCGTGCGTCGTCAACCTCGATACCCTCACCACTGTTCCCAAACAGCTCCTCGCGGAGCGCCTGGCCGTGCTCAGCCCGGGGCGCGTCCGAGCCATCGACGCCGCGATCGGCTTTGCGCTCGGCCTCGAGGTTTGACCGCGGCGACCCGTGACTAACTTCGAAGAGGTCGTGGCGGATGCCGCTGCCTTCCCGATCACCGGCTGGGACTGGACCCCACTTCGTGGTCACGACTCTATGGATCCACGTCCCTGGGACTATCTGCGCGAGGTCACCAGTCGGCTCGGCGGGGTGACCACGTTGCTCGACCTTGGCACCGGTGACGGAGAGCTGCTGGCTTCGGTGTCACCCCGGCCCTCACGGATGGTGGCGACAGAAGGTTTCGCGCCGATGATCCCCGTCGCCCAAGCTCGCCTGTCGCCGCTTGGCATTGACGTGGTCCCGATCTCCGATGGCGGTTGGGACCACCTGCCCTTCGATGATGGATTCTTCGATGCCATCATCGACGCCCGCACATACTACTCAGCACCTGAAATTGGTCGATTGCTCGCACCGGGCGGCTGGTTCTTAACTGAACAGGTCGGTAGTGGCAATGACCGCGAGCTGAATGAATTGTTGACAGGCAAGCTGGAACCTCTCAACCCGGACATGCAAACGGCAGCGAACCAACTTGAAGAGAACGGTCTACGAGTTGTTGACACTCGTGAGGCGCTTATCCCACATCGTTTTCATGACATTTGGGGAGTCGTGTATTACCTCCGCCTCGTCCCCTGGCAGCTACCCGACTTCACAGTGGATCGATATCGGTCCGGGCTGAGGCAGATCCACGGCCACATTCTTGAGCATGGGGCTTTCGTCGCCATGAGTCGTAGGTACCTGCTCACCGCGGTGAAGCGATAATGGCTCTTCCTTGGAAGGCACAGCAGGACCACTACTGCTGAGTGGGGATACACCACCCTCCGGGGTCGTTCATGCCTTCCACGGGGTCCATGGGGAGGCGGCCCGTTCATGACCGGAGGGTCTGGCGGTCTCCGGTGGCCAGTCCCGCGGCCAGGCATCGCGCCGCCAGCCGTGAGTACCGCTGGGCTCGCGCCGCGAGCCACATCGCCTCGCGCCAGCGCCGCGGGTCGAGGGCGGCGTGACCCGACGTGACCCAGTGCCCGGACACCTCGGCAGCGGGGGCGTCAAGGATCACCCGGAGGCTCACGAGCGCCGCACCGGTGGGGGCGAGCAGCGCCGTCTCCATGTCCGCCGCCACGAAGCCCTTCCCCGCCCAGGCACTGCGGGCGTCGCCGACCACCAACCGGCGCGCCGTCAGCATCGGGCCGACGACCGGCTCGTGACCGCAGGCGCGGACCCCGGCGACCAGCGCCGCCACCCACCCCGGATCGCAGGCCACGGCGACACCGTCTTCCAGAGCCACCGAGTCCGCCACCACGACCGTGCCGGGCGGCAGGTCGGAGCGCAGACCCCCGGCCAGCCCGCAGGTGATGAACACCGGCCGCGGTGGTGGCGGGGGCGACCATCGCTGCAGGCCGATCCCGCAGCGCACCACCTGAGCCGGGTTCCCGGTGGCCGAGAGGGCGCGGCGGATCGCCCGCCACTCCATCCCCATCGCCGCCAGCACGACCACGTCCTGGTCGGGGGACTCAGCCATCGCGGTCCACGGAAACCCCAGGGGGTGTCCAGGGCGCCCAGATCAAGGAGGCTAGCAGCGGAGCGAGGGAGCGCACTGACGTGCGTGACGGAGTGAGCAGCGACGCCGACGCAGAGATGGGCGTCCTGGGCGCCCCCTGGTCAGGCGTAGCCGTGGTCGCGGTACCACGCCACCGCCCGGCCGGCCGCGTCCTCCACCGAGGTGGGCCGGTAGCCCAGCTCCTCCTTCGCCTTGTCGATCCGGACCATCATCCGCAGGCGTCCCATCCTCACCCCCTCCAGCGGGACCCGCGGCTGTGCGCGCGGCCAGAGCCGGCAGCGCGCCTCATCCACCAGGCCGGCGGCGAACGCCACCGGGTAGGGCATCCGCCACGCGGGTGAGCGGGTGCCGGCCTGGCGGGCAAAGAGGTCCAGCACCTCGGCGAGGCTCAGGTTCCTGCCCCCGACCAGGTAGCGCTCCCCGGGGCGGCCCCGCTCCAGCGCGAGCACGTGAGCCTGCCCGACGTCCTCCACGGCCACCAGGTTCATCCCCCCGTCGAGGTACGCGGGGATGCGGTTGCGCATGACGTCGACCACCATCTGGCCGGTCGGTGTCGGGCGCGCGTCGCGCGGGCCGATGGGCGCCGTCGGCAGCACCGTGACCACCGGAAGGTTGGCGCGCAGGGCCACCCGCTCCTGACGGACCTTGGACGAGTGATAGCCGGGAGCGGCGTGGATCGCGGCCCAGTCGTTCTCGGTGGCGAGCCGCCCACCGCGCAGCGGTCCCACCGCGGCGGAGCTGGAGGTCACCACTGCCTTCTCCACCCCGGCGAGGCGCGCCGCCTCCAGCAGGCTGCGGGTGCCGGCCACGTTGACCTCCTCCAGCTCCCGCCGGTCCCGCGGTGCGAAGGAATACCTCGCCGCGACATGCACCAGGTAGCGGCATCCCCGGATCGACGGTACCAGCGCACCGCCGTCGCGGACGTCTCCGCTCACGACGGCCAGTCCCGCTCGCGCTCTGAGCCGTGACGGCGAGCCCCGCACCAGCGCTCGCACCGAGTACCCGGACGCGAGCAGCGCGTCGAGCACGTGCCCGCCCACGAAACCCGTGGCCCCGGTCAGAAAGACCTCATCCGTCACGCGTTCTGGTGCTCCCCGGCAGTCGTCTCCGTGTCCGTCACGCGATCTGGCGCTCCTCGGCAGGCGCCTCCGTGCCCTCCGGATGGTGCGGCCCCGAGCCCACCCGTCCCCTCCAGCTGATGTTGGCGACTTGCCCGCGGAGGGTGTCACCGGCGGCGCGCAACCCCTCCCGCAGCGACGCCGACGTCGCCGCCACCGCGGTCGGCTCGTAGCCGCAATGGGCCATGCAGTTTGCGCACCGCGGATCGCGGCCCCGCCCGTAGCTGTCCCAGTCGGTCGTCTCGATCAGCTCCTTGTACGACGAGACGTAGCCGTCCGCCATCAGGTAGCAGGGGCGCTGCCAGCCGAAGACCGAGTAGCACGGGATCCCCCACGCCGTGCACTGGAAGTCGACCTTCCCCTCCAGGAAGTCGAGGAAGAGAGGCGAGTGGTTGAGCCGCCACTTCTTGCGCCGGCCGTCCGCGAAGGCGTCGCGGAAGAGCTTGTGGGTCTTCTCCACCTGCAGCCAGTGGTCCTGGTCGGGGGCCTTCTCGTAGGCGTAGCCCGGGGAGATCTGCATGACGTCGACCTGGAGGTCGTCGTTCAGGAAGTCGAGCACCTCGCGGATGGACTTGGCGCTGTCCATGTCGAAGAAGGTGGTGTTGGTGGTGACCCGGAAGCCGCGCCGCTTGGCCTCGCGGGCGGCCGCCACCGCCTTGTCGAAGGTGCCGCGGCGGCTCACCGACTCGTCGTGGCGCTCGCGGAGCCCGTCGATGTGGATGGAGAAGGAGAAGTAGGGGGAGGGGGTGAAGAGGTCGAGCTTCTTCTCGAGCAGCAGAGCGTTGGTGCAGAGGTAGACGAAGCGCTTGCGCTCGACCAGCGCTTCGACGATCTTGTGGATCTCCTTGTGCACGAGCGGCTCGCCGCCCGCGATGGAGACCATCGGAGCCCCGCACTCCTCGGCCGCGGCGACCGCCTGCAGGACGGTGAGCCGGCGGGCCAGGATGTCGTCGGGGTGCTGGATCTTGCCGCAGCCGACGCATGCGAGGTTGCACTGGTAGAGGGGCTCGAGCTGGAGCACCAATGCGTATTTCTCGTTCTTGCGCATCCGCTGTTTCATCACGTAGCCGCCCACCTTGACGGTCTGACGGAGCGGTATCGCCATCTCTCAGTCCTCCCTTTGCCGGTTGGGTGCGGGGCTCTCGGAGGGCGGTCCGGTCACCGCCCTCCCCGCGGTCACGGGCGCGTCTGGCTTGGGGGCCTCTGTCACAGGGCCGTCGGCCACGGGTGCGCCGGAGGCCGCTGCAACGCGCCCCTCCGCGGCGCGGCGTAATGCCCGCACCTCGGCCTGCACCGTGCCCGTGGCCCAGCGGTGCAGCGCCCGATCGAGGAGCGGACCGAGGGGCCCGTAGCCGAAGTCATATTCCTCGCGGTGGACCAGCCAGGTCCCGCCGTCGAGCGGCGCCAGGCGGAAGACGGCGTGGAACGCCCGGAGGCGTCCCTCCAGCATCTGCAGGTCGACGTCGTCCCCGCGGACGGTGTAGCGGGCGAGGATCGCCGAACGGAACGGCCCCAGGTTGCCGTGGATGAGCGCCAGCAGGCCGCCGTCATAGCGCTCCCTCACCTCGACCGCACCGACCTTGGTCTCGTACTTCGTGTACGAATCAGGGTCGAGCACCGCCTCACGCACCGTCGCGAGCGGCGCACCCACCAGGATTCCGGCCTCCGCAACCATCATCCCGCCGTCCTCCGCGAGCCGCGACGGTCCGCCGTCGTCGGTCTCCGGTCTGCCGTCGATCGCCGCCCTACGAGGTTGCCGCCCGCTGCGGAGAGCTGCTCGAGCCCTCCGGCCATCCCCAGAGCCATGGTGGGGAAGAGGTGCCGGTACATCCCGTAGTTGAGGTAGAAGTCGCCGGGGAACCCCGTCCCGGTGTACTCCGGCTCCGGCCAGGTGCCCCCCCGCTGCCGCTCCCGGAGGAAGTCGAGTCCGCGCCGGCAGGCCGGATCCCCGCCGTGGCCCGTGCGCTGCAGCGACATCACCGCCCAGGCGGTCTGCGAGGCGGTGCTGACCCCGACCCCGGCGAAGCTCTCGTCCTCGTAGGAGTGGCAGCTCTCCCCCCAACCGCCGTCCTCGTTCTGCACCCGGAGCAGCCAGCCCACCGCCCGGCCGATGCGGGGGCCGCCGCAGCCGAGGGTGGAGAGTGCAGAGAGCACGCACCAGGTGCCGTAGACGTGGTTCACGCCCCAGCGCCCGTACCACGAGCCGGAGGCACGCTGCTCGCGTGCGAGGTAGTGGAGCCCCCCGCGGACCAATGGGTCGCCGGATCCCCGTCCGAGACCGGCGAGCATCTCCAGGACATGGGCGGTGACGTCCTCGCTGGGGGGGTCGAGCATCGCCCCGAAGTCCGCGAGGGGGATGCGGTAGATGAGCCGGCGGGTGTTGTCCTTGTCGAACGAGCCCCAGGCGCCGTTGCGCGAGCGCATCGCCTCCACCCAGCGCGCGCCCTTCTCCGCCGCCACTCGCGCGTACCGTCCCTCACCACCCTCCAGGAGGGCGAGCACGACGATGGCCGTGTCGTCGACGTCGGGGTAGGTGTCGTTGTCGAATTCGAAGGCCCAGCCGCCGCATTCCGGGCGGGGCACCTTCACCTGCCAGTCGCCGCCGGAGAGGATCTGCTCACCGACGATCCATTCGACCGCGGAGCGGATGGCCGGATGGCTGCGGGGAAGGCCGCAGGCGCGGAGCGCCAGCACCGCCCAGGCGGTGTCCCACACCGGGGACATGCAGGCCTGAAGCCGCCATCCGTGCGAGTCGGCGACGGCGAAGCGCTCCCGCAGGCCGCGGAGCCCGAGGCGCATCACCGGGTGGTCGACGTCCATCCCCTCGAGGTGGAGCGCGATCAGCGAGTAGACCCAGGGCGGCTGGATCCCGCCCCAGCTGCCGTCGGCCTCCTGGCGCTCCGTGATCCACTCCGTGAGGCGGCGCTGGGCGCGACCGCGACCGGGCTGGCGGGGGAGCCGTTCGTACAGCTTCTGCAGCCGATCCACCCACCAGAAGACGCCGCCGCCGGGCACCCGGTGCAGGCGCTGCTCACTGCCCGCCGCCACCAGCTCCCGGACGCTGAACCCCAGCGGCCGAACCGGTTTGCGGCTCAGCACGATGAGCAGTGGCGCGATGGTCCCGCGGGCCCAGCAGGCGAAGTCGTAGAGGTTGAGCGGGACGCGAGACGGCAGATGGATCAATTCGGGCGGCATCGACGGCACCCCGTCCCACGGGTACTCGCCGAATATGGCCAGCCACAGCTTGGTGAAGACACGTGCCTCGGCGAGACCGCCCTGGTCGAGGATGAAGTGGCGCGCGCGCGCGAGCGGGACGGAGGAGGCGTCGAAACCGAGGAGGCGGAGCGCGACGTAGGCCTCGATGGTCGTGCTCAGGTCGCCGGGGCCGTCGTGGTAGAGGGGCCAGCTGCCGTCGGCGCGCTGCTTGCCGAGGATGTGCTCCTTGGCCCCCTCCGCGATGTCGGCGTGGTCGAGCCCGAGGAAGCGGAGGAGGAGCAGATGCTCGGCGGTCATCGTGACGTTGGTCTCCATCTCCGCCGTCCACCAGCCCGCCGCGTCCTGGCGCTCCAGGAGCCAATCCACCGCGCCGCGCAGGGCCGACTCACTCATGACCCACCCCCGTGCTCGCTCCGCACCGTCCGGGCCGGGCTGGGGCCCGTGCCGGGAGCGCGCTCTCGATTCGGGAGGGCCGCCACCAGCGTCCGGGCGGCCTCACGTCCGCTCCTCACCGCCCCCTCCATGGTGGCCGGCCAGCCGGTGTCGGTCCAGCATCCGGCCAGGACCGCGTTGGCAAGGGCGGTCGCCGGCCCGGGCCGCCGCAGTCCGGGGGCGGGGACGAAGGTGGCCTCCGGGTCGCGGACGGCGACGCCGCGGAGGAGGGTCGCCTCGCTCAGCTCCGGCAGCCGCGAGCGCAGCTCGGAGTCGGCGAGGGCGACCAGGCGCTCCTCGGGCTGGGAGACCAGGTCGTCGGCGCTGCTCAGGCTGCAGCAGAGGTATCCGGGTCCCTTGGCGAAGATCCACTGCACCGGCGAGCCCACCACGGCGGCGAAGTCCAGGTCGCCGAAGAGCTCGGCTTCGCCGGGTCGGCGCCGAGTGGCGCCGAGCCGGCGGGTGAGCCGCGTGTGGCTCTGCCATCCGCGGCGAGGGGGGCGGCTGTCCCCCCCTGTCAGATCCGGGGTCCCCGCGCGGCTTGCCGCGCGGGGCGCCTCGTACCAGAGGTGCACGTCGACGATCGGTTGGGTGGTGAAGGCTCCCAGGTCCGGGACCTCCAGCGCCTCGACGCCGTCCATCCGGAGGAGCCGCTCCGGCGGGATGGCGAGGACGGCAGCGTCCACGCCGATCTCCGCCCCGCCGGTCAGCAGCCCCCGGAGCCGACCGCCCTCGACATGCAGCCCGGTCACCGGGGTGCGCAGGAGCACCTCGTCGCACCGCTCAGCCGCCCGCTCGGCGAAGCGGGCGAGGGGCACCGTCGCGTAGCCGATCCGGGCGGCATCGCGCTTGCCGAGCAGGGCGGTGCGGACCACCATGAGGCCGGAGGCGGCGCTCACCCGGTCAAACGGGGCGTTGAGGGCGGGGACGAGGAACGGCTCCCAGAAGACCCGCTGCGCCTGCGTCCCCTGGCCGTGGCGCTGGAGCCAGGCGGCGAAGGTCTCCTCCTCCTCCCCGCTGCGGCGGTGTTTGGCGGCGAGCAGCGCACGTGCCACCTGGAGCCGCGACCGGAGTCCGAGGGCACGGAAGCGCAGGAAGGGGAGCGCCAGGTGCAGCGGAGCCGGCAGTCGGAGGGCGCGGAGCCGGGCGCGGCCGCTCTCGGTGAGCATCAGCACGTCGAAGCGCTCCTGGATGCGGAGGTCACCCTCCATCCCCAGCTCCTCGACGAACTCCAGAAAGCTGGTGTAGCAGCCGAGGATCGCGTGCTGGCCGCTGTCCATCTCAAGGTCGCCGAGTCGGAAGGAGGTGGTCTTGCCGCCGAGCAGGCGGCTGCGTTCCACGAGGGTCACCCTCCAGCCCTCGCGCTTGAGCGCCAGCGCGGCGGACAACCCGGCCAGGCCGGCGCCGACCACCGCGGCGTGACGGGCGGGGGCGGCATCCACGTTGTCCAGCGCCGTCGCGCCGTCGCGTGCGGCCTCCACGGGCGGTGCCGCCCTCATCGTCCGAGGCCCGCCGTGGTGGAGGACATCCAGGAGCGGAGCATCACCCCCGCCTTCTCCCCCGAGGAGAGGCGCACCCGCTCCCGGAGGGGCAGGTCGGGCTCCGCCTCGATGCGGTCGAGGATGCCGCTGTAGATCCCGGCCATGGTGCGGACGCACGCCCGGGCAGGCCCCGGGATGTGCTCGCAGACCTGGATCCCGGAGGCATAGAGGCGGCGAGCCCGGACCGCCTCGAACTCGACGAGCGAGGTCCAGGCGCCGTCGGGCCGGCCCGCGAGGAGCGATGTCTCGGAGACCCCGAATCGGGCCAATTCGTCCTGGGGGAGGTAGACCCGCCCCAGCGAGGCGTCCTCCCGGACGTCGCGAAGGATGTTGATGAGCTGGAGGGCAGCGCCCAGGGAGTCGGCGCGCTCCAAGGCGTCGTCGCCGTCGAAGCCGAAGATGCGCACGCACATGCGTCCGACCACGCCCGCCACCAGCTGGCAGTAGCCGCGCAGCTCCTCCCAGGTGGCGTAGCGGTTCTGGTGGAGGTCCATCTCGACCCCGCTCACCAGCTCCTCCAGCTCCGAGGCGGGGATGGCGTGGCGCCGGACCGCCCGGGCGAGGACCTGCATCACGGGGTCCCCGGCGGGGTCGCCGGCCAGTGCCCGGCGCAGTCGCCGCCGCTGGAGCTCGAGCTGGGCGCGGGCAGCCCCGTCGACGGGGGAGCGCTCGCGGTCGTGACGCCTGGAGCGCATGTCGAGCCAGACCCCGGCGTCCGTCGCCCCGGGCCCGTCGGTCGCGTCGTCGATCTGCCGGGCGAAGTCGTAGAGCGCGTA
>OCZT010001384.1_pt1 | contig 25094 bp, 24 predicted proteins | sample 1539031 | NCBI WGS metagenome assembly OCZT01 (sample SAMEA3539308, study PRJEB22396) | soil metagenome | biome: tundra; feature: field; material: soil | place: USA | collected 2010-05 | depth 0.15 m | reverse complement strand
CGTTGACTGGCGGGGTGGGCTGGGTTGCGACTCAGCCGTATATCCTGCTGCGCCACGTACGCGCGATCAACACGAGCCCGACCCCGGCCTCGGTGACCCTGTACAAGGGCTTGACCGCAGGCAGTGCATCCGGGACCGAGTACATGTGGTGCGGCAAGAACATCCCAGGAAACGATTCCGTCGAATGGTTTGGCGAGCTACGCCTCGATGCCACAGACTTCCTGTCTGGGCTTGCGAGCGCGGCGACCGTCACGCTCAACTTCGACTCGGCTGAGGTCGGCTTCTCATAACAGCCGCTCGCGGTCCGTTGCCATTCAGTACAATAGTGGCAAGTTTTTGATACTAACGTCCCACATAAGGGCGCGGAGAAAATGACATGCGTTACGACATCAATCAGCCAATTCTCGGCCTCACTGGCGAAACCCTCAAGGGCTTGTTCGGTAAGGACGACGACAGGGTCATCACCTACGCCGCGCTGTTCACCTTGGTATCGGCCAATGGCCTGCCGGACGACAAGGCGGAAGAGAAGTACACCAGCTTCAAGATGGGTGTGCAGTTCGCCAACACGCTGACCGGCGCCCTGGTCGACATAGATGACAAGGGCAGCGTTCGCCTCAAGAAGATCATCGCAGCGAACTACACCCCGACCATCTACGGTCGAGTGGTGGACTTCCTGGACAACCCGGTTGTGGAGAAGGCTAGCCTGCTGCCCCTCCTGGATCACCTTGCGGCAGAATGATGCTATCCTATTGACTTCGCAGCTCATATGAGCCCGAGAGAGACATGCCTAACGAGACCGTAGCAGAGATCCGCGTAAGAGCGGCGACCCTGGCAGATTCGGTGAACGTGACCAAGTTCTGTTTGAAAACAGGCGCTTGGGATGGCAGAAGCGGCCCAACGAACGAGAAGAGGGTTTATCAGTTCGTCTTCGGCATGATTTCGCGAGACTTAGTTGCCATCGCAGACCTGTCTGGTAACGTCGTCGGATCTATCGGGTGCATCGCTATCCAGCCTACGCACACCGAGCAGTGGTCCGTATACGTGGACTGGCTCAAAGTTCAGAGCCATCTCAAGGACAGCGGCATAGCACGGTCTCTGTTGCGCTTTGCCCTCCGTATTGCGAAGAAGAATGGCTCCGGGCTTCTCCTCAATCTGTGCGACCAGGATATAGAACAAATCGGTGCCGACACGATGCAAGAGTTTGGCTTTGAACCAACTCAGCGGTTGTGGATGAGAAAGGCTGATGTCAACGAACAACCAAGAGCGGATCAACCCGCCACCCAATCCCCTGAACCCGAGGGTCAGCGAGCTGCTGTCCTCGTGGTCGAGCCTCCCCCTGGAGGGGCAGTCGGTACAAACGCCGTCGAACCTGCTCCTGTACCCGAGCCCAAGCCCCGATCACCAGGTAGTCGTTTCAGATCTGCCGAAGGCCCAACTGCCGGGCAGATTGCCGCAAAGAAGCTCTCGGACCGACGCGCCGCGCGCGCCCTTGCGGCCTCAGCCAAGGCGTAACCCCGTCCTCTCCCCCGATGGCACCGCGCACATTGAGGCGCGTGCGGCCATCATGCGCCTTGAACAGGCGATGCACGAACGCGAAAACCTTGCCCCCGTGGAGTGCGAGTGGCGGCACTACTTTGCCCCCGGCATCTACATGCGAGAGATCACCATGCCTGCGGGCTCACTGATCACTGGCCGCGTACACAAGCACGAGCACCTCAGCATCATCTACCGCGGCAAAGTAGCCGCGCAGACCCAGGACGGCGTCGTACTTGTCGAAGTGCTGCCTGGTGAACACCCCTACGTATTCGTCAGCCCGAGCGGGCTCAAGCGTGCGCTCGTCGTCATCGAGGAAACCACCTGGGCGTGCATACACCTCAACCCCACCAACACCCACGACCTTGCGGAACTCCAGGCCATCATGACGGCCGAGAACTTTGAGGACTACGAGATGTTCCTTCTGGAGCACAAGTAATGGCCTGGGTAGCAGTAGGTATGGGAGTAGCAGGCGCCGTCGAGGGCGGCTTATCGACGTCCAGCAGCAACAGCGCGGCGGCGAAAGAGTCCGCTGCGAACAACGCTCCGTACCTCAGTCAGATGTCTACGGGAACGACGCTGGAGAATCAGCCGTTCACCCCGTACACAGGCCAGATGATCGCCCCAGAGAGTGGAAACGAAAAGTTGGCTGGCGCACTCGCACCAGGTCTTGCAGGTTCGGAAGCTGGAGATCTCTCGAAGGCCGGGCAGTCGTGGAACTCTGGCACGATGCAGCAGTACATGAACCCGTACGAGAAGGATGCCATCAACGTGCCCGAGCAGCAGCTTGGGTTACAGTACGGTGAGAACACAGCGGCCCTGCAGCGCAAGCAGGGTTCGAGTGACTCCTTCGGTGTAGGCCGCACGGCGGCACAGCAAGGCGCCCTGGGTCACAACTACGAAACAGAATTCGGCAATATCCAGCAGACTGGCATGGCCCAAGCCTACGGCGCCGCACAGGGCGCGTTTCAGTCCGACACCCAGCGTTACGCCAACCTGGCGAAGACGAAGGGCGCACTGGGAAGTGCTGCCATCCAGAACCTGAATGTCACCGGCATGAATCAGCGCAGTATCGCGCAGGCCAATGACACAGCCAACTACAGCCAGTTCGAGAAGGGCCAGAACTGGGCAACCGATCAGTACAAGGCGATCTCGCCAATCATCAGCGGTGACGCACAGCACCTTACCGACCCGCAGCCGGCCAGTATGGTGAGCGGCATCCTCGGAGGCGCCATGAGCGGCGTTGGTGCAGCGTACGGCATGGGCGGAATGATGAAGGGTATGGGTGGCGGTGGTGGCGGTGGTGGTGGCAGCGGAAGCGCCAACGGTTGGGTAACTGACAGCACCCCGGCCGACGCTTCAGCGGAATCAGGCACGATGGGCGATGTCAGCGGAATGATGAGCGCATAACATGGACGCACAAGCACTTGCCCCAATCGTCGGACAAACCCCTGGTGGCGCAACCTCTCAGGGCGCCCTCACTGACGACCCGGTCGACCAGGCTGAGAACGGTGGCGGAACCGACACGAGCTACTCAGGCGTCAATGGCGCCGCGCTCGCTGCGCTGGATGAGAGACTCAAGGCGAATTCCGTAGCCCAGGCCGGCATCAAAGGACAGCAGCAGGCGATCACCGCGCAGCGCGACCTCATTGGGAAGCAGAACACGCTCGACCAGAACGCCCTGCAGATCGCAGAGCAGAAGCACGCGCTGGAAGTGCAGAACATACCCAGTGGCGCACTCTCAATGAGCGCCGGCCAAGCTAACACCGCCATCATGCCCCAGGGCGCTGGCGCACTACCGAACTCCGAGGCAGCTGGCGTGCCTGACTATATGAAGCACACCGCAGGGTGGGACTTCAAGAAACACGTCACGGATCAGAACTTCAGCGCTGAAGACCACGCGACTGCCAGCGCCGAGATGAAGAAACAAACCGGACATAGCGCGGCAGAGATGTACGACGCTCTGGAGCAAAAGGGTCTGATACTACCTTCGAGCGCCAAGCTAAACGACCAGCAGAAGGGCGAGCTGTTCATGAAGTTCGGCATGAACCTACTGCAGCAGCAGCATGCCACGGTTGTCAAGCGTGGGGCAGGCTTCACGCCAGCGAACCCGATGGCAGACATCGCCAAGGCCGGCTCAGAGACGATGGCCGACTACGACAAGATCACTCAGCAGCAGCGCGAGGGTGCGCTCAAGCAGTACGAGGACCGTCAGAAGATCGGCTTGGAACAGGCCGGCAAGCAGGCGGACCTTGAGAAGGAAATAGAGGCGCGCAAGGCGCAGGCTGAGATGTGGGGCGCCCGCACGTCTTCTCAAGAGAAGCAGACGACGGAGAAGATAGAGGGCAAGCACGAGGATGTGGCTGCATCCGACACAACCAAGGTCGCGGACACCAATACGAACGCCACCCAGCGCGCCTCGACCGGCGCAGCTCATGACGCCGAGCGTGCCACGGCTTCAGCCGCCAAGACCGCCGTTGACCAGCAGCGCGCGGACACCGCGGCCAAGGCAGAGGCAGTTAGGGCAGCCAAGTCCGATACCGAGCAGAAGGCGATGGACAAGGAAACTGGCGACGCCGAGAAGGAAGCCGATAGGAAGATAGCGGCCGGCGGCATGTCTCTGCGTCACTATGTCGATGGCAATGGCAATGATGTAGCCAGGGGCACCAAGGACGCCAAGAGCGTCCAGTACACCCGGAAGGAACTGATCGCCCAGGAACTGACTGACTCCCCAGCGCACCAGCGCGCGGCAGCCGCCGCATCCACCGCCCAGCCGCCGAAGGCCGCAGGGAAGACATCAGGGGGACAGCCAAGAACGATAACGATGGCCGATGGAAGCGTACAAGAGCTTTCGGCAGACGGAAAGACATGGGTCGCGAGTAAGTAATGTCCGACCTACCCCCGCTGCCACCCGGCGCCACACTCAACCCGCTCCCCGCGGACCTGCCCCCATTGCCGCCCGGCGCCACGCTTAACCCCGTGTCCGCTGACGCCGCGCTGCCACCCCTGCCCCCTGGCGCTAAACTGAACCCCGTAGCACCCCCTCCAGGAGCCACGGAGAAGCCCCAGGAGACGACTTCTACCTTTAAGGCACCCCTGACCCAGGGTACACCCCCTGCGGACCCCCTGGCGCCACAGTCGACCCCAATGGGGCCATCCACGGACCAGACTGTCCGTAGTCCCATGGCGGCACCCTCCAAGGGCTTCGTGGCGCCTTTGTCACAGAAACCTGACATTCAGACCCCGGCGGACGAAGTCGCCCAGCTGAGCCCACCCAGGGCGTACAAGGACGACTCCCCGATCCAGGACGCCATTGGCGCCGCGGGCGAAGCGGCCATGGCGAAAAGCCCGTGGATGGGTAAGCGCGCGGCGAGCACCACGCCCGAGGAAGTGCTGCGGCGCAGCGACGCCAGGGCCATCATCCTCAAGTCCCAGCCGGACATGGATGAAAAGCGCCTGAACCAGGCGCTCAGTATCGGCAGCATGGACGGCGTCAAGAACATGGTAGGCGGTCTGATCAAGAGCACCGCCGAGATGGCGCCCGCGGTGCCCGCCGTAATGCGACTCTTCGGCACGGGAGTGGACGAAGCCGTCTCCTCCATAGATGCGAAAAACGACGTCGGTCCGAACAGCCATCTGGTGCAGCGCGCCGTCGACGCGGTGGCGGACACCCTTTCCCCAGCGATGCGTAAGACAGCCGAGGCCGGCGCCCGATACGGCGAGTCATTGATGACGGACAAGTTCCTGGACGGTGCGGCACTGGGGTGGAAGCAGGGTATCAAGAACCCTGACTGGTGGGCTAACCAGGGTGTCGGCATGCTTCCGTTCATGGCTACGGATGGCCTGCTATCAGCCGGCTTCGCCAAGGTCGCCGGATTGACCGCCTACACCGGGAAGATGGCCGAGCTTGGGATGGTGAAGATGCCGATGGCATTGAAGGACACGGTCGCCAGGGAGGCTGCGAAAGACGCCGCCATCAGGTCTGCTCAGACCACGTCTACCCTGTTCGCCTTCGGAGTTATCGGCGGGCAGACGGGTGATCAGGTACACGAATACATCATGGGGCTCGATGATGCCGCCAAGAGCAAGTTCCCCCAGTACCGCGAGTGGCGCGCGGAAGGCATGCCTGAGAACGTAGCAACCGAGCATCTGGCCTCCGACCAGGGTGCGATCACTACCGTTGGGGCAGGCCTGTCCGCCGGATTGCCGGCGCATCTCGCGGCAGGGTTCATCTCGAAGCTCGCCGTGGGTAAGAAGGCCGAAGGTAACATTTTCGGAGCCACGATAAAGGGCGTGGCGGAATCAGCAGGAGCTGGTGCGGGACTTGTGGGCGGTGGCGAGCTCGCTACGCAGATGGGCGAGAGGCCCGACTGGACGAAGATGGACGCCGATCAGCGCTCTCGCATCCTGGACGCCAGTATATCGGGTGCGATCAGCTTCGCGCCACTCGGCCTACTGGGCGGGTTCGGTGTCAAGAAGCCCGAGGTAGACGCCATAGCTAACAACGCGACAAGTCGCAATCCCCGCCAGGGCATACCGGCTGCCAGGGACAACCTAATTCTCGCCAGCCACAACCTGGAGCGGATTGAGGCTGCAATGGACGATCACCGGAGCCAGGTAGGTTATAATGACCTGGAGCGTGCTCAGAAGGCGCGCGATACAGCTTTCAAGGATTTCATCACGGCGGGCGAAACCGCCCACCTTATCGGAGACGAAGCAAATGAGCGACCTAAACAAGCAGCCGGCGATCAAGGGAGCGTGGAGCGAATTCAACGACCAGCGCCCGGAGAGGGGACCGCAGGGCGGGTTCCACAGCGGGAAGCTGCGGCTGGGCAACAGCCCGAAGGAAAGCTCGAAGCCGTCGTTCAAGCGCCGGCCGGAGATGAAGCCGGACGCAGTGGGCAGCAAGGTCTAACACCACTCACGGTTGAAGAGGGCGCTCTCCCAGGGGAGAAGCCGCCCGCGGCGCGCGAGAGCGTGCCGTTACCCGGACCTCTCGGCGAGGGCCCCCTGGAAGGCGAACCAGGCGTAGAGCGTCAGTTCGCCGGCAAACCCAAGATCAAAGCCAAGCCAAGCGCCGACCAGGTGCGCGAGCGCGTAGCGCTGCCAGGCCCACTCGGTGCAACCGGACCCCTTGAGGGCGAGCCCGAGATCAAGAGCCAGCCTGGCGGCAAACCCAAGATTACGCTGAAACCCGCCAAAGAAGGGGGTTTTGAGCCACCAAAGACCCTCACGCCAGAAGCGGCCAAGAACATAGCCGACATCCCTCCCCCGAACTACCCGCTGAGCCCAGGCGAAACCGCGGCCAGCAACCGGATGAAGCGCGTCGTCGCGAACACAGACGCCGCAGAAGCTGCGTACGCCAAGCTGCACGACACCGATGGCGGCAGCGTCATCAACACCGACAGCATCCGCGAGATGAGTCCCGACTACGCCAAGGACGTCAAGAGCCGCTCCAGGTTCTCCAACGCCGTACAGGAAGCCAGCTCGTGGCTGGCCGACAAGCTGTACACCCGCCGGCTCGCGAAGCCGGTACGCGAGGGCAAGGACGCCAAGGTCTTCTTCACGGCCGGCGGGCCGGATAGCGGTAAGTCAGTTTCACTGGGCAGTGAAGAAGCCCAGAAGGCCGACATGATCTATGACGGCAACATGAACAACCTGGCGAAGGCCAGGCGCCGCATCAAGCAGGCGCTGGACAGCGGGCGCAGTGTCGACATCCAGTTTCACGACCGTGACCCCATAGAGTCCTTCAAGTCGATGCTGGCGCGCGCGATGAAGGTAGGTCGCGCCGTACCAGTCGAGGCGCACGCTGCCGCCAACAACGACAGCTTCAAAACGGTCAGCGCCCTTTCACGCCAGTACAAGGGCGACAGTCGTGTTAGATTCAACGTCATCGACGTCGACAAGTTTCAGTCTTCGGACCTGGACTCGATAGCCGACAAGCATTATGATGTCACGCCGAGTCAGCTACACAAGATCGCAGCAGAGGAGTATCAAAGTGGACGAATTACGGAAGCCGTTTTCAGGGGAGTCAGCGGTCAGCGGGCTGAAAGACTGGTTAGCAGCGGAAAAAATAATGGACGACTTCCCGGAGTCAAAGTGGAAGGCGGAAGTCCAGAACTCAATCGTACTGGGGAAGCAGGCGCAGTCGCTGAAGGACATGTACGAGGAGAAGGCGGAGATCGAGTCGGCGCACAAGAAAAAGATCAACTGGGAAAAGACGTACCCGGAAAGGTACAAGTAGCGTTCCGAACCGACGAGCGCCCTGGGATCCAGGGCCCCATCGGCTGGCGCCGCGACCAGAACATGGTGGTGCCGGGCAGAGAGTATAAGCCCAAGGTGCCCGAGCGCGCACCAGAGCCATACGACGAGGAGGCCTTCCTCAAGTCGGACAAGGCTGAGTGGCTACGCAACCAGCAGCAAGACATCCAAGACGAGGCGGGACGCGCAGCAATACGCGACCGCGGCTTCCGCGTAGACCAGGACCACGCCCTACTCAACGTCGGGCTCAAGGTCGGAGAGAACGGATCCATCAGCCGCGAGGAAGTAGAGAAGGTCATCCGCTCAATGGGCATCGACGTGCTCTCAGGCTCTGTCCACCAGTCGGACACAGAACAGACCCTGGTCGCGCGCCTGTCGCGCAAGATGACGCCGGAAGAAGTCCATGAGCTGAGCGTTGCGACGAAGCAGGATGCCATCCCGCAGTTCGCTGACGGGGTAGGTGGGCTGCATGGTCCGCATACAGAGAACTTTGGCGGGGCCTTCAACGCAGACTACTTCATGCTGGAAGACGGCTCGATACTCTCGAAGACGCATCCCGAATTCAATGAGAAGTCAGACGCCGCGCGCCGCGTGAAAGGATGGCAGCAAGACCCGGATGATCTGGGGCGATCCGACACAGAGCGTGCGGTGATACGCATGGGCGGGATTGCGCACCACGTTGTGAGAGACGTTGCCGACCACGTCACCAAGCGCTTTGGCGTGAAGGTCAACATAGTCGAGCACCCCAGCGATATGCCTGACCACATTTCGCAGTGGGAGGCTGAGAACCTTCCGATCAGCGGAATCTTCATTGATGACCCGGACGGTGGAACTGTACACTTATTCCGGCAGAACCTCGGCAGCGCGGACCACGCTGCCCAAACAGCGTATCACGAGATCGTGGGCCACTACGGCCTGCGCGGAATTTTGAAGGCACACGGAGTAGATCACTATGCAGGCGTCATGGACGGAATCGCTACGAGCTTCCCTGCGCTTATCCCCCAAATGGCGAAGCGCAATCAGATCGATCTGGTGGCTGGCGGTAAAACCGCCCGACGAGCCGCAGCTGAAGAGGTTGTCGCCTACGCTTCTGAGCGGCGTGTACTCGCGAAAGAGCAGCAAGGACTCCTCGGTAAGGTTATTGATTACATCCACGGAGCGCTGCAGCGAACTGGAATCATTCACGATGCGGACGGCAAAAGGCTCAGCCAGCTGTACGCTCAAGGGCGAGACGGAATCTGGACAGAGGGGGATATCACTTCGCTGATCGACCGTAGCGCGCAGGCGCTGCGCCGCGGTGCGGGCAAGCGGCTACTCGCGCGCGATCTATTGAGTGAGCGCATCACCGGCCAGGTACGCCAGTACAACATGGGCGAACGCGAGGCGCCGCGCTGGCACTCCGCACTCACAGACGCCGTGGAGAGCTCGAAGCAGGGCAAGGCCTCACCCGAGCAGTGGAAGGCTACCCTCAAGGCATTGACCGGCGTGAAGAAGGAAGAGATGGATTGGCTTGGGGTGCATGAGTGGCTGGACAAGCAAACCGGCAGTGTACCAAAGGCCGATCTCCTGAACTACCTGCGCGAGCACCAGGTGAAGCTGGGAGAGACCACGCTACAGGATAGGAAGCGGGTGCTCAACAAAGAGAGCCCGTACTACACCCCGGAAGTCGCGCGCGTCCTCAGAGAGAACGGCGGCATCAACAACGAAAACGACATGAACATCGCGCTCGCGAACGACCGCGACGCGCACGATGAGATCCACGACAAGTTCCCGAGCCTGTTCAAGCAGAACGCTGGGCACTCCTGGTATACCCACGTCCTGAAGAATATCGGCTGGCTCGACAAAGAGAACCCCACCGTCTATCACCGCGAGAGCCTGAACATCCCTGGTGGTGAGAACTACGCGGAGAAGTTACTGACGATCCCGCCAGACCTGAGGGAGAACGGATTCAAGGTCACGGACTCGAACGGTCACGAGCTCCCAAGGACGTACGAGAATCAATGGGAAGCAATGAACGACGCCGAGAAGCTTGGCGGTACTGTTGCCAGGGCGCCAAAGGTGAAAGAGAACTTCGGGTCAGCGCACTGGGAAGATCACCCCAATGTCCTGGCGCACATACGCTACGACGAGCGTACCGACGCCCAGGGCAAGCGCAATCTGTTCCTTCAGGAGATCCAGAGCGACTGGCACCAGGCCGGACGCAAGAGTGGATACAGCGACGAGCCTCAGGGCGAATGGACGCCAGACGACGGAACAAACACACCAGGCGATTCTCTGCATATGGGGGTTCCAGACGCCCCCTTCAAGACCAGCTGGCACGAGCTCGCGCTCAAGCGCATGCTGCAGCACGCCGCAGAGAACGACTTCGACCGCGTGTCGTGGACGACCGGCGACCAGCAGAACGCGCGCTACAACCTATCGAAGCACGTCAACTCACTCAAGCTGTTCGAGAACCCTGAGGGCGAGCACATCCTGAAGGCCTACCACGGCAGTGCGGGCAGCAACACCTCGAAGGTTTGGGACAACGAATCGGCGATGCGCACCGGGCTGCCGGACATGGTAGGCAAGGAAGTGGCGGACAAACTCCTCGCGGCGGACAGGCGCATGCTGACGCTGCAGGGTAGGACTGCCGAGGAGCATGCGGCGAGGGAAGCTGACCCTGACTCTACGCTGTATCGAGACGATGGAGCCTCTGGCGCAAGGACCAAGCCGCGACTGTTCCCGACCCGTGAGCTTACCGGACAAGACTTGATGGTAGGTGGCGCTGGCATGCGCGGCTTCTACGACAAGATGCTGCCCGATGCGGCGAACAAACTGACGAAGAAGTTCGGCGGCAAGGTCACCCGTGAGTCCCTCGGTAAGGATTCAGCCAACGCACGCTGGGCCAGCGGAGAGCTGGTCATGGATGAAATGGGCATAGACCGCAAGTCACAGGCCGAGTATTGGGCGCACCTCAGTGATGAAAAGCGCTCCGCCCTGATCGAGAAGTACCACCAGGACCACGACCCGGACACCATGGTGCAGGGCATCGACATCACGCCCGAGATGAAGAAGGCGGCTACGGCCGGCGGACCGCTCACCTCCATGTTCAAGACCGAAGGCAAGAAATCAAAGGAAGTTACCGACTTCCTGGATAAGGTCGCTAAGAAGGAATCTCCAGCCCGAGCCGCGGTCAGAGACGCCATTGCCTCCATCGTCAAGCACCTTACGCCAGAAGAGAGCGGTAAGCTCAACCGGGCCACCGCGAAGCGCCTCATGAGCCAGCTCGCCAATCTGCCGACCGCCAAAGAGATGGCGCATGTCGCCTACGCAGGGCGGGCAAAGCGCGGCTGGTACGCGCGCAGCGCCGAGGCGATCTCCAACATATTCGGTGCCGACGCGCCGCGCTTCAGTGCGCTACTGGCGAGCATGAGCCCGCAGACAAGCGTAGAGGTGAACTTCGCGAACGCCGTAGAGATGTGGAAGAACTGGACCGCAGCGGGTCGCCCGCAGTCGCGTGGCGCGATCTTCAAGATCATGGGCGACTCGGTCGAGGGCAACAACCAGCAAGACAGCGTGCTGCCGGCGTGGATCAACAACTCGGTAGCCAGCCTCACGCACCCGAACCCTGAGGAGCTGACGATCAGCGGCCCCAAGGTCAACTCATTCATGCGCAACCTCCACGGGCACGTCGGCGAAGTCACGCTCGACTCGTGGATGGCGCACTACGCCAACATCGACGCCAAGATCTTCGGCGGGCAGCTGAACGCCGCCAAGACTGAGCCTGGCAAGTCGGTCCCATATCTGGCATACTCGGTACGTGTCCGGCAGGCTGCCGTACACCTCTCGAAGCTGACCGGGGTGAATTGGACCCCGGCGGAAGTTCAAGAGACGGTGTGGTCCTGGTCGAAAGCGGCCAGCGAACATTCGGATTCATTCAAGGGGATGGCGTCTATAGCCGATCTCGTCAAAGACAGGGACATAAGCGATGCGCTCATCAAAGGAACCTCGGAATTCTCTACCCTCTTCCTCGGCGGCGAGCAAGAAGCGGTCCTTCGGAAAGCGGGATACGGAGACCAGCTTGACGGACTTCGTCGGAAAGCAGCGGCTGCCCAGCCGGCAGATGCAGAGCAAACGCCAGCTATTGCTGTCGAAACTCTCGAACCCAGTCTCCTGAAGGCGGCGGCGCGGCTGACCGAGTCGCGCAGCAGGAAGAAGACCACAGAGCCCAGCGAACAGCAGGGCGATACGCGCTTTGCCGTGGGCGGCGCGCACGACCCGGATATGGAAGCCTTCCTGTCCAAGATCAACCCGGACAAGCGCAGCCTCACCGAGCGCGTTGGCGACTTCACGAAGAACATTAAGAATGAGGCGGAACTGCTTGGCGACAAACTCATGCAGTGGGGCATCGACAAGACCTGGGGCATCCAGCGCGCCTGGCGCATCAGTGACAAGGACGGCCCGAACCTCGGCCGCATGAGCGCGCGGCTCGCCGCGAACCACGCCTCCCTGATGGACGCCATCGTGCGCTACGGAACGCCAGTCTGGAACGACGACGCGCCGGCCATCTCCGGGCACACAGGCTTCCAGGACATCCTGGCGCCACTGGGCCCAAAGGTGAACGACTTCTTCAACGCCATGGTAGCGCGCCGCGCCGACCGCCTTATGAGCGAGGGGCGCGAGAACCTCTTCACGCAGTCAGAGATCGACGCCGGCAACCGACTGTGGTCCCAGAACCCTGAATTCGAGCACGCCTACACCGAGCTCGCCAAGTTCAAGAAGGGCATCCTCGACTTCGCTGAGCAGGCCGGGGTAGTAAACAAGGAGTCCCGAGCGCTCTGGGAACACGATGACTACGTGCCATTCTTCCGCGTGATGAACGAGCAGGGCGAGATTGGCGGACCAGGAGCCGGCGGCGGCATAGGGCGGGTCAGCAAGCAGATCAACCGGCTGACCGGCGGCATGGCTGCGCTGGGCGACCCCATGGAGAACATGCTGCGCAACTGGAACTCTCTGATGAAGTCCAGTCTGCGCACGAAGGCGCTGCAGCTGACAACGGACAGCATAGCGGACACTGGCCTCATGGAGCGCTACACGCCCCCACACGGCACCACGTTGACCCGAGAGGCCTTCCGGCAGCAGCTGTCTGATCAGGGCATCGACCCAGACCGGGTAACCGGCGAGACGTTCGACCGCATGTACGATCATGCGGCCTACATCCCTGAGAGCAAGAACAGCGTATGGCTATGGCGCAATGGGCAGAAAGAGCACTACCTGGTACACGACCCGCTACTGTTCCGCGCGCTGACGAACATGAACAGCAACGGCCGGTCGCAGTTCGCTGAGACCGTCATGAGCATCATGAGCGCGCCGAAGCGCGTGCTGACATCTGCCATCGTCAAATCGCCTGTGTTCATCGCTAAGGTGTTGGCCCGCCACAGTTTCCTGCAGTTCCTAAGCGGACATCAAAGCGGACCTGACGCCACCATGGCGCAGCGCATCCTGCCGGACTTCATCCCTGTCTGGGATACGGCGAAGGGCATCTACAAGATCCTGAAGGGCACCCAGGAGTCGAAAGACCTCGCGGCTGCCGGCGGAACCTTCGTAGGCGCGCACGCCAGCGGCAACACCGCGAACATCGCCAAGCAGGTACGGCGTGGGGTGTCCGGCGGAATCATTCTGAATTCAACGCACAAGGCCCTGGCCTTCTACAACCAGCTGCTGTCGGCAACGGAAGGCACGCACCGCCTGGCAGTAGCGCAGGCAGTCGAGCGTGAGGGCGGTGGCCGGGTACAGCAGGCGTTCGCCGCGCGCAACGTCCTGGACTACAGCAAGGGCGGCGACTCTGCGTTCGTCCAGTTCTTCCTCGACACGGTGCCGTTCCTTAAGGCCGGCATCTCTGGCGCGTCCTCAGCGTATGAGCTTGGGGTTCACAACAAGACCGGCTTCCTGGTCCGCGGCGGCGCGCTGGCCCTGGCGTCCATTGCCTACGCCTACACGCACAAGGACAACGAGAAGTACAAGGCACTGACCAACGACCAGAAGATCAACTACTATCACTTCTACGACGTGTTCCAGCAGGGCGACCACTGGCAGCTCCCAAAGGGATTCGACTCGGCCGACATAGTTACCACGATACCTGAGGCCCTCACGGACCTCGCGGTCAGCAGCGAGAACGACCGGGTCAACCAGGCCGCGTCACTGATAGGCGCCACCTTGTTTCACCAGATCTCGATGGGTGGCCTGCCGACCGCCATCAGCCCCATTCTGGATCTCGCGCGCAACAAGCAGAGCTACAGCGGTGCGCCGATCCTCAATCAGCAGGATCTGAGCGTAGCCCCGCAGGCGCAGGACGCGCCCTACGTGAGCCCCACGTACCGAGGGATCGCGTCGAGCATGCCTGAGATCATGCCAGACTGGGCCAAGTCACCGAAGCAGCTGCAGTACCTTGCCAACAGCTACCTCGGCACCGTGGGTCAGTTTGTGAGCGCCGCGACCGATCACGCGATCACCAAGTCGCAGGGCATTGCGTCGCCGACGCGCGGCCTACCCCAGGACATCCCGGCAGTCAGCCAGATCTACAGCACGGGCCCGAGCCGGCGCACGAAGTACAGCGATTCCATGTACACGTACGCAAAGAAGATCGACATGGAAGCCGACACCTACAAGAAGTTCGTCAAGGGCGGAGACCTCGAACGCGCGCAGGACTATCAGGACGCGCACAGCGATGACATCTCGATGAAGCCCGACATGGACAGCATCGTCAAGCAGGTCAGCGGCCTGTACAAGGAACAGCGCGAGATCCAGCAAGACCCTGACATGGACGGAAAAGAGAAGCAATCGCAGCTGGACGAGATCCAGGATGTCATCAACGATCTAGCCCACGACGCCTACGACCTACGGCCGGGCGGAAAGATGTCTCCCTTCCAGGCATCGAAGTTGATTGGTGCGACGCGCCAGAAGCAGACAGAGCTGCTATACTCTTACGGTCTGCCGGCGACCGCATCGCTGGTCAAATTCCTAGCATAGAAGAACAAAAATGCTCGACATAAGCGCGACAGCAAACGTGGCAGTGATCATTGGGACGGTGATATCGTCTGTTGGCACGATGCTCGCTGGAGTTGCCGCGTTAGGCGGCTGGCGAACTTCGCTACGGAACGAGATTGCCGTGGCAAAGGCGAACGCGCAGGGTGCGAAGAATGGTGAGGCGATAGCGCAAACGGCGGTATTGACGACCCAGAATGCAGTGAAGATCGAAGAGATCCACGTCCAGACCAACGGCATGAATAAGGCCCTGATCGCCAAGGCGTTGGTGGATGGCAGAGAGCACGAACAGCAGATGCAGCTCGCGCGTGAGACGCAGACGGCGGTATTCATGGAAGTGATGGCGAACCCGAACGCCACGCCGGAGACCAAATCAGCTGCGGCTGCTATCGCCAGTAGGCCCGTTGGATACCCGGACGCGCGTATCGAAGCGGCTGCCCGAGACTCAAGCCCTATCCCGGTAGCCATCGTGGCAGAGACCCCGGTCCCCGTGGTGCAGACGCCGGCAGCGAGCATACCGGCATGAAGATCTCACCCAACGGCGAACAGCTGATCGAGACGTTCGAGGCGTTCCGTGAGCACGCATACCAGGACCAGAAGGGTGTCTGGACTATCGGCTACGGCCACACCCTGGGCGTGAAGCAGGGCGACATCTGCGACCAGGCGCAGGCTGATGCGTGGCTTGAGCAGGACACCGCAGCCGCGGTACTCGCCGTGAATAGGAGCCTTGATGTATGTCTGAACCAGAACCAATTCGATGCCCTGGTGAGCTTCACGTTCAACCTGGGTGCGAGCAGCGAGGCCCACTCAACGCTCCTGAAGTACGTCAACCAGGGGCAGCTGTTCCTGGCGGCGGCGGAATTCCCAAGGTGGAACCACTGCGATGGTTTGGTCGACGCTGGCTTAACGCGGCGACGCGCGGCCGAGCAGAAGCTTTTCGGAACTCCCGTATGAAACCCGGACAAGTTACTCGAATCACAAGCACGGGCTTCGGAGACTATCGTGAGACGCGGGCGGTCCTGGCTATAGCCGGGCTCGCGATAATCACCACGCTGATCTGGCGCCACTTCATGGGAGAAGCTTCCTTCTCGGCGTGCTTCGGCGTCATCTTCGCTTGCTACACAGCACACTCTGTCCTGGACGACAAGATCCCGGACGCAAACCTACCGCAGGTGAGTGTCCAGGTAAACAACGGCACGTAACAGCCCCAATAGATCACTATACCAGGAGGATTCCTGAATGTCAATTCTTTCAACCATCACCACTGCAGCAAACCCCTTCAAGGAATACCTCATTGCCGGCGCGGCAGTCGCGCTGGGCATAGGCGTTCTCCTGTACAATCATCATGAGCGAGCGATTGGCGCAGCTCAGACCATAGCCGCGGACCAGAAGACCGTGGCAGCCCAGGTCGAGCGCGACCAGGCCGTGCAGACAATCGCAACCGTCGCCACCCAACTCGCGGAGAAGAATTATGAAAACGCCATCGCTGTTCCTGTTACCAATGCTCCTGTCCCTGTGCGCCTGTGCCGTCTCGCACTCAGTAGTGGCCCCCTGCCCAGCGCCGCCGGCCCTGGTCCCAGTGGAGTCAGCGCCCCCGTCGTCGGAAGCCCAGATGCGAGCTCTGTTGCAGAGCTACAGCGCTTCGCCGACGCAGCCGTCGCAATAGCCCGAGACGCGGACAAGCAGGTAGTTGCGCTCCAGGCGGCGAACGCTGCCCTACGCGCTGAGATGCTCAACGCCAACGCAAAAAAATAGCCCCAGCTGCTTCCAGCCGGGGCTACGTATCACCTGAACCTTACGGGGCAGGGACGTTGATCACCGTGTCGACAATGGTCACTGAGGCGTTCAGGGACATGAGGCGACCCTCGATATCCACGATGCCCTGGCTGTTGCCGACCTTGTTCCCCACCGTCGAGGTAGAGACACCAGCGCTTGCGATCACGGTCCCGACGAAGGTGCAGCCACCGGCCGCATTGATCGTCGCCGCGGAGCCGACTTCCCAGAACACGTTCTTCGCCAGCACGTTACCCGCAAGGGTCACGTTCTGACAATTCCCGCCGTTGGCATCGCCCACCGTTAGGTAGGAGGCCATCTGGAACACGAACACGTCTGTAGCAGAGCCCGTGAGCGTCAAGTCTCCACCAGTGATCAGGAAGAACCCTGAGGCGGACTGGTAGACGCACGGACTGGCAACGCAGCCGTACCCGACGCCGAGCGTGGTCCCTTCCAATTGGGAGCCAATCGTAGGCGCGGAGAGCGGCAGCCCCGGGAGCTGCAGGTACGCGACCAGGGCATCGTTGTACATCTGATCCGCGTTGGGGAGGGCGGGACCACCGCACTTCACCGCGTTGGGCGCGGCGCTGTCGGAGCCGGTCGTGGACTGTGCGCACGAGTATATCGTGCCCGTCACGGTGCCTTGGTTTGCACCGATAACCTCCGTGTAGGAGTTGCCCGTACTGTCATGGAAACCCGTGAGTGACGAAGCGGCTGTCGCAGTCGTACCCAGGTCACCGTTGACAGTGGTCAGGATTCCCGTGTTTGTCATGCCGGCTGTGCCGGCAAAGTCGCCGACCGTCTGCACTGCGCCGAGGGGCACGAGCGGACCGCTGGACGAACTGGACGAGCTGGACGAGCCACTGGAGCTTGAGCTGGACGAGGTGCTGGAGCCACCCGACGAGCTACTGGACGAGGTGCTGGAGCCACCCGACGAGCTGGACGATCCGCCGCCGCCACTTGACGAGCTGGAGCTTGTCGAGCTGCCGCCGCCCGAGGGGGCCGCTGCCGTCTTAAAGGACCAGGAGTATGGCTTTGCCAGGTTCTGGAAATTCACAGCGGTCGCGGAGAGCACCGTCGCGGTGTAGACCTGCGAGTATTCCAGGGGGGCTGTGAATGCAATCGTGAGCACCTTCGCGGAGGCGTTGAGCTTCACGCTCGCGTCCACTGGGTTCACGCATGGATCTGCGCAAACCACGATCTGCTTGACGTCGAACGGTAGAACGGCCTCATTGAACGTCACTAGGACGTTTGTATCGACCGACACGTCGCCAGTTTGGTCAACCGGGGCAACGCTTACGACTGAAAGAGGGGTGGTATCGACGGCCACTTCTGGGCCGGCTGTTGCGGACCCGCCTCCGCTTGACAGGCCGTTGTCGCCGCAACCGGCGAGAAGCACTGCCATGAGACAAAGTGCGGGTAATTTCTTAAGCATGTGAATCTCCTGAAGGAATCTGGTGATAGTTGGCAATTATACCTGAAAACTTTACGGCCAGCGCGCCTGTTCAACTAGGGCGATCACCCCAGCCGCTGACGCCGCTGAAAGAACGAATAGCGCCCTATGCCACCACGGCGTCGGGCGCTTGTACTTCCACTTGATCATGTGCCTGGCTTTTCCTGCCACTCTTTGATCGACTCAATGTTGATCTGAGGGCAAAGAAAGACTGGGATGTCGCCAATCGCGAGATCATCCGACGTGGCTGCTGCGGCGAAGAATATCCCGCGTACGCACGAATCGTGGTCCTTGTAGCCACCGATGACCTGGGCGTGCGTCCATACGCCAGTGTCGGCGCTGATCGTTACCTCGAACATGACGGCGTGGACTTCGCTGGGGTCCACTGGCGCCATGGCGACCTGTGGGTTCGCGGCCTCGAAGGCAGCCTTGGCGGCAGCCAGATCAGCGGCGTAGGCGTCGGCCTTGGCCGTATCGACGGTCGCCTGGTCGGCAATGATGTCTGCCGGCACGTCCTGTGCGTACGCGGCGGGGGCGCCAAGCAACAGTGCAATGGCGATAGTCGGTAGGAACTTCATACAATCTCTCCTGTGATGTAGATTAAACTTTCGACTTCTCAATAGACGCATGAACATGATCCATGGTGATGACCCTTGACCGAGGGTTCCAAGCACACTGAGCCCACGTAGTCCCAAGCCGCTGGTCGTACGGTGGCTTCTTCTTCAGCTGCTGCGGCTCGACGTTCAGGATGTCTCCGTTGATGACGCGAACCATGTAGCCCTGCATGATGGCGTACTCGCCCGGCGAAACCTGGCTCTTGCGCTCCAGGAGCGGGCCGATGACCTCGACGTCCTCTCCGTCGTACTCCGGTTTGATCCGGGAGTATTTCAGAATGGCGATTTCGCCCACCTCGAATACGTGCGGCTCACTCACTTTGGAGCGCCCTAATGAACGCATTGAGTTTCTCGCCATTCCTGCTGAAGGCCAGCTGCATGGACTTGGCTGGCCTGGTGAAGGTCTCCTGCTCAAACTCTGGGGACATGAGGGTCACGTAGACGTAGCCATTGTCGGTTTGCTGATCGACCAAGGCAATGGTGTCACTGCCAAGGTCTACGATTTTGCGAACGATCATTTCAACACCTGTTTGATGGCGCCGAGCCTGATGTCGGCGAGCTGGTCCCTAATGAAATCCGGTAGATCCTTCTCTGCGGTCAGCATGTCCTCGTACTTCCAATACCCCTTGGGGGACACCGGCTCTCCGCGGCTCACGCCGATCATTTCCTTTTCGCCCAGGAACTGGACGACCTCGAACTTAACGTGTGGGAATTGGCAGGCCCCAGCAGCGATAGCTTCCTTCTGGAACTTTGGTGTGCAGTCGCGACAGTAGTTGACTTCGGCCGGCATATCGAACCGATAGTTGATGTCGCTGGTTTCCGACGCCAGGCGTAGCCATGTAACGTAGTCCGCTCGTGCCTGCTCCACATCTCCACACGCGCGGTAACGGAAGCACGCCGGAGGGCTTTCGATACTGGATAGCTTCTGCATGCGGTCGTAATCAATCCCCTTCTCCTCAAGGCGCCGACGCAGATCGTCGTAGACCTTGAACTCTCCACCAACCTTTCCGATTTCACGAAAGTCATCCGATGCCATCAGAACTGCCACATCAGGAACTTCGACTCGTCCTGGCTACCCTTGTCTGTCGGGCACACGTCGTCCGTGAGATTGATCACGTCCGCAAGGTGAGCCGCTGACAGCGCATGCACGAGCTCAGAACACTTCTTGTCCTGTTTGCATTCATCGAAGTAGGTGACCATGCGCTTCCCGGTCTTACTGATGAAGATGAACAGCTGCGGCTTCTTGTCGACCATGATGCCAACGACGCCGGATGCCAGCGCTGGATCGAAGGGGTTCGGCGTCTCATCGCCCCTTACGGCCCCAATGGCGAACACAACGAACAGCACGATAATCCCAGTGACGAGCGCTGCTATGAACTTGCTTGAGTCTCTCACGGTGAGTCCTCAGCAAGCGGGGCGTTGCGGGCGAAGTCGAGCGTCAGGCCATCTGGCCCGACGTAGGGGCGCCAGGAGTCCAGGGCGGTCCAAAGCTTCTCGCGCGGGATGTTCACCGCGGGGTCGCTGCCGGCGACGATGGCAAGCGGCACGTTGAGGTAGGTCGCCTCAACCAGCGCTTCCTTCACGAAGCCGTACTGGTATGGCGCCTTCTGCGTGAGCACGGCCATGACGGCCATGATCGAGCCGTCTTCCTTGTAGACGGCAAACGCACGCTTGGTGCCAGGGATGTGCAGGGCCTTGGTGTTCCAGGACTCGGCGCGGCTCGACGCGAGCGCGACAACGTCCCTCATTTCCACCATGGCCTCCAGCAAGTCCTTCCCGTCGCGTTCCTTTACCATGGAGCGTCTGCTCCCTTGGCGGGTGCAGCGGCTGCATTGGCCTGACCCTTCGCGGTCTGGCGCGGCTGCTCGTCGGCCTCGCGTTCAGTGTCGACTTTCGATCCCCATGTTTCCGGGACGAAGTCCGCGTGGTTGACGATGAACTTGATGTCAGCCCTCTTGGATCCGTCCTTGAGCTCATACTCGTCAAGCTCAACGCGCCCCTGGACGCAGATGGGCTTGCCCTTCACGAACCACTGCGATACCCACTCGGCGTTCTTGCCGAAGGCAACGCAGCGGAACCAGGTGACCTTTTGACCCTTGCGCTCATCACCGTCAGCGATGGTGAACTTCGTGAAGATCTTGCCTTCCGCGGAGGTTCTCTGCTCCGGGTCGGCGATCAGTTGACCTGTCAATGCAAAATGCTGAATCGCGCTCATTTAAAAATCTCCTGAAAGATGCCGGACGTCCATTCGTATAGTCGACCAGCGAAAATAATACCCGTTCCTTTCGTCCCTGTCAAGGCCCGCCAGAGCTCCTGGATGGACTCGATATCCGTCTGCCCGTACCCGATCAGGCTCCTGCCGTCCTCCGCCGTGGCGCCCGGTACGTGGGCGCCCCAGACTACCCCGCGGCCAGGGATGTCGACCCTCGCGACACGGACCCCACCGAAGACCCGCAGGTTCCAACGTATGAGCTCCGTGCCATCAGTGACGCTTCCCTTAGCGGACATTCGCCTTCTGTTCCACAATGATCTTGACGCCCGTGTTGGCCTCGAACTCTATCGCGGTCAGTTCCTCGGCAACCACTTGCGCGTCAGCGTCTATCGCCAACGTGTTCACCAGCTTCTTGCCGACAGTGATGGCGCCCAACTCCTCGTCGGTGGCGCTCTCTGACGCCCAGCTCAGGAACGCGCGCAGGTTTGTAAGCTCCCCGCGTACCTTGCGCGAGCTGCTCGCGGTCGTACCGTAGTTGCTTGTGACCTTGGTTGGCGCCAGGACGGCAGCCGTCACCTCAGCACTTACAGGCTTATTGGCGGCAGCTGCCGTCTCGGCGATGACTCGCTTCGCCTCGATGTCGGCGTAGTAGGCATCCAGCCGCTTCGTGACCTCGATCACGACAACGCCGATGCGCTCGACGTTCTTCTTGAACAGCGTATTGACCAGCGTGGTGAAGTCCCGAGCTGGCTCCGTGATGCTCTTTCGAGCCTCCTCGGCTGAGGAGTAGGCGGCGCTGGCAGCCTTCTTGAAGTCTGCCCCTCGCTCAAGGGATTCGGCGGTGATGATCACCCGCGGCAGAACCGACTCCAGGTCGGATGCGTCCTGCGCGAGCTTCGTGAGCTTTGATACCAGCTGCGCTGATACCAGGTCGCCCGACTTTGTCGTCAGTCGACGTGACTCTTCGAGAGCCGGGGTGTAGTCTGCTGGTACTATATGTTTGGTCACGAATTTTTCCTCAAATAATGTAAAACTGTTTCCACACTTTCGATGGTGTCGCCAAGCTTACCAAGTCCCGTGTTGCATGTCAAGCATGCCCAGCCACGGAACTTTCCGGTGATGTGGTCATGATCTGGAACAAGGCCGCCCTTACCGTTGCCTGGTAAACAACCCCTAACCTCACATCGATCCGGTCGTGGTCGCGTAGGTTCAGGAACTCCCCTATATCTACGGCCAATGGCAAGGCCTTTTTCAGGGTTCAGCTTATACCAATTTGGCCTAGGCTTTCTGTTTGTTTGGTCTTCTTGTGAGCAGGTAACACAAGACTTGTTCCTGACGTAACGCTCAGCAATGTGTCCGCGCCCACAGGGTTTGTTTGTGGAGTACCTCTTGAGACCAAGGGCTATAGATTCTATACGGGTCACGGAAATAAACCCCCGACATGAATGCCACCATCGGCCGTAACCTGCCTGCTAACAACAGGCCAAGGTGCCAGACCATCAAAATACACCTGGAACTTTCCCAGGTTACAAGCGAATCTATCGTGCATAGCTTCGTCAAGCGGCACCTCGATGATGTGCAGCCGACCCTTGTCGCCTGTATTCCCTACCAACGGATGGAAGCTGGCGTAGATGATGACCGGCCGGCAGCTGATCCAGCTCTCGAACTGGACCTGCGCATAATACTTGTTCTGGATCGTGTTGGTGCTGATCGTCAGCTCGTGCTCTTTCTTATTCAGGCACTTGACCTGGATCGTGGTGTCGTTCCACAGATAGCCGTCCGGGGTAGCGCCGCACATGTCGTACTCGTCGTGCAGCACGAAGCCGGGCTCGCTCACACTGTTCTTGCCGGTCAGAGCCAGACCGATCTCGCGCAGCGCCATGGGCTCGTACCTATGACCCCAGGCGGTGGCGTGCGACGGCAGCTCGACACGCTTGAAGTCGGATTCCATTTCCTTGTGCAGTTCGTCGGCCAGGGCCTTCCAGGCCTGCATGTCGTTGCCCTGGAGGATGAAGGCGCGCGATGAGGCGGTGATGCGCCCGCGCCGGCACTTGTACCAGATCTCGGTGTTCGGCTCGACGGTCCCACCTTTCCACTGGATGAACTCGATGTCCTCGCGGGTCACCGGCAGCCGTTCTTCCCACGGTTCATCCCTCATGAAGTTGCTCATCAGACCAAACTCGCGTAGTGAGACATTGGCCCGTTCCAGATAGCCCATCTCCAGTACGCGAAACTCGGCGAGGCCCCCACGTACACCTGGGGCTCGCCCTTCACCGTCGCGCACCACCACATCCCGTGGACGTACCAGATATGCGGCTTCTTCATGCAGCGAACCTCGCGAGGAACTCTTGCGCTTTGCCATCATTGATCTCAATGAAGCCGCCCTTCTTGCTGGTCAAGATCTTGGCGCGAAACAACGGCGCCGATATCTTGCGTGTGAACCGGCTACCGGACGCCACGAAAGCGACTGACCTTGGGCCCCAGTGCGGCTTTCTTCGGCTGCTCAGCACTGCCCGCAGGACTATCACCAGCGGGCTCGCTTGGTCGGGCCGCAGCTGGTTTAGGTTCTGCGGCTTTCTGCGTAGCTGCAGGCGCATCCCCGGCGAGAACCCGGTCGGCGCGCGCTTCGCCAACGCGCTTATTAAGCGTGGCGTATACGGAATCGAATTCGCTTGCAGGAAGCGCTGACAGAGCAATAACTTTGTAATGGTCAAGGAAGGCTTTGACATCGACTTTCGCCTCGTTGAGTAGTGGGATCAGCGTCTGCCGCTGGGCTTCGCTGATTGCGGGACGGGACTCGGCTGCCGATTCCGCGGGCGAATCCGGCTTGGCTTCCGTGACCTTCGCGGTCGCGGTGGCGGTTTGGAAGACATGGGTCTCGGAGTCCGCGTCTTCCTGGCCTGCGATGGGTACGCAGAACGCCTGGAAAACAAGATACTTGTACGCCATGGACAGTGCCTTCGCCACGCCCTTGTCGCCAGTGTCGGCGGCTTCGCCTGGAATCGAGCACGAGTGATGGCTGTCATCCTTCACGGATACGAATTCGTAGGTCACGTCAATCGTGGTGTGCATGGTGAACTTCGAGGCACCTTGCTTGTTCGTGCCGTCGCGACCGACCTGCTTCACGCCAGTTACGAAGGGAAGGATCAGTAGGCCGTGCTTCACCAATAGCGGTGCTGTTGCGGCGACCGCAGCCTCGATGCTTCGATACTTGAAGCCCTGGGCTTGGTTGTAACCGTCTTTGCCGACGCCGACGCCACAGAGATCTGCGGCGACTGCTGAGATTGCCTTGTAGACTTCTGACATGTGAGGACTCCTGAATTAAGTTGGGCGAGAGTAACACAGCCCGAGCTCGTTTGCAAGACTATATCTTGCTGTACTGGCTCCGGCCGCTCCAGTCGATGTAGTTCGACTTGATCGCATCGAACGCGGTGCGCGCAGTCCCAGGCTCGTTCAGCTCTGTCTTGGACTTGATCCCGAGCTTTGCCTTCAGCCAGGTATCGATGCTATCCACGTCCCACTGGCGGTTGCCGTCGACGCGCTCCTGGAGGTACATGGCGAACGCCGGAGCCTGCATGAGGATGGCAGCGTTCTGGGCGTACGACATTGGCTTGGCGAGCTTGGCGACAACGCCATACGGGTGCGGGTGGCGGGCATCGTCCTGGAGCCCGGCCTGTACGAACGGGTCATTCTCGATTCGCGAATCACGAATCGTGAATTGAGCTTTCTCCTGGTCAACCGGCTGCTCGTCGTCCGTGAGCTCCACGAACACCGCCATCCAGCGGGTGCCGAGCACCCCGGCGCTGGGGCGCTTGCAGAACATGAAGGGGTGCAGGAGCTGCTCGTCAGACACCTTCAGGGTGATGGTGGCGCCTTTGGGGCCATCCGACCAGTTGAGGAGAACCGTGGAATGCGATCTCGGCTCCTCGTACCCTTCAGCGCCTGCCAGTAGGCTGAGCGTCATCTCGAAGAATGTGCCGGCAAACCCATTGCGCTTCCTGGTAGCCAGGGCGAATGGGTTAGGCGAGCCGAACTCTTCAGGGCCGCGTAGTGTGCGCAGCTTGACGGTACGCCCCGTGATGTCGCTCTCGGTCGCGGCCAGGAACTCAACCTCGCCGGCCCAGTAGACCGCGCGGGCAGCCTTGGGGCTGGCTGACTCAATGATTTCATCGATCCATGACTTGCTCACAGCGTGTACTTCCTTGGCGAGCCGCGCTCGCTCTCA
>OCZT010001383.1_pt1 | contig 25095 bp, 31 predicted proteins | sample 1539031 | NCBI WGS metagenome assembly OCZT01 (sample SAMEA3539308, study PRJEB22396) | soil metagenome | biome: tundra; feature: field; material: soil | place: USA | collected 2010-05 | depth 0.15 m | reverse complement strand
CTCCCTCCTGCTTCAATTCTCCCTCCTGCTTTAATTCCCCCTCCTGCTTCAATTCCCCCTTCTGCTTCAATTCTCCCTCCTGCTTTAATTCCCCCTCCTGCTTTTATTCCCCCTTCTGCTTCAATTCCCTCTCCTGCTTTTATTCCCCTTCCTACTTCAATTACCTCTCCTGCTTCAATTCCCCATCCTGCTTCAATTCCCCATCCTGCTTCAATTCCCCATCCTGCTTCAATTCCCTTTCCTGCTCTTATTCCCCATCCTGCTTTAATTCCCTCTTCTGCTTCAATTCTCCCTCCTGCTTCAATTCCCTCTCCTGCTTTTATTCCCCTTCCTACTTCAATTACCTCTCCTGCTTCAATTCCCCATCCTGCTTCAATTCCCCATCCTGCTTCAATTCCCCATCCTGCTTCAATTCCCTTTCCTGCTCTTATTCCCCATCCTGCTTTAATTCCCTCTTCTGCTTCAATTCTCCCTCCTGCTTCAATTCTCCCTCCTGCTTTAATTCCCCCTCCTGCTTCAATTCTCCCTCCTGCTTTTATATGACCTTTCACTACAAGATCAATTTTAATTTCTAAGTTTCCCGCTGCAAATACATTGTTTGTGGTAGGCTGTTCTGTAATGATTTTAGTAGCTCCATCACTACCAAATTCATTAAGCAACCAATTAGCATACTCAGTATGACTATCGGCTATAAAATCAAGAATATCTTGATACTCTGCTGATTCACCATAAGTAGCTATGAATAAGTCAATACCAGGCTGACAAGCTTTCTTTGCTTGGAGCATATCTAACGTGATTTTCATTCCAATTCCCCTTCATGCTTGTCTTTGTAGTATCTTCAGTACAATTACTGTAGCTTACCACAATTATTAGATTAACGCAGTTGTTTAACTTCATTTGTTGAATTAAGTGTGGCAATTATTTCTCTAGTTCTTTTAGTTCACCTTGCAGAGTTCCAATAACCAATAGAGCAACTTTATTCCATCACATTTCGCTTGCTCTATTCGCCCATTCCAATATCGCCGATTGTCGGCGCGCCAACCGTATTCGTTCATCGGTACCTTTCTTTCTTGAGATTCGCCCGCACGTAGCCTTGTTCTTCATCTAGCATACTCCATTCTAAGTCATTAAAGATAAGTTCATTATTCATTACTAACTTGCTTTACACGGACAATAGAACCAAATCCTCTTGTAGTAGACTTATCATCTACTAAAGACTCATTCTTTCTACTAAGAAAAGAAATAACATTCAAAGCTTCTTCAATAGCTGCTAGTAATGCTTTAAGATAAACACCAGTAGGATTATAGAAAGGCAGAGTATTACGAATAGCAGCAATACGGTAAAAGATATCAAATAATTCTTTCTGTATCTTCTTTAGTTCTTCTTGTTGATGTTGTTTCATTTCTCTTCAATTACTCCTAATAGTTCTGCTACGTCCGCTTGCTCCAATTTAGAGATTTTCTGTGGTAGCACATGGTAATAAGCAATTAATGCTAGTAAAGCATCTACATGTATCTCAATTTCAACTCTTTGATTTACATAACTCTCAGAATAAATTTCAATAATAGAAGATTTAGCTACGTTTAACTTAACTTTACTACCTGATGGTAATCCACCATCAAAGTGAAAAGTAACGTCATTAAAATAAATATCATTTTCAGGTGAATAATGGAAACTATGCATTACCTACTCCTACGCTCTTGCACGTCTGCTCGAATATAATCTGCTTCAGTCCAAAGATGTTTAGTCGTTACTCTTGCTACAGCTACGGAAGTATGCCCTCGTTCAATTACATCAACAATATACTCTAGCATCAATTGTAGAACTTCTATTTCTTTCGGTATTGCTCTTAAATCTTCTTTTATAGTATGCACTATATTATCTACCTCACATTTTATAAGAGTAATACGGTCATTTTCTTCTTTAGTAAGACCCATTGCTATTCCTCACTTTCCACAATTACCTGCTTTTCCTGTTAGTGCGGCTAATGGGACTCGAACCCATACTGTATGAATTTTAAGTTCATTGTCTCCTGCCGTTGGACTACAGCCGCCAATAGTTAGTCTTAAAGTTTAATTAGCTAGACTAGAAGTTTTTCAACTACTAGTCTAGCTTTGAGGGGAAGTTGATTTTAGTCAGTTAGTGCTAGTAATAGGACTCGAACCTATATTGTCCCTGTTATGGGCAGGTAGTCTTAGCCGTTAGACGATACTAGCAAGTGTTTAACTACCATTAGTAGCTCGAAGACTTCCTAACACTGGGAATACTGTTATTATTTCTTGTACTGCTGTCCATGCATAGTCTAATGTATCTTCTCCATATTCACCTTCCATCATATCTACTAACTCCCGCAACATCATAAAGGCCATTTGACGATAACCTTTATCCATTAGAACTTGAATTGCAAGAGCGAATCCTGCAATAAGATCATCTTCTTCTTTGAGGGTTTCAAGGACTTCGTTTGTTATTGGGAATCGAGTGTTGTATTCTGCGTTATCCATTGCTGCAATCCTTTCATTAGTTAGTATGCCTGGTAGAGTTAGACTACATCTTTTAGTAGTTCTTCTAGTCTCTGCTCCATTCGTGCCATTGCTGTAGGTTCATATTCTTTGCAACCTTTACAATTAAAACAGAAATAATTATGGTAATCAGGCATTATATCTACATTATCAGGAATAGATGCAGTATCAAGAATCCTCACTTTAATAAGAATTTCATACCACATATTCAACATCTCACCATAAACTACAGCTTCAAGTGATTCAATAACCATACGAAGCGCTATGAATGGTGGTAGATGAGCAAGTAGACTATCCTCTCCAATATCAAGAAATCCATTCTTGATAATTTCATCATTATCTTTTTAAAATCTGTATTCCACAATCATCGAAGTAATCCTTTCTTGCAGTTGTATTACTTGGAAGCCGAGTAGATAACGATTGATGTACGAAGTTTAACTATCAGTTCATCTATTGTACCTCTCTTATATGATAACAATGCTTTACCAGGAAAGTTAAATCCACTAGGTACAGCATCAAGATTGTTAACCCTCTCCATGTGATTTAGAAGTGTTTGTATCTCTTGAAGCATTTGTTCATCCTTAGTCATTTGTGGTAAGCCTTTCTTCAATTGCAGTAGTAACTCCTGGTATAATGGGATTACTGGGAGTTGAACCCAGATTAACTGATTAAAAGTCAGTTACTCTACCATTGAGTTATAATCCCCGATTACTTAATCTATGGCTTCCAATTGCATTTGACGTATTCATGCACAGTCTTATTAAAAACTGTACGGAAAGCTTTAACTTTAGCTTGACCCATATCTGCAATAACTTCAGCTATTTCAGCGTGAGTTATTACCCCACAAGAAATAAGCCTCTTTGCTTCCTTAATTATTTCATTAGTTTCCATTGTTTTATCCTTTCAGTAGTTAGTGGAATCGAAGTAGCTTAACCTCGCTTACCACAATTGCCTAATCTTTAGGTGATTCACGAATATTTTCAAGAGCTTCTTTCAATTCATTCAGAGCATCAATGATTGCATCATAATCATCTGATTCATCTATTTCATCAAAGACAGCTTCTTCAAATTCCCCTTTCCATTCTTCATATTCAGTAGCAGCATCAGACTCTTGCCATTTTTCACTTCTTTCATCGAAGTAATCTTGCATAGTCTGTGCTTTATCTTCAAACCATGCATTAACATCAACGATTACCTCATTGATTGTATTAATTTCTTCAACTTCAGTAGTTACTTCATTTGTGATATTTTCCTCAATTGCTTCGATGATTCCATCAATTTCAATTAAGAATTTCTGTGATTCGAGTACCATTCCTTTAGTTAGTTTCTTCATCTTAGCTTCCTTTCAATCGTTTGAGTTAATGTTGGCGGTAATGGATAATTTGTAGTTGTATTAGAATACAAATTTGAACTACTAGATTACCCATTAGAATAATATCTACATGATTAATAGCTATGAAGTGAATTATTGTTTACTCTCTTTCTGCTTTACCACAATTAAATGTGGTATGAAACTGATTAAAGCCGGTATCACTATCAGCGATACCGGCTTCAATTACCTAACGGCGGGTAAGGGTACGACGTGCCGGTGCTGCAATTTCAGCAACAGGCTCAGGCTCTGCAACTGCTTCAGGCTCATCAACAGCAGCCTCATCATCCGTAATAGCACTCGCAAGGTCGAGGCCATCAAGAAGGCCCTTAGCATAAGGATTGTTATCCATGCTAGCAGTAAGAATTTCCTTGAGAATTGCTACTTCAATAACTTCCATTTGAATCTCCTAGTGTATCTCTATTCCCATTACAATCACGGGACTTAGAGCATCTTGTTGTGGACTTGTGAGTTTACCAGCTTACCCCGTGCTATTACTAACACGGGGTAATTGTTCTGTTACTTAACGTTGCTTATCTTGTCCATCTTCGTTAATGCAGGAGCCTTACCTGCAATTGGCTTCCGAGCATTACGGCTATTCCTAACCGCATCTTCAAAAGCAACTCCTGCATTTTCTTCCTTAGCTTCATAACGGCATTTAGGACAACGCTTAGGCTCAACAAGATTATGAAAAGCGAAGTGACATGCCTGATTACCACGAAAAGTAAACTCATACTGACAATCAGAGCAACAAATAGTCTTATCAGCGTACACCTCATCAGTAAAAGTACAAATACAAGCTTCAGTAACCTTTTCACGTTTGAAGTTAGGATCAATCTTATTACGTGACCAATCAGCAGTACGAACAACCTGATCACAAATATCACAAGTAAATTCATTTTCAACAAGAAGAGCATTTTTAGTAATGAGTGCATCGAACTCTTGCTTGTTCATGTACGCCATTTGGATTAAGACCTTACCTTTCAGTAATTGTCGTTACTTACCCCAATGATAAGTACACGACCAACCGCTGGAGCGGTATTGTTATTGAGTTTACCATCACTTACCACAATTGCCATTGAGGCCGGGAGACTTGTTGTTTTACTTCTACTTGTTGTTCCACTTGTTGCTGTGAAACGGGGGAATGAACGCAGGAAGTCTGATTGTAGCTTGGCAAGCGGGTAACAGGGTGTTGATGAGTCTCGAAAATGATAACGAAAAATTACGGGAAGTTACCGGATGTTGCGGGGGAAGTCCAGAGCCACCTCGCCCATGTAAGGAAAGGGGAATGAGCTTCGAGCGAGGCCATCCTAGGCCCTGTAAGGCGCGCCTGACGCCACTTTCAGGGCCTAGGCTGGTAGCTAGCACGTTAGCAGGATACCGCGCCCTAGAGGGCATCCTACTTAACCTCTAATCTATCAAGTATTCTTTTAACAGTCATTGGAGTAAAACTAGAATTATTTCTAGTTGTATAACTCCTACTGTTTAGTTCAGTAGCAATTTTAGCTAGTGATAGACCTGTACCCTGTAAATCTTTAATAGTGTAAGCTATTTGTTCGTAATCCTTTATTGCTGATTCTGCTTGTGCAACTCGACCAGCTTTACTAGCTTCAGGAGTTAGATTAGCAGGGCTACCTAGAATAGTACCCCTACGCTTTGCAGCCGCAAGACCTTGTTTAGTTCTATCACTAATCTGCAAAGCTTCTTTTTCAGCAATAGCAGCATAAATATGCAATGTAAATTTATCCGCAGTAGGCATATCTACTGCAATAAAATCGACGTTACTTTCCATAAGTCCACTGATAAAATGGACGTTACGGCTAAGGCGGTCGAGTTTAGCAATAACAAGAATAGCATTATGTTTCTTGCATTCCACAATTGCCAGAGCGAATTGAGGGCGCTTATTAGCATCACCTTTACCAGTTTCAATATCAGTAAAAGAACTAAGAATAGTCCAATTACCTCCGTTAAGATAAGTTGTTACAGCGTTCTGTTGAGCTTCAAGGCCAAGCCCTGATTTACCTTGCTCTTTAGTTGATACGCGGTAGTAACAGATGTATTTCTTTGTGGTAGTCATTGTTATTTACCTCCATTACGATATTGTATTACAAGTGTTGCAAGTTTTGCAAGATTATTAAGCATAAGAATTTTCTTAAGCTCATCATTAGTAGGAGCATCTTTATCCACTATTAGATGAGCATAATTTGAATCAAGACAAGCTGCTGCATAATCTTGCCACCTATTATCAGTAAGCTCATTGAAGTCTTTTAGTATTACCCATTCTATTAATGCTTTCTCTTGCATTATATCTTGGCAGAATGATTCTTTCTTAGTCATTACTTGTCTCCTATTGCAATTGTGTGGATGCGTTACTTAGTTACTTTGTCAAGCATAATATACATATGCTTACTTTCAGTAATGCAAGTATCTATTTCTTCAGCTAGTAGGAGCTAATTGGCTGCTTTCCACAATTGCCAGAATAGCGTGGTAGTCTGCTGTAGTATCAAGCCCACCATACTTATCATCAAAGTAATCCATGATACTACGTACAGTATCAGCTACTTCAGGTTTAGCAGCAATAGCCGCTAGTGATTCAATAGTACCGTTAATAGAAGTTTGAAGCGGAGCAACTGCATTAACCTTATGCGCCATCGGCTGATAAGCTGTATTAGGCATTGCATAATCAGCAATTTCATCTACTTGTTTGCAGATATGTGCAGGTTTACTAGCATACATATTATCTAGCTTAGTGACTTGATCTTCCGCTTCTGTTTCAGTAATTTGCTTAAGATGAATGTGAGCATTAGTTTCAAGATGCCCAGCATAACGACGTTTGATAAGCAGATTACCGAGTTTCTTACCAGGTTTAGCAACAAAGTAAGCACGAAATTCTTCAGTATCCCATTCTGCAACTACCTTGTTACCATATGCAGTAAGCTTAGCCATTATACTATTCCTTCTAACGTCGATTGCAGGTATCTTAAGTGTTACCTGCTACACTATATTTGTTAACCTAAGTGCATATTATCGAATCCTAGCACGGTCGCTAATTCTACCAGTAAGTCTGTTATCCTGTTCATTCTGATAACTTCCTTGCCTTCATAAGCATTCATAAGCATCTCTTCTTGCGTTAACGTCAAGTCAGTAGTGTTTGCACGATCAATTGCAATGATTAGTTCTTTAACGTTGAATACTTCCATTTGAATTACCTTTCGATGTAGCAGTTTTAGAATCATCATTAACTGCTAGTGTAGTGAAACGGGAAAGAGATTAGAATGTAATCGTCTTGAAGTTTGACTTGTAATTGTCTTGTCCATAAAGCTGTACACTCTCTGGACTATCCTCATTACCATAAAGGATAGCTGCAAATGTTCTTTGACGAAGATTAAGCATATCTTTGAGATGAACTTCAAAGAGCCAATCTAAGTCTTCAGTAGCACGAAGAAGAGTTACCATTTCAATTTCCTTTTCTTGTAGGATTACTATTACCAATAATCCGGGATGGCGCGGGGCATACCTCGCCTGGTACCAGTATACCACCCGTCAAACGATAGTCAAACGGTAGTCAAAGAATCGGGGTGGATAGGGTGTTTCGAGCTTTCCTTATATGCGCGTATGCCCGTGCGAGGCAGGAATCCGCTTACCACAATTGCCAGTTAGGACCGTTTTCTAGGAGTACCCTTATAAGCTGTTATTTCATCATCAAGATAACCTATAGAACGAAGTATTAAACAACGTCTAATTTCTTCATCAGTAGGTGAATCCTTATCAGCAATTAAATCACCATAAGATGATTCAAGAGCTACGAAAGCATAATCAGTCCATCGGGTATCGGTAAGAGTAGCGAAGTCAAGAATGGTAAGGTAATTGAGTATTGTACTGATATCTTTGAGAGACCTAAGATGTGCAGTTTTCTTCTTAGTAGAAGCATTAGAATCAGTCTGTTTGATATCCATAGGTTCAGGCATTGTAGTCTTCCTTTCAATTGTTATGAGAGTTGTGGGAACTGTAGTTGTATCTATAGTTGAATTTTTACTTACCACAATAATCACAGATATTGTTGATATCCTTGGGAGGTTTATTCGCATCGTATACTTTCTTGCAGGCATTACAAGTAACTACAATACCACCTCTTTCTTTAGTGATATTTAATCCTATAGCTCTATTAGCCATACGTTCCTTCTGTGCTTCCCTCTTTATTTTAACAGTTCGTACTCTAGCAGGTTTAGGTTCTGAATCTTCAATAGTTGTTGCTTTAGTAGTTTTTATTGCTTTAGTACGTTGTGCAGGAGTAATTAATTCTTTTAATTTCTTTATGGTATACATTATCCAGAGCGTTTGAATTTGTTTATCTGTAAATTCAGGGTAGATGTTAATATCTTCTACTGCAAGTAGGCTCCTTAATCTCCTAAAATCTAATGTGCCCATATTGTGAATCTCCTGTATATTATTAGCACGTTCTAGCAGTAGAACTAGAATTTCAAAGTCTTGGCCTAATCCAATAATTTTCATAGCTAATATACCCGCCTCATATGTCCTTAGTATCATAATGATGTAGTTAATCCAAGCCGTTTGTATTTGTTCATTAGTCATTTCAGGAGTTATAGTAATACTTTGCATGGCAAGTAAGTTAGTAAGAGTACTAAATTCTCTAGTAGTCATATCGTGGATTTCATTATGATTATTTGCACGTTCAAGCATGCCAATCATAAGAGTTAAGTTATCCTTGAAGTCTGATTTAGCACTCATTTGAGTTTCCTTCCTTAATGATAAGTGTAGCAGGAATCACGCGCTTACCACGAATGATTACAATAGTGGACAAGGCGGCTCCGATACCAGTATAGCATAGCTGCCAAATCGAACGGATAAGCAATTATCATTGAAATTGTAACAGACTGTAACGATAAAGTATTTAGATGTGTATGAAAAGTATTTGCATGTGTATCCAAGTATTCAGATGTGTATGGGGTAAGAGTTTAGATGTGTAAGTAGAGCAATCGAAACTTGCAATCGAACTGCCGATATAGCGATTGTCAAATAATTAGTAGTAAAAGAATTAGGGTGGTATGGGGCTAAGATGGCGCGGTTACCACAATTGCCGGTTAGGATGTGTAAGAAAGATGGGATGTGTACGGGGCTGTGATGTAGTGAAGACTTAAAAGGTGAAATAGTATGATATTAAAATGCTTATTCAGTTAAGAGTGTAGAATTAATCAATCTACATATGGGCTGGCAAGTAAACGATCGCTACATTCTACGTTCTCTGGTGGTACCAAGACACGTATTGAAAGTATAAAATTTGAAGTGGAAGTCTTAGAAGAATTGAGATGTGTACGGGGCTAAGATGGCGCGGTTACCACAATTGCCAGTTAGGCGTGAAAGTGATATAGAAGTAGAGTAAGGCTAAAAAGGTTATTTGAATCGTAGAGTACCTGCCCCAGCAACTAGCACCCCCCCCTCGTAGCATTATTAGAGGGAAAAGTGCATCATATGTTGCTAAATGTAACAGATTTTCTTTCTTATGTGGCATTTTTCGGCGGGACTTGTACTATATAATAATAATAATAAAATAAAGTAGTAGTAGTAGTTTATGTCATATTATAGGAGGAATTGTGGAATGGGGCTATCGGCGGGATAGCAGCCCATACACATGCAAACTCTTAGTTGACTTTGAAGAAAAATATGATGGACGTGTAATTTGTCGTGGTATGACCAGTGAACTAGGAATAACGAATTATTCCCATACTGTAGTAGATGCTTAGAACACAGTAAATGTATGTATTTTTAAAGCTCTTCGTTATATCACGTTTTTTTTGGGGCTATGACTGGGTTTGAGGCTATTTCATGATTATGACATCGATCATAACACTGGGTTAAGTTGTCGCAAAAAAAATATACTTGAGTATAAAAATATACTCAAGTATGCCCTCTTTCTTATGTTTAATAAGGGGATTAATAACTATAACCTGAAGAATATGAAAAATAGGTCGTGCTAGACCCATCGATATGATACCAGTCCTGTATCAAATCGGGAAGTCACTTTCTCTTTTGCATACCTTAGAGCATATGTAGCAGCTATCTTATTTTAAATAAGTATTGCTATTGTAAAGTTCTACGATTATTAGTAAGATAATTAGCAATAACTAGATTATGAGCCTGAATAGCAACTACCTCATTTTAAGAAACTGATTTTCTAGTTTGAGATTTCTCTGTAGTTTTTGACTTAAAAATCGCAGCATTAAAAACTTATGGTAGAACTTTATCAATATCATCAGTTTTAGTATTTAGATGGCTATCTACTCGAACATCATCGAAAGTTCGCTGAGATAACCTTCTATTAACCGAATTGAGACAATCAGTTACATAACTTCATCTGTATGTGTAGGAACAATCATTCTACTAGCGCTAGAATGCGCACTATGACTAGCTGTAATCGCTTGTGTAGCTGTAGAATCACGCTACGCGTCAGTTTCACCATTTGTGGTACGCGCCTATTACGTTTGAAGCTGTAGCACTAGCTGTAGTTGTTGCTGCTAGCGCATTTGTAACTTCATTAGCAACAAATCGAGGGGTCCGACAGCCCGCGATTGAGTACGTATTACGTACGTTGCAACCGGCTGAAAGCTAGTGATAGTGCGGGTTTTAGCCGTGTATGTACGTACTCAAACGATGTGCGGACGCCTGCCCCGGACGCCTGCCCCGGACGCCTGCCCCGGACGCCTGCCCTCACGTGCCCTCACGTGCCTCTAAGACTTCCCCTAGCAGGCGTCCGGGGTCTGCCAGGCCCTAGCTATCCTGCTAGGCCCCCGCGCCTGGCAGGGGAAAGGCTGCACGGCCAGTTATCCACATTTACACAAAGTTATACACAAGATTATATGTTCTAATCTATCAACAAGAAAAATCCCGGCTCTAGGTTTAGAGCCGGGATTAATGAAACCCCCTGCTAGGGGATGATTACGATGTTCCGTGCTTGTTCCGCTATCACCGCTTGCGCTAGCTGCACCGCTATCGCGCAATCGCTGCAATAGAAGTTGCCCTTTCAATCTGGCTGATGAAAGCTTGTGCCATTGCCAGTAACTCGATGTTCATTTACTTCCCCTTCTACAGCTTGCCGAGCATCAGCCCGGCAACAAATACTACAATTGTGGTAACGACGTGGACCATCGTTTGCCCTTGCATCTAGTGGACAATCTGAAGATTGAAGTTGCCGACGGAAAGATCGAAGGCATACTTTGAGATATACAGGAAGAATCCTGCTTTGTCGGTAGTGACTTCTAGCCTGTCAGTAGTCTTTACGATTTTCATTCGATTATCCTTTCGATTAGTTGCTTTACCTGTTACAGTTATACCACGCCCATCATTATCGCTTGCTAGTCTATCTGTATTATTTGCATAAAGAAAAACCCCGGTAGCTCGAACGAGCTACCGGGGTTTAGGGACGGCTTACAGCCGCTTGCGGACAACTTCGCGCCGTGCCGGGGCTGGGGCCTGGGCCGGGGCTGGGGCCTGGGCCGGGGCCTGGGCCGGGGCTGGGGCCTCTTCGATACCGAGGCCAAGGAATGCTTCATAACGCTTATCGGTATAGGGGATGCTCTTGCTGGTAAGGGCTGCGCAAGCGCCCTTCATGTTGTTGACAGCCAGAAACTCGGCCACCTGGATAAGGGGTGCACTCGAAAGGCCGGGAAGGCCGGAATTAAACGCATCCTCTGCCGAGATAGGCGTCAAATAGTCGGTATCAAGGCCCTTGGAAAGTCCGGGAACACTGACGGTGTAAAGCTTGCGAAGCGGACCCTTGCCAGCGCCGAAAATGGCGAACGGGGTACCATCGGCGGGAATGCTGATAGATTCGCGGGCCGCACGGGAAGTCTTAGTGATAGCTGCCATTTTAGTGGCCTACTTTCTTCTTCTAATGTAGTTGCGTTACGTTAACGATTAACGCAACTACAACCGGGTTATCCACTTGGATAACCTCAAGTCTTGCTGCTAATACTAATCAGCTTGCTAGGGTAGCTAGCAGCAAGACTTGAAGCTATTCAAGTCAAACATCTTCTACTCTTAGTGGAAGAAAATGCTTCCCTATTCAGTTGTCAATGTCCGTTTGGCCCGCCGGTTCCTTCCGTTTGGCCCGCCGGTTCCTTCCGACAATTTATTTATACCACTATCTCTAAGATTCTGGCTACGATTATCAGTAAATCGGGTTACTACTTTTCTATCGTCTATAAGTCATCTATCATTAGCCTAGTTAAACGGCTGAAAGCCGCACTATCACTAGCTTTCAGCCTTGATATGATGTTGTGGTAAGCGTTACAGCTTCATACACAACGCAAATTGATAGAACGATACTTCCCCTGTTAGTCATACACGGCTGAAAGCTAGTGATAACGCTGAAAGCTTGGTAAATCGTGTAGATGATACCTAGCCTGGTACCGATGAAACTCTCGCTGTAGGGCAAGCTAGCTACCTCTAGGCTCATATCAGCTTGCAAGCGACCATCTAGGGGATGATATGGCGACCGCCTGGGACGACGACCGCCTGGGACGACGACCGCCTGGGACGACGACCGCCTGGGAATGGCTGAAACTGGCTCTATGACTAGCTTTCAGCCCTATGACATGAATCCGTATGATCAGAATTGCCCCAGAATCGTCGAGGGGCCTCCCAGGCTTCTAGGTAAATCGCTCAATTTTTCTATATTTGCTTAACATTACTTTATTTATATATCTAAACGTACATCTGTACTTGTATCTGCAATTTCCCCTTTCAATAATGGCAATTGTAAGAGCAAATAACCGGTGGCAAGGTGAGGTTTACTAAATGCAATTGTGGAAAGCGAATTGTGAGACGTGATATAGATTTTGATATTTGTGAAGAACTACTTGAAGCTATTTCTAAAGGTAATTATCCTGATACAGTTTGTGCTTTAGTTGGCATTGCTCCCACTGACTTAAAACGTTGGCTTGCTAAAGGTGAAGCTAACGACCCTAATGAAGACCCTTTATATGCTGAATTTTATAGAGAGTATCGTAGAGCTGAAGCTGGTAATGAAGTTAAATTAGTTAATGTTTGGCAAGATAAAGCTGAAACTGATTGGAAAGCTGCTAAAGAATTCCTTGAGCGTCGCCATAGAGATAAATGGGCTCTTAGCCCTCCTGTTACTCTTGTTCAGAATATTAATAATGGGGTTGATATGGATTCTGAAGCACGTAGGGTTCGTATTGAGGAACTTATGAATAAGAAAAATACTCTTGATGGTATTACTACAATGGAGATTAATGCTACTGAGGTTAATGAATCTACTGATGAGGATGTAATGGGTTTACTTACAAGTGGAACTGGTGGGGATTATATAGATGTTAATGGTGCCGTTGCAGGCTTCAAGGACGATAAGGCATTTGTGGGAAGTGATTTTGTTGCTGATATTCTTGGTAAAAGAAGTGCTGAAGAAACAATTGAAAATAAAAGCGCTTCTACCCAGCATCAAACTATTGAAGTTCAATCAAGTCCCGCACTTGATTCTGTGGTAACTGATAAAAAAATTCCTACAAATTTTAAAGAACTTAAAACAAGAGAATACTTAAAAGATAACTTAGATAATAGTAATCTAGTTCAACTTCCACGTAAGCGGATTATTCGTCGAGTTAATGAACAAGCATAATGGCTAAACGCCCAAATACTGCTACAGATGCTACAAATGAGCAACATGATGAAGCAAGACGACATATTCCACAATTTAATTCTACTAACCTATCCACTGAAGAAGAAATTGAACTTCTTAATCTTCTAGAACAAGAAGATCTTACTTCTCGCCAAACTAAACTAATACCTTTTATTAAAGAGTATTTTCCTGCATTTGAAATTGCTTGGTTCCATAGAGAAATGTGTAAAGCTCTTGAATGGTTTTCAGCTGAAGTTATTGCTAAACGTGCTCCTCGACTGATTATTAATGGCCCTCCTCGACATGGTAAAACTATTACTGTTGGTGAATCTTTTCCTATTTGGCATTTAGGTCAAGCTCCTGAACATATGATTATTACTGCAACTTACAACGCTACATTAGCTGAAAAGATTAGTAAAAAGGCTAGAGATTTAGCAAGAATGGATTTTGTTAAAACAACCTTCCCAGACCTTAAACTTGATGTGGAAAAGCAATCTGTTCAAGAATGGCTTACTACTTACGGTGGTGGTTATAAGGCTGTTGGACTTAAAGGTTCTATTACTGGTTCTGGTGCGCATATCCTTAACATTGACGACCCTATCAAGGACCATGAAGAAGCTAAAAGTAAGCTAGTTAAAGATGAAAATTGGGAATGGTTTACTGGTACTGCTATGCATCGTTTAATGCCTGGTGCTGGTATTCTCCTTACTATGACACGCTGGGCTGACGATGACTTATGTGGTAGGATTATTGATTATGAAACTAAAAATGGTACTATTGATAGATGGAAAATTCTAAGATATAAGGCTATTGCTACTGAAGATGAGCCAAATAGAAAAGCTGGTGTTGCACTACATCCTGAACGCTTTAACATTGGCTTTCTTAATGAGATAAAAGGCTTTATGGGTACTGAAATGTTTGATTGTCTCTACCAACAAGACCCTACTCCTGATAGTGGTATTTATTTTAGACGTGATTGGTTTAAATATTGGACTAAAACTAGTTTACCAGGAATGTTTGATGAAATTATACAATCTTGGGATTTAAGTTTTGGTTGTACAGGTGATCCTGTAGTTTGTCAGATTTGGGGTAGAGTTGGAAGTCGTCGTTATCTACTTGATAGACTACGACGGTTTATGGGTTTTACAGAAACCCTTAAGGCAATTGTGGAAGTCAGTAAAAAATGGCCAACTGCAACACTTAAACTAATTGAAAAGAAAGCAAATGCCGAAGCCGCTAATGATGCTATTAAGCATGATATTAGTGGTATTGTGCTATTTGAACCTGTAGGAAGTAAAGAAAATAGAGTTGATAGCATACTTCCTTTATGGGAGGCTGAAAACATTTACGTTCCTGATCCTGAAATGGAATCTTTTACTATTCCAAGTAGTACTTCTGAAACTAATTTTAGATGGGTATTTGATTACAGAAAGGAACTTTTAATGTTTCCAAAGGCGAGGCATGATGACGATGTAGATGCCACAACTCAAGCTTTAATACGTATGAAACGTGCTTCATTTGAGAATATTAGTTCTTTAGGTAGTATTGAGAAGTTTGGTGTTACTAAAAGTCATTGGAAAGGCTTCTAATGATTATTGTGGTAAGCGATTAAATGGCTGATAGTCATGATTTAGGTTCTATGGGGCGTAATAACCTCGTTAATCATATTACTCCTGATTTGGCTAACATTATGGATACCATTGACACTATGCAACTTGGTGATGTTAGTGTAACTGATGAACTTGGTACTACAGGTCTTACTAGATATAGTGGCTATGTATTTGAAGAATTCCTTGCTACTCTTCAAGGTACTAAAGGTATGGCAGTTTATCGTGAGATGCGTGATAATGATAGTACGATTGGAGCTATGTTATTTGCCTTTGAACAATTAATCCGTAAAGCTTCCTGGAGAATTGATAACGCTAGTGATGCTAAAGATGATTGCTATTATGGGAACTTTGTTACTGAAAACCTTCATGATATGAGTCAATCTTGGAGTGATCATTTAAGTGAAATTAGTAGTATGCTTACATTTGGTTGGTCTTGGCATGAGATTGTTTACAAGTTTAGGAATGGCAGCTTAAATGAGGATGGTAGACCTACAAGTAATTATAGTGATGGGCTTATTGGCTGGCGTCGTCTTCCTATTCGCGCACAAGAGACTTTGTGGAGATGGGATTTTAAAGAAAATGGAACTATTAAAGCAATAGTACAACGTGCTGCGCCAGATTTTAAAACTCGAGTTATTCCTATTGAAAAGAGTTTACTATTCCGTCCTAAAGTAAATAAGAATAACCCTGAAGGTAGAAGTGTTCTCCGTAATGCATACCTTTCGTGGTACTTCAAAAAGAAACTCTGTGTTATTGAAGCTATTGGTGCTGAACGTGATTTAGCCGGACTTCCTATTGCTAAAGTGCCTGCTGAATTACTTAGTAGTAATCCTACTGCTCAACAGGCACAGATTCTTGCTGTTATTAAGAATATCGTTTCTAATGTACGTAATGATGAACAAGCTGGAGTTATCTGGCCAAGAGTTCTTGATGAGAATGGTAAAGAACTTTATACCTTTGAATTACTTAGCACTGGTGGTCGTAGGCAGTTTGATACAAGTAAGATTATTGATAGATATGACCAGGGCATTGCACAAAGTATTCTTGCAGATATGATTCTTATCGGGCATTCTAGTCGTGGTAGTTATGCTCTTATGGAAGCTAAAGTAGATTTCTTTAGCCAAGCAATGAATGGATGGCTAGATAGTATTGGAGAAATCTTCAATCGTTTTGCTATTCCTAGATTATTTAAAATCAATGGATTTCCAACTACTAGACTTCCTACCCTTCAGCATCTGCCCGTTGATAATCCTGATCTTAAGGATTTATCTGGGTATATGAAGGTTATGGTTGATGGTGGATTTATTAAACCCACTTTGAATGATGAAGGTTATTTGAGGCAACTTGCAGGATTACCTGCTGCTGATGACATTCGTGCTGATACCGAGATTGGAAAAGCTCTCCAAGGTGTTATTGCTAAAGAATTTCAACGGTATCATGAGACTATTAGTAAGAACGTAGGAAAAGATAATGCTAATAATGAGATGGCTAACGCAGTTAAGGATTTGAGAACTGCTATTCATGACATTATGAATGAACATAACTAATGGCAGTACAGGGAAAGTCCGGCAGATGCAACAAATGTGAAAGAGTACTTATTGTAGTAAATAATAGATATGTCTGTGTTGAATGTGAGTTAGTAAAAAGATGATGAGTAAGACTGATACTTGTAACTTTTGTAGAGCTATTAGAGTAATGACATTGAATTATAAGACGATGGAATGGCATTGCGATGAATGTGATAAGCCTTGCGGAAGTTACTACAAGAATACGGCTCATCTTAAGTGACATTTGTGGAAAGAAAATTAATTAGTAAGGAACGTAAAGATAAACTAGAAGCACTTGATTATGTTCTTGAGAAGTTTCTTAAGCAAACAGTACAGTTTGAGACTGATGAAAATAAGATTCCTACTCATATAGCTGCTAAAGATAAAGAAAAGATGTTTAAAATTGCTTTCCTTCTGTCTATTAGTCGGATTAGGAAACTCTACCCTATTGCAGTAATTGCTCATGCTTTAGAAACTAAGCAGATTGAAAAAATAACTTCTATAATGAATAATCCAGTAGTAATTGATGAGATTAAACAGGATTTTATTACTGCTTATAAAGAAGTTGTAGGCGCTGGTGCTAAAGCAAGTGTAAATAACTTCATCGAGCATAAGAGTCTTAGGATAAATGTCCTAGATGACCCTACTAAATCACATTATCATTTAAATCTACCTACTGAACCTAGAATTGTTGCACATAAACCTACAGAATATCTAACTCAAGAAGATATTACTGCACTGTTTAATCAACATCCAACAAGTATAAGGCCACCAACACCTCCTTCACCGCCAATTGAAGAAGAACATGGACCACATGAACCTATTGTACATATTACTCTTGATTTTAATTTAGCTAATCCTGCTGCTAAGACTTGGGTAGAAGAGAACGCAGGGCAATTAGTTAAGTATGTAACTGATGATGTTCAGAAAACAATCCGCGAGATTATCACTCGATCATTTGTGGAAGGCATTAAACCTTATGATGCTGCTAAACTTATTAGTGAGAGTATTGGATTACTTCCTAAACATGAAGTAGCAGTTAATAACCTAAGGACTCGACTTGGTAGAACTACTGATATGAATATGGATGAAATTAATAAAGAAGTAAGTGAGTATAGACAAAAACTGTTAATGTATCGTGCTAAGAACATTGCTCGAACTGAAACTCTTAAAGGTAGTCTCGAAGGTCAACGACAAGTTTGGGATGAGGCTATTCAAAGAGGACTACTTGATAGAGCAAGGACTTTAAAGAAGTGGATTATTACAGATGATGATAGGATTTGTATTCTTTGTTTATCAATGATTGATGCTGAACCTATACCTCTTGATGAAGACTTTGAAACTCCTCTTGGTCCTATGGATGGCCCATTAATGCATCCTAGTTGTAGATGCGCCCAAGCATTAGTGATTATTAGTAGAGTAGATTATTATGCAAGTTTGAAAGGATAAGGAGGTGATATGGCTGCCATGATAACTGTGGAAACACTACCAAAGCAATTTAAAGACAAACTCGATGATGAACAGCAAGAGTTATTTGTTAAACTTTATAATCATTCAATTGAGTTTACTAAAGATGCTCATACTTCTGCTAGATTAGCTCTAAGTGGTATTAAGTTTACTAAAGATGGGCCTACTATGAGTAGTGTTCATACAAATTCACCTAATCAAGAATTTTCAACAGGGTTTATTCATAAATCAGAAGAAAAAAGATATACTTTAGGAATTGTTTATGCTCCTGATGAAGTTGATAGCCAGGATGATTGGTCTACTGCTGAAGAAATAGAAGCAGGATGTTGGAAATATAATAGAGATTTAATTGATGATGGTCCTGATGGTAAACTCGGCGTCCAACACTCAAGATGGAATCCTAAGGACGGGGATATTGTGGAAAGCTATATTGCACCTGCTGATTTTACTGTTGATGGTAAACAGATAAAGAAAGGTACGTGGCTTATGGGCGTCATTTGGAGTAAAGATATGTGGAAACAGATTAAAGCAAATAAGATTACAGGATACAGTATGGGAGGGAAAGCTAAGAAAAATGCCAACTGAACTAACAGATTTTAACATTACTGAAGTTTCTGGTGTTGATTCTGCTGCTAACTTACATGAATTTATTGTTCGTAAGAATGGTGATCCTGCTTTTAAAAAGTTTTTTGATGGTTTTATGAATATTCTTACTGGTAAGGTAGAAAAATCCGATGAAGGAGGAAATATGGCATTTACTGTTGCAGATTTGTTCAGTCTTGTAAATAAGAATAAGGTTAAGGTTGTTGTTACTAAGGATGATGGAGAAGATGTTGCAATGTCTGCTGAAGAGAAGGCTAAGAAGATGAAGAAGGCTGAAGAAGATAAGAAGGCTGAAGATGCTGAAAAGGCTAAGAAAGCTGAAGACCCTGATAAAGATGGAGATAATGATGAAAATCCTGCTGAAGATCCTGATGAAAATGAAGATGAAAGTGAAGAAGTGAAGAATAAGAAGAAGGCTGAAAAGACTAAGAAAGCTGAAGATGATAAGAAAAAGAAGAAGGAAGATACTGAAAAGGCTGATAACGATAAAGAGAAGGATGAGATGAAGAAGAGTAACGACGCAAATATTAAGAAGATGGCTGATATTGAGAAGACTAATACTGAACTTCGTAGTGAAATTAAGAAGGAACGTGACCTTCGCCTTGATAATGAGTATATTGCTAAGGCTACTGATATTGGTGCAAATCTTCCTATTGAAAAGGCTAAGCTTGGTGCTATTCTTCGTAAGGCTGCTGAAGTTATGCCTGAGCATTATGAAGAAATTGAGCGTCTTTTCAAGTCTGCTAACACTACTGCTGCAATGAGTGAAATTGGTACTCAGACTGATATTGGTAAGAGTGATAATGGATTCTTGAATGAAGCTATGGAACTTGTTAAGAATGGCAAGTTTGCTGATCCTACTGAAGCTATGATGCATGTTGCTAAGAGTAATCCTGCTGCTTATAATGCTTATATCACTAAGTCCCGCTCGAAGTAGGAGGTAAGATAAAACATGGCTATTGAAGCATGTCTCCAAATGATTCCTGGTCTTACTGCAAGTGAAGATCTTTCTGCTAAACAGTATTTCTTTGTTGGTTTATCTGGTAATTTTGCTGTTAGTTTAGTTGACTCTGCTACTGCTGAATGGCCTCTTGGCGTTCTTCAGGATGCACCTAAGTCTGGTGCTGTTGCTACTGTTGCTTTTGCTGGTATTACTAAGGTGGTTCTTGGTGGTACTGTTGTTGCTACTGATTATGTTGGACCTGATGCTAATGGAGCTGCTGTAGCTTATGTAGCTGGTTCTGCTACTTCTAATTGGGTTCGTGGCCAAATGCTTGAAGGTGGTAGTGCTGGTGAAATTCGTAGTATGATGCTTGTTTCTGCTCATCGCGCTAGCTAATAAGGAGAAAGAGTAACAATGCCGAATCCTACTTTACAAGCAGTACATGTTGATGTACCCCTTACTATTATGTCTACTGCTTATTTGCAGAAACTCGATAATTATATTTGTGGTAAGCTCTTCCCCATTATTCCTTCTGATAAAGCTTCTGATCTTTATTACACTTATACCAAGGGTGATTGGTTCCGTGATGAAGCTGCGCCTCGTGGAGTTTCTAGTGAATCTGCTGGTGGTGGTTACAATCTTGGAACTGCTTCCTTTAACTGTGTAACTTATGCCTTCCATAAGGATATTGATGATAAGATTCGTGCAAACTCTGATAATCCCCTTAGCCCTGATCGTGATACTACTCAATTTGTAACGCAGCGTATGATTCTTCGCCAAGAGCTTGATATGCTTTCTAAGTTCTTTACTACTGGTAAGTGGGGGACTGATATTACTCCTGCTCATCTTTGGAGTGATAAAGCTACTTCTGATCCGATTGAAGATATTGAAACTGGTAAGCAGACTATTCTTACTCAGACTGGATATCTTCCTAATAAGTTGACTCTTAGTTATGATGTTTATCGTGTTTTGAAGAATCATCCCCTTATTGTTGACCGTATGAAGTATACTACTGGACCTAGTGAACAAGTTAAGTGCCGTAAGATTCTTGCTGCCCTTTGTGAACTTGATGATGTTCTTGTTGCTCAGGCTGTTTACAATAGTGCTGCTGAAAGTGCTGCTGTTGTTATGGGCTTTGCTGCTGGTTCTGGTGCCCTTCTTACTTATAGCCCTGAAACTCCTGGTATCATGGTTCCTTCTGCTGGATATACGTTTATGTGGAAAGGTGTTTCTCAAGGTCTTGGAACTAATATTGGTATTAAGCGTTTCCGTATGGAATGGCTTAATTCTGATCGTGTTGAAGGTGAAGTTTCCTTTGATAACCGACTTATTGGCAGTGATTTGGGTTACTTCTTTAATAATCCTGTTTAACATCTAGTTCACCATGTACGTCCACAAGATATTGAGGCAGATGGTGGCGGATGGACAACTCCGCCATCCTCATGAATTAGTTGATGTTCGTAATTATAAGAACCTTAATATACTAATTAGTAATCAGTATATCTGTATTATCCCTCCTACTTCCGGCCATGCTTGCAGTTGTGGTAAGGTATGGGCAAGTGAAGCACTTATTAGTAAACATAATTGTACTGTAAAAGAAGTTAAGAAGATTGAGAAATTACCTGAAAATGTTATTTATGTAGAGGAAAATAAAGAAAATGTAGAAGTTAAAGACACTGAAGTTAATGCTAATAAACCATTGAGTAGATTAGAGCAGCGTAGATTGGACTTAAGGAAAGGAGTTGGATAATTGAATATTCAAGAAACTGTTCAAGGTGGTTTTAGCGCTGGTGCAATTACTTCTAAGACTAGCGTAACTACTCAAACTCTTACTATTCCTAATGATGCGCGTACTGTTGGTGGAGTTGCTATCAAGGATGTTAAAGTAGTTAAAGTTGCTCTAGGGGTTCTTGATACTGCTGGTGGTGTTCTTGCCTGGGCAAATCCTGAATCTGCTACTATTCTTATTCAACGTGTATTTATTAATATAACTACTAAATCTTCTGCTGCTTCTACTGTTGATATTGGTGTTGCAGCAAATGGTACTACTTTAAATGATACGATGTTCGATGGTATTGATGCTGGAACTGGTATTGGAATTTATGACAATCTTAATGCAACTGATATTGCAGGTGCTAATGCTGTCCCTAAGGTGAATATTATGACTTCGGGGCAATATCTTACTGCTTCTAAGGCTAGTGGAGCTTGTGCTGGTCTTGTAGGCTTTGCTTACATAGAATATATTCGTCTTTAACTTATGTCTGATGTAAGTCTGCATGTCTTACATACTAAGTTACAAACTGCTGCTATCGCTACTGGTAATGGTGTTATCCAGAATGTTGAAGGATATGTAGCAGGTGCTTTTCAAGTTAGTGGAACTTTCATAGGTACTGTATCATTCTTTGGGACTATAAATGGTACTGACTATCAAGCACTTAATGCGTTTGATAATAGCAATTCTAGTATGGTTACTACTTCAACTGGCCCTGGTATCTATCTTGTTAATATTAGCGGGTTTCAAGAAGTAAAAGCACAAATAAGTGCTTTTACTTCTGGGCATATAACTGTAGACTTTCTTGCTACTCAAAATGGTTCTGTATTAGATACAATTGCAGTAGGCGCTATAACTATCGGCATTGTAACTCAAGGTGATAAGGGTTCCATTGCACAATCGTGGTACACTGAATTAACTGATGGCGTTAATCCTCTCGGAACTGCTGCAAATCCTATCCTAACTAACTTCTCTGATGGCGTGAATCCTCTTGGTACACAGACTAATCCACTATTTGTGGAACAGTCTGATGGAACTAATGCACAAGGTACTAATGCTCATCCTACTTTTGTTCAGATTACAGATGGGACTAACCAGCAAGGCACAACTGCTCATCCAATAGTAGTAGAAGTGTTTGATGGAGCTAATGTTATTGGTACTACTACTCATCCAGTCATCACTGAAATATATGATGGTGCAAATGTAATTGGCACAAATACTCATCCAGTATTTGTAGAACTTACTGATGGGGCTAATCAACAGGGCACACAAACCCATCCCGTATTTGCAGAATTATCTGATGGAGCTAATCCGCTTGGCACAGTCGCAAATCCTATTTTTATTCAACCTTCTGCTGCTGGTGCTGAACAAGGTATTGTTACAGCACCATTATTCGTAGAGTTATCTGATGGGACTAATCCATTGGGGACAACTGCTAATCCTATCACTACTAAACAAAAAGGTTATTCTTACAAGCATTATGCGGCCAATACTGCTGGTGATGCTACTAAAGCAAGTGCTGGATTCTTAAAGTCAGTGACAATTAATTCTCTAGGCACTACAGATACTATAACTCTCTATGATGGTGCTGCTGATACTGACCCGGTGATAGCTGTATTAAATACTTCATTGTCCATCGGGATGATTGAGTATAATGTCACTTTCACTACTGGACTATTTGTGGTAATCGCTGGTGCTGTTGCTCCTGATCTTACTATCGCATTTAGTTAACCATGAAATGGAGTTGCAACAATGACTTGGAGTTACGATCTTAGCACAATAGCAACTACACCTAAAGACCAAGTTAGATTTCTAATAGGGGATACTATTTCTGCTGACCCACAACTAGCAGATGAAGAGATTAATTGGACTATTACTCAAGAAGCTGATGTGTATCAGAGTGGAGCTAGTTGTTGTGATAGACTAGCTTCATTCTATGCACGTCAAGTTGATACTGATGTTGGTCCTACTAAACTGTCAGCTTCACAACGCACTAAAGTTTATACTAAACTTGCAATACAATTACGTGTTAAAGCCTTCTCTCGTGGAGGTATAGCGCCAGTTGCTACTGGACTTAGTGTTGCTGATAAGCAACAAATAGAAAATAATTCAGATAGAATAACTCCTGATTTCTTTAAGGGAATAGATGAATTTCCTGGTGTTTCTAATCCTACTGATATGCCAAGACTCTATGATATAGACTAATGGACTATATGCTTAAGTATTTAATGCCTTCTACAGTTAAGATTGCACCAATGGCTAGTAAAGATGCTTATTCTAAACATACTTATGGTTCTGATACTTCAATACAATGTAATATTGCTGGAGAAATTACTCTAGTAAAAGATAGTAAAGGTGTTGAGTCAGTTTCTAAGACTCAAATCATACTTGCAACTGTTAATGGTACTACAGTAGATTCTCGAGTTACATTACCTGACAATACTACCCCTAGAATATTAACAGTAAAAACATTCCAAGACCATACTGGTAATGTAGTAGAGCAAATCTTCCTTGAGTAATACTATTGAGCTAGAGATTGATGGTATTGAAGAAATGGAAAATCTCCTAAAGAAATATGAATCGATTATGGAAAGCATGATGCCATCATTACTTTATGAAGAAGGTATACGAATAATACATGAAGCTATTCTTCAAACACCAGTAGATACTGGTAATCTTCGTGATTCTGCTCATGTTACTTTTCCAGAGAAAAAAGGAACAGCTTATTCAATTAGCATTGGATTTGGTGGCCCTGCTGGCACAGGTAATATAAGTGGATTAGGTAGTAATAATCAAGATGTTAATTATGCTTGGGCTCAGCATGAAAATCCTTTTTATAGGCATACTGTGGGTAATATGCAATACTTACTTAGACCTGCTCTTGAAGCTAAAGCTACTTTAGCTGATAGATTTGCTGCTGAAATAAAAGCGGAGTTAGAACAATGGGGCTTTTAGATGAGATTAGTGCTTATTTACATACGGCTGGAGTAGGTACTTTAGCTACTGATATCTTCTTAGGTTCAATACCAGATTCACCTGATAATTGTATAGTTCTAATAGAATCTGGAGGTTCTCCACCTGATAGAACATTTGGTGGGGGAAATGCAGATAATGAAGACGTTAGACTACAAGTAATCACTAGGAATCTTGACTACAGCGCCGGACGCGTTAAGATAGCAAATGTGGTAACTGCATTGGATGGTATTATTGAAACTACAATCTCAAGTGTACTTTATCATGGAATCTTTGTGGTAACTCCCGCAAGTTTCTTATCAAGAGATGCAAATTTACGATTCATTATTAGTGTTACTTTTGAAGTTCGTAAAGCACCATCATAGAATGGAGGTAGATATTGAAGGCTCCTATTGAGATTGAGTATACTGCTGATTTTCAACCTAGAACTGATGAATCAGTAATGAAGACTCTTAATCCTGGTGATGAAATTCCTCAAGAACTTTATGACGCTTCTTCATATGTTCGTAGTCTAGTTATTGCTGCTAATGATAATGCCGACTCTGTAGAATCCCCTGTGACGCCAGAGGCCCCCGCGCCCGTGCCAGAGGCCCCCGCGCCCGTGCCAGAGGCCCCCGCGCCCGTGCCAGAGGCCCCC
>OCZT010001382.1_pt1 | contig 25102 bp, 21 predicted proteins | sample 1539031 | NCBI WGS metagenome assembly OCZT01 (sample SAMEA3539308, study PRJEB22396) | soil metagenome | biome: tundra; feature: field; material: soil | place: USA | collected 2010-05 | depth 0.15 m | reverse complement strand
GCGTGGTGCGGACCGTGCCGCAGGCCGAGGGGCTCGCGGGCGTGCTCGCGGCGCTTGGCCGCACGCTCGACGTGGTGATGCTGTTCGAGATCACCGATGAACTGCTCGTGTCGCGACTCAGCGCGCGCACCGTGTGCGACACGTGTCAGATGACCTTCTCCGGCCGTACGCCCGGAGAGCTGCACGCCGAGTGCGCGAAGGCGCCGAAGGGCACGCTCATGCGCCGCAAGGACGACGAGCCGGACGCCGTGCGCAACCGGCTGCGCGTGTACTATGCGCAGACGGCGCCGGTGATCGCGTGGTACGAGGCGCACCGCGCGAACGTCGCTCGCGTCGACGCGGTCGGAACGATGGACGAGGTGACGAGCCGGGCGCGAAAGGCCGTCGGCCTGGGCTGATGGTACAGCTCAAGTCACCCCGCGAAATCGAGACGATGGCCGTTGGGGGGAAGATCCTCGCGGCGACGCACCAGCGGGTTCGCGAGGCGGTCCGTGCCGGCGTTACCACGATGGACCTCGACAGGGTCGCCGAGGATTTCATCCGGTCGCACGAGGGCGCCACGCCGAGCTTCAAGGGTCTCTACGACTTCCCGGCGAGCATTTGCGCTTCGATCAACGAGGAGATCGTGCACGGCATCCCCTCGCCGAAGCGCGTGCTGAAGGACGGCGACATCATCTCGGTGGACATCGGCGTCTTCTACGGCGGATTGCATACCGACTCGGCGAACACGTGGCCCGTCGGCCAGATCGACGAGAAGACGGCGAAGTTGCTGCGCGTCACGCAGCAGGCCCTCGAGGCCGGACTCTCGGCTGCCACCGTCGGCAACTACGTGGGCGACATCGGCTACGCGATCGAGACCGTCGTGCTCAAGGGCGGCTTCGCGGTGGTGCGCGAGCTCGTGGGGCACGGCGTGGGCCACATGATGCACGAGGAGCCGCAGGTACCGAACCATGGGAAACCGAAGCGCGGCATGAGGCTGGTGAATGGGCTCACGTTGGCGATCGAGCCGATGGTGAACGCGGGGAGCGCGGCCACGCGAACGCTTGGCGACAAGTGGACGGTCGTCACCGTGGATGGATCGCGGTCGGCGCACTTCGAGCATACGGTAGCGGTGACGGACGCTGGGCCGCGGGTGCTTACCCGGTAGCAACCGCGAGGGCAGGCCGCGGCGACACGGTTGCCTCCACCGCGCGCTCGCGACGCAATGGCCCTGCCTGAGGGCCGTCGCGGCGATAAATACCACGAAGAGCGCCACTACCACCCGCCGCGAGACCGAGTCGCGCATCGCGTAGACGATGGGTTCATCCTGCATGTGGCCTCGCGCGGCCGACAGCCACATCCGGCATTGCCAGAATAGGATGATGGGGACAATCGACCATAGCAGCAGTCGGTCGGCCGTCGTCCGTGGCGACGGTCGGGATCATGGGACCCGACGGGGCGATGCTGCCGCCGGGGGAGGTCGGCGAGATCATGGCCGCACGCCCGTTGCTCAGCGGCTATCTCGATCGTGCCGAGGAGACCGCGTGGACGATCGTGAACGGGTGGTTGCACACGGGCGACCTCGGGGCGATCGACGAACTGGGGGCCGGTGAAGGCGCCGAAGCGCGTCTGGCTGGTCGATTGGCTGGAACGGAATACAGCGGGGAAGGGGAGCCGCGCGGCTGTAAGGTCGCCGTGAGCCAGTGGCTGCCGGCCTCGAAGAAGGGTCAGCCCGGCACGCATGGTATCCGCGAGTCCGATCATCGCGCAGGCTCGGACGAACGGGACCCGCCTGGCCATGACACCGCGGATCTGCAACGCATTATGTTGAACAGCTGGCGAAAGATGGAGCTCTCACATCTGGCGGGCGACCCTCGAAGGACAGTTCTGCCCGGTGGATCCGCGTTCGCCCTTCGCAACAGGTGATGAGCCGTTCGTTGCTCCGGCGGCGAATGGCGCGGAAGATCGGTTTCGTCGGCGCCGGCTGGAAGATGATCTGCCGCACGTCGAAGCATTTGCGTCACGGGACTCGAAGGTGGAGCCGTGGGCCTTGGGCTCGAACGAGGTTGTGCTTAGTTTGCGTGCGTCACGAAAGGCCTTGGTCCGAGCGCAACCGACTAATCGGCGCGCGGCAGTGACACGAGGCCGACGTACCGCGTGTCGCCATTGCGATGCAGGTCGATGGCATGCGCGAGACACACAGACTTCGAATCTCCTCGATGGATCACGCGGTGCGAGGCGGAGCATGCGTATTGTCGTCTTCACTGGACATGTCGATCTCGAGGCGCAGCCGTCGTGGCAAGTCATCGCCCGGACGCGAGAGGTCGAAGCGGTACTGATCTGTCGCCAGCTTCCGTCGTCATGGAGCGGGGCAAGTCGACGCTTCTGGCGGAATGTGAAGAAGCACGGGCTGCTCTGGATACCGTACCGGCTTGGGGTGGCGGCGTTGCATCTCGTCGCACGGCTCATCGGCTCGAGAGAGCGGAATCCGGCGCGACTCGCGGCCCGGTTTCCCGTGGAGCGTTTCGAGACATCGAGCTTCAGAGCGGACGATACCATCTCGCGGGTGACGAATTGGAAACCGGACCTCGGCATTTCGCTCGGAGCCCCGATCCTGAAGCCGTCGCTCTTCACGATTCCCGTGCACGGAACCCTCAATATCCACGAAGGCGCGGTGCCAGAGTTCCGCGGCGCACCTCCGGGCTTCTGGGAGCTCGTTTCCGGATCTGGGGAAATCGGCGCGACTGCGCATTGGGTCGACGAGGGTCTGGATACCGGCCGTGTCGTCGCCGCGTTGCGTGCGAAGATCTATCCGAAGGACACGCTGCGCGACGTCCAGGCGCGCGCCGCCGAACTCGGCCAGCGGGTCCTGGCGTTGGCACTGACCCGCGTCGCCGCCGGCGAGGCGGTCGGCGTGGCCCAAGACCACGGTGGCACCACGAACAGGCAACCGGTCCTGAGCCAGCGCCTGGCGTTGGCCCTGCGCCTCGCCGCCCGGCGGGCGCGACGTCGGTTCCGGCTGCGCGAACTTGCGAAGACAGGTGCCCAGCTGTTCAGTCTTTGGATGTACTGTCCAGCGCGTGACCTCGTTCGCACGCTGACCGCGAGCCACCCGCTCCGCGCGTTCAACTTTCACCGAGTAACCCACCTGTGTCGGGACGGGATGACGGTATCCCCTGACGTCCTCAGGCGGCAGGCGACCTATCTCTGTCGCACTCACGATGTGATATCGCTGAAGGAGGCTCTGGTGCTGATTCGTGAGGGCAGGCGCCTGCGCCGTCCCGCCGCCCTGCTCACCTTCGATGATGGCTATCGGAGCGTGTATGAACATGCGCGACCACTCTTCGGCGAACTTGGTATCGCCGGGTGCTGCTTCCTGTCCACTGACCTGGTGGGGACGGACCGACGACTGCCGCACGATGAAGACAACCCCGTGCGTTCCATGCTCGAAGTCATGACGTGGCCGGAAGTTCACACGCTCGTCGCGGACGGCTGGAGCATGGGCTCTCATTCGGCCACTCACGCTCGCCTGTCGGAGTGCCGGGGCGAGGTGCTCAGGCACGAAGTCGAGGGGTCGCGGCAGACGCTGTTCGAACAGTTTGGGCTCCATGAGCTCACCATGGCGTACCCGTACGGCGGACGCGGCGACATCTCGCAGGAAGCGCGAGACGCCATTCGCGCCGCGGGTTACGCTGCGTGCTTCAGTGACGTCTTCGGTGAGGTCGCATTGCCTCACGATCCGCTGGATCTTGATCGCATCGAACTGGGCGGCGACCACGACTCACTGTCGTGGAAGGTGGCCGCGCACGGGATCAATCTCGCGCGGTTCCGTGGCTGACGACGGAGTGCGCGTCACCCACGTGGTATTCGATCTCAACGGCGGCGGCTTCGAGAGCCTGATCGCGGCGATGGCCCGCTGCGAGGCGGGCACCAGCGTCTCGGTATCGGTGATTTCGCTCAGCGGCCGCCAGGGGCGTGTCGGCGCGTCGCTTGCACCGCTGCTCGATCAGTATCTCGTGCTTCGGCCATGGCCGGCCGTCTCGATGCTGCTCCCGCTGGGACTGGCGCGCGCCATCCGTCGCACCCGGGCAGACGTGGTGCACCTGCACAGCGGATGTTGGTACAAGGGTTCGTTGGCTGCTCGCCTCGCCGGCGCCTCGGTGGTGTACACCGAGCACGGGCGTGAACACCATGACCCGTGGCTGACCCAATGGCTTGACCGGCGAGCGGCGCTCCGCACCGACGCCGTGGTTGCGGTCTCCGATCGATTGGCGCGCTATCTCGCACGGGTGTTGAGCGTTCCCTCCTGGCGACTGTACACCGTCCAGAATGGCGTAGATACGTCGGTCTTCAGCCCGAGGCCTCCTTCCGCGGCGCTCCGCGGGCGGCTTGGAATTTCGCCGGACGCTCTCATCGTTGGGAGTATCGGCCGGCTGGAAGAAGTAAAGGCGTTTTCTCGGCTCATCGACGCTGTAGCATCACTTCGTTCGTCGGATGCGCTGCGTCGTCCCGTGGTGGGGGTCATCTGGGGCGAGGGAGCGGAACGCGCCGCGCTCGAAGCGTGCATCTCCGCGCGGGGACTCACCGGCCAGTTTCACCTTCCAGGCTGGACCGACGATGCCGCGGAATGCCATCGTCTCCTCGATGTATTCGCGCTCACGTCGCGCAGCGAGGGCGCATCGGTGAGCCTGATGGAATCGCTCGCTTCGGGTGTGGCTCCGCTGGTCATGAACGTCGGGGCGAATGCCGAGGTGCTCGGTCCGGAATTGGCCGCGCAGGTGGTACCGGACGGAGATGAGGTCGCGTTCAGGTCTGCGCTCGAGGCCACTCTGGCCGATGCGGTACGTCGCCAAACAGCTGGTGACGCCGGCCGTCGCCGAGTAATCGGGCACTACAGTCTGGATACGATGGTCGCGGAGTACGAACGGCTGTACCGTCAGTGCGCACGTAAACGTGCTGCCGCAGCCGGCGTTTGACTCGGCGGTGTCCCGCCCAGGCCGGACGCGGATCAGTGGAAGACTGCGCCGCTGCCGATGATGTCCACGCGAAGCCGAACGCCCGCCGTGGCGAGGTGCTCAGGCTCTTGCCCGTCACCCGCCGATCGCCCGCTCCACCGCCGATTGCGCGTCGATCGCGGCCGAGGCGCACTCGTGGACGAGTGCGGCGGCCTCGTCCGCGAGCTTCCGACCGGCGTGCGGATCGCTCATCGACGACACGTTGATCCGCACGTTGAACGCCGCGCCCTTGCACGCGGCCTCCGCGAGCAGCGCAGCGACTCCCGCGTCGCTCACGGCGTTGGCGTTCCCCTTCTGCGCGCAGGTCACCGCGAGCTTTGCGACGGCGACGCACGCGTGCGCCGTCTCGAGCGGCACTTCCGCCGCGTTCATCAACGCGGCCTGGATCGCGGCGTCACGCGCGGCGACCTGATCCGCGTTCTCCTTCGGCATCTTGTACGCGGCGCTCACGAGCGCGTACGAGTCGGAATCCTCCTTCACGAGCGCGGCCAGGCGCGAGCCGAGCGTGACGGCGTGCGCGGACAACGCTTTCATCTCGGGCTCGACGGCAGCGTACTTCTTCCGCCCGATCGTGAGTCCCGCGACCATCTCGGTAAGCGCGGCGCCGAGCGCGCCGGCGTGCGCGGCGACCGAGCCGCCACCGGGGACCGGCGCGCTCGACGCAACGGCGGCCACGAAGCCGTTCAGCGTCTGACTCCCGGCTATCGCCGCGCGGACCTTGTGCTCCAGCCGCATGTCGTTGGACCAGCCCTTTAACTGGATGTGGTGCGCCGCGGTCTCGAACAGCGCGCGCTCGGGGACGAGCCCCACGATCTCGCTCCACGTGGGGCTCACGCCGCGTTTCTCGGCCTCCTCTTGCACCGCGTCGTACGCGCGCCAGATCGGCGTCGTGTCGGTGTCGGTGAGGTTCATCGAGACCTGCGCCTGGCCGTCGACCTCGAGGCCAAGCGCCTTCACGCACGGCAGGCCGCCGCCCGACGCACGCACGGCCTTGGCGACTTCCTTCGCGACCGCGAGGTTCGACGCGGGCCCAACGTACACGTTGTAGGCGACGAGGAACGGCCGCGCGCCGATCACCGTCGCGCCCGCGGTCGGATGGATCTTGTTCGGCCCGAAATCCGGCACACGATCCGGATTCGTGCCGATCTCGTCGCGGGCCTTCTCGAACTCCCCGCGACGTATGTCCGCGAGGTTGGTCCGATCGGGATGCGTGGCGGCTCGCTCGTAAAGGAACACCGGAATTTCGAGTTCGGTCCCTACACGCGCGCCGAGCGCACGTGCGAGCGCCACGCAGTCGTCCATCGTCGCACCCTCGAGCGGTATCAAGGGGCAGACGTCGGTCGCGCCGATGCGCGGATGCTCGCCCCGGTGGGTCGTGAGATCGATCAGATCACGTGCCTTGGCAATGCCGTTGAAGGCCGCCTGCACAACGTGCTCCGCCGGAGCGGCGAACGTGACGACCGTGCGGTTGTGCGAGGGATCGGACGACACGTCGAGCATCGCGACACCGGGTTCCGCGGTGATCGCGTCGCGGATGGCGGCAATGACCTCGGGGCGCCGGCCTTCGGAAAAATTCGGAACGCACTCGATCAGTTTCATCTGTAGAAATCTAGAGGGCGCGGCGCGGGGGCGGGAGGAATGGCGATCCGCGATCTTGAGTGCGCCGGATTGATCAAGACTGCGTCGAAACGTTCTTCGTTGGTTGGTAGTTGGTAACAGAATTGGTCCTGACGACGAACCTCTTCGAGTGGCTCGAAGTGAGGGCCAAGAACTTCTGTTAACCAACCAACGATGAACCATTAACTCGTCGTACACGGCGAGCGCCCAGCTTCCGCGTCGGTAGCGACCGGATGCTAGTTGCCGTTGATCGTTCTCAGCAGCCACGGATGCATCGCCGCGCTCCCCGCCACCACGCTCGTCCTTGCCACCGGACACTCGGCGCCCTCGAACGTCGTGACTACGCCGCCGGCCTCCCGCGCGATCAGCACGCCGGCCGCGATGTCCCACGGCGCGAGCTTCATCTCCCAGAAGCCCTCGAATCGGCCGCAGGCCACGCTTGCGAGATCGAGCGCCGCCGCCCCCGCGCGCCGGACACCCGCCGCGCCGGCCATCACGCGGGTGAGCTGTGATACATACGGCGCGATCTCCTCGTGGCGCACGAACGGAAAGCCCGTGCCGAAGAGCGCGCGCTGCGGGTTGTCGATCGTCGAGACGCGGATTGGCGCGCCGTTCAGGTGCGAGCCACCGCCGGCCGTGGCGGTGAAACACTCGTGTGCGGGGACGTCGAGAACGACGCCCGCCGCAAGTACGCCGTCGTCGAGCACGCCGATCGAGACCGCGTACTCCGGGTAGCCGTGGAGGAAGTTGGTCGTGCCGTCGAGCGGATCGATGACGAAGATGATGCCCGAGCGCAGCAGCTCGGGCGAAATCGTCGACGCCGTCTCTTCGGCGAGGATCGCCGCATGGGGGATGTGGCGCCGCACCACGTCGAGGATGCGCATCTCGGCGGTCAGGTCCACTTCGCTCACGAAGTCGGTGGCGCCCTTCTCCCGCCAGACGATCTCACGGACGCGGGGAGTGGCGTCGCGGATGACCGTCGCGGCCGCCTGCGCGGCTTCGAGCGCGACGGCGAGCAGGCTCGCGGGCGAGATCGGCGCGTCATGAGCAATTCGCGGTTGTTCCGGCACTCTGCACTCCCTACTTTTCGGTGATGGCACGTATCTTCAGCGGCATCCAGCCTTCGGGCGAGCTGCACATAGGAAACTATCTCGGCGCGGTGAAGAACTGGGTGCACTTACAGCACCAGTTCGAGTCGTTCTTCTGCATCGTCAACTACCACGCGTTAACCGGCGTGTTCGAGCCGCGGGAGCTGGAGCGGCGCACACACGAGATGTCGGTGGGGCTCCTCGCCGCCGGGATCGACCCGTCGAAGGCGACCCTGTTCGTGCAGTCACAGGTGCCCGAACATACCGAGCTCGCGTGGATCTTCAACACGATCACACCGTTCGGCGAGCTCGAGCGGCAGGTCGCGTTCAAGGAAAAGGCGGCGAAACAGGAACAGGTGATGGCGGGGATCTTCAATTATCCCGTCCTGCAGGCGGCGGACATCCTGCTCTACCTCGCCGACCTCGTGCCGGTCGGCGAAGACCAGGTCCAGCACCTCGAGCTGTCGCGCGTCATTGCGCGCAACTGGAACAGCCGCTTCTCGCCGGAGCCGCCTTTCTTTCCGGAGCCGCAGGCGCGCCTGACGCCCACCCGCAGGATCGTCGGACTCGACGGGCAGGCGAAGATGTCGAAATCGCTCGGCAACACGATCGGGCTCCTCGAGGAACCGGACGCGATCTGGGAGAAGCTGCGTCCGGCGGTGACGGATCCCGCGCGCCAGCGAAAGACCGACAAGGGTGAGCCGGAGAAGTGTCCGACGATCTACCAGCTGCACAAGGCGTTCTCCCCCGAGGCGACGGTGCGCGAGGTGGAGACGAATTGCCGTGCGGCCGCGTGGGGATGCATCGACTGCAAGAAGTCGCTCTTCACGAACATCGTGAACGAGCTCGCGCCGATCCGCGAGCGGGCGAGGGAGTTGCAGTCCGACCCCGCGCGGGTGACGGAAACGCTCGAGGCCGGTGCCTCGAAGGCGCGCACCGTGGCCAGGAAGACCATCCGGCAGGTGAAGGAACTGATGGGACTCCCGCTCGCGACCAACGGAGGCTAGCGTGATTCTCGCCCTCCCGGAGTTGTCATCGGCGTCGGACATGGTCAGGGTGCTGCGGCTCGACCTCGCGAGCAAGCTGGTGCTCGCAGTGTTCATGGGAGGAGCGATCGGCCTCGAACGGCAGATAGCGGGCAAGGCCTCCGGACTTCGCACCAACATCCTGATCTGCCTCGGCTCCGCGCTGATCATGGACCTCTCGATGAACCTCGGGATGAGCTTCGGGGACGTTCGCGTCGGCGATCCGGGCCGCATCGCGGCACAGGTCGTCACGGGCATCGGCTTCATCGGTGCCGGCACGATCATGCAGTCGAGGGGCGCCATCACCGGCCTGACTTCGGCGGCGACCATCTGGATGGTGGCCGCCATCGGACTCACGGTTGGGGCGGGCTTCATCGTGGAGGCGCTCGGGGCGACGATGCTGGTGATGCTCGTGCTCGCCGGCCTGGGCAACCTCGAGTACAGGCTGCTGCGCATCCAGCGCAAGCGCGAATGCACAATTCGAACGAAGCCCGGCATCGACCTCGACTGGCTGAAGACCGCCCTGTTCTCGGACGGTCTCCGCGTCACGAAGGTCGAGGTGTTCGACCACGACAACGATCGCGTGTTCGAACTCGTGCTGAAGGGGCCGGAGCGGCAGTTCGAGATCGCGCGGAACGAACTGCTCGATCGCTCCGAAGTGCTCAACGTGATGTTCGGTTGAGCCTTCGTTGAAGAATCGCAAGCTCGTCGTCGACCTGCGTTCGCACACGCCAGCCTTCCGGCTTCCGGATGACGTTGCGGCCGGGCTGGCCGGCGCGACTCCGGACGGCTGGACGATGCAGGTCGTGCAAGCCGATACCGAATCCGCCGGCGACGGATCACAGGAGCCGAGCGAAGAATCGCTCCGCGCCATCAGCGACGCGGAGGTCTATTTCGGATTCGGAATGCCGCGGCCGCTCTGGGGCGCCGCGAGGCACCTGCGCTGGATACACTCGGCCTCGGCGGGCGTCGCGTCGCTGCTCTTCCCGGAGATGCTGGCAAGCGAGGTCCTGCTCACGAACTCGGCGGGTGTCTACGGCGAACCAATTGCCGAGCACGTGCTGGCCGGAGTGCTGTACTTCCTGCGCTCGTTCGACGTCGCGGGCTCGCTGCAACGCCGTGGCCAGTGGGATTCCATCGTGTTCGGAACCGAAGCAGCGCAGGTCCGCGAGGTGAGCGAGTGCCGGGTGCTCGTGGTCGGCGCCGGTGGAATCGGCAGTCATGTGGCGCGCACGTTCGCGGCACTCGGCGCGACCGTCACGGGGATTCGCCGCAACCCGGTGAAGGGCACACCGCCGGGATTTCACCGTGTCACCGGCCCCGATTTCCTCGACGCCGAGCTGCCCTCCGCCGATGTGGTCGTGCTGGCGGCCCCCCTCACGCTGGAGACGCAGTCCCTGCTCACGGCCGGGCGTCTCGCCGTGCTCCCGCCGGGGGCGATCGTGTGCAACGTCGGGCGTGGCGCGCTGATCGATGAGCCGGCTCTCGCCGCGGCCCTTCACCTCGGCCGGCTGCGCGGCGCCGTGCTCGACGTCTTTTCACGGGAACCGCTGGCGTCCGATAGTCCGTTGTGGCACCTTCCTCAGGTGTTGCAGACGCCTCATGTAGCGGGGGTTTCGCCGCGCCTCTTCTGGGGCCGACTGAGCGCGCTCTTCCTCGATAATTTTACGCGGTACCGAGCGGGAGACCCGCTGCGCAATCTCGTGGACAAGCAGGCCGGTTACTGACATGGAAAACATCATCAAGGCGGCGGTAGACCGTGGCGCGAGCGACCTGCACATCAAGGCGGGAGACGTGTTTCGCGCGCGCATTGACGGCGTACTCGTGCCGCTCACGAAGCAGGCGTTGACGCCTGAGCAGACCCGCTCGATCGCGAAGAAGTTGATTCCGAACGAAGACGACCGGGCGAAGATCGACGAAATCCTGGACTACGACTGCTCCTGGGGCGCGCAGGGCATTGGTCGTTTCCGCGTGAACATCCTTCGCCAGCGCTCGAGCTTCATGATCGTGATGCGGCTGATTCCGTTCGAGTTGCCGAGCTTCGAGACGCTCGGGCTGCCTCCGGTGCTGAAGACCATCACGGACGCCGAGGGCGGCATGGTCCTCGTGAGCGGGATGACCGGCTCGGGCAAGTCGAGCACCGCTGCCGCGATGATCAACCACATCAACGTCTCGAAGGGGAAGCACGTCGTCACGCTCGAGAATCCCATCGAGTTCCTGCACCGCGACATCCAGTCCTCCATCACGCAGCGCGAGATCGGCATGGACACCGGGAGCCTGCGCCTCGGACTGCGCGCCTCGCTCCGCCAGGACCCCGACGTGATCCTCATCGGCGAGATGCACGACTCGGAAACGATCGACGCGGCGATGAACGTCGTGGAGAATGGACGCCTGCTGATCTCGACCGCCCGCACACCCGACGTGCAGAGCACCGTGATACGGCTCCTCGCGCTGTCGGCGCCGCAAGGGCAGGGCTTCATGCGCATGCGACTCGCCGAGTCGCTTCACGCCGTGGTCTCGCAACGGCTGCTGCCGAAGAAGGATGGACGCGGCCGCGTGGTGGCGTGCGAGATCATGATCATGACCCCCGCGATCAGGGACCTGATGCTCGACCGCGACCGGGTCCCGGAGATTCTGGAGCATATTGTCGCGGGACGGGAAGAGCACGGCATGCAGACGTTCGACCAGCATCTCGTCGAGCTGGTGCGGCGCGGAGAAGTGGAGTTCAACGTGGCGCTCGCCTCCTCGACGGATCCGGCCGAGTTCGAGCTCATGATGCGGACCGGCGACGGTTCCCCCGCCGGGAACCGCGCGGCGCCAGGAGATGCTGCGGCGTCGGGGTCGCGCACGCTCACGCCGCGCGGCTCGCCCAAGGTCGAGGGGCTCTCCACCGGTTATGACTTCCTGGGGAAATAGACGATGAGCGTGCGGCTCGATGGAGTGTTCGGCCCGGTGGTCTCGACCTTCAGGCGTGATTCTGGAGACCTCGACTGCGCAGCTTTCGCCGAGAACGTGACGTCGCACATCGCCGCCGGCCATCTCGGCGTCGTGGTCTGCGGCTCGACGGGCGAAGCCGCGCTGCTCAGCGAGGAAGAGCGGTTGGAACTGCTCGAGGCCGCGCGCCGCGCGGTGCCGTCCGACCGGATGCTCCTGATGGGCACGGGCGCCGAGTCCACCCGGCTCACGGTGCGCCGCTGTCACGAGGCGCAGACGGTTGGCGCGGACGCGGTGCTCGTCGTCGCGCCGCATTACTACGCCAATGCGATGACGGTCGCGGCGCTCCGTGCGCACTATACCAAGGTGGCGGACGAGAGCCCGCTTCCCGTGCTGCTCTACAACATCCCGAAATACATGCATTTCAAGCTCGAGCCCGCGCTCGTGGCGGAGCTCGCGCAGCATCCGAACATCGCCGGAATCAAGGACAGTTCCGGCGACCTCGACCTGCTGAAGTCGTACCTGCAGTCGCAAAGCGCATCGTTCTCGGTCCTCACCGGGAACGGCGGGCAGTTGCATCCGGCGCTGATGGCCGGCGCGCGCGGCGGCATCTTGGCCGTGTCGCTCTTCGCCGCCGCGCAGTCGGTGGCCATCTTCCGTGCCCACGCGAAGGGCGACCATGCGACCGCCGATCGCCTCCAGGCTGAACTCAAGGCCCTCGCGGCGACGATCGTCGGCGAGCTGGGCGTTCCCGGCGTGAAGGCCGCGATGGACGCCGTCGGGCTCCACGGCGGGCCGGTGCGCGGGCCGCTGCTCGATCTCGACGCGGCGGGACGCGCCCGCGTGTCGGCGCTGGTGAGCGGTCTCACCGGCGTCGCGGCGTAGCGCCGCGATGTTCGATTCCGGAACCCGCACCATCGTCGTCGTCGGCGCGCAGTGGGGCGATGAAGGGAAGGGCAAGCTCGTCGACGTCATGGCCGAACGCGCCGACTGGGTGGTGCGCTACCAGGGCGGCGCGAACGCCGGCCACACCGTGCACATCGGCGATCGCTCGACGGTGCTCCACCAGATTCCGAGCGGCATCCTGCACGCGGGAGTGCGCTGCGCGATCGGCAACGGAGTCGTGCTCGATCCTGAGACGCTGTTCACCGAGGTCGACGAACTCGTGCGAGACGGCGTGGACGTCGAGGGACGCCTGTACGTCAGCGACCGTGCGCACCTGGTGCTCGCGTACCACAAGTTGCTGGACAAGGAGAGCGCTGCCAGCAAGGCGATCGGGACGACCGGGCGCGGGATTGGTCCCGCGTACGAGGACAAGGTGGCGCGGCGCGGAGTGCGCGTGCTCGACCTGCGCCATCCGAAGCGGCTCCGCGCGCTGGTGGAGCGCGGCACGGAGCACGCCAACCAGCTCCTGGCGGGCTTCGGATCACCCAAGCGCGCGGAAGTCGACGACACGATGCACGTGCTCGAGGCGCTGGCGCCGCGGCTGCTGGCGATCGCGGATGACGTCGGGCTTGCGGTGCACCGCGCCATCAAGAGCGGCGCGTCGGTGCTGCTCGAGGGCGCGCAGGGTTCGTTGCTCGACGTGGACCACGGCACGTATCCGTACGTGACGTCGAGCAGCACGACGGCGGGCGGCGCGGCCATCGGCGTGGGGATCGGGCCCCGCACGATCGACGAAGCGATCGGCGTCGTGAAGGCGTACACGACGCGCGTCGGCGCCGGCCCGTTGCCGACGGAATTCGACGCGGCGATGGGCGAGCTCGTGCGCCAGCTCGGCAACGAATTCGGCGCGACCACAGGCCGTCCGCGCCGCTGCGGCTGGTTCGACGCCGTGGTGGTGCGCTACGCCGTGCGGATAAACGGGCTCACGTCGCTGGCGGTCACGAAGCTCGACGTCCTCGACACGCTCGACAAAGTCGCGATTTGCACGGGTTACGAATTCGACGGCGACGTCGTAGAGGAATTCCCCGGTGACATCGCGGAACTCGAGGGAATCCGGCCGCGGCTCGAGTGGTTCGACGGGTGGAAGCAGTCCACCGCGTCGGCGCGCAAGCTCGAGGACCTGCCGGCGAGGGCGCGGGCGTACCTTGACCGGATCGAGGCGCTGGTGGAGTGTCCGATCGAATTCGTCTCGGTGGGGACGCGACGCGACCAGATCATAGGGCTGTGAGACGGAAGACCGAAGATGGAAGACCGAAGACCGAAGATGGAAGATCGAAGATGGAGAATGGCGCATGAGTGAAGTTCCGATCTGCGTCGTGGGCGCAGGGCCGTGCGGGTTGAGCGCCGCGGTTGAACTGGAGCGTGTGGGCATCCCATCCATCGTGTTCGATCGCTCCTGCGTGGTGAGTGCGATCGCCCGATACCCGACCTATCTAACGTTTTTCTCGTCACCCGACCGCCTCGAGATCGGTGACGTTCCGTTCGTCACCATCGGCGAGAAGGCGACGCGGCGCGAGGGGTTGGCGTATTACCGCACGGTGGTGGAACGGTGGAAACTCACGGTGCGCCAGTACGAAGACGTCGTGGCGATCACGCGAACGGACGGTGCGTTCGAGGTGCGCTCGCGCCCCGCGCAGTGCCCGGAGGTCATGACGCCCGCGCGCGCGGTCCTCATCGCGACGGGATACTTCGCCTCGCCCAACATGCTCGGCGTGTCCGGCGAAGATCTGCCGCACGTTTCACATGAGTTTCACGAGGGGCATGAGGCGTTCCAGCGGCACGCCCTCGTGGTCGGCGGAGGGAACTCCGCCGTGGAGTGCGCGCTCGAGCTCGCGCGTTGCGGGGCGCTCGTCACGCTCGTGCACTTCGAGTCTTCGTTTTCGCACGTCATCAAGCCGTGGATCCTCCCCGAGTTCGAGGAACGGGTGAGCAACGGGTCCATCTTGCTTCGTTGGAACGCGCGGGTCGCGTCGATCGAGCCGGAATGGGTGCATCTGCACACCGACTCGGGCCCCGCGAAGATGCCGGCGCAGCACGTCTATCTCCTTACCGGATACACGCCGGCGCCGGGACTGCTGGGCGAGCTCGGGGTGCCGTTCGACGAGGCGACCGGCATCCCCGTGCACGATCCGGCCACCATGGAAACGCCGGTGCGCGGGGTGTTCGTGGCGGGAGTGCTGACGTCCGGAAAGAAGGCGAACGGAGTGTTCATCGAGAACGGGCGCGGGCATGGGGCGCTGATCGCGGCGGAGTTGCGGCGGCGAACGGCGTGAAACTGAATGCGGAAGTTCGACCCGATACAGGATGCAGGAGAGGAATGCGGGTCGGGATTCGGGATGCGGGCGTTCGACCCAATGCAGGGTGCAGAAGAGGAATGCGGGTCCGTGGATAAGAGGTGGTGAGTTTGGATCCGGGTTGCGGCGAAATGATGGTGCTTCTTCCGAACGAGCGCCGTATCGTGTCGCGTGACTGGGAGCGATATTCCGCCGTTTGGCGAGTGGGAGGCGGGCGCGGAAAAAGCCCGCGTCGGCGATCCGCTTTGGTCCGTGCACGCTTATCGCATCAGCCTCTACGCAATTGAGTGCCACACGTTTGATCGGCGAAAAGTGCCGGCACTGGGAAAAGCTGCCGCGCTCGATCAACTGACCCGGGCCATCGGATCGATCTCGGCGAATATCGCGGAGGGCTACTCGCGAGGTTCAATCGCGGATCGGACGCGATTCTACGGCTATGCGCTCGGGTCTACGCGCGAAGCGATCGCATGGTACGATACCCTACGAATCGGGCTGGGGAACCTCGTGGACGATCGCCAAGCAACCCTGATCCAGATTCGCCGCCTGTTGTTGACGACGCTTCGGAGAATGCGTCCGGAAGGGACCGTCCTCTCCATGCGCGATTCGCGCCGCGAAACCCCGCGCTCGGATTCCTGAATCAATATGACAGGTGAGACCCGACGCTCCGAACCGCACGTGCCGTTCCCTGAGCGAGTCTGGATTGCGTACCCCGCATCCAGTCTCCCACCTCACCTCTTTTCCCGTTCTCCGGATTCCTTTCCTGCACCCTGCATCGGGTCGAACTCCAGCATCCCGCATTCATCTCGCGTCTCAACTTTCTCGCCATCAAGGCGCCGACGTCACCAGATCCGCGCCCTGACCTCAGCCGGCCGCACCATCGCATCGCCATCCTTGCATCCCCACGCCGCCTTGAACTCCGGCATGTTGCTGAACGGCCCGTTCACCCGCCACATCGACGGCGCGTGCTCGTTGGAGTTCACCTGCGTGCGGAGTGACTGCGGACGGTACGCTTCCCGCCACACCTGCGCCCAGCCAAGGAAGAATCGCTGTTCGGGCGTGAATCCATCGATCTTCACACGCGGCCGGGAGCCAAGCGCGCGCTCCATCGCCGAGAACGCGACGGTGAGGCCGCCGAAGTCTGCGATGTTCTCGCCGAGCGTGAGCTTGCCGTTGACGTGCGTCGAGGTGTCCAGCACGGTGTACGCGTCGAACTGCTTCGCGACCCTGTCCGCCTGCACGACGTAGTTCGCCGCGTCTTCCCTCGTCCACCAGTCCTTGAGATTGCCGTCCTTGTCGAACTGGCGGCCTTGGTCGTCGAACCCGTGCGTCATCTCGTGGCCGATTACGGCTCCCATCGCGCCGTAATTCACCGCGTCGTCGGCGTTCGGGTCGTAAAACGGCGGCTGCAGGATGCCCGCCGGAAACACGATCTCGTTCAGCAGCGAGTTGTTGTACGCGTCGACGGTCGGCGGCGTCATCCCCCATTCCGTGCGGTCGAGCGGCTTCCCGATCTTGGCCCAGTCGCGCGCGGCGGCCCACCGGTCCGCGGCGCGGACGTTCACGAAGTACCGTCCATCCGTGATATTGAGCGCCGTGTAGTCCTTCCACCTGTCGGGATAGCCGATCTTCTTCGTGAACGCCAAAAGCTTCGCGAGCGCCTGCGTCCGGGTCGGTGCGCTCATCCAGGCGAGATGCTGTATCCGGTCCTGCAATTCACTCACGAGGGTGTTCACGATCTTCACGGCCCGCGCCTTGGCCTCGGGCGTGAAGTGCTCCTTGACGTACTCCTGTCCGAGCAGTTCGCCGAGCCGGTTGTCCGTGAAGCGGAGACAGCGCTTCCAGCGGGGGAGCTGTTCGGTCGCGCCGCTGAACACACGGTCGAATGCGAAATTCTCGTTCACGAACGGCGGCGAGAGCGACGGCGCGGCCGCGTGCACGAGCCGCCAGCGCAGGAACAGCTGCCAGTCGGCGATCGGGATCGTCGTGAACATCCTGTTGACGGCAATGAAGAACCCCGGCTGTCCCACGTCAACGGACGGGATCGGCGGCGAGCCCTGCGCGGCAAAGAACGCCGGCCAGGGAAATCCGGGAGTGAGTTCCTGGAGCTCCGCCACCGGCATCCTGTGGTAATTCGTCGTGGGATCGCGAAGTTCCGCGCGCGTCTTCGACGCGAGCGCGAACCTGTTCTCCACGGCGAGCACCGTCCTCGCCTCAGCGCCGGCGACGTCCCTGGCGTCGCCGAGCAGCAGAAACATGCGTGTGACGTGCGCGACGAAGGCGTCACGCGTCTTCCTCGAGATCGAATCGGTCTTGGTGTAGTACTCGCGGTCGGGCAGCGTCAGCCCGCCCTGGTAGAGTCCGGCGATGACGGATGAGGCGTTCTTCGCGTCCTGCGTCGAGCCGTCACTCCACGGGGCGAGACCGGCGCGACGTTCGAGAGTGCCGAGTGCCCGTTTGAGGTCCTCCGGCGACTTGATCGCGGCGATGATCGAGAGGTCGGGCTGCAGCGGCAGGAAACCCAGCCGGTCGATCGCGACCGTGTCCATGCAGCTCGCGTAGAACGCACCGACCTTCCAGGCGCCGCCGGACGGCGTTCCCTTGCCGACAGTCGCGGCCGCTGCGTCGGCATCGAGGATTTTGTGCAGCTGCTCCTCGTTGCGGTCCGTGAGTTCGCGAAACGAGCCGATCGATGCATACGCCGGCGGGATCTTCGTCCTCTTCAGCCACCCGCCGTTCGCGAACTGGTAGAAGTCCTTGCACGGCGCGCAGGTGGTGTCGAGGTTGGCGCGGTCGAGGGGGCGGTGCTGTGAAGGCGCCTGCGCGGCGAGCGGGAGCGCAGCCGCGGTGGCGAATAGGGCGGAGACGATGAGCCGGCGCAGTGCAGGGTGCATGGTGACGAACGGTAATGCGGTGGTTGTCTGAAAGGTGAACGCTGACGGCGGTCGGGCGACAGCGTCGCAGTTCGTTGCGTGATAGTGGACGTTTGCCTCCCGAAGGGCGAAATTGAGAGAGCGTTCAACCGGCAATTGGTTCCCGTCTCCAGGCTCCCATGTCCTTCCCCGACGTCATGGAAAAACTCGTCTCGCTCTCGAAGCGGCGCGGGTTCGTCTTTCAGTCTTCCGAAATCTACGGCGGCCTCGGCTCGGTCTGGGACTACGGTCCGCTCGGCATCGAGCTGAAGCGCAACCTGCAGGATCGCTGGTGGCACACGATGGTGCGCTCGCGCGATGACATCGAGGGACTCGATTCCGCCATCCTCATGCATCCGCGCGTCTGGGAGGCGAGCGGACACGTGAGCGGCTTCGTCGATCCGCTCGTGGATTGCAAGACGTGCCAGGGGCGCTTTCGCGCGGACAAGCTGCAGGACGCGCAGTGCCTCAAGAAGCCGAGTAAGAAACCGGGCGAGCACAGCGAGTGCCAGCTGACGGAGCCGCGCCAGTTCAACCTGATGTTCAAGACGCACATGGGCCCGGTGGAAGACACTTCGGCCGCGATCTACCTGCGCCCGGAGACGGCGCAGGGGTCGTACGTCAACTTCCTCAACGTGCAGCAGGCCTCACGGCAGAAGGTGCCGTTCGGCATCGCGCAGATCGGCAAGGCGTTCCGCAACGAGATCACGCCCGGGAACTTCATCTTCCGCACCCGCGAGTTCGAGCAAATGGAGATGCAGTTCTTCGTCGAGCCAGGCACCGACATGGAGTGGTTCGAGAAGTGGAAGGCCGCCCGGATGGAGTGGCATCGCGGGCTCGGACTCGACGCGTCAAGGCTGCGATTCCATCCGCACGGCCCGACCGAACTCGCGCACTATGCGCGCGCCGCCTTCGACATCGAGTTCGATTTCGGGGGCTCGCTGGGGCCGCAGGAGATCGAGGGCATCCACAATCGCGGCGACTTCGATCTCGGCAAGCACCAGGAATTTTCAGGCAAGCGCCTGGAGTACGTGGATCAGGCGAACAGCCGGCGCTACCTCCCGTTCGTGATCGAGACGGCGTGCGGACCCAATCGCACGCTGCTGGCGATCCTCGTGAACGCGTACCGCGAGGAGCCGGTGCCGGGCGAGCAGGAAGGTCGCGTGGTCATGGGGTTCCATCCGGCGCTCGCGCCCGTGAAGGCCGGCGTGTTTCCCCTCACCAAGAAGGACGGGCAGCCGGAGATGGCCCACGCCATCGCCGCCGACCTGCGCACGCGGTTCCCCGTGTTCTACGACGAAGCCGGCGCGATCGGCAGGCGCTATCGCCGCCAGGACGAGGCGGGCACGCCGTTCGGCATCACGATCGACACCGAGTCGACGAAGAACAACGACGTCACGATCCGGTTCCGCGACGACATGGGGCAGATTCGCGTCGGGGCGTCGCAGGCGGCGGACGTGATCGCACGCCACCTCGCGGCGGACATCGCGGTGGCGGACAGCCGCCGGGCTGCCGCGGCGTGACGGTCGCGGTCGGCGAGTTCGGCGCGCTCGGTGCGCTGCGGTCCCGGGGGGAGGCATTCCTCGAGGAGGTGTCGCGCGAGTACTACTGCGCGCACGCGGGGCTGAAGCGCGAGGCGGAGCTGCAGCCGATCTACGACCGCCATCGCGAGGCATATGGCGACGAGACGCTCGAGCTTGCGCTCGGTCTGCTGAAGGGCTCGCGGCCCGGCTCCGAGGAGCATCGCTCCGGCCGGATGCTCGTCGAATGGCTCCTGGAGTCGCGCGTCGGCCGGGAGCTCGCGCCGCTCGAGGAACGCGAGATCGCGTGGGAAGGCAACGCCGTAGTTCCGCTGTCGAACGGCGGCGCCGAGCCGTACGCCCGCGTGTCGATCACGATCGCGAACATGCGCGACGCCGCCGAGCGGCGCGCGCTCGACGACGCGCGCGCGGCGATCGTCGAGGCCGAGCTCGCGCCGATGCGGCAGGAACGCCTCGCGCGCGAGAAGGAACTCGTCGAGCGGACGGCCGTCGCGGCGGACTACGTCGCCACCTTCGACGCGCTCGCCGGGATCTCCGTGCGCGCGTTGCGGGACCAGAGCGCGGCCTTCCTCCGGGACACGCAGGCGATGTGGGACGACGTGCTTCCGGAATTCCTTCGTCGCGGGCTGGGCATCACGCCGTCGCAGGCGACCCGCGCCGACGCGCAGGCGCTGATGCGCGTGCCGGAATTCGACGCGGGATTTCCGGCCGAGGTGATGGAGCAAGCAGTGAGGAGACAAGTGACGGAGATGGGCGCGAGTCCCGATGCCGACGGTCGCGTGCGCTACGACACCGGTGAACGGGAAGGGAAGCGCTCCCGCGCATTCTGCGCGCCGGTGGCGATTCCCGCCGAGGTGTACCTCGTGCTTCGCCCCCACGGTGGCCAGAACGACTGGCGAACACTGCTGCACGAACTCGGGCACGCGCTGCATTTCGCCAACATGGACGCCGCGCTGCCGTTCGAGCATCGCTGGCTAGGCGACAATTCGATCACCGAAGGATTCGCGATGCTGTTCGACCACCGCTTGCAGGACCGGGGATGGCTGGGCCGGTACACACGGCTGGAACGGAAGGATCTGCCGCGCTATCTGCGCGCCGCCGGTTTCGAAGAGCTGCAGTTGCTCCGGCGTTACTGCGCGAAACTGATCTACGAGGTCGAGCTGTACGGCGGTGCCGTGCCGTGGTCGGCGCTGCCCGACCTCTACGTTGCGACGCTGACTGGTGCCACGGGATTCCAATACCAGCGGGCCGACGCCTTCGTCGACGTGGACCCGCGTTTCTATTCGGCGCGCTATCTTCGTGCGTGGCAGCTGCAGTCGGTGCTGGCCGACGCGCTCGTCGAGCGGTTCAACGCCGACTGGTGGCGCAACCCGTCGGCGGGACCGTGGATCGTGCAGGAACTGTTTTCGCGCGGACAGCGCGAACTCGCCGAAGAGCTGGCGCAGCGTGTGCGAAGGACGCCCCTGTCGTTCGCGCCGCTCGTGAAGTCGATTGAGGGACTGCTGACCTGAGAGGAGTGATCATGACGACCGTGTACTTGAATGGGGAGTTCATCCCGAGGGAGCGCGCGACGATCTCCGTGGACGATCGCGGCTTCATATTCGGCGACGCGATCTACGAGGGCGTGCGCTCGGTCGACGGCCGGATGTTCGAGTGGGACGCGCACGCCGAGCGCATGGTGAACGGGCTGAACGGCCTCAGGATCGGGTTCAGCGTGTCAAGCGTGGCCGGACTGAAGGGCGTCTGCGAGCGACTGGTGCACGATAACGGTCTCAGCGGCGGCGAGGCATTTCTCTACCTGCAGGTATCGCGCGGCGCCTCGCCGCGCACGCATCACTTCCCGCCGGCGGGCACGCCACCTACCGTGTACGTCGCCGCGTCGAAGCTCGTCGTGCCGCGTCATCTGCGCGAACAGGGCGCGTCGGCGGTGACGTATCCCGATCTCCGCTGGCAGCGCTGCGACCTGAAGACGGTCAACCTGCTCGGCAACGTCCTCGCGCGGCAGGTCGCGACCGAGGCCGGCGCCTACGAGGCGATACTCCATCGCGACGGCCTGGTGACCGAGGGCGCCGCGACGAACGTGTTCGCCGTGATCGACGGCGTGCTGCGCACGCATCCGCTGACCCAGCACATCCTGCCCGGGATCACGCGGCAGGTCATCGTCGAGCTCATTCACGAGAATGGAATACGTCTGGTCGAGGCGCCGGTGAGGGAAGGCGAGCTGCGACGCGCCGAGGAGCTGTTCGTCTGCGGTTCGACGACGGACGTCACCCCGGTGATCCTGCTCGACGGCGAACCGGTCGGCGCCGGAACCCCCGGTCCGGTCACGAGGCGCCTGCAGACGCTCTTCGAGGCGCGAATCTACGCCGCGGTGGGAGCCGCGCCCTAAGCGATGCCGAGGCGCCGCTACGTGACGCGGCCACGGTTCGCGCCGGCCGTCACCGAGCCGGCGGCGCAGCGCGACCTCCTCGCGGTGCGCGAGATCACGCATGCGCTCCTGCGCGCCGACCGCCCCGAGGACGTCTTCCAGTTCGCGCTCGATCGAGTCAGCCCGCTGGCGGGCGCGAGCTTCGCCTCGGTGTACCTCGTGGACGGCGCGTCCGAACTCATGCGTCTCGTCGCGGCCCACAACTGGCCCGAGCGGCATCGCCCCTGGCTCGGCGCCATGCGCGTGCGCGCCGGATTCGGACCGAGCGGCGAGGCCGCGAGCGAACGACGGGCCATCGAAATCCCGGACGTCCTGTCCGATCCGGATCTCGAAGACTGGCACGAAGTCGCCCGCGAGCTCGATTTCCGCGCGATCGTCGCGCTCCCGCTGCAGACCGCAAGCCGCGTACTCGGAACCGTCACGTTCTACTTCCGCGGCCCGGGCGGCATCGCACCGGAGAAACGCGGGATCCTGCGTATCGTGGCCGATCAGATGGCCGCGGCGGCAGAGAAGGCCGAGCTCATCGACGAGATCCGCCGCGTCAATGCGGCGCTCGTCGAGGCGAACGCCGAACTCGAGCGGCAGTACGCCGCGGTGATCGAGGCGCGCCGCGAAAAGGCCGATCTCGTGGGTGCGCTGATCGAGTTCACCGCGCTGCGCCGCGGAACGCTCGAGGTCATGATCGAGGAGTTCGATCCGCGCGTTCCGCTGCGTGAGGCGATACGCGTGGCCAAGGGGCCGCCGGAGGGCGTGCAGTTGATCGCCGAGGAGCCGGACGTCGCGCTTCCCACGCTACGCTCCGACCGCCGGAAAATCACGCGCATCCTCGTTGGTTTGCTTTCCAACGCCTTCAAGTTCACCGCGAGGGGTGAGGTGCGCGCGTCGGTGCACGTCGCCAACGACAAGATCGTCTACAGCGTACAGGATACCGGCATCGGCATCGAGCCGGCCGCGCAGCTTCTGGTGTTCGACGAGTTCCGGCAGGTCGACGGGACTGCGACGCGGCGCTACGGCGGAGCCGGGATCGGCCTGGCGCTCGCCCGCGGCGTGGCGCGCCTGCTGTGCGGCGACGTCGAGCTCGTGTCGGCGCCAGGCCAGGGATCGACGTTCACGCTCACTCTTCCCTTCGATTACGCACCTTCAGGAAGCCGTCCGTGACCAATCAGCAGCGCAGTCGCACGCTTCAGCAAGTCCTCACCAGCCTCGCCCCGGCGGAGGTGCTCGCCGCGGCGAAGGGATTCTTCGCCCAGCGTTCGTCCATCTACCCCGCGTTTCCAGAGCAGGTCGGATCGACGTACCTCACGCTGCGCGGCCTCGGCGGCGAAGAGATCGCCATTGGAGTGGCGGGGGCCGAGGGCGGCACCACCGTCTCCGCGTCATCGTACATGTTCGACCAGCAGGTGGCGCGATTCCTCTCGACGCTGCCGCCCGTGGCGGAACGCGTCACGTGAACCTCCGCGTCCGCTGAACGCCGCCGTTCCTTCCCGGCTGGACATCGGGCGCGAGGCGCTGCTCGCGGCCGCGGCGCGCCTGCGTGCCGAGGTCGCCCGGCGCATCGTCGGGCAGGGTGACGTCCTCGACGAGATCCTGATGGCGATGGTCGCGGGAGGCCACGCGCTGCTGGTGGGTGTGCCCGGGCTCGCGAAGACGCTGATGATCCGCTCGGTCGCGGAGGCGATGCAGGTGGAATTCCGGCGCATCCAGTTCACGCCCGACCTCGTCCCGAGCGACATCACCGGCACCGAAATACTCGAGGAGGACAGTGCGACCGGACAGCGCACGTTCCGGTTCGTGCGCGGTCCCGTCTTCGCCAACATCCTGCTTGCCGACGAGATCAATCGCGCGCCGCCGCGCACGCAGGCCGCGCTGCTCGAGGCGATGCAGGAACACCGCGTGACGGTGGCCGGGGATTCCATGCCGCTCCCAGAACCGTTCTTCGTGCTCGCCACGCAGAATCCCATCGAGCAGGAAGGCACATACCCGCTTCCCGAAGCGCAGCTCGACCGCTTCCTCTTCGACATCCGCATCGGGTATCCGGGAGAAGACGAGGAAATCGGCATCCTGCGCGCGACGACGGGCGCGGAACCCGCGCCGCTCGCGCCGGTGATCGACGGCACCGAAGCGCGGGCCCTCCAACGGCTGGCGCGCGAAGTGCCGGCCGCCGAGCCCGCCTTGCGCTACGCGGCGGCGCTCGCGCGCGCCACGCGCCCGGACTCGCCGACCGCGACCGATCTCGTGCGGAAATACGTGCGCTGGGGCGCGGGGCCGCGTGCGGGCCAGGCGTTGGTGCTCGGTGCGAAGGCCGCGGCGCTTCTCGCCGGCCGCCTCACGGTCGCTCCGGAGGACATCCGGCGCGTCGCGCGACCGGTGCTGCGGCATCGCGTGCTTCCCAACTTCGCGGCCGAAGCTGAGGGAGTGACCTCCGAGCGCATCGTGGAGGATCTGCTCGCGAACATCAGCGCGCCGCGCAGCGACCTCAGGCTCTAGCGATGGCGGTCGGCCCGTACGGCGCGCTGCTCGAGTCCGTGCGTGGCGTCAGATGGCCCGCGCGGCGGCCGGTCATGGGCGGCGCGCCGGGTGCACATCCTGCGCACATGCGCGGAGTGGCCAGCGAGTTCGCGGAATACCGCCCCTACCGGCAGGGCGACGATCCGCGGCGGCTCGACTGGAAGCTGCTTGCGCGCAGCGATCGGGCGTTCATCAGGCTCGCGCCGGCCCGCGCCGTGCTCGGCACGTTGCTCGCGGTCGACGCGTCCGCCTCGATGGCGTTTGCAGTCGAAAGTGACCGGGGGCCGGGCGGCCACGACTGGACGAAGTGGCGCGCGGCGAGGGAAATCGCGGTCGCATGCGCGGCGGTCGCGCACGCCGGAGGCGATCCCGTCGGGCTCGCGGTCGCGGCGAAGGACGGAATCGCCCGGCTTTCTCCACGCACGCGCCGCGGGGTCGTCGCCGAGATCGCGCGCACGCTCGATGTCTCCGGTCCAGCGGGATCCGCGTCGCTCGCCGGCGCGTTCGTCGGCGCACCGGCGCGCGTGCTGCTCGTGACGGACTGCCTTGGCGACCTCGAGGGGATACGCCGCGCGGCTCGCGCGCACGTGGCGGCGGGAGGGGAAGTGTACGTCGTGCACGTCGTCGCGCGCGCCGAACTCGAGCCGCCGCGCGCCGCCATGCTCGCGACGGACCCGGAGGACGAATTGACGGCGCGGGCGCTCACGGCCGCTACGCGAGGAGGCTATCGCGTCGCGTTCGACGCCTGGCGCGGCGAGGTGGCGCGCGCGTGGCGTGACGACGGCGTCGCCTACCACGAGACGGTGGACGACCAGCCGG
>OCZT010001380.1_pt1 | contig 25115 bp, 17 predicted proteins | sample 1539031 | NCBI WGS metagenome assembly OCZT01 (sample SAMEA3539308, study PRJEB22396) | soil metagenome | biome: tundra; feature: field; material: soil | place: USA | collected 2010-05 | depth 0.15 m | reverse complement strand
CAGGTCGCGATTCCCATCGGGAAATGTGATCTTGAGATCCGGTTCCAGAAAAATGCCGCCGCCCCACCCTACAAATTCGTGCTGGGTAAGCGTGATCGGAAGATCGAAGGCGGAATAACCGCGCGGCGAGCGGGCCGCCGGAAATGCGTCGCCGGGAGAGAGGCGCTTGCCCCAGTAAAGTGTCTGGACTTGCTCATGTTCGTTGACACCCAGGACATATGTGACGCCGGCTGCGTCCATCCGGAACACGCGGGTATTTGCGTCATAGGCCACAGGCGCATTGCCGGTTTGGCCAATTGAGGTGCAACTGAAGACAAACCACGATAGAGTGATGGCCAGTCCCATGCGCGCATATCCCAACACCGATGGACGTATCATGATTCGCTCCTTGATCCCATGAAACTGCTACTGTCGATAGGAAGAACTTGGCCGGCATGCAGCGAGAACTCTCGCACAGCATGGCGATACCTGAGCTTCAGTTGGCCCGAATACCGGCAGTGGATGCGGGCCGATACCAGAGAACTACTGCGCCATTCAATATCCACGGAGTACCCACCGCGCGCGCACAGCCCGCGAATGGAACCTTGCGGCCACGCAGAAGGAAGAGCCGGGAGCAGTTCCATCTCGGGCCCCTGTGATTGCAGAAGCATCTCGGCAAGCGCCGCCGTGCCGGCCGTGTTTCCATCGATGGCAAAGATGTTCTGCGAAGCGCCCGCAACGCCGGCCGCAGAGAAGGTGAGCAAGTTATCATCCGCGGCCTTTGCAATTAACTCGATCAGATAGCGGTGCGCCATGTCGCCTTTCAGAAGGCGCGCGTAGAATGCCGCAAAGTTGGCCCTGCCCCACTCTGTTTGCTCCCAGTTGGGAGCACTCACTCGGCGCTGAATTGTGACTTCGGCGGCGTGCGCCAGATCGGGCGTCCTTCGGGGCGATATCTGGTCTTCTGGATAGAGCGATGTCAGATGAGAGGTATGACGGTGGTTCGGACTTACCTCCTCGAAATCCTCCAGCCATTCTTGCAATTGGCCATATCGGCCGATCTGAAGAGGCGGCAGCTTGCTGCGCGCCTCAGACCACCGCTCCCGCAATTCGGAGTCGGTATTCAGCAGCGTTGAAGATTCCATGCAGATAGTTAGAAGCTCATACACAAACACCCGGTCCACAGTTGGCCCCATCGACTCTGCCGCGTTCTTTCCGTCCGGGGTGCGATACCAGTTCTCTGGGGAATCGGAAGGCCCGGTGACAAGCCATCCATGCTTCGGTTCCGCTACCATGTAATCGAGGAAGAACTCCGCCGCCTGCTGGAACACCGGATATGCGCGAGTGCGAAGAAACTCAATGTCGCCTGTAAAGCGATAGTGCTCCCAGAGCTGCAGAGCGATCCAGACACCGGCCGTGACGTAGAGGCCCCAACCCTGTCCTCCTCCCGGCGCGGTGTAGCCCCATGGATTGGTGACCGTGTGCGCGACCCATCCGCGTGCCCCATACATTTCGGTTGCCGTCGTGCGCCCGCGCTGCCGCAGCAAATCTACCAGGCCGAAAAGCGGCGTCTGACATTCCGATAGGTTGCAGACTTCCGCGGGCCAATAGTTTTGTTGCGTATTGATATCCAGATGGAAGTCGTCGGTCCAGCCCATGGAACTTGCCAAGCCGTCATTCCAGATACCCTGCAACGCGAGAGGTAACGGAGAATCGGCGCGCGATCCGGCAATTGTGAGATAGCGGCCATATTGAAAGAAGAGCGCCACCAATCCGGGATCGGAGGCGCCATTTTCGAGATCGCGCCGCCGCACATCGGTAGGTCTCGCGCTGGGAGCCAATTCCGCGCCTCCAAGGCTTAGAGAAACGCGCCGGTACAACGGCTGATAGTCCGCCAGGTGACGACTCATCAAATCAGCCAGGCTTCGTCTCGCGCTTGCATCCAGAGCCTTCCTGCAAATGGCGGACGGGTCTCCACCCGCGAAGGACGTCCCGATCGCGACCAGCAAGGTGGCTGAGGTTGCACCTTTAATCTCCAGTCCGTCGTTCTGCGGATACAGTTTGCCGTCCTCGGCCAGGGCCTTGATGTGAATCTCAAAGGAAACCCCGGTTTGTCCATCGCTATGTTTCTTTTCTACGGCGCGTCCGCGCAGAATGAGCGTGTTGTTGTCCGAGGCTTCTATGGTGCAAGGCAGATTGTTGGGGTTGAGGCTCAAGAGAAAGCCGATCGATCGCGGCTGGTTGCATCCGAGGTGAACCACCAGCACGTTGTCCGCGTGGGAGGTAAACATGCTGCGGCGAAATACCTTGTTGCCGTTACGAAAGCCAATCTCGGCAATTGCTCGATCCAAGTCAAGGGAGCGCCTATAGCTTGCTGCGTCCTCGATTCCATTGAAGTCCAGGTGAATTTCCGGAAGCGGCAGATTGGTTCCGAAGTTTCGCGAATGGGGCAGCAGGTACCTGCGGCATAGACGATTGGCTTCAGAGTAATTCCCGGTAAACATAAGTTGCCGAATCTCTGCCAGGTGCGCGCGCGCCTCCGGATTCACTTCGCTGGTTCCAGGCTCGCCGGACCAGGCCGTGGACTCGGAAAGGGCAATGCGTTCGCTTGCCGCTCCTCCAAAGACCATCGCGCCCAAGCGTCCGTTTCCGAGGGGCAAAGCTTCCAGCCACCGTTTGGCAGGCTGGGTATACCAAAGCTCCTGTTGATTTGCCCCCGTCAATTTTCCGAAGGCCGGGTCAATGCGAAGAAGCGCCAAAGATGCGGCTCCAGCCCGCATGAAATCTCTGCGTGTGGACACGTTTCCGCTACCTTTCTTTTGCAACTGTATTTCGTACAAAGCAGACATCGGACACAGGTTTGGCTTCGTGCTTAGAACTGAGGCAGTTGCTTGCCGGAACGCATGAGTGTCTATTGTCCCGGGAGATAGCCTGGCGTTCGAACCTCAGTACGCTGATCTGAAAGAGAAGGCAGTTGCCGGGCGCACATTCGGCCGGCACGGCAAACTGCCTTCTGTGACAATCATGCGCTCCTTGAGCGGTTCTCCAATTGCAGTACACCGGAAGTATGATGTCGAGTGGCCTATTCCTCGAGAAAGAGCCACCTTGCATACCCGCAGGCAGTGCACGTGCATTGATGAACCGCTCCTAAATGGCGATGCTCAGAAAAGTAATGCACGAGCCCGTGGAACCTTCGCCACTCGGGAGCGGGTTGATGCAACTCTAACGTCCTTTCGCAGGGACGAACCGGATTGCAGCACCGCCGCCGGGGGCGAGGTGCAGTGTCATGGTGGACTTTGCCGTCACGTTCTCATTGCGGATCACCACATGCTTTGGCTCTGTAGCCGCGTCCGGGCCATCTTCATAAATTTCGGCCACATAGTTGCCTGCTCCCAGGAACTGGAGCGGAACCGAAAGCGTGCGCTGATCCCAATTGGTCATGCTGCCCAGGTACCACTCGTCGCCGTGACGCCGAGCAATTGTGGCATACTCCCCAGGAGCACCAGCCAAAACGTGCGTCTCATCCCAGATGGTCGGAACATCTTTCAGGAATTGGAAGGCTTGCTGGCCCTTGTAGTTCTGGGGGCTGTCGGAAACCATCGGGACCGGATTCTCGTAAACCACATAAAGAGCAAGCTGCTGTGCGCGCGTTCCCATTGCCATCGGAGAAGCGTTGCGCGCCACATAGCTCGCCTCGGTAGCGTTGTCAAAGGCGCCAGCCGTGTAATCGAGAGGACCAGCAAGAAGACGCGTGAAGGGAAATACCGAGCGATCTACGGGGCTGTCGCGTCGTCCCACCTTATTGTTCTCCAGGCCCAGCACTCCTTCATAGCTCATCACATTCGGATAGGCCCGCATGAGGCCCCACGGCGTGTGGCAGCCGTGAAAATCAATCATGAGATGATGCTCCGCACCATAGCGCGCCACATCATAGAGGTGCTGGATCCCCTCCTGGTCGTCGCGATTGACAAAGTCCATCTTTATTCCGGCCACGCCCCATTTCTCATACACGGGGAATGCATCCTTCATCTGCCGCAACACGGCGTCAGAACCCACCCAGATCCAGACTTTGACATTCTTGGTTGCGGCGTACTTTACAAGTTCCGGAATATCCACCCGCCCATTCATCTGAGTAATATCGCGCGGCGAAGACCAACCAGCGTCAAGGAAGAAGTACGGGAAACCGGACTCGGCAGCGAAGTCGACGTAATACTTCATGGTCTCTGTGTTGAAGTACTTATTTCCCGAGTTGCCGTCCTTGTCAACGTTGTCAACCCACCAGTTCCAGGAAGCCTTTCCAGGCTGGATCCAGCTTGTGTCCTGCAACCTGTTCGCCGGACTCAGATCCGTCTCCAGATTTGCCTCCACCAGGCGCCCCGGATCATCCGCAACCCCAAGCACTCGCCATGCCGAGTGGTGCGGCAAATCCCCAATCACTGCGTAGGACGGATCATCCCACCTCGGCGAGAGCTTGACGGTGAAGTAATGGCCTGCCCAGCTCCCGGAAGGGTTGGTCACATACATCGAGCTGTTCCCCTCCAAGTCTGCCTCCATCAAAGAGATCCATGCCACGCCTGGCTGATGCAAGAGCGCCGGCATCCCGATGAGAAACTTGCTGGGGATGCCTCCCTGATTACTCAGGGCCGACAAGTTCAAGCGCACATATTCGCTTTCATAGCTGGAACGGTAGCCGGGGAGCGCGAGCACCCATGCCGTATCGTCCTGGCTAAAACGAAATTCCGTATCCTCGGCGCGCAGGTGCAGGCTTGGAATCGCCGCTTGCTGCGGGAGCAGATACCGGAAGGCGATGCCATTGTTGAATGCGCGAACCTCGATCGTCATGGTACGCGCTCCCCGCCTGGCGTCTACGCCGGCCTCTGTGACTTTTACAAGCAGGCTGTTATACGCATCGTGAACATGGCTTACCTTTGAATGGGCGAGGGGGTAGTCTTCTACCCCGCTGCCCGCCTGGCTGTCCGTGATGGTCACGTTCACACCCAACGGCGTTTTGTCGTCCAGCTCGAGGCCGAGCGCTGAATTGTCGATGACAGGTTTGCCGTGAAATGTAAGCGTATACATCAATTTGCCGCTTCCGTTTTCCCCTAGTGAAGCTGACGGCTGGATGGAAAATCCCATGACCAATTGGCCATCGGGGGAGCCTACCTTGGGCGTACTTGTTTGAGAGAAGCCCATCAAGGGAATGGCCAGCGCAAAGAATCCCGCGACGAGTGAAAAATTCATCCGTTTCATCATTTGAAGTTCACCTCAGCATCAGTGGTTGGAATGGCGGCTCATGAGCACAATACCGCTCTCCCCACCGCTTGAGGCCAGAGTATTTGGCATTGTGTACGTTACCGGCAGCCACACTACTCCGTCAAGTAATGGTTGTCAAGAGGAGAAATCAGCACTGACCGGCGCGGCTTGTAGCAGGTGCCGGCAACCCTCGGTGGGACAATTGGATTGCGAGACAGTAATAGGATTTTTTAACAACGAAATCGACTGCCTCAGACGGAACTGTGGCTTTCCATTCACTTCGCCGACTGTCAGGCAGACGACCATCCCAGGACATCCTTCGCTTACCGGATCTGTGCTCGAAGGAGAGTGGCGTTTCCGTCGTCCAGATGCCCTCCCGTTGCATTGAGCCGCAGCGGGCCTGAAGGCCCCATTCAACTCATCAACTTGCGCCAAATGTTCGAATTGCCAACTGTGTCGACCGTCCACCGGTAGAAAGCCGACAGCTCAGGTCGCATGGCAGACTCCGGGTTCGTTTCGTGCGTGCCTGGAACCTGTCGAGCCTGTGCTCAACTCCGGCAACCCATGATCAATCACTCGCTATGTGAATGCCGGGTCCGAACTTTGGCCGTTGTGACCAGGCCGCATTCTATGTTGCGACTGGAGAAACGAGCACAATCGCGATTGACAGGCCGTAAATTGACGTGTACGTTACCGACTAGCAATGCAAATCTGCGAACATGCCTAGATGGGTAGATGCCCGGGTTCTGCCCTGGGTGAAATCCTGTTGTCGCTGAGGTCTAATTCCTATGAACGAAATGGAAAAGCTGGCCCCGGTTCGGTGCTGGGAGCAGGAAATAGCTATTCCCTCCTATCCAGTCCAGGAGGCGGATCCCAACCCCATGTTTCTAGAGAAGCGGGTTTACCAGGGAAGCAGCGGGAAAGTCTATCCAAATCCTTTTACAGATCGCCTGGCACTCAAAAAGGTCGATGTCAGTTATCGAACGATCATGCTGGAAAACGAGTTTATCCAGTTGATGATCCTTCCTGAAATTGGCGGACGAATTCACGCGGCTCTCGACAAGACCAACCAATACGACTTCTTTTACAGGCAAAGCGTGATCAAGCCGGCGCTGGTCGGGCTGCTGGGTCCATGGATTTCGGGGGGTGTCGAATTCAACTGGCCCCAACACCATCGCCCGTCTACTTATATGCCGGTTCATGCCACTATCGAGGAGCATTCCGACGGCAGCCGAACCGTATGGCTGAGCGAGCATGATCCCATGCAGAGAATGAAAGGCATGGTCGGCATTTGCCTGTCGCCGGGCAAGGCAATCATTGAGGCCAAAGTCAGGCTGTACAACCGTACGCCTCTGCCGCAGACGTTTCTTTGGTGGGCCAATGTCGCCGTACGGGTTCACGATCAATATCAGTCATTCTTCCCGCCCGATGTAACCTTTGTCGCGGATCACGCAAAGCGCGCTGTTACATCCTTTCCGGTAGCTCGTGGCACTTACTATGGGGTGGATTACAGCCCCGGCACCGATATCTCCTGGTATAAGAACATCCCTGTTCCTACTTCTTACATGGTTACCGGGTCGAAGTACGATTTCTTCGGTGGCTACGATCACAAGCGCCAAGCGGGGATGGTGCATACCTCCAACCATCATGTAGCGCCGGGCAAGAAGATGTGGACCTGGGGCAATGCGGACTTCGGATATGCCTGGGACCGGAATCTGACCGACGAAGACGGCCCCTACGTGGAACTGATGGCGGGTGCTTTTACCGACAACCAACCCGACTTTTCCTGGCTGCAGCCGTATGAGACGAAGATCTTCAGCCAATACTGGTACCCAATCCAGGAGATCGGTCCCGCGAAGAATGCCAATACGCAGGCGGCTGTGAATCTCGAGTTTGGACCAGGGAGCGCGCGCGTGGGGGTCTGCGTGACTTCGCGCCGCGAGGTATGCCTCGTCCTCACTTGTAACCGGCAAATGGTGTTTGAAAAGCGGATTGAGTTGGCGCCCGGCAAGCCGTTTTGTGAAACGATTAAAGCCACTGGAACAAGGCCCGAGGAATACCGGTTATCTGTCCTGGACGCAAACGGCAGCGAGTTGATTGCTTATCAGCCGGAGGAGCCGAGAGGCTGTGAGCTACCGGATCCAGCCTCGGAGCCACTGCCGCCAAATGAAATAACAACCACCGAGGAACTCTATCTTACCGGGTTGCATCTTGAACAGTATCGCCATGCAACCGTCTCTCCCGAGTCCTATTGGCTCGAAGGTCTCAAACGCGAGCCGGAGGACGCGCGGCTGAACAACGCCATTGGGCTGACCTACCTGCGCAAAGGCGAATTTGCCAAAGCGGAAGAGCATTTTGCCCGTGCTGTCCGGCGCCTCACTTTGAGGAACCCTAACCCCTACGATGGAGAGCCGTTCTATAACCTGGGCCTGGCACGCATGTATAGCGGCAATGTCTCGGAAGCATACGATGCTTTTCATAAATCCGTTTGGAACTATGCGTGGCGGAGCGCGGGTTATTATGCGCTTGCATCGATCAGCGCCGGACGTGGAAACATATCTCTGGCGATGGAGCAGGTGAAGCTGAGTCTTCTGACCGACGCTTCAAATCTAAATGCGCGTGCTCTGAAAGCCTCGTTGCTACGACGCTCAGGCCGTGCGGACGATGCGCAGGATGTGATCGACGAAACTCTCGCGCTTGATCCGCTTTGCTTCCGCATGATGGCCGAGCGCTCCCTTCCGGGCCGTGAACCTCGAGACCTGCGCGCATTTATCGCTGCGCTGGAGGGAGACGTTCAAACTCTGCTGGACGTAAGCTACGACCTTGCCTGGTCCGGTCTCCGCGACGATGCCTTCGTGCTGTTGCAAGCTTGCAGCCAGGAGCCGTGCTTTCGGCATCCGATGGTCTTGTACACGCTTTCGTGGTTGGCCGCTTTGCTCGGTCACGGCCCGCAATCTCAAGAGTACGCAGCGTTGGCTGAGGCGGCTTCTCCACGCTACTGTTTTCCGGCGCGCATCGAGGAGATGATTGTGCTTGAATACGCGATTGAACGACACTCGTCGAGCGCGAAGGCCAACTATTATCTCGGCAATCTCTACTATGACAAGCGGCGCTATGAGGATGCCATCCGCTGCTGGCAACGGTCAATTGAATCGGACGACGGTTTTTCGATTCCCTTGAGGAATCTCGGGATTGCGGAATTCAACGTAATGCACAACCCTGAAGCTGCCAACCGCATGTATGCGCGCGCCTTCGCGGCGAACCCCCATGATGCGCGCGTGTTGTACGAATGGGATCAGTTGAAGAAGAGGGCCGGACTAGCTTCGCCGCGCCAACGGTTGCGCTTCCTTGACGAGCACCAGGCGCTGGTGGAGTGCAGGGACGATCTGACAGTGGAGTACATCACGCTGTTGAACCAGTGCTCCGAATGGCAAGCTGCATTGGACCATTTGAATGCGCGGCAATTTAGTCCCTGGGAGGGCGGCGAAGGGCTGGTGCCTGCCCAATACATGCGCGCCCATCGGGGATTGGGGCGCGTGGCGCTGGCGGCCGGTAAGCCTGCCGATGCTCTCGGGCACTTTGAGGCCGCAAGACATTATCCTGAGAACCTTGGTGAAGGTAAGCATCTGCTCGTATTGGAACGCGATTTGGATTACTTCTCCGGTCTGGCGGCGTACAAGCACGGGGACTCAGCCCTCGCCCGGCGCTTCTGGAATGCAGCAGAGGCGCCGCTCGCGGCCTTCGGAATTCACTCCTGGTTCCAGGCGCTCTCGCTGCGCGAACTGGGCAACGAAGAAGAGGCGCGCGTTGTTCTGACAGGGTTGTCGGAGTTTGCCGCGAAGCAAATGAACACAGAGCCAAAGATCGATTACTTCGCAACATCGCTGCCTAACCTGCTGCTGTTTGAAGACGACCTAGTCAAGCGGAATCTTGTGGATTCGGTGTTGCTTAGCGCGTTGGCAAGTCATGGACTAGGCGATGCAAAATCGGCTGTCCAGCAGCTCGAAGAAGTGATTGCTCTGGACCCCAATCATTACTATGCAGCCGAGTTGCTTTCTTGGATTCAATTGGAAGCAGAAATGACACTCTACGCAGCTGAGGTCGAATCCGCGCCATGATCACACCCGCTCTTGGTTCGCGTTCAAGTGCGAAGCAGCATGGATCCTTCCGCAACGTGTATTTGTGGTTGGCCGCGGCATCTGGCGCGTTAGGCGGCCTGTTGTTTGGCTATGACTGGGTAGTCATTGGCGGCGCCAAGCCATTTTATGAACTCTATTTCCATCTTGATTCGCCAGCCCTCGAGGGCTGGGCGATGAGTTGTGCGTTGACCGGCTGCCTGATTGGAGCCGTCAGCGCCGGAGGCCTGAGCAACCGCTTCGGTAGAAAGCGGCTGCTAACCCTGGCCGCAATGGTCTTTGCGCTTTCGTCGCTGGGAACCGGGCTTGCTGTGCACTTCGCCACCTTTGTGGCGTGGCGGATACTGGGCGGTTTCGCCATCGGTCTCGCCTCAGGCATCTCTCCCATGTACATCGCAGAGATATCGCCGGCGCACCTGCGCGGCACTCTGGTATCTCTCAACCAGTTGGCAATCGTGTTTGGAATCCTGTTGGCGCAGGTGGTGAACTGGCTGATCGCCCGGCCCGTACCGCCCGGCGCCACTGCTCACGAGATTCTCCTTTCGTGGAATTGCGAGTGGGGTTGGCGCTGGATGTTTGCGGCCACCGCTGTTCCTTCTTTTCTGTTTCTGATCGCCACCTTCCTGGTTCCCGAGAGCCCGCGTTGGCTGGCGGCCAAGGGTCGCGGCGAACAGGCTCTTGCCGTACTTGAGCGCCTCGGCGGTTCGGACTACGCTCGCCAGGTCATGAAGGACTTCAATGCCGCCAATGGCGCACAGCCTCCGAGGCTGTCTGTGTGGCGTGAGCTTTCCTCGCCTGGCATGGCAAAGGTTCTTGTCCTGGGCATTACGCTCGCGGTTCTCCAGCAGTGGTGCGGCATCAACGTAATTTTCAACTACGCCCAGGAGATATTTGCGGCAGCTGGATATCAAGTCTCCGATATGCTCTTCAACATCGTCATCACAGGCACAGTCAATGTTGTGTTCACGCTGGTCGCCTTGGCCTTCATCGACCGCTACGGAAGGCGTTTCCTCTTGCTTTGCGGAGTTTCCGGGCTGGTGGTAATATACACGGCCCTGGGCACGCTCTACCGTCTGCATCTGCAAGGCAAACCCATGCTGGTCTTGGTTCTCGCAGCCATCGCCTGTTATGCCCTGTCTTTGGCGCCGGTCACTTGGGTGGTGATTGCGGAGATCTTTCCCAACCGCATCCGCAGTAGTGCCGTATCGGTTGCAGTAACCGCCTTGTGGACCGCGTGCTTCCTTCTAACCTACACATTTCCTCTCTTGAACTCCGCACTGGGTGCCAGTGGCGTCTTCTGGACTTATGCGGCAATCTGCCTGGCAGGCCTGCTATTCATTTACTTCCGCCTGCCGGAAACACGCGGAAAGACCCTTGAAGAAATCGAAACAACGATCCGGGTGAGTAGATAATGGGACGGAATTGGGATCGCACCAGCGAGGTCAATCGAATATGGAGGAAGTCTGCCAATTGCTCCTTTCCAACAGCGGCAATATAATCCGTGACTTGGCTGGGCTCGCTCCGGAAAGCTCGCGAACGAAGGCCTGTTCACGCTGCTTGGCTGATGGCAGCCTCTGCAGTGTGACCATGCCTTGGATTCTCTTGCGCAATCGGAGCCGGCCCAACCCGATTCTGATCGCCAAGCACGATCCGGCCGGAAAGTCACGGTGACTCATGGATCCCTCGAGGCGCAATCTCCTGAGGACGGCTGCGATATTAGTAGTTGATCAATGGGCTGCCGCGCGCGGCCTCACCTTTCCAAGCCGATCGGTTGAAAGCGCGACACGAAGAGTTATTGTTGTGGCCTGCGGCGGAATGCGCCGCGCACTTCTTTGCCTGTCCAAGCCAAGCCTGCGCGTTTGGTTCTCCTCCTTTTGCCGAAAAGTCTGCCGATTGATCCGTCAAGTAGATGGCAGCACTGGGATCCGCGCGGATATGATATCAAGATCGAGGGCGATTCTCGCGGGCTCGTTGAATTAGTGATCGGGGGCCGCCGGCCCAAGTTTCCCGGCATGACTGACTTACTTGCCCGGCAAGGTATCGTGGAGAGCTCTGACTTATGGCTCATCGATGCGGAAACAAAGCTCGACGATCTCCTTTCTGCGCCTTCGACTCTTGCGGCATCGGCCCCGAGCTATGCCGCTCTTATTCCATTTCGCGACAAGTTTCTGGCCGAGCTCAACACCATCCCCAAGAATCTTGAAGCCACCGATCAAATCATCGCGGCGCTGCGCCATAAGGACTGGGAAAGTTCGTGGTCCAGCCTACTCGCCGCGGAACCCAGGCTGCGGAGCTTCATCGTCGATCTCTTCCTCAGCGGAAACGGCGCGCTGATCTTCTCCAATGCTTTTGTGGAATGGGCGGCGAGCGAAGCGCTGCGCAGGGCTCGACCGCGAGTTCTCGTTGCACGGTTTGGTATGCGCAGCAAGCCCAAGCCATTTACGGGCATCGCCATCTTTGAAAATCAGAGAACAATCAGTTCGCTTCCGGAGACCGACGACCCCGAAAACAGCGCCATTGACGCCATGATTCTCGCCCGTTACGCCTGGCTTGCCGCCATAAGGTACCCGGAACACGAACAGACCATCTGCCTCTGCGTCTCGGAATTTCTGAATTCGGCCTATGTCATTCCACCGCCGGGGGACAGTCCGCGATGGATCGCGGCTCAAGCGGTAACGCCTGAAGAGATTTACACGTGGATTGCGGCCCTCCTTGCAACATAGGACAGGTCTGTAGAGAACGCTGAGCCGCATCTGCCCAAGATCAGATTCGGCGTTTCGCCAATTTCGCCGGTACGTGAATGCCTTCCGCAGCCAGTTCTTCCTTGATTGCTCGAAGCATCGGAAACTCGGCGCCGTCGTAATGGCCCAAGGAAAGGCCTACCGCTCCATTTTGCAGGCTAATCTTCACACCTTCGTGAATGAGCTCCGGGGTAGCCTTGGGCCGCACGGCGACGCCGGCGATGAATGGGAAATCCGGCCCGATGGCTGCCCGCTCCGCGGCAAACCACTCCCGCTTGTGGTCCATCATTGAGGGATATCCTTTCTGCTCGCTGTAATCCGAGTTACGGATCGAGTCCCACACCTTCGTAAGTCCTCTCAAGTCCATTCCGTAGTCCACCGGATGTTCATACGCATCATTGAAGCGAAGCTCGATGTTCGGACGGATGGCATGCACGCCATCGCGCATCATCTTGTAAAAGCGGATCAGAGATGTCTGCCGGAACCTCTGCCACTGTTGCAACTCTGCCGCAGATTGAGGATCCGTAAGCAGGACAGACTTGATCCTTGCCAGGTCGATGCCCTCCGAATGGGCAACTTTCATGCACGAATCGCAAAAGCAGCCCCCCGTTTCGGCTCCCCCGGGCATGAAAGGAATCATGCATGTCTGCACGAAATCCACATCGTAATTCGCAGTGAGGTCTGAGAACAGCGCGAGTGCATAATCCTGTGCGTCCCTGTTATTAGGGCAAAGCGGATACGCTCGGCCTGCGACTTTGCGGGGCGTGCCGTTTATATTGCGCTGAACACAATCCGTGTACTCTCCCTGACCTTTTTCGAGACTCATTAACGTATGAGACAACTCCGCCCCGGTCTTGAGGCCACGTTTCCGTGCCCCAGTAATAAGAACTTTCAGCCAGTCTGTCTCACTCAGCCAGCCGTTCGCAGAAAGCTCGGGCTTGATGCGCTTATATAGCTTCGGGTCAGGATGCCAATAAATCTTCGAGTCCTCTGCCTGCCAAGTTTTGCGCACTGGGTTATGAGGAAACGTGGGGCTGGTCAAAGGCCGCTTCTCATAGTGCATCAAGGCCACAAGATAAACCGAGTTCACTCCGGCCATCTGCTGAAGATTATCCAGGATTTGCTCGATGCCTTCATCGTGCAGATCCCACGCATACAGGCTCGAGGCCACCTCGAATCCACCGGTGCGATATCCGTTGCGCCCGATGGCCGCATAGGCAGCCGGTGTAAGCGCCGCTGCCGCAAGCGTCTGGCCTGAGAGCCCCAAAAACTCACGTCTCGTAGGCCTGGTGGACGTGTTGAACGTCGATACAGTCTCCAAATTCGCAAATCTCGAGGAGTGAGCGTTGTTGGAATTGGATGTTGCCTCAGCTGATCCGCAATCCAAAGCGGGCACGTTGTTGTTTTTGAATCTCATCGAATGATAGTCCTCTACTTATGAAGAAAGTGAATTCTTTTGCGCCAGGAACATATAGGAAGCCGCCAGCAGGTGTCAAGGATTTCCTCTTGCACTTGGCCGATGGCTTTACGAATGCGGTCTCACACTTCGGCAATGAACCGGGGAGATTTCGCTCTGCTAACGCCGGGAGAGCGACAAACCGCGCAGCAAATCTGTCGGGCCGGCCTGGCAGTCCACTGCCCATGCGGCATGGTTGAAGTTGGATCGAGCGCCCTCATCGATTCCAGGCTACCTAATTTGCCTTTTACCTTCCTTTCTGGTTGCAAGCAAATCCTGGAAGATGCACACTTGATCATAACAATTCTTGTATTAATAATGCGCCTCTGACCATCACGCCCTCTGTCAATCGCCGCCCCAACCGGGAACTCAGGAAATTGGCGAAGTGGGTTTCTACCAACGAGGCACACCTCGGGAGAAAAGTCATGACATGCAACTTCACTCCAATGTACTTGCCGGAAGGATAGCCTCTATGGATCTCCGAGTCTTCTTAAAGGATGTTACTGCGCCTGCGGCCGTCACTGCGGGTCTACCGGCTTTGGGAGCCAAGGTTGACTCGCTTGTGGAAAGCCAAAAGATGATTGGCCTCCAGGTCGGTGCAGTTTCATTTGCTGACGAGGGCGCAGGGAAGTTACTCGACGAAGTGCGTTAGTTGGTTGGCACATTGCACTTAGTCTTTGAGCTTAGAGAGGATCATGGCAAGTTACAGCGGTTCTCCAATTGCTTTGCACCGGAAGCACGATGCTCGATGGCGTTTTCCTCACGAAGAGGCTACTTTGCGCACCCGAAGCCTGCGCGCGCGCATTGGAGAACCACTCCAGTAGAGGTGATCATGGCATTCCAGGATTTGTTGCAAAGCATTGTTACTGGCCCGATCTCGAAACGAGCTATCAGTAACCCCGCGGTACTCAACGAAGCCTATAACTACTCGCTGCCAAGCTCGTTTTCACGCGGGATGCGCATTGACCTGAACGGGCTAGTGATTCTTCTTATCTCTGGTACGGCAAGTATTGATGAACACGGCAAATCCATTCACATCGGTGACATTCGCGCTCAGACTGTCCGAACCTTCCAAAACATTTCCGCGCTGCTTGCGGTGGAAGGCGCCACATGGAAGGCTATTGTTCGCACCAGTTGCTATCTGCGTGACATGGATCGTGACTATGCGGCATTCAACGAAGTGCGCACCACGTTCTTTAAGCAACAAGAGCTTGATCCGTTACCCACCTCCAGGCATCCAGGCAAAACTCTGCCGGCCCGAACTGCTTGTCGAGATTGAGGCAATTGTCATGTTTCGACATGCACTCAAGACATAAGGTGCGCAATATGAGCACGCTGGAAGTACAACGACAATCTCGCAGCTTTGCGGCTGGTCTTAGCGTCATGTGTGTCCCAAGCCGGCGACGCCGGGCGAGGAAGCCGACAGGCTGCTGGCTATTCGCTCTGCAGCTAATTTGGGTTATTGTCGGCACACTCGGTCATGCCACCGCTCAGGTTAATGGTCAAGGACAGATACCGTATCTTGGCTGGAGCAGTTGGAGTCAGGAGGCCTTTAAGGGTGAGAGTTGGCTAACCGAGGCCGAGGTTAAAGCACAATCGGACGCACTGAAGTCGTCCGGGCTGCAAGCGCACGGATATGTGTACATCAATATAGATTCGGGATGGCAGGGTGGATTCGACGAATATGGGCGTCCCACCGCCAATCTGGCAAAATTCCCCGATGGCTTGGCGGCTACAATCCAGTACATCCATAACAACGGGCAAAAGGCAGGAATTTACTGGATCCCGGGAGTACAGCAGCCCGTATATAGTTCCAATCCGCCGATCCTTGCGACTCCCTACTCCATTGATGATATTGTTTTGCCAAATATTCCAGGCAATGCATTCAGCTTTGGTCAAAACAATCCCTGGCATAAGAAGATCGACTTCACACGGCCAGGGGCGAGTGAATACATTCAATCGGTTGTTAATCTCTTTGCATCTTGGGGAGTCGATTTTATTAAATTGGATGGAGTTACTCCAGGATCAGATCACGACGATCTAATGATCGATAACAGGCCAGATGTCGCTGCCTGGTCGCAGGCTGTTGCCCAATCTGGGCGCCCAATGTGGCTTAGCGTCTCATGGGCTCTCGATCACTCCTATCTCAGCTTTTGGCAGACATACTCCAACGCTAGAAGGATCGAAGACGACGTGGACTGCTATTGCTCCACACTGACGAAGTGGACCTCGGTCTCACGGCGATTCGCGGATCTTGTAACCTGGCAAAGCGGTTCCGGGCCGGCATTGGGTTGGAACGATCTAGACTCGCTGGACATCGGCAACGGAAGCGTGGACGGCTTGACAAGCGACGAACGGAAGAGCGTTATGTCATTTTGGGCAATCGCGAATGCTCCTCTTTATATAGGAGATGACCTGACCCAATTGGACTCCTTCGGGCTGCAGCTCTTGACAAATGATGCGGTTATTGCAGTAGATCAGTCGGGTGTGCCCGGCACTCAGATTCAGGGAGGCAATACACCTGTTTGGGCCTCTAGCATAGGCGGCGGCGTCTATTATGTGGCGATGTTTAATCTCAACGACAGCAGCAACACTATAATTGCAAACTGGAGCGACCTGGGCTTCTCCGGGGCGGCGTCCGTGCACGATTTATGGAGTGATTCTGACTTAGGGGTGTTTAATGGAGCGTTCAGTGGGGTCGTCAACTCACATGCATCCCAGTTGCTTAAGGTCACCGTCTCCAATTATGGACTGACACCTCCGACAATTGCTCTAAGCGCGTCGACCGATAGAAGCACTGTCGGATCTCCAGTAACAATTACAGCTATGGTCTCTTCTCCCTCAGGAACGCCGAGCGGATCCGTCAACTTCTATGTTGGATCGAACCGGTTGGGAACCGGAGCCCTAAGTACAGGCATCTCAAGTTTCACCACAACAACATTGCCGCAAGGATCAGATTCCATTACGGCCGTGTACCTAGGGGATAACCGCTTCGGAACAGTAGCTTCCGATCCACTGATCATACAGATCGATCCGCCTTTTGGAATCACAGCTTCGCCGACGTCGCTCTCAATGACCTCACAGGCAAAGCAAACAACCTCTCAACTCACAGTTACTCCCGGGGATCGCTCCGCCACATTGGGATTTGCTTGTTCAGGGCTGCCCTCCTGGCTTACTTGCAGTTTCAGTCCTGCGATACTTGCCCTCGCAGGTGTTTCGACGCCACAGACGGTCGTCATGACAGTCTCGAACTCGAACGTATCAGCAAGGCTCCCAGTCAGCACGATTGGAACCCGGCAAAACGTAGCCGCATGTTTGCTATGTGTTACTTTTCCCATGTCAGTGGGATTCTTCCTGTCAACTCGGAAGCGAAAATCTTTGACGAAATTGTTAGGTATCTCGATCTTCGGGGTTGTTGTGATGGGTATGGGGGGTTGCGGCAATTCCACCAACTCATCTTTCTCGCCGGGCTCCGTACCTATATCAACATTTAGCTTTAGTGTTAACGTAACCGCAGGCACAACACTTCTGCAGACGATTCAGTATTCTGTGGTTGTTCAGTAGACGATGAACTGCCCGTCACGCCAAGCTCAGATCGTTCATGCCGCAAGGAATTCTGAGTCATACCGCAGCCCCAACAGGATCGGTGAAGCTCACCTGCGCAGGGAAGGCGCCGCTGAGCAGTTGTCAAAACCGGGACTGTTGTTCGATCGTGAAGTGTACGTACACGTCATCCCTATCTATATGATTAGAAAGTTGATGATATGCATTCATTGAATTCAATTGACATACGTTAACGGAGCAGCTAGGATTCTTTGCAATTCTCTCCATACACAAGTTGGTGCGATCGTAACTGAAGCCACAGATTGAACAGGGTGCAAGAAGGCCAAGATAAGCCCATTCCCAACAGCGGGAACGCTGACGAACGGGAAAGACACTGTCGACACAACACTTTTTATTGCCAAGCACCTTTGGCAATGCATTCACGGCGATGCCGGCCAATGCATCTCTGCCAGCCGATCTGAAGAGTGGATCGATGCCGGCTCGACAGACGCGCAGAGCGTACATCGTAGAACGAGGATGATAAATCGCGGGGCCAGAGGCCCAACGAAGTCGATGAAAATGAGGATTGGGATGAAGAGCCGCCGTGATTTTTTGAAGGAAACAGCCGCGGGGGCATTCCTGTTGGGTGCACAGAACAAATTTGCATCGGCCATCGCATTGAACCAAACCACGCATGCAGGCAAGTCACGAATTATCAAGGCTACCGACGAATCGCTGCGTGGCCAAGGCAATCAACCTGACGAAAAACGAGTGCTGGACTTACTGGCCGCGCCATGGCCGCATATACCGGACGCGACAAGCCGGTGGAAGCCTGGAAGCGCATTCTGCCACGGGACGGCCAGGTCATTGGGTTGAAGATCAACTGTGCGGGCAGCAAGGGGATCTCGACACACCCCGTGTTGATCGACGCGATAGCCGAGCGGTTGCAGCAAGCCGGCATCCGGCCCGGCAACATCGTGGTGTGGGATCTCTCCGCGAAGTGGCTTGAATCCGCCGGCTTCTCTATCAAGACCGATCCTAACCGCGTCCGCTACTATGGCGGCGATACGGCGGGCTGGGAGGAAGAACCGGTTGCGTGCGGCCCAGTGAAAATCCATCTGGCCAAGATCCTAACCCGAGAGTGCGCCATGGTCATCAATCTCCCTGTACTCAAGGAACACGGCATGACTGGCGTCACATTTGCCATGAAGAATCTGTACGGAGCGGTCCAACACCCGCAGGATCTGCATTCAGGACGCGGTAATCCGGGAGTGGCCGACTTGCATCGCATTCCCGTGGTTCGCAACAAGGTCTGGTTTACAGTCGGCGACGCGATCTCGGCCCAGTACGAGGGCGGGCCCGGCTTCCGACCCGAACATGTCTGGTATTCTAATGCGCTCATTGTCGGAGAAGACCGCGTTGCGCTCGACACCATTGCGTGGCAACTGCTTGACCGCAAGCGTGAGGAGATCGGCCTGCCCACCTTGGAGGCCGCTGGCAAGCCACCGAGCTTTATTGCAACCGCCGCAGACAGCCAGCACAATCTCGGCACCAACGATCCCAAACGGATCAGCCTGATGGAGATTTGACCAGCCGAGTATAGACTTTTGGTTGCAATCGTTTCCAATACCTGCAAGGACAAAGCTCACTTTCGGCTCACACGGGTGAAGTTGCATTCTGCCGATTCGAAATATGCTTCTATCGCTTGCATGAGTTGTTCACAAGGAAGGCTAGATGAAATATCTTCGTGGATTTTTGATTTCCGCTGCAACGATCTGCTTTGTTGCCTCTGTTCATGCTGAACGCACACCTGCTCCTGAGAAGGGCGAAATTGTTCTGCAAAACCGGTTCGTCACGGTCGCGTATCACATCAATACCGGCGCCATGGATGTGACATGGCGTGACGGCCATAAGCTGCGGAACCTGCAGAGCGGCGCAGAGCTGGCGGATGGACGGACATTGACCACCTCTGCCTACCAACGCCATGTCCTCGGGAAGGATGTGCAGATCGACAAAGCCACTTCATCTCACGAATACACCATTACCAGCTCCGCCACGGATAAGCCGAGTCTCTTGCAGCACATTTGGATTTACGATGACAAGCCGTCCATTGCAATAGCGGCGGAACTTGAAGGCGAGGCCGCTTCCATCGGGACGCGCCATTTCGATGCTGTCATTCTCAAGGGTTCCAATTCCATCGAAGTTCGGCACGATGCAAGGCTGCAGGTACTTCATGTGCCATTCGATAACGATATGTGGTTCCGCTTCAAAAGCGCGCCGATTGAAAGTCTGAAAGAAGGCGAAGTCTTTTCAAGCAACGAAATGACGGCATTCTATGACAATGCCAGCCGCGAAGGAATTGTTCTGGGGTCGATAACGCACGATGTCTGGAAGACGTCAATTGATCTGCGCTCCTCAAACGGACAGATCGGTGACCTCGATGTGTACGGCGGCATCTCCTCGCCTAACGGTGTGCGCACCGATACCCATGACACCGTGCCGCATGGCGTGGTTCGAGGAGCGCGCGTCCTTTCACCGCGCATCTACATTGGATCGTTTGCCGATTGGCGCGATGGTCTGGAAATGTATGGCGCCGCCAATGCAGCAATACAGGCTCCACTGATTTGGCCAGGCGGCGTTCCGATGGGATGGAACAGCTGGGCTGCCTACGCTTCAAAGATAAACGACCATCGTTACCTCGGAGCCGCACAGTTTGTCGCCGATACACTTCAGCCCCAGGGCTTCGGACGAAACAAGATCGTCTATATAAATCTCGACTCATTTTGGTCGAATTTGGACGCCGTTCAGTTGGCCGATGCAGTCGCAACTATCAAAGCCATGCACGGGGCAGATGGAACACGCTTTGCCCCGGGTATCTACTGGGCTCCATTCGCGTACTGGTCCGACGACTTGGATGCCTGGGTTGAAGGCACCGGAATGAAGTATCGCTATCGCGATATCCTGCTAAAAGCACCGGACGGATCGCTTCTTCCCAAGGTTGATGGGGGGCGCGCAGTCGATCCCTCACATCCCGGGGCGAAGGAGCGCATCAGCTATTTCCTTCAGCATTTCCAGCAACTTGGTTTCGAGTTCCTCAAGCTTGACTTCCTTTCGCATGGATCGCTTGAAGGAGCGCACGCCGATCCAGCAGTTCAGACCGGAATCGAGGCCTACAACCTAGGCATGCAGCAAATTGCGCGAGAGAACGGAAATCGCATGTTTCTGAGCCTTTCGATTGCACCTCTGTTTCCTTCCGGGTACGGTCATGCGCGGCGCCTTTCTTGCGATACCAAGGGCCACATCGACGGCGCCAAACAGTCCACGGAGTATATGCTCAATTCCCTCACTTACGGTTGGTGGACTAACAAGAGCCTATATATTGCGGATCCCGACCACATCGTTCTTGGCGAGCACGCCGATCAGGGCGCGCGTACTTTGACCGAAGGCAAGAGCCGCCTGATGTCCGCCATTATTAGTGGCGGGATGATCCTTGACAGCAGTCGATTGGCAGACGACGCTCAGGGTCGTGACTTAGCAAAAGCTGTCTACAATAACCGCAATCTGTTCAATGTTGCCGCCGATGGGCAGGCGTTCCGACCCGTGGAAGGCGACACTGGCGACAGAGCTGCCACGGCGTTTGTGCGGCCATCTGCGGATGGGGTTTATCTCGCCGTGTTCAATTATGACGCCAAAGAGTCGCAGACAATTACGTTGCCCCTCGACCGCATTCACGCAGCGCTAAGTGCGGCGGAAGCTCTTAGCGTAGTGGATGTCGCAACCGGCACGGCACTTCCTGTTCCGCATGGCTCGTTATCGCTTGAGTTACTGCCGGCCGAGTCGAAGCTGCTTGAACTTAAGTGGAAGAAATAGACAGATCACCTGTCAGGCGGAGGGAGCGAGACGATTGGGGCATACCGGCCATTTCGCGCTCTATCCGGTCTGGAACTTGCAGTAATAACTCTTGTCTTGCGCTGATGGCCAACAATGCCGGGGCGGAATTGAAATGCGCAAGACCCCATTTGCGAAGAACAACATTTTATCGCTCATGCACCTGAATGTTCAAAAGCTGGAACGGTTCTCCAACACACGCGCACTGCCTTGGGTGTATGCAAAGTGGCTCTTTCTAGAGAAGCAGCCACTTGGCATCACGCCTTCGGTGTACAGCAATCGGATAGCCGCTAAAACAGCGATTTCCAAATCAGAGGGAAGGTGATCCGTGAAAACTTTATTTCGTGGCGCGTGCTTGCGTCGGCTCTCTTTGGGTTCCTCATCCGTTGTCCTGTTGGCGGGCTCGTTGGCTCTCGCGGCACCAACTGCTTCTTGCTTCGCAATGGGCAGCGACATAGAGAAGCTGGACAATCCGCCGACCACTGCGTGGAAAGACGGCCGATTCAATGTCGATGTGAAGCAAGTGGTTGGGCGTTCCGATATCGTCTTGAAGAGACCGGGATTTGTGCGCGATGAGTCGATGCCGCTCGGGAATGGCAGGCTTGGTCTCGGCGTGTGGTCGCAGGACGGATACACAGCGCAATTGAATCGCGAAGATACGTTTCCCAAAAGACTTTCTCCGGGCCAGGTTGTACTTCCCGGTCTAAGTAAACTTATCCATGCCGCAGATTTCGGTGCGCGACTCGATCTTTATAACGGAGAATTCGTTGAGCATGGTGGCGGCATGACCGCGATTACGTACGTCGATGCGAAAGTCGATGTGATGGTCGTGGAGGTCAGCGGTGCGAATCCACAAGAATCACAAACGGCTGAGCTCAAGCTCTGGGCCCCCCGAAAACCTGAGATCGAGGCAGACGGAAAGATAGGATCGTTGGCAGAAACATGGCGTGATACGGAGGAATTGGGCGCGAGCGGGAGCACATTCGGTTCGCTGGCCGCGATTACTGCCGAGGGGCGGGATGTTCATGCCCAGCAAACCGGCCCACGCTCGGTCCAGATCAGCTTCCGGCCAAATGCCGATGGTACCTTCAAGCTTTTCATCGCGTGTCCCGAATGGAGAGGCGGAGATGCAATTGGGACATCGTCAGCCTTGGTCGAACAGGCGGCGAAACTCGGAACCCAGGAGCATCGCGCGTGGTGGAATGAACTTTGGTCGCATGTGGATTTGATCAGGATGTCTTCCGCGGATCAGGAAGCGGAGTACTTTGAGAACCTCCGCATGATCGATCTGTTCACAACAGTTGCAGAAAGTCGCGATCGATTCCCCGGCGGGCAAGCCGGCATCGGCGATTTGTTTTCATCCTATAAGGATGCCCATTATTGGAGCCCGTCCGGGTGGTGGCACTGGAACCTTCGCATGCAGGTGTCTGCTAATTTCGGCGCCGGCCTGGCACAGTTCAACGAGCCATATTTCAATCTCTACAACGATAATCTCGACAACATCGCGCATTGGACCAAGGAACATATGACCGGACGCCAAGGCGTTTGTGTCCCTGAAACAATTCGCTTCAATGGACAGGGTTACGAAAACGAATACTGGCTCAAGAGCCAAGGCATCAGCTGCAGCGATGATTCGCGGCCGTACTTCAATACCCGCACGCTTTCGACAGGTCCAGAGGTAGCTTTGTGGGCATGGCAGCAGTATCAGTTTACCGACAACCGCGAGTTTCTGGAAACTCATTACAAGCTGATGCACGATGCGACTCGATTCCTGCTGAGTTATGCGCGTCGCGATGAGGCTGGGAAACTGTATACCTATCCGTCGAATGCACACGAGTCAAACTGGGATGTTGTCAATCCCACGACGGATGTTTCCGCGATGCAGGCCCTGTTCCCGATGATGATCAAGGCCGCGACGACACTGAACATCGATCAGGATTTCGTGAAGGAGTTACAGGCAGCCATCTCATCGCTACCCGCTTTGCCACAACGTAATCCGGACGGGACAACTCTTCTCAAAGATGGCGAGTCGCATGAAAATGCGATCATAGCGAATTCCTATACCCTGGAAACGACCAAGCACAACGGCGAAAACATCGGGCTTGAACCTGTCTGGCCGTATTCCTTGATCGGAGATGATGGCCCTCTGCACGACCTTGGGGTGAGGACTTATGTGAATCGTCCGAACAAACTTCGGGCGGACTGGAGCGCCGATCCAGTGCAGGCTGCTCGTCTCGGCCTCTCCTCTGACGTCAAAGGAAGCCTGGTAGCACTTACGGAAAAGTACCAAGCGGCCCCCTCAGGCCTGGCGCAGTTCTCTCCGCGGGGGGAATTCTATGTCGAACAGGTCGGTGTCGTGGCCGATGCGATACAGAATGCACTCGTGCAGGACTACGATGACTTGCTCCGTATCGCCCCGGCCTGGCCAATGGAGTGGAGTGCGGATGGATCAGTCTCGATTGCACATGGGGGAAGGGTATATGTCCAGATTCGCAGGGGCAAGGTTGTCACGGTCGGAGTCAGGGCTGGAAGCACGGCGATCCTCAAGATTCGCAATCCTTGGCAAGGCCGCATGGTCAAGGTTGTGGACGCAAGTAATCTTGATGCTGTCATCAAGCAGAGCGCAGATCCTGTCTTTGAGATCTCCATGGTGGCAGGGAAGGCATATATCCTCGAGCCGTCTAACGGGTCCCTGCAGAATGCTCCGTATGCTCCGGTTTCAGGCTTGCCAGCCGTGGCCCCTAAGCATTTGGGGCAAAGGACGATAGGACTCGAGGTGGATTCGCACCCCACAGGCCGAGCGCAGGAGTAGGGGCAATTCCGGTCCGGAGCCAATTCGAGCGGCTCTCCAATCCACGTGCACTGTCAGGGGACGTACAGGCGGGCTTTCTCTCGAGGAAAAGCCACTCAGGATTGTGCTTCCGGTGCACAGCAATTGAGAACGCTATGGAAAATGGATTCGACTTCATCCGCGACTGATCAGGGCATTGCGATAAGTCGCGGACTGCATAAGAAGAAGGAGTGGAATGGCAGAGCATAAGATCCAATTGTTCCCGAGCGTATTCGTTCTATGTATTGTCGCAGTTCAGATCCTGGGTTTTTCCGGCAATTGCAGCGCGCAGGCCAGCGGAAGTAGTTCGCCGCGCCCGGAGACAATTGAATGGACTTGGGCAGTTCGTCCGGCCCATCCGGATGCCAGATTGCCCAATGTTTTGCTTGTGGGCGACTCCATCTCCCGAAATTATTTCCCAGAGGTTACACGTGAACTAACTGGCATTGCGAATGTCTATCTATATTCTTGCTCCACGTCGGTCGGGGACCCGAGGCTCCCCCGGCAACTTGGGGAGTTCGCCGCGATGGAAGCGGTTTCCTTTCGAGTGGTGCATTTTAATAATGGCATGCACGGTTGGTCGTATTCCGAAGACGACTATCGAAAGGCCTTTCCGACTTTTCTTGCGTCTATCCAGAGTTTGACGCCGGGAGCGTCCTTGATTTGGGCAACTACCACGCCGGTGAAGACCGATAAGCCTTCTGAAGAGACGAACGAACGGGTGGACACACGAAACGCGATTGCACAGAGATTTATCACCGCTGCCAGTATTCCGACCGACGACCAGCATGCGCTCATGATGAAACATCTTGATAGTTTTCAGGACAACGTACATTTCAACATTGCCGGCGCCAATATCCAGGGCAAGCAGGCCGCCCAATTCATACAAAGTAAGTTGGAGTGACCGCTCACTGTGGACGTGCACGTAGACGTCTGCGGTGTCAGAATGGACGTCTGGGAACAACTCACAGTAACGGACGTAATCTTCGGAGAAGCCGGCGGAGTGCTTCCACCTCCGCTGTCGCTGCTACCGCCGCAACCTGCAAGAACCGCCAAGATCCACGTAGCCAGCGATAGGGCAAAAAACCTCCGCCCCATACAAAAGGAGCTATGAAGCCGTCCATATAAGGGTTAGGGCGAGCAAATAGGCGCCTTCTTCAACTCGTCGAGCAACGGCTGGGTAGGAAAGAAGATCTCGCCAGGATCTCCTTTCAGGGGTTTGGCGTGGACGATGCGCAGACCTGGGAGGGAACTGAGAAAACGCAGGAACCATCGGGCGGATTCCATGT